>Ga0209536_100000117_pt1 | contig 113988 bp, 123 predicted proteins | sample DeeMarSeWOR28_12_FD_187461 | JGI IMG/M metagenome (GOLD analysis project Ga0209536, IMG submission 187461) | Marine sediment microbial communities from White Oak River estuary, North Carolina - WOR-2-8_12 (SPAdes) (version 2) | ecosystem: Environmental > Aquatic > Marine > Intertidal zone >...
GCGGGCTGGCCGAGCCGCAGCCCGCGCGGATGTTCGACGCGCTGGTGCGCTGCGGCGCGCAGCACGCGGTGCTGCCGGAGCTCGACGCCGTGCTCGGCGACGGCGCGGCGCGCACCGCGCTGGGAGCGGCGCTCGAGCGCGCCGCGCGCGCGGGCGCGAGCCTGGCGGAGCGTTTTGCACTGCTTGCGCACGCCCTGGCTGCGCGATGCGAAGCTGGCATGACGGCCCTGTGCACCCGGTTGCGGGTGCCGAACGAGGTCGAGGAGCTGTCGCTCGCCGTCTGTCGCTGCGGCGCCGGGCTGCGCACGGCCGACGCCGACGCTCCCGTCGGGCTGCTTGCCACGCTGAAATGCGTCGACGCCTTCCGCCGGCCGGAGCGGCTTGCCGCGCTGCTGCGCACGCTCGAATACGCGGTGCCCGGGGCGGCGTCCGTCCAGGCGGCACGCCGCCTGGCGAGGGCACTCGACGCGGCCCGCGCGGTCGACGCCGGCGCCATCGCAGCGGCCTCGCCGGCGGGCGAAATTGCCGCGCGAATCGACGCGGCGCGGGAACGCGCGATCGAATCCGTGGTCTGACAGCCGTCTTTGCCAGGGAAACAACACACCATGGTTCGACTGCCGGGGCCGTTTGCGCGCTTCGCGCCGGTGCTTGCCTGCGGGGTCCTCATCGTCGGGGTCTCGACGTTCACCCGGTTGCTGTTCGCGCTGCGGCCGGACGTTGGCGGTGCCGGGGGGCTCGCGGACTGGGGGCGGATTTTCGGCCTCGGCCTGCTCTATGACCTCGTCGTGGCGGGCTATATGCTCGCGCCCTTCGCACTCTGGCTGTCGCTGACGCCGGATCGGCTGGCGCGCACGCGGTTGCACCGCACCGTGATCGCGGTCGTGGTCCTCGCGCTCGCCTACGGCGTCGTTCTGCTTGGCGTGATGGAATGGCTGTTCTGGAACGAATTCGGCGGGCGCTTCAACTTCATTGCGGTCGACTACCTGCTCTACACGCATGAAGTGATCGGCAATATCCGCGAAAGCTACCCCGTCGGCCCGATCCTGCTCGCACTGCTTTTGCCGGCCGCCCTGTTCACAACGCTGATCATGCGTCGGGTCTGGCGCCCGAGCGCCGCGCCGCTTTCCTGGCGCGCCGCGGGTGGCGCGGCGCTGGTCTACGGCCTGGCGCTGGCCGGGAGCCTGCGCTTCGTTGATGCCGATCTGAAAAATTTCTCGCCGAGCGATAGCGCGAACGCGCTTGCCGGCAACGGTGCCTACGAGTTTTTCGCCGCGAACTACCGCAACGAGCTGAGCTACGACCGGCACTACGCTACGCTGCCGATCGAGGATGCCATGTCGACGGTGCGCGCAGCGCTTGATGGCGATGGCAGCCGCTGGGTGGCCCCGCAGCGCATCGACCTCGAACGCGACATCCGGGCCGGGCGACCCGAGCGCCGCCTCAACGTCGTGCTCGTCAGCGTGGAAAGCCTGGGTGCCGAATTTCTCGGTGCGTATGGCGACCGGCGCGGCCTCACGCCCAACCTGGATCGGCTGGCGCGCGAGAGTCTGTGGTTTTCGAACGTCTACGCCACGGGCAACCGTACCGTGCGCGGCCTGGAGGCGCTCGCGCTGGCGCTGCCGCCGACCCCGGGCCAGTCGATCGTGCGGCGGCCGAAGAACGAGGCGCTGTTCTCGCTCGGCAGCGTGTTCGAGGACAAGGGCTACGGCGTGCTTTTCGCCTACGGCGGCTACGGCTACTTCGACAACATGAACGCGTTTTTCGACGCCAACGACTACCGCTCGATCGATCGGCGCAGCATCCCCGCCAAGCGCATCGAGTTCGAGAACATCTGGGGCGTGGCCGACGAGCACCTGTTCGACCAGGTGCTGGACGAAATCGATCGCGCCCGTGCCGAGCGGCCCGAGCGGCCGGTGTTCGCGCACGTGATGACGACCAGCAATCACCGGCCCTACACCTACCCGCAGGGGCGAATCGACATCCCGTCGGGAACCAACCGCGAAGGGGCGGTGAAGTACACCGACTATGCGCTCGGCTGCCTGCTCGAGCGTGCCCGCAGCCGCGCCTGGTTCGACGATACGGTGTTCATCATCACCGCAGACCACGGTGCGAACGCGCGCGGGACCACGTCGATTCCGGTCGACAAGTATCGAATCCCGGTGTTCGTCTACGCACCGCGGCACATCGCGCCGCGCCGTATCGATCGGCTGATGTCGCAGATCGACATCGCGCCCACGCTGCTCGGCCTGCTCGATTTCAGCTATTACAGCAAGTTCGTCGGGCGTGACGTGCTGCGCAGTGCCGAGGCCTCCGACCGTGCGTTCGTCGCAAATTACCAGACGCTGGGTTACCTCAAGGGCGATCGCATGGCCGTGCTGCATCCGAAGCGCCGCGTGGAAGTGTTCCGCCTTGCCGACGGCATGCGGGTGCGCGTGCCGGTCGACGATCCCGGCCTGGCGCGCGAGGCGATCGCGTTCTACGCGCTGTCGTCGTATGCCTTCCACAACGGGCTGTACCGCGACGAAGAACAGCGACCGCCGCTGCAGCGTGCGTCCGCGCCGCCGCCGCACGGTCGCCCGGGGTAGGTCGAAACGACGGGTCGGCCGCGCCCGGAAGCGGCTACACTCGCGCGCTCTGGCAATGGTTTCGAGGGGAGCGCAATGATCGACCTGTACACCTGGGGTACGTCGAACGGCCGCAAGGCCTCCATCATGCTCGAGGAGTGCGGCCTGCCGTATCACACGCACCCCATCGACATCGGCAAGGGCGACCAGTTCAAGCCGGAATTCGTCGCCATCAACCCCAACAGCAAGATCCCGGCGATCGTCGATTCCGAGGGCCCCGAAGGCAAGCCGTTCACGCTGTTCGAGTCGGGCGCGATCCTCGTCTATCTGGCGGGCAAGACGGGCAAGTTCCTTCCGGCCTCCGTCAGCGGCAAGTACATCGCGCTGCAATGGCTCATGTTCCAGATGGGCGGCATCGGCCCGATCTTCGGCCAGGTGCACCATTTTCTGCGTTCGGCGAAGGAGAAGGTGCCGTACGCGATCGAGCGCTTCGGCAAGGAGAACCGTCGGCTGTACGGCGTGCTCGACGGGCGTCTAGGCGAGGTGCCGTTTCTCGCCGGGGAATACTCGATCGCCGACATCGCGACCTATCCCTGGGTGCTGCGCCACGAGTGGCAGCAGGTCGACCTGAACGAATTCCCCAACGTGAAGCGCTGGTTCGACACCATCAGCGCGCGGCCGGCAGTGCAGCGCGGCATCCGCGTGCCGTCTTGAGCCGCATCGAAGTCGAGCAGCGACGCGTTGCGGGCGAGGTCGCGCTCGAGCTGCTCGCCTGCCCGGTGGGCGGGACGCCGCCGCCGCTGCTGTTCGTGCACGGCGCCTATGTCGGCGCCTGGTGCTGGGCCGAGCACTGGCTGCCGTGGTTCGCTGCGCAGGGCTACCCTGCCTACGCGCTGTCGCTGCGTGGGCATGGCCACAGTGGCGGCCGTGAGCGGCTGCACGAATTCGGGCTCGCGGCATACGCCGACGACCTGCTGGCCGCGATCGCGCAGCTCGAGCGCGCGCCGATCCTCGTCGGCCATTCGATGGGTGCGCTGGTGGTGCAAAAGGCGCTCGAGCGCGGGATCGACTGCACGGCCGCGGTTCTCGTGTGCCCGGTGCCGCCGTTCGGCGTGCTGCCGGCGACGTTCTCGCTTGCCTTCACGCGGCCCGCGCTGTTTGCCCAGATCCAGGCGCTGGCCGCGGGCCACCGCGTCTCGCTCGACGCGCTGCAGCAGGCGATGTTCAGCGGGCCGCTCGATGCGGATCGCCTGCAGCGCGTCTACGCGCGCATGCAGCCGGAGTCGCGCCGCGCGCTGCTCGACATGAGCGGCTGGGGGCTGCCGCAACCCTGGCGCGCAGCGCGCACGCCGACACTGGTGCTCGGCGCCGCGCGCGACGTGCTGATCCCGGTTGCGCTTGCCGAGTCGAGTGCCCGCATGCTCGGCGCGGAGTACCGGCGGCTCGAGGGTCTGGGGCACGCCGTCATGCTCGAGGCCGGCTGGGAGGCCCCCGCGCGCGCCGTACGCGACTGGCTTGACGCGCGGCTCGGCACTGCGGATCGGGCCGCCGCAGACCGCTAGGCGCGCCGCCTAGTCGTTGTCGCGCGCGTGGCGCGCGAGAAAGGCGTTGATCTCGTCGATGCGCAGCTGCGGCTCGCCCGGGATGGGCTTCGAGCCGACGACCCGGTTCATCCAGGCCATGTTGCGCTCCATGCGCGCAACGACGGCGGGCCACTGCGCGGCGGTGTAGCGGCGTGGATCGGGCAGTACGTGGCACTGCTTGCATGCCAGACGAAACGGCTCGCCCACGGGCAGAAAGGCTTCGGGAACGATTTTCGGGTCGAGCGGCGCTTGTGCATTGCGCTGCAGGTAGGCGATCAGGCGCACGACCTCAGCGTCGTCCGGTGCCTCGACGCCGGCCATCATGTCCGCCATCAGCCGGCCCATATTGCCCCGCCCGCGCATGCGCTCGACCATGCGATGTACAACCTTGGGCCATTTCGCCGCGTGGTGCATCGCGGGGTTCGGCAGGTTGTGGCACTGCACGCAGTAGCGCAGCGTCAGCCGGGCGCCTTCAGTCTGCGGCTCGGGGAGCTGGGCGGGCTCGAAACCGGGCGGGAGAATGCGCTCGAGCATCGGCCCGTGAGGGCTGTCGAACCAGCGCTGCTTCGCCAGGGCGACCGCCGCATCGCCGCGCGAGCCGTCTGCCAGCGCGCACTGCGGGGCAAGCAAGGAAGCCAGCAGGAAAACAAGCGGCACGATGCACGCGTCGCGCGGCATGCTCAAAGCGTATGCGACCGGTCGCCGGAGGTAAAGCCGCGCAGCGGCGCCGCATCGATCCTGCGCCCGAAGGCGATGACCTTGAACAGCTCGCCCATTTCCGTGGGCGAGAGCAGGGTCTGCGCCTCGGCGGCGAGCGGCGCGTAGCGCCGCACGTCGGCTGCATCCTCCTCGCCGAGCAAGTCGGTGATGCCGCAGTTGATCAGAAACTGTGCCTGTCCGGTGTAGCCGAGGACCTCGAGCCCGGTCTCGTCGGCCGCCTGCGCGAGCGCGCTGAAATCGACGTGCGTGGTGATGTCCTGCAGTCCGGGCAGGAAAAACGGATCGCCATGTGCGCGATGCCGGTAATGGCACATCAGCGTTCCAGAGCTGCGTTGCGGGTGGTAATACTCGCGCGCCGGAAAGCCGTAGTCGATGACGAGAATCACGCCGCGCGCGAGGTGCCCGGCGAGCGTTCGGACCCAGGCGCGCGCAGCGAGACTGAGCTCGCTCTCGTAGCGCTCGTCGACCTCGACCGGCAGCGCCTGCGCGGCGGCGAGCACCGCGCCCGTCGCCGGCCGCTCGCACCAGGCGAGCTGTGCCTCGTTGATGCACACGCCGCGCTCGAGCACGCCCTGCGGCGTCCAGGTCAGCGCATGGGCCGGCATTGCGTCGAGCACCTCGTTCGCGATCATCACGCCACGAAAGCCGTCCGGCAGCGCGTCGATCCAGCGCGCGGGTGCGCGCACCCGCGCGCGCTGGCGTTCGGCAAGCTCGGCGCTCGGCTCGAGGATCAGGTACTCGGGGTGTGCGCCGCGTGCGGCGAGCGCCTCGGTGAGCGCATCGGCGAGGGCGCCGCTGCCGGCGCCGAACTCGAGGACCGCGTCGCCGGGCCCAAGCAGCTCGGCCACCTGGCGCGCCAGCGTGCGCGCCAACAGCGTGCCGAGCTCGGGCGCGGTGACGAAGTCGCCCGCGGCACCGAACTTCGCCTGACCGCTCGCGTAGTAGCCGAGCCCGGGGGCGTGCAGCACGAGCTCCATGTAGCGGGCGAAGCTCATCCAGTTGTCGCTCCGACCCAGCGCCTGCGCGATGCGCTCAAGCAGCGCCGCGCTCGCGGCGCGTGCCGCGGCATCCGGTTGTGGCAGGGGTTCCACGGGCATGGCGCGGCATGGTGACGCGGCTCGGTAAAATTCGCAATTGCATGGAACAGTCCCTGAACGGCAAGGTGGTCCTGGTGACCGGCGCGGCACGCCGGGTGGGCGCAGCGATCGCCCGCCGGCTGCATGCGGCGGGCATGCAGGTGATGCTGCACTACCGGCATTCTGAGAAGGACGCGCGGGCGCTTGAAGCCGCGTTGAACGCGGAGCGGGCCGGTAGCGCGGCCTGCGTGCGTGCCGAGCTGCTCGATGCGGACGCACCCCAGGCGCTGGTCGACGCGGCGATGGAGCGATTCGCGCGCCTGGATCTGCTGGTGAACAACGCTTCGACGTTCTATCCGACGCGCTTCGGCGAGATCGAGGCGCGCCACTGGGACGAGCTTGCCGGCAGCAACCTGCGGGCACCGCTGTTTCTCTCGCAATGTGCCGCGCCACACCTTGCCAGGACGCGCGGCGCGATCGTGAACATCACGGACATCCACGCCGAACGCCCCTTGAAGGACTACGTCGTCTACACCATCGCCAAGGCCGGTCTGGCCGCGCTCACCCAGTCGCTCGCGCTCGAGCTCGGGCCGGCGGTGCGGGTCAACGCGGTGGCGCCCGGCGCGATTGCCTGGCCCGAGGACGACCAGTTTCCCAATGCCGAGCGCAAGCGCATCGTGTCGACGACGCCGCTCGGGCGTATTGGCGCGCCCGAGGACATCGCGCGCGTCGTCGAATTTCTCGCGGGCGCGTCCTTCGTTACGGGCCAGACCGTCGCCGTTGATGGCGGTCGCTCGGTGTTCTTGTAGGCCGGTAGGCGCCCTTTAAACGAGGCGGTAAAGTTTGCGCATGCACATCGTTCGCCACCCGGAATCGCGCAAGCAGATCTACGAGGAAAACAAGCTCGCCAAGCGCCTGCGCCGCCAGGTCGGCGAGGCGATCGCCGATTTCAGGCTGATCGAGGCCGGCGACCGGGTGATGGTCTGCCTGTCCGGGGGCAAGGACAGCTACGGCCTGCTGGAGGTGCTGCTCGCGCTGCAGGCCAAGGCGCCGGTGCCGTTCGAGCTCGTCGCGGTGAACCTCGACCAGAAGCAGCCCGGGTTCCCGGAGAACGTGCTGCCCGAGTATCTTGCGGCACGCGGCGTGGCCTACCGCATCGTCGAGCAGGACACCTATTCGGTGGTCAAGCGCGTCGTGCCGGAGGGCAAGACGCTCTGCGGGCTGTGCTCGAGGCTGCGGCGCGGCGTGCTCTACCGCGTTGCGGGGGAGCTGGGCGCGACCAAGATCGCCCTCGGACACCACCGCGACGATATCCTCGCGACCTTTTTCCTCAACCTTTTTTACGGCGGCAAGCTCAAGGCGATGCCGGCGAAACTGGTGTCGGACGATGGCCGGCACGTGGTGATCCGTCCGCTGGCCTACGTCCGCGAGGACGATCTCGCCGCCTATGCCGTGGCGCGCGGCTTTCCCATCATTCCCTGCAGCCTGTGCGGCTCGCAAGACAACCTGCAGCGCCAGGTGGTGGGCGCGATGCTGCGCGAGTGGGAAAAACGCCATCCCGGACGAATCGAGTCGATCCTGCGCGCGCTGTCGGACGTGCGCCCCTCGCACCTCATGGACCGCCGGCTGTTCGACTTCGCCGGCCTGAGACCGGGCGGCACGGGCCTGCCGCAGGGGGCGGGCGACCGTGCCTTCGACCCCGAGGAACTCGGCGAGCCGCTGTTTGCCGAAGACTGATATGGGTGGCCGGCCGCGTTTGAAGATGCTGGGCGCATCGCTTGCCACGTTGGCGCTGGCGCTCGCCGCAGTCGGCGCGAGCGGCGTGCGCGCGGCTGACTGGGCCAACGCGAGCCAGGCGCCGGTCGGCCTCGCGCCCGATCCGGCAACGACCCGGGAGGCGGTGGTGCAGGTCTACGCCGCGCGCACCTGGGGCTGGCGCGGCACCTTCGGCGTGCACAGCTGGATTGCGGCCAAACGCGCCGGCGCGGCGGCGTTCACCGTCTACGAAGTGGTCGGCTGGCGTCTGCGCTGGAGCGATTCCGCAGTCGTCGTGAGCGCACGCGCGGCGGACGCACGCTGGTTCGGCTCGGCGCCCGAGCTGCTCGCCGACACGCGCGGCGCCGGCGTCGAGGGGCTGATCGATCGCATCGAGGCAGCGGTCGTGGCCTACCCCCATGCCGCCGAGTACCGGGTGTGGCCGGGCCCGAACTCGAACACCTTCACCGCCTGGGTGCTGCGCCGGGTGCCCGAGCTGCAAGCGGACCTGCCGCCGACCGCGATCGGCAAGGATTACCTCGGCGATCGCATCTTCGCCTCGGCGCCGAGCGGCAGCGGTGTACAGCTTTCGCTTGCCGGCCTGCTCGGGATCCTGGCAAGCGATGTCGAAGGCCTGGAGGTGAATATTCTCGGGCTCTCGTTCGGCGTGAACCCGTTCGATTTCTCGCTCAAGCTGCCGCTCATCGGGCGCATCGGCCCGCAGCGGCGTGTCGGCGCCGGGTCGGCGCCGTACGCGACGCAGTCGCAATAAGCCCCCGACGCGGGCGCGGACCGCGTCGCGCAGTCACGCGCGGACCGCAGTGCGTGCGATGAACGATTCGTCGATGTCGACCCCGAGGCCCGGTGCCTCCGGGGCAGCAATGCCGCCGTCGACGATCGGAAACTTCGAGCGCGCGAGCGCGTGCAGCATCGCGTTTTCACCGAGCGAATATTCGAGGATGAAGGCAGCCGGCGAGGCGATGCAGACGTGCAGGCCGGCTGCGAACATGACCGCACCTCCCCAGAGGTGTGGCGCGAGCCGCGCCTGGTGCGCCGCGGCGAGTGCGGCGATGCGCGCCGTCTCGGTGATGCCGCCGCAGATCGCAGGGTCGGGCTGCAGGACGTCGGCTGCGCGCGCCGCGAGCACATCGCGGAAATCGAAGCGCGTGAACAGGCTTTCGCCGCAGGCGATCGGTATGTCGGTCGCCGCGCGCACCTCGGCCTGCCCGGGCAGATCGTCGGCCGCCACGGGCTCCTCGAACCAGGCGAGATCGGCGTCTTCGACCAGACGACAGAAGCGTCGCGCGTCGCGCGCGTGGTAGGTGCCGTGCGCGTCGGCCATCAGGCCGATCGCGGGGCCGAGCGCGCGCCGCGCCGCGTTGACGCGCGCAGCAGAAACCTGCACCACGCCATCCATGACACCGACGCGCATCTTCACCGACCGGAAGCCGCGCTCGACGTACCCTTTCAGCTGTGCGCCGATCGCATCCTCGGCGGCCCAGCCGCCCGAGGCGTAGGCGGGAAGCCAGTCGTGCGTGCGTCCGCCCAGCAGCCGCCAGACCGGTGCGCCGAGCGATTTGCCGAGAATGTCCCACAGCGCGATGTCGATGCCGCTCAGCGCCGAAACGGTCAGTCCGCGCCGCGCGAGGTCCGGGAACACATGCCCCGCGGAGAGGGCATAGTGCGCGCGCACCCGATTGTAGAGTTCCTCCCAGATGCGCGCCGGGTCGCGCGGGTCGCGACCGACGAGCAGCGGCGCGATCTCGTCGCGGATGATGCCGACCAGCGCGCGGTAGACGCCCGTGCCGCCGACCGCGGCCTTGGCTTCGCCCCAGCCGACGATGCCGGCGTCGGTCTCGACGCGCACCAGCGCAGTGTCGAATGACGTATGGCGGCCGAAATCGCTGACATGCTGCTTCGCTTCGGCAATCGGTGAATGCAGCCAATGCGCTTCGACGGACTTGATTTGCATCCGAGGCCCCTTTCGATCGCCCTGCGCGCCGCGCAGCAATGAGCGCCGATTGTATTTCGCGCGCAGCGGCGATAATCGGCACGTTCGCACACGCTGCAGGGACCGTCTCAGCATATGCATCGATCGCCTGTTTTCCGGGCTGCAGCCTGCGCGCTGCTCGCCCTCGTCGTCGCGGGTTGCGCGGAGCTGACGGCCTGGCTCGGGCCGGACGTGCAGGCGCCCGAGCCGGACGTGGTCTACGATCCCACGCCGACCGCGGTGGTCGACGCGATGCTCGAGCTGGCGGAGCTGAAAGCCGGCGACGTGCTCTACGACCTCGGCTCCGGCGACGGGCGCATCGTGATCGCGGCGGCGCAGCGCGTGGGCGTGCGCGCAATCGGCATCGACATCGACGCCGAGCTGGTCGAGCGTGCGCGCGAGAATGCGGAGCGCGCCGGTCTTGCGGGGCGTGCGGAATTTCGCGCGCAGGACCTGTTCAAGGCAGACATCAGCGAGGCGACCGTGGTGACACTGTTTCTCGGCGCGGAGCTCAACCTGCGGATCCGGCCGCGACTGCTGGAGACGCTCGCGCCCGGCACGCGCGTCGTCTCGCACCAGTACGACATGGGGCTGTGGGTGCCCGATCGCGAGCGCCAGGTGGGCAGCCGGACGCTGTATCTCTGGACGGTTCCCGGGCGCTGAACGGCGCCCGTCATGTAGATCTTGTCAAAACCAGTTTGACAAGATATTCTCGCGGCGCGATGACCGTTCGCCCCGCCGCCCCCGCCGACGACGCAGCCTGCGTCGCGCGCCTGGTCGCCCTGTTCGGCAGCCAGGCGGAGGTCGCGCGCGCATTCCAGCTCGATCGTGCAGTGGTCAACCACTGGGTCAAGGCGGGCTACATTCCCGCGCGCTGGGCGAGCGAAGTCGAGCGCGTCACGCAGGGCCGCATTCCCGCGGCCGACATCGTCAGCGAAGCGAGTGCGAAAAAGCCGGTGCGCGTGAAGTCGCGCCCGGACGACGCGCCCTTCGGCATCGTTCCGGAGTCCAATCCCATGAGTTCGTACGCCCCGTCGAAACGCATCCAGTCATTTCACCCGCCACAGCGCACGCTCATGGGCCCCGGGCCCACGGAGATCCACCCGCGCGTGCTCACCACGATGAGCCAGCCGGCGATCGGCTATCTCGACCCGGTGTTCGTCGAAATGATGGAAGAGCTCAAGAGCCTGCTGCGCTACGTCTATCAGACGAAGAATCCGCTGACGTTCCCGCTCTCGGGACCCGGATCGGTCGGCATGGAGTTCTGCTTCGTCAACATGGTCGCGCCCGGCGACAAGGTGATCGTCTGCGTGAATGGCGTATTCGGCGGCCGCATGCTGGAAAACGTCGTGCGCATGGGCGGCGTGCCGGTGGTGGTCGAGGACGCCTGGGGCGAGCCGGTCGATCCGCAGAAGGTCGAGGACGCGCTGAAGAAGAACAAGGATGCGAAGGTCGTCGCCTTCGTGCAGGCGGAAACCTCGACCGGCTGTGCCTCGGATGCGCAGCAGCTTACCGAGATCGCGCATCGGCACGGGGCGATGGTTATCGTCGACGCGGTGACCTCGCTCGCCGGTACGCCGGTCAAGGTCGACGAGTGGGAGATCGACGCGATCTACTCGGCCAGTCAGAAGTGCCTGTCGTGTACCCCCGGCCTGTCGCCGGTGTCGTTCTCCGAGCGCGTCGTCGAGCGCGTCAAGAAGCGCAAGGACAAGATCCACAGCTGGTTCATGGACATGAACCTGCTGCTCGGCTATTGGGGCGAGACGACGCGCACCTACCACCACACCGCGCCGACGAATTCGCTCCTCGGCCTGCACGAGGCGCTGCTGCTCATCCGCGAAGAGGGGCTGGAGAACTCCTGGGCGCGCCACCAGCGCCACCACGTCGCGCTGAAAGCGGGGCTTGAGGCGATGGGGCTCAATTTCCTGGTCAAGGAAGAGCACCAGTTGCCGCAGATGAACGCCGTGCGCTGTCCGGAGGGCATTGACGAGGCACAGGTGCGCTCGACGCTGCTTGCCGAGTTCGGCCTTGAAATCGGCGCCGGCCTCGGTCCGCTGAAGGGCAAGATCTGGCGTTTCGGGCTGATGGGGTATTCCTGCCGGCCAGACAACGTGATGCTGTGCCTCTCGGCGCTCGGTTCGGTGCTGGACGACATGGGTTATCCGGTGCATGTCGGTGACGCGGAAGCCGCGGCCCACGCGGCATACGCGCAGATGCACGCCAGCGACGCGCGGCGCAAGAAGCGCGCGGCTTAGCCCGACGCGACGGGAAGATCTGAAGGGCGGCAGCGGCGTTTTGCCGCGGCCCCCTTTGTAAGCCCCCACGCAGGGGTAGCATCCGTCTGCAATGGACACCCTGACACACGCGCTTTCAGGCGCGCTCGCCGCACGCGCGACGGCGCCCACGACGGCGCCGCTGCGCGCGATCCCTCGCCGTGTCGCAGCCGGATTTTTCGCCTGCGCCGCGCCGGATCTCGATTTCGTCATCGGCTTCCTCGGCCCGGTTGAGTACCTGCAGTTTCATCGCGGCGTGACGCATTCGCTGCTGATGCTGCCGCTCTGGGCGCTGCCGCTCGCCTGGGTGCTCGCCAAGCTGCTACGCGAGCCGGGTGGCTGGCGAGCCCTGTACGGAATCTGTGCGCTGGCGCTCTGTGCGCACATCGTCGGCGACCTGATCACCAGCTTCGGCACCATGGTGCTGGCGCCGTTCTCGGACTGGCGGGCCTCGATCGGCACGACCTTCATCATCGACCTATGGTTCAGCGGAATCATCGTTGCGGGGCTGATTGCGGCGGCCGTTTTCCGGCGCACGCGCCTGCCCGCGATCGTTGCCAGCGTGCTGCTCGCCGGCTACGTCGGCTTGCAATGGAACCAGAAGCAGCGCGCCGAGGAGATCGGCCGGCTCTATGCGGCGGCGCGTGGGCTCGCAGGCGCCACGGTGCACGCGCTGCCGCGACCGGTGTCACCGTTCAACTGGACGGTGTTTGTCAGCGACGAGACGACGCACCACTTCGCGCACATCAATCTGCTGCGCCAGGCGCCGCGCGCGCTCGCTGCCGACGACGGATTCATCGCACGGCTCGACGCGGCCTACCTGCCCGCGGCGCAGGCGCGCTGGGAGACGCGCTCGCGCTACGGTGAGGCGGCGTCGACCCGGGCGCTCGCACAGCAGGCCTGGAACGCACCGCGGCTGGCGTTCTTCCGCTGGTTCGCCGACAAGCCGGCGTTCGACGGCGTCACCGAAGGCTCGACCTGCGTGTGGTTCGCCGACCTGCGCTTTCTCACGCCCGGGCGGGAGAACATGCCGTTTCGCTATGGCGTGTGCCGCGCGAGAGAGGATGCGCCCTGGCTCGCCTACCAGCGCGCGGGCCCGACCGGCCGCACGCGCGTCGAAGCGCTCGACTAACGGCGGCGCGCTGCGCGCTCGCCGCCGAGGCGAGCGAGGAAGCGGTCGCCGAGCTGGGGCTGCGCCGCGTAGGCCTCGAGCGTCGGCAGCATGCGCTGCTCGAGCGCGTCGAGCCGTTCCGTCGGCGCCGGGTGCGTCTTGAACATCAGCGCCACTGCGGAATCCTCCGGATTGATCGACTGCAGGGTCTGCAGCACGACCGGCAGGCCCCAGGGATCGTAGCCGCCGCGCGCAGCGATGACCACGCCGAGCCGGTCCGCTTCGAGCTCGTCGGCCTTGTCGAGACCGCGTACGTAGAGCTCGGTGCCGAACGACACCAGGCGGTTGCGCAGCGCCGAATTGCGGTCCTGCACGGCGAGCGCCACGACGTTGCCGGCGACGTTCGCGAGCGCGCCTTTCTGAATCGCTTTCAGGTGATGCTTGCGCAGCACGTGCACGATCTCGTGCGCCAGCACGCCGGCAAGTTCCGCTTCGGTCGTCATCCGTGCGACCAGTCCGCCGGTCACGAAGATGTAGCCGCCCGGCGTGGCAAAGGCATTGACCTGCGGCGCGTCGAGCACGGCGAAGCGCCACGGCAGGTCCGCGCGCTCGGTCTGCGCGGCGAGCCAGCGGCCGACCTCGTTGACATAGCGCTGCAGGCTCGGGTTCGGGTGCAGCGGCGCCGCACCGAGCAGGCGCGCGGCCACGTCGCGCCCGATCTCGATTTCGCCCGTCTCGTCGATCTCGGTGCTCGCCTGGCTGATGCTCTTCGCCGTATCGATCAGGCGGTTGATGTCGAGGTTGAACTGCGCCTGCGCGGGCCCGGTGGCGAGCCCGCACAGACAGGCGAACAGCAGCGCGCGCGTCATGTCATTCCTCCGGCGGATAGTCGACGCTCTGCGCCTGCAGTGGACCGTCGGCGGCGAACCGGCCGGCCTCGCCCGCGCTCACCGCAAAGCTGTCCATGCGCTGCACTGCGGCCGCATTCGGCTGCGCCGCCGAAATGTCCTCGGCGTCGAGTCCGCGCACGCCGGTCGTGACCTGCGAACCGGAGGTTCCGCTGCGCGCCACGTTGAACAGCTGGGCGACACCGCTGTCGCCGCCTGCCGCGGCGCCCGAACCGCTGAAGCGCAGAGTGAGAAACTTGACCCAGCCCGTGGCGCCGGCCCCGGTCTTCACCTGGATCCAGCCGCCGCGGCGCTCGGCGGTCTGCACCGTGGCGCTCTCCTCGAGCGATGCGATGGTTTCGGCGTCGGTCGCCGGCGCCTTCTTCAGCTCCGTGGCGCGCACCACCGTCGCTGGGCTGGCGTGCGCGGCCAGCACCCAGAGCAGGGACAGTGCGACGCCCAATGCAAGTCTGCGGTAGGGCTTCATGTCGGTTTTCGCTTCGGCTCGAACAGCTCGACGCCCTGTGCGCGGCCCTTCACTTTATACGAACCGCAGGACTCGAAGTCAAAGGCGTCCCGGCAGCGCGCCACGGTCTCGCGCGAAACCAGGATGCGGCGCTTCGCGTCCTTGGTCAGCCCCTCGATGCGGCTGGCGAGATTCACCGTGTCGCCGATCGAGGTGTACTCGCGCCGCTGGTCCGAACCGATCAGGCCGACCACGGCGGGGCCCGAATGAATGCCGATACCGACATCGAAGTCGGCGCCGATGTCGCCAATTTCGCCCTTGAAGCGCTCGAGCGTATCGGCCATGTCCAGCGCACAGCGCACGGCGTGCACCGCATGATCGCCATCTTCGAGCGGTGCCCCCCAGACGGCCATGATCGCGTCGCCGATGAACTTGTCCAGCGTGCCGCCGTGCCGGAACACGACAGCGACCTGCAGCGTGAAGTAGCGGTTGAGGAGCTCGACGACGTCGGCCGGGGCGCGCGTCTCCGAGAGCGTGGTGAAGCCACGGATGTCCGAGAACAGCAGCGTCACCTCGCGCGTCTGGCCGGCGCCCTCCAGGCCGCCGCGCTCGAGCAGCTGGCTGACCACGTGCGGATTGACGAAGCGCGAGAACTGCGCGATGGCTTCCTCCCGGCTGCGCCGCTCGCGCAAGTAGGCCGCGAGCGCGGCGGCGAAGTAGAAGAGCCACGCCGCGGCCAGCGGCGTGAGCACCGGCAGCAGGACCAGGCGTCCCGCCGCCGCATACGCCGTCGCGAGCAGCGCGAGGCTCCCCGCCATCAGCCCGGCGCCGGTGAGGCGGGCGTCCAGGTTGCGCAGGAAGGCGCCCGCCAGCAGGGCAATCAGCAGCAGGCCCGTGAGCGCCGGCCACAGCGTGCGCGCGACGCGCATGTGGCGGCCGTTCTTCAGGTTTTCGAGGGCCGTGCCGAGAATCTCGCCGCCGGCGTGCAGGCTCGCAAGCGGCGTCACGCGCAGGTCTTTGAGTCCCGCTGCGCCGGTGCCGACGACGACGATCTTGCCTCGGAACTCGTCCGCGGCCCTCTGGCGGTTCCCGCGGTTGAAGTCGTCGTACAGGTCGCTGTAGGAGACGTGCGGAAACTCGCCTGCGCGCCCGCGCCAGGCGAGCACCATGTCGTCGCCGGCGGGCAGCGTCCAGCCGAGATCGCGGGCAACCCGCGCCGGCAGCGAGAGCAGCGTCCAGCCGTACATGCGCGTACGCAACGCGTAGCGCCGCCCGACGCCGTCGGCGTCTTCGAGAAAATTGATCGTACCCGCACGCCAGTGCTCGGGCGGCAGCACCAGCGGGGGGATCAGGGCGACCTGCGCCTCCGGGTCGGCCGCCGGGCCGGGGATCAGGCCGACGAGGCCGGCGAGCTCGCGTGCCGGCACACCGCGTGGATCGTCGCGCGGATCGAGGCGCACGAGCGGAAAGTACGTGCTCTTGTGCTTCGCCACCGCTTCGATGAACGCCTGGTCGCTCTCCGGACGGAAGCGGTCGGGCTCGGAGAACATGATGTCGAAGATGATGGCGCGGGGCCGCTGGGCGGCGAGCCCTTCGATCAGCTCGGCGTGAATCGCGCGCGGCCAGGGCCAGCGCCCGGCAATATCCTGCATCCTCGCCAGACTCTTTTCGTCGATGTCGACGAGCACGATATCGGGGTCGGGCGCGAGCCGCGCTGCGTGGCTGCGGACGAAGACGTCGAGCAGCCGGTACTCGAGCGGCCTGAAAAGTCCGACCGTAAAGAGCTCGAGCGCAGCGGCGACGAGCACCCCGGCGGCCAGCCAGCCGAGCGTGCCGCGCGCCGCGCCGCTCATGGCTTCATCGCCTCCGGGCGCGCGGCGTCACACGCCGAGCCGCTTGCAGATCTCGGCCGACAGCGGCGCCTGGTTGAGCGTGTAGAAATGCAGCCCCGGCGCGCCGCCGGCGAGCAGCCGCTCGCATAGGCGGGTGACGACGTCGAGGCCGAAGGCCCGGATCGATGCGCTGTCGTCATGAAACGATTCGAGCTTGAAGCGGATCCAGCGCGGGATCTCGGCACCGCAGACATCCGAGAATCGCGCCAGCTGGGAGAAGTTCGCGATCGGCATGACACCGGCGACGATCGGGATGTCGATGCCTGCCGCGCGGCACTCCTCGACGAAGCGGAAGTAGGCATCCGCGCTGAAGAAGTACTGCGTGATCGCGGCGTTCGCGCCGGCGTCGACCTTCTTCCTGAAATTGCGGATCTCGTCGGCCGCGTTGCGCGTCTGCGGGTGGTACTCGGGATAGCAGGCGACGTCGATGGTGAACCAGTCGCCGGTCGTCTGCCGAATGAACGCCACCAGCTCGTTTGCGTGGCGAAATTCGCCTGCCACGGCGTGGCCGGAGGGCAGGTCGCCGCGCAGCGCCACCAGATGCCGAATGTCGCGCTCGCGGTAGCGCGCGAGCTGCGCCGCGACCTCCTCGCGCGAGGAGGCGACGCAGGACAGGTGCGGCACCGCCTCATGGCCCTCGGCGCGGATGGCGAGCACCGTTTCGAGCGTGCCCTCGCGCGTCGAGCCGCCTGCACCGAAGGTGACCGAGAAAAAGCGCGGCTTGAACGCCGCGAGTGCGCGCCAAGTGCCGCGCAGCTTGTCCTGCCCGGCTGGCGTCTTGGGCGGGAAGAACTCGAAGCTGACCTCGTGCACGCTGCTCACGGCGTCGACCGCTCTGTGGCCCTGTGTCCGCGCTCAGTACCGATAGTTGTCGGTCTTGTACGGGCCGTCTTTCGGCAGGCCGATGTACGCAGCCTGCTCGTCGGTCAGCACGGTGAGCGTGGCGCTGAGCTTGGAGAGCTGCAGGCGCGCGACCTTCTCGTCGAGGTGCTTGGGCAGGATGTATACGCCCACCGGGTACTTCGCCGTCTCGGTGAAGAGCTCGAGCTGTGCCAGCACCTGGTTGGCGAACGACGAGCTCATCACGTAGGACGGGTGCCCGGTCGCACAGCCCAGGTTCACCAGGCGGCCCTCGGCGAGCAGGATGATGCGCTTGCCGTCGGGGAAGATGATGTGGTCGACCTGCGGCTTGATGTTCTCCCACTTGTACTGCTTCAGCGCTGCGACCTCGATCTCGTTGTCGAAGTGGCCGATGTTGCACACGATGGCGTTGTTCTTCATCGCCTTCATGTGCGCGTGGGTGATGACGTTGAGGTTGCCGGTCGCGGTGACGAAGATGTCGGCGAGCGCAGCCGCCTCCTCCATCGTCACGACCCGGTAGCCCTCCATCGCCGCCTGCAGCGCACAGATCGGGTCGATCTCGGTGACCCAGACCTGCGCCTGGAGGCCGCGCAGCGCCTGCGCCGAACCCTTGCCGACCTCGCCGAAGCCGCAGACCACCGCGATTTTTCCGGCGACCATGACGTCGGTGGCACGCTTGATGCCGTCGACGAGCGACTCGCGGCAGCCGTAGATGTTGTCGAACTTGGACTTGGTTACCGAATCGTTGACGTTGATCGCCGGGAACATCAGCTGGCCATCCTTCGCCATCTGGTACAGGCGGTGCACGCCGGTGGTCGTCTCCTCGGTGACGCCCTTGATCTCCTTCGACATCTTCGAGTACCAGCCGGGCTGCGCGGCGAGGCGCTTCTTGATCGCCGCGAACAGCGCAGTCTCTTCCTCACTCGTCGGCTTGGCGAGCACCGAGGCGTCCTTCTCCGCCTTGACGCCAAGATGCATCAGCAGCGTGGCATCGCCACCGTCGTCGAGGATCATGTTCGGGCCCTTGCCGCCGCCGAACTCGAAGATGCGATGCGTGAACTCCCAGTACTCATCGAGTGATTCGCCCTTATAGGCGAACACCGGCGTGCCGCCCGCAGCGATCGCGGCGGCCGCGTGGTCCTGGGTCGAGAAAATGTTGCACGAGGCCCAGCGCACATCGGCGCCGAGCGCGTTCAGGGTCTCGATCAGCACCGCGGTCTGGATCGTCATGTGCAGTGATCCGGCGATGCGAGCGCCCTTGAGGGGCTTGGACTTGGCGTATTCCTCACGAATGGCCATCAGCGCCGGCATCTCGTGCTCGGCGATGAGCATCTCCTTGCGACCCCAGTCGGCAAGCGCGAGATCGGCGACCTTGTAGTCGGTGAACTTCGGGTTGGGTGCGTTCATGGCGGACAGCTCCTAGCGAAATGTGACGGTCCGGGGGGAGCCCCAAAAACAAAGCGCCCGCACCGGGTTCGATGCGAGCGCCGTTTATTTCGCTGAGCCTGACCCCCGGTGAGCAGGGGATGCAGCGCTCCTCAGCAAGCCTCGATTATAGCGCCGCTAGGCAGCCTGTTTGAGGGCCGTTGCCTTGTCGGTGGCTTCCCAGGTGAACTCCGGCTCCTCGCGCCCGAAGTGGCCGTAAGCCGCTGTTTTCTCGTAGATCGGGCGCAGGAGGTCGAGCATCTGCACAATGCCCTTGGGGCGCAGATCGAAGTGCTCGAGCACCAGTGCCGAAAGCTTGTCGTCGGACAGTTTGCCGGTGCCTTCGGTGGTCACCATCACCGAGGTCGGCCGGGCCACGCCGATCGCGTAGGACACCTGCACCAGACACTTCTTCGCCAGTCCGGCGGCGACGATGTTCTTCGCCACGTAGCGGCCGGCGTAGGCCGCGGAGCGGTCGACTTTCGACGGATCCTTGCCCGAGAACGCGCCGCCGCCGTGCGGCGCCGAGCCGCCATAGGTGTCGACGATGATCTTGCGGCCGGTGAGACCGCAGTCGCCCTTCGGCCCGCCGATCTCGAACGCGCCCGTCGGGTTGATCAGGTAGCGCACGTCTCCCTTGACGAGCTTCTTCGGCAGGATGGGCTTGATGATCTCCTCGATCACGCCCTCGGCGAGCTGCTCGTGCTTGATGCCCGGCGCGTGCTGGGTCGAAATCAGCACCGTGTCGATCGCGTCAGGCTTGCCGTTCACGTAGCGCACGGTGACCTGCGACTTGGCGTCCGGGCGCAGCCAGGCGAGGCGCCCGTCGCGGCGCACCTCCGACTGGCGCTCGACCAGGCGGTGCGCCAGATAGATCGGCAGCGGCATGAGCGAAGGCGTCTCGTCGCAGGCATAGCCGAACATGAGGCCCTGGTCACCGGCACCCTGGTCGAGGTCGATGCCCTTGCCTTCGTCGACGCCCTGCGCAATGTCGGGCGACTGCTGCCCGTACACGGTGAGAATGGTGCAGGTGTCGGCGTCGAAGCCGATCGACGGGTCGGTGTAGCCGATGCGGCGGATCGTCTGGCGCACGACGTCCTGGTACTTCACGTCCGCGGTCGTCGTAATTTCACCGGCCAGCACGACCAGGTTGTCCTTCACCAAGGTTTCCGCCGCGACGCGCGCACGCGGGTCTTTGGCTAGAATGGCGTCGAGTACCGCGTCCGAAATCTGGTCGGACACCTTGTCGGGATGCCCTTCCGACACCGACTCCGACGTGAACAGGAAATCGCTCATTGCGTGTGCGCCTCGTTCGATTGATGCGCCGCGCTGAACGCGCGGCGGCATTGCGAGAAGGGCGCAAGGATACCAAAGATTGTCGATTCCCTCCGCCTCGCCGACCGCATGCTTCATTTTCTGATGCGCGCAACCGCGGCGCTGCCGCTACGCGTGCTGCATGCAATCGGCACGCTGCTCGGCTGGCTGGTGTATTTCGCGTCGCCGACTTATCGACGCCACCTGCGCGAGAACCTCGCCGGCGCGGGGTATCACGATGCGGCGCTGCGGCGCGCGGCGATCGCCGCTGCAGGCCGGCTGGTCACGGAGCTGCCGGCGGTCTGGTTCCGGCCGCGTGCGGCCGTCCTGTCTCTGGTGCACGGCCTGCAGGGCGAGGCGCACATCGACGCCGCGCGCGCGGCGGGCAAGGGCGTCGTGTTTCTCACTGCGCATCTGGGCTGCTTCGAGATCACCGCGCAACTCGCGGCCGCACGCATGCCGATCACGGTGCTGTACCGGCCGCCGAAACAGACCTTCCTGCAGCCACTGATCGAGCGTGGCCGCGCGCAGCACAACGTGCGCCTTGCGCCGGCGAGCCTTGCCGGCGTGCGCGAGCTGATTGCCGCGCTCAGGCGCGGGGAGGCGGTGGGGATCCTGCCGGATCAGGTGCCCAGTGCGGGCGAGGGGGAATGGGCCGAGTTCTTCGGCCGACCGGCCTACAGCATGACGCTCGCGGCGCGGCTCGCCGCGCGGCCGGACACGGTGGCGCTGCTCGCCTTTGGCGAGCGCCTGCCGCACGGCGCCGGTTACATGGTTCACGTGCGGCCGATGCCGCAGCGGCGGGCGGAGGAGTCGCCGACGCGCTGGCTGAATCGCGCGCTCGAGGAGCTGATCCGGGCGAAGCCGGGCCAGTACCTCTGGGGCTACAACCGCTACAAGGCGCCGCGCGGGGCGGCGCGCGCATGAGCCGCGCGCCCGCATCGCGCGGCTTGCCGGCGCCCGGGTTCTGCCCGTGGTGGCCCGCATGCGCCCGCGCGGCGCAGGCTACGTGGTGCGAATCGACGCGCCGTGGCAGGATTTCCCAACCGACGATCCGGCGACTGATACGCGGCGCATGAACGCTTACATCGAGCGATGCATCCTCGAGATGCCCGAGCAGTACAACGGGAAGCACAAGCGCTTCAAGACGCGACCGCGGGGCGAGGCGCGTTTCTACGCATGAGGTGCAGGGCATGACGACGTTGCGAACGGCGGTGGTCGGCGTGGGCTATCTCGGACGGTTTCACGCCGAGAAGCTCGCCTCGATGCCAGGCGTGCGGCTGGTGGCCGTGGCCGATACCAATCTCGAACGCGCGCAAGCCATCGCGTCGACGCACGGCTGTGAGGCGCACGCCGACCACCGCACGCTGCTCGGCGCGGTCGATGCGGCCTGCGTGGTCGTGCCGACCGAGATGCACCACGCGGTGGCGGGCGATTTCCTGCGCGCGCGTGCGCACGTGCTGGTCGAGAAGCCGATCGCGCGCACCCTGGCGGAGGCCGACGACCTGGTCGCCCTGGCGCGGGCGCAAGGGCGCGTGCTGCAGGTCGGTCACCTGCAGCGCTTCAATCCGGCGTTTCGTGCGCTCGAGCGCTCGATCGGCCGGCCGATCTTCATCGAGACCGAGCGCCTCGCGCCGTTCAAGCAGCGCGGCGTCGACGTCGACGTGGTGCTCGACCTGATGATCCACGACCTCGACCTCGTGCTGAGCATGACCAAGAGCGATCCGACGTCGATCAGCGCCTGCGGCGCCAGCGTCATGACCGACTCGATCGACCTCGCCAATGCGCGGCTCGAATTTGCCGATGGCTGCGTCGCGAACCTGTCCGCGAGCCGTGCGAGCCAGGGCGCCGTGCGCAAGCTGCGCGCGTTCCACGCCGACGGCTACCTGTCCGCGGATCTGCAGGCGGGGCGGCTGCGACTGGTGAAACGCGGTGCCGCGCCGGGCGACATGGAGCAGGAGGAGGTCGCGTTCGACGAGCGCGACGAGCTGCGCGCCGAGATCGAGGCGTTCGTGTCGGCCATTTCCGGTCGCGGACCGGCCCTGGTAAGTGGCGACGATGGCCGGCGCGCGCTCGCCCTGGCGCTCGACATCGGCCGCCTGGTGCGCGAGCGCGCGGCGCGTTTCGCTGCCGCCGCGCAGGAGCCCGCACGGTGAGCGCGATCGGCATGCTGGACCTGCGCGCGGAATACGCCGAGCTGCGCGCCGAGATCGACCAGGCCGTGCTGCGCGTGCTCGCGTCCGGGCATTTCGTTCTCGGACCCGAGGGCAGCGCGCTCGAAGCCGAGCTCGCGGCGATGACAGGGGCGGCGCACGCCGTGGCGGTCGCCTCGGGCACGGACGCATTGCATCTTGCGCTGCGCGCCGCGGGCATCGGCCCGGGCGACGATGTCGTCGTGCCGGCCTTCACCTTCATCGCGACCGCGGAGGCGGTGACCTATACCGGCGCACGGCCGATCTTCGCCGACATCGACGCGGCGAGCTTCAACGCCACGGCCGCGACGCTGGAGGCCGCGCTCACACCGGCCACGCGCGCCGTGATCGTGGTCCACCTCTACGGCCAGTGCGCGGAGATGCCGGCGATCGCGGCGCTCTGCGCGTCGCGCGGAATCATCCTGATCGAGGACTGCGCGCAGGCGATCGGCGCCGACTACGACGGCCGCGCCGCGGGCGCCTGGGGCGCCTTCGGCTGCTTTTCGTTCTATCCGACCAAGAACCTCGGCGCCTACGGCGACGCGGGCCTCGTCACCGTGCGCGATCCGGGCGACGCCGAGCGCGTGCGGATGCTGCGCCACCATGGCAGCCGCCAGACCTACCAGCACGAAATCGTCGGCTACAACAGCCGGCTCGACGAACTGCAGGCCGCGATCCTGCGCGTCAAGCTGCCGCAGCTAGCGCGCTTCAACGAAGCGCGGCGCCGGGCAGCGGCACGTTATCGCGCGGGGCTCGACGGGTCCGGCGTGGTGCTGCCGGCCGAGCATGGTCACGGCCTGCACGTCTATCACCAGTTCACGATTCGCAGCGCGCGGCGCGACGCCCTGCGCGCGGCGCTCGGCGAATCGGGCATCGCCAGCGCGGTGTATTACCCCCTGCCGGTGCACCGCCAGCCGGCCTATGCGGCGAGCGTCGGCGCGCTCGAGCTGCCGGCCTCGGACGCCGCGGCGGCGAGCGTTCTTTCGCTGCCGATTCATCCCTATCTGCGCGAGGCGGATGTCGACCGCGTGTGCGCCGTGCTGCGCGACGCCAAGCCGTAGAATCCGGTCGTGTTCGCCAATCCGCCCGACGCAGCGATCCGCGCCCGCCTTGAGCGCGTGAAGACGATCGCCGTGCTCGGCCTGTCGCCGCGGCCCGATCGGCCGAGCCATCGCATCGCCCGGCGGCTGCAGCAGTGGGGTTATCGTGTGATCCCGGTACGGCCCGCGGTGAGCGAGGTGCTCGGCGAAAAGGCGTATGCGCGGCTGTCCGACGTTCCCGAGACGATCGATCTGGTCGATGTGTTTCGCGCCGCGCGGGAGATCGGGCCCATCGTCGAGCAGTGCATCGCGCTCGGCATCCCGGCGATCTGGATCCAGCAGGGCATCGTCAACGAGGCTGCCGCGGCGCGCGCGCGCGACGCAGGGCTGTTCGTCGTCATGGACCGCTGCATCGCGGTGGACTACCGCAGGCTGATGCCTGCGCTGCAGGCCTGAGGCCATGACCCAGCTCGCGTTCACCAAGATGGAGGGTGCCGGCAACGACTTCGTCGTCATCGACGCCACGCGCACGCCGTTTGCGCTGAGCACGGCGCAGCTGCGCCGGCTCGCCGACCGCCACTTCGGCGTCGGCTGTGACCAAGTGCTGGTGGTCGAGCGCAGCACGCGGCCCGATGCGGACTTTCGCTACCGGATCTTCAATGCCGATGGTGCCGAAGTGGAGCACTGCGGTAACGGCGCGCGCTGCTTCGTGCGCTACGTCCGGGAGCGTGGTCTGACCACGAAGCGCGAGATCCGCGTCGAGATCATGTCCGGGATCATCGTGCCGCGGCTTGAGGACGACGGGGAGGTTGTGGTCGACATGGGTGCGCCGATCCTTGATCCGGCACGCGTGCCGTTCACCACTGATCGCCCGGGCCTCGCCCAGTCGCTCACGCTCGACGGCAGGCAACTCGAGCTCATGGTGGTTTCGATGGGCAACCCGCACGCGGTGCAACTCGTCGCAGATGTCGACGCCGCGCCAGTGCAGATCGAAGGGCCGCGCCTCGAGCACCATCCGCGCTTCCCGAAGCGCGTCAACGCGGGCTACATGCAGGTCGTCGATCGCCGGCGCATCCGTCTGCGCGTCTGGGAGCGCGGCGTGGGCGAAACGCTTGCCTGCGGCACGGGCGCCTGTGCCGCGGTGGTCGCCGGTATCGCGCGTGGGCTGCTCGATTCGCCGGTGCGCGTCGAGGCGCGTGGTGGTGCGTTGACCGTATCTTGGGCCGGCGGCGACAATCCAGTGTGGATGAAGGGGCCCGCGATGACGGTCTTCGAAGGAACGATGGAGCTGGCGGAACGATGAACGAAGAAGACGTCGCCGTATTCCTGCGCACGCATCCGCAGTTTTTTGACCAGCATCCCGAGCTGCTGGAGACCATTCGCGTGCCCCACCCGTATGGCGGGCGCGCGATTCCGCTCGCCGAGCGCCAAATGGTGTCCCTGCGCGAGCGCACGCGCGCGCTGGAAGGCAAGCTTGGCGAGCTGATCCGCATCGGCGAGGAAAACGACACGATTGGTGAGCGGGTCCATCGGCTGGCCGTTGCCCTGCTTGCCGCGCACGATTTTCCGGCCCTCGCCCAGGCGCTGTACTTCAATCTGCGCGAGGACTTTACCGTGCCGCACGTCGTGCTGCGCATCTGGGGCAAAGCGCTGCCCGGCGGGTGCATCGAGGCCGAGGCGGTCAGCGACGACCAGCGCCGCGCGGCCGAGACGATGGGCGGGCCGCAGTGCGGCCCGGCGGAGGGCAGCCCGTTCCTTCCCTGGTTCGGTGAAACTGCGTCGCACCTGCGCTCGCTCGCCCTCGTGCCGCTGGGCGGCACGAGCGTTTTCGGGCTGCTCGGGCTGGGCAGCGAGGATGGCGGGCGGTTCTATCCCGAGATGGGCACGCTGTATCTGCGCCGCATCGGCGAACTGTGCGCTGTCGGCGTCGGCGGCCGCAGCTAGCGAGTCGCTGACGCAAGCCCGCGCGTGACGTTACACGGCACGCCTCCCCACCCCGACCAGGCACTGGTTGCCGACTGGCTCGAGGCGCTCGACGTCCAGCGCCGACTGTCGCCCGCCACGACCGGCAATTACCGCCACGCGGCTGCCGCGCTGCTTGCACTGGCGGGGGATGCACGCCTCGCGACGCTCGATCCAGCGCAGATCCGACGCTTCGTCGCCGCGCTGCACGCGCGCGGCCTTTCCGGCCGGACGCTCGCGCTGACCCTCTCCGCCTGGCGCGGCCTGTACCGCTGGCTTTCCCGCCACCGCGGTTTCCGCAGCAACCCGGTGCAGGGTGTGCGCGCGCCGAAATCGCCGCGCGGGCTGCCCAAGGCGCTCTCGGTCGAGCAGGCGCAGCGTCTGCTGGACGCCGATGCCGACGGTGATGCGGCACGGGCGCGTGACGCCGCGATGTTCGAGCTGCTGTATTCGTCCGGCCTGCGTCTGGGCGAGCTCGTGGCGCTCGACGTCGGCAAGGGTCGACTCGACCTGACTGCGGGCGAGGTGACGGTGACCGGCAAAGGCCGCAAGACGCGGACCGTTCCGGTCGGCGCGCGGGCGCGCGACGCCCTGCGCCGCTGGCTGGAGCTGCGCGCCGGACTGGCGCGCGCGGGCGAAGCGGCACTCTTCGTCGGAGCGCGCGGCGCGCGCATCGCGCCGGGCGCGGTGCGGCAGCGACTGCGCGCCTGGGCGCTGCGTCAGGGAATTGACGCCGTGCACCCGCACATGCTGCGCCATTCCTTCGCCAGCCACGTGCTGCAGTCGTCGCAGGACCTGCGCGCGGTGCAGGAAATGCTCGGCCACGCGAGCGTCTCGACGACCCAGGTATACACGCATCTGGATTTTCAGGCGCTGGCCAAGGTCTACGACGCAGCGCATCCGCGTGCCAAGAAGAAGTCGCGCGCCGGCTCGGGCGGGCGCCGCTGCAAGTAAAATTGCCGGGTGCCAACCTCCCCGGCAGCGAACGGGCGCGCGAACCTGAGGCGCGGCGGCGGACGCGTTTCCGCGCTCTAGATCTTTATGGTGCTTGCTTCGATCATCGCGGCGAATATTGCCGGCGGCCTGCTCTCGGTCCTCGCCGCGGCGCTGATCGCATTCGCCGTGCTCGAGCGTTGGGTGCCGCGCCTGGTGAGCTTCGCGGTCGGCGCGCTGCTCGGCGTCGCCCTGCTCAAGTTGCTGCCGGAGGCAATCGCGTCGCAGGCCGGTGCGCAGGCCGTGTTCGGCACGCTGCTGGTCGGCCTGCTCGTGTTTTTCCTGCTCGAGAAGCTTGCGCTGTGGCGTCACTCGCACGGTGCGGGCGAGCATGCCCACGGGCATCATGCGCATGCAGCGGCAGGCCCGGCAAGCCCGGTGGGCGCGCTCATCGTGCTGGGCGATTCTTTGCACAACTTTGTCGATGGCGTGCTGATCGCGGCGGCTTTTCTCACCGACCCGGCCCTCGGCTGGACCACCGCGGTCGCGGTGATCGCGCACGAGGTTCCGCAGGAGGTGGGCGACTTCATGATCCTGCTCGATGCGGGGTACACGCGGCGGCGCGCCCTGATGCTGAATGCGCTTTCGAGCCTCGCGTCCGTGGCAGGCGGGGTGCTGGGCTATTTCACGCTCCACAGCGCCCAGCATGCGCTACCCTACATTCTTGCGCTCGCCGCGGCGGGCTTCATCTACATCGCCGTCGCCGACCTCATCCCGAACCTGCACCGCCGGTTCGCGGTCAAAGATGCGCTGTCCCAAGTCGTCTTGATCGGGCTTGGCATCTTAGTCGTCGTGGTCGCCGGCCCGGGGCACGGGCACTAGGCAGCGAATTCGCGTGGGAGTCCAGACATGAACCAGCAGCAAATGGTCCCGGTCACGATCCTGACCGGATTTCTGGGCAGCGGTAAGACGACGCTGCTCAACCGCATCCTCCAGGAGGACCACGGTCACCGCATCGCGGTGATCGAGAACGAGTTCGGGGAAGTCGGCGTCGACAACGACATCATCGAAAAGTCTGACGAGCAGATCGTCGAGATGAACAACGGCTGCATCTGCTGCACCGTGCGCGGTGACCTGATCCGCATCCTCGGCGACCTGAAGGATCGGCGCGAGAAGGGAACGCTCGCGTTCGACCGCGTGGTGATCGAGACCACCGGCATGGCCGACCCGGGTCCCGTGGCGCAGACCTTTTTCACTGACGAAGAGATCGGCGGCTACTACCTGCTCGATTCGATCCTGACGCTGGTCGACGCCAAGCATGCCGACAAGCAGCTCGACGAATTCCACGAGGCACAGGAACAGGTCGGCTTTGCCGACAAGGTGCTGATGTCGAAAACCGACCTGGTGAGCGAGGCGGATGTCGCGCGGCTCGCCGAGCGGATCAAGCACATGAATCCGCGTGCGCCGATCAAGGCGGTGCACTTCGGCAACGCGCCGCTCGAGGAGGTGCTGGACCTGCGCGGGTTCAACCTGAACGCCATTCTCGAGATCGATCCGGAGTTCCTCACCAGCATCGCGCACGAGCATCACGACGAAGTCGAATCCTTCGTGTTCCGCAGCGACAAGCCTTTCGACGGTGACAAGCTCGAGCAGTTTCTGTCCGGCATGATCCAGGTCTACGGCCCCGACCTGCTGCGCTACAAGGGGGTGCTGTGGATGAAGGGCAACGCGCGGCGCGTGGTCTTCCAGGGCGTTCACATGATGATGGGCGGCGACCTCGGCAAACCCTGGACGAAGGGCGAGAAGAAGTCCTCGATTTTGGTGTTTATCGGCAAGAAGCTGCCCCGCGATCTGTTCATCGCCGGGCTCGAGCAGTGCCTCGCGGGATCGGGGTCGCGCTGATGGAGCAGTTTCACGGCACGACGATTCTGTCGGTGCGCCGCGGCGAGACCGTGGCGCTCGGCGGCGATGGCCAGGTGACGCTCGGGCAAATCGTGCTCAAGGGCGGCGCGCGCAAGATTCGCCGGCTTTACCAGGACCGGATCCTCGCCGGCTTTGCCGGCGGCACGGCGGACGCCTTCACGCTGTTCGAGCGCTTCGAGGGCAAGCTCGACAAGCACCAGGGCAATCTGATGCGCTCGGCGGTCGAGCTTGCCAAGGACTGGCGCACGGACCGCGTCCTGCGGCGGCTCGAAGCGATGCTCGCGGTGGCCGATCGCGAGCATTCGTTGGTCATCACCGGCGCGGGCGACGTGCTCGAGCCGGAGTACGGTATCGTGGCGATCGGCTCGGGCGGGCCGTACGCACAGAGCGCGGCGCGTGCCCTGCTCGAAAACACCGCACTCGAGCCGCGCGAGATCGTCGAGCGCGCGCTCGCCATCGCCGCGGACCTGTGCATCTACACCAACCATCAGCGCTCGATCGAGGTCCTGGAGTAGGACGATGTCGTCGATGACCCCGCAGGAAATCGTCCACGAGCTCGACAAACATATCGTCGGCCAGGATCGCGCCAAGCGCGCGGTTGCGATCGCGCTACGCAACCGCTGGCGCCGCCAGCAGGTCGCCGATCCGCTGCGCCAGGAGATCACGCCGAAAAACATCCTCATGATCGGGCCGACCGGCGTCGGCAAGACCGAGATCGCGCGGCGTCTGGCGCGGCTCGCCGACGCCCCGTTCGTCAAGGTCGAGGCGACGAAGTTCACCGAGGTGGGTTACGTCGGCCGGGACGTCGACACCATCGTGCGCGACCTGGTGGAGACCAGCGTCAAACAGACCCGCGAGCAGGCCATGCGCCGCGTGCGCACGCGTGCGCAGGATGCCGCCGAGGAGCGCATCCTCGATAGCCTGCTGCCGCCGGCGCGTGGCGCCGGCTTCGGTCCGGCGGAACCGGCTGCGGAGGAAAGTGCGACGCGGCAGAAGTTCCGCAAGAAGCTGCGCGAGGGCGACCTCGACGACAAGGAGATCGAGATCGAGGTCTCCGCGGCCTCGACCCAGATGGAGATCCTCGCGCCGCCCGGCATGGAGGAGCTCACCGCGCAGATTCAGGGCATGTTCCAGAACGTCTCGGGCGGGCGGCGCAAGCTGCGCAAGCTCAAGATCCGCGAGGCCATGCAGTTGCTGACCGACGAGGAGGCGGCGAAGCTGGTCAACGACGAGGATCTGAAAACGCGCGCGCTGGCCAACGTCGAGCAGAACGGCATCGTGTTTCTCGACGAGGTGGACAAGATCGCCTCGCGCAGTGAGCTCTCCGGCGCCGATGTCTCGCGCCAGGGCGTGCAGCGCGACCTGCTGCCGCTGGTCGAGGGCACCACGGTGTCGACCAAGTACGGCATGGTGAAGACCGACCATATCCTGTTCATCGCCTCGGGCGCGTTCCACCTCTCCAAGCCCTCGGACCTGATTCCCGAGCTGCAGGGACGCTTTCCGATCCGGGTCGAGCTCAACTCGCTGTCGGTGGACGATTTCGAACGCATCCTCACCTCGACCGATGCGAGCCTGGTCAAGCAGTACCGTGCGCTGCTCGAGACGGAGGGCGTCAGCCTGGAGTTCGAGCCTGCAGCGATCCGGCGTCTCGCCGAGATCGCGTTTCAGGTCAACGAGGGTACGGAGAACATCGGGGCGCGGCGCCTGTACACGGTGCTCGAGAAGCTGCTCGAATCGATCTCCTTCGACGCGGGCACGCGCAGTGTCGGGCAGATCGTCATCGACGCGGCCTATGTCGACGCGCGGCTCGCCGAGCTGGCGAAAAACGAGGACCTGGCGCGCTACGTGCTCTAGGGGGACGCGGCGCCGGATGCGCGCTGCGCGGCGGCGAGCGCCGCGCGCAGGCAGTCCGGACACAGGCAGCCCTTGCCGGGCACGGGCTTGAGCGGCGGCAGCGCGGCGCACCAGCAGCGCTCGGCGCCGGCCTCAAGGCCGCATTCGAAGCGCAGGCCGCAGCGCGCGCAGCGGCTGCCTGCGCCGCTCGATGCCTCAGGCGTGCCGCTCATCCTGGTCGCGCGCGAGATCCTGCATCGCCTTGCGCAGCTGCCCCATCTGGTCCTCGAAGTTGCGGCAGCCCTTGCACATCATGAAGTGCACGCGCAGCGCGACCCGTTCACCGAAGCCGAGCTCGCGATCGAGCCCCTCGGACACGAGGCGGGTCACCTCTTTGCATGAGGGCATCATCATCGCTTATCTGCCGCCTTTCCACTCCCTTTGCCGAACCATCGCTCGTCCAGGCACAGCCGCAGGGCCATGCGCGCCCGGTAAAGCAGCACCCAGCAGTGGGTCGGCGTGATGGCGAGTTCCTTACAGATTTCGTCGGTGTCCAGCCCGAGATGCTCGCGCAGCATGAACACGCGCGCCGTCTTCTGCGGCAGGCGCGCGAGGCACTGTTCGAGCACCCCAAGAAACTGCTTCTGTTCCAGTGCGCCCTGCGGTTCTTCCCAGGCCTGTGGACGATCCTTCCAATGTCCGTTGGCGCGGAACAGCGGGTCGAAGGCCGCGTCGTCCTCGAGCTCGGCGCCCGCCGACGGCTCGCGCGCGGCGCGCCGGATGCTGTCGATGATCTTGTGCTTGAGGATGCCGGTGAGCCAGGTGCGCAGGTTCGAGCGGCCGGCGAAGTTGGCCTCCCCCGCGAGCGCGGCCAGGAGCGTTTCCTGGACTGCGTCCTCCGCGGCATTCGGGTCGCGCAGCTGCAGGGCGGCGAAGCGCAGCAGGTAGGGGCGTTGCTGCTCGAGCTGCGTCCGGAAATCGCTTTTCTCGGGAGGGCGACCTTTCACGATCCGGGCACTTTAGCGGCAGGCGCGATCCCGTACAATCGTGCGGGTATGAGCAAGCCGAATTCCGCTGCCGACAAGGCCCGCACGCTGGCGGAGGCGCTGCCGTATATCCGGCGTTTTCACGGCAAGACGATCGTCGTCAAGTTCGGCGGCAATGCGATGGTGGACGAGGCGCTGCAGGCGGGCTTCGCGCGCGATGTCGTCTTGCTGAAACTGGTGGGGATGAACCCGGTGGTGGTGCATGGCGGCGGGCCGCAGATCGAGAAGCTGCTGACCCAGCTCGGCATCCAGAGCGAATTCGTCGAGGGCATGCGCGTCACCGACGCCGCGACGATGGACGTCGTCGAAATGGTGCTTGGCGGCGCGGTCAACAAGGACATCGTGACGCTGATCAACCAGGCGGGCGGTCGCGCCGTGGGGCTGACCGGCCAGGACGGCGGCTTCATCCGCGCGCGCAAGATGATGATGCCGGCCAAGGGCCGGCCGAACGAGTTTCTCGACATCGGCCAGGTCGGCGAGATCGAGGTGATCGATCCGCGGGTCATCGCGACCCTGGAGGAGGGCGGCTTCATCCCGGTGGTGGCGCCGATCGGCATCGGCGATGACGGGCACAGCTACAACATCAATGCGGATCTCGTCGCGGGCAAGCTGGCCGAGGTGCTGCGTGCCGAGAAGCTGGTTTTGCTGACCAACACGCAGGGCGTGATGGACGCGAAGGGTGACCTGCTCACCGGCGTGACGCCGCGCGAGATCGACGCGATGATCGCCTCGGGCGCGCTCTCCGGCGGCATGCTGCCGAAGATCGCGTCGGCGCTCGACGCGGCCCGCAGCGGGGTGAAGAGCGTGCATATCATCGACGGTCGGGTGCCGCACGCGCTGCTGCTCGAAGTGCTGACTGATCAGGGCGTCGGCACGCTGATTCGCAGCAAGTGAGCGACCGACCGTTGCGCTGCGGCGCGCGCCGGCCCGGCGAGGCCTGACGCATGCGCATCGCCAAGCTGCCCCCGCATCGCCGTGTCTGGATCTTCGATCTCGACAATACGCTGCATGACGCCAGCGTGAAGATCTTTCCCTCGATGCACGACCAGATCAACGCCTACCTCAAGCGTCACCTTGGCGTCGACGACGAGGGTGCCAACGCCATGCGCCAGCGCTTCTGGCGGCGCTATGGCACGACGCTGAAGGGCCTGATGCGCCATTACGGCACGAATCCGCATCACTTCCTGCAAGAAACGCATCAGTTTCCCGAGCTCGCGGGCATGGTCGAGCACGAGAACGCGCTGCGCCATGCCCTGGCTCGGCTCGGCGGGCGCAAGCTGGTGTTCTCGAACGCGCCGCGCCACTACGTCGAGTCGGTGTTGCGGGTGATGGGGATCGCGCGCTGGTTCGACGGCGTTTACACGATCGAAAGCACGCGCTTTCGACCCAAACCTGCACAGCAGGGATTCCATGTGCTGCTGCGCGCGCACGATCTGGATCCGCATCGCTGCGCATTCATCGACGACGTGCTCGAGAACCTGCGCACCGCGAAGCGCCTCGGCATGTCGACGGTCTGGGTCAGCCGCAACAAGCGTCGCGCCTCATTTGTCGACCTGCGCGTGGCCTCGGTCATCGAACTGCCGCGCAGCGTTTTCCGGCGCGGCTGAGCCGCGCACGCGGCGCCCCGGGTTGCGCCGGGCCGATCGCGCTAGAATCCAGCCGCATCCCACGCCCTCACCATGCCCCGCGTAAAAGGCGAACGCCGCCTCGAGATCCTCAAAGTGCTCGCCCTCATGCTGGGCGAGGCGCGCTGGGCGCGTATCACGACCGCTGCGCTCGCTGAGCGCTTGCAGGTTTCTGAGGCGGCGCTGTACCGGCACTTTGCGTCGAAGGCGCAGATGTACGAAGGCCTGATCGAGTTCAGCGAGCAGAGCGTGTTCGGGCTGGCCAATCGGATCGCCAGCGAGGAGCCCGAAGGCGCGGGTCAGGCGGTCGCCCTCGTGCAGATGCTGCTTGCGTTCGCGGAAAAGAACCCCGGGCTCGTGCGCGTGCTCACCGGCGAGGCGCTGGTCGGAGAACACGAGCGGCTGCAGGCGCGCGTGAACCAGTTCTTCGACCGCTTCGAGGCGACGCTCAAGCAGTCGCTGCGACTCGCCTCGGACGCGGACGCCTCCGCGCGCGCGGCCGTCATGCTGCGCTACGCGATCGGCAGCCTGCAGCTGTACGTGAAAAGCGGCTTCGCGCGCTCGCCGCTCGAGGCGTTCAACGCGCAGCAGGGCCAGCTGATCGCGCGCTCGGGCTAGCGCACACCGGGCAGCGCGGGTCCTTGGTGATGCGCACCGTGCGCGACTCGCCGTGCAGCGCGTCGAGCAGCAGCAGTCGGCCGGAGAGCGGCTCGCCGATGCCGGTGATCAGCTTCATGGCCTCGATCGCCTGCATTGCGCCGATCACGCCGGTGAGCGGCGCGAGCACGCCCATCACCGCGCAGCGCAGTTCCTCGGCCTGCGTGTCCTCCGGAAACAGGCAGGCATAGCAGGCTGCGCCGGGCCGGCGCGGATCGAAGACGGCGAGCTGGCCGTCGAAGCGGATCGCGGCACCGGACACCAGCGGTCGCGCGGCGCGCAGGCAGGCGCGGTTCACGGCGTGCCGCGTCTCGAAGTTGTCTGAACAATCGAGCACCACGTCGGCGGCGTCGACGGCCTGTTCGAGCGCCGCACCCGCCAGGCGCTTCGTCAGCGGCAGCACCTCGACGTCCGGGTTGACCGCCTGCAGTGCCGCGCGCGCGGACTCCGCCTTCGCGGCGCCGATCGACTCGGCGCGGTACAGAATCTGTCGTTGCAGATTGGTCGCGTCGACGACGTCAGGGTCGGCGATCGTCAGGCGGCCAACGCCGCCGGAGGCCAGGTACAGCGCAGCGGGACAGCCGAGTCCGCCCGCGCCGACGATGAGAACCTGCGCCGCAGCCAGGCGCGCCTGGCCTTCGACGCCGAGTTCCGTGAGGAGCAGGTGGCGGCTGTAGCGGAGAAGCTGCTCGTCGTTCACGACAACCCCGGCGGGGCCCGAGGCCCGCGCGTGGCAGCGCCGCTATTGGGCCGCCTTGTTCTGTGCGACCGTCTTCTTCTTTGGCTCGGCAAGCACCGGCTGGCCCTTGAGGTGCGCCAGCGCCTGCTGCAGCTGGAAGTCTTCCTGCGAGCCGAGCTCGATCGGCTTGCGCGGTGTCGCCGGCGCCGCCGCCCCGTCCTTGCTGGCCGGTTCAGCCGGCGCCGCCTCGCGCTGCGCAGCCTTGCGCTCCTCCTCGCTCTCGAGATGGCGCTGGAGGTCGGCTTCGCGAATGCGGCCGCCCGGATCGCCGGGCTCCTGCACCGTAATGTCCGGGGTGATGCCCTTGGCCTGGATCGAACGGCCGCTCGGCGTGAAATAGCGGGCCGTGGTGAGCTTGATCGCGGTGTTGTTGCCGAGCGGCATGATCGTCTGCACCGAACCCTTGCCGAAGGTCTGGGTGCCCATCACCGTGGCGCGCTTGTGGTCCTGCAATGCTCCAGCGACGATCTCGGACGCCGACGCCGAGCCGCCGTTGACCAGCACCACCATCGGCACCTTCTTGATCTCCGGCGGCAGGTTCTTCATCACGTCGTCGCCCCCGCCGCGCATGTAGTCGTCCGCGCTCGCGTGGTACTTGCGCTTGGAGTCGCTCGCACGACCATCGGTCGACACGACCAGAACGTCGGCAGGCAGAAACGCGGCCGAGATCGCCACCGCCCCGTGCAGCAGGCCGCCGGGATCGTTGCGCAGATCGAGTACGAGACCCTTCAGGGGGCCCTGCTTGTAGAGCCCCGCCAGGTGACGCACCAAGTATTCCGAGGTTGACTCCTGGAACTGCGACACCCGCACCCAGCCGTATCCGGGCTCGATGATCTTCGATTTCACGCTGCGCACGCGGATGACCGCGCGTGTCAGGGTGACGAGCAGCGGTTGCGACTCGCCACGGCGGGAGATCGTCAGGGTGATCTGCGTTCCCGGCTTGCCGCGCATGCGCTTGACCGCGTCCGACAGCGTCATGCCCTTGACCGGCGTCTCGTCGATCTTGACGATCAGGTCGCCCGGCTTGACGCCGGCGCGGAACGCCGGCGTGTCCTCGATCGGGGAAACCACCTTGACGAAGCCGTCTTCCATGCCGACCTCGATGCCGAGGCCGCCGAACTGGCCCTGCGTGCCGACCTGCAGTTCCTTGAATGCCTCGGCATCCAAATAGGCCGAGTGCGGGTCGAGGCCGGTCAGCATGCCGTTGATCGCTTCGGTAATGAGCTTCTTGTCCTCGACCGTCTCGACGTAGTTCTGTTTGATGGCGCCGAACACTTCCGAGAAGGCGCGCAGCTCCTCCACCGGCAAAGGGGCACGCGCCGCGCGATCGGCGATCGCCTGGAAATTGAGACTGACCAGCACGCCCGCCAGGGCGCCCACCAGGACCAGTCCGATATTGCGAAGCTTCATGCCCATGTTGCGTTTTCCTCGCCGCGGCGTTGCGCGGCTTCAGTTCGTATCGACCCAGCGCATCGGGTCGAACGTCTTACCCAAGTGCCGCATTTCAAAGTATAAACCCGATTGCTCGCGACCACCGGTCGCCCCGACCATCGCGACGCGCTCGCCCATCGCGACCGGGTCGCCCACTTGCTTGAACAGGGTCTCGTTGTATGCGTAGACCGACATGTAAGCGTCACCGTGGTCGATGATGAGCAGGTTGCCGAAGCCCCGCATCCAGTCCGCAAAGACCACCTGGCCGTGGGCGACGGCGTGCACCGGCGTGCCCTCCTTGGCGCGTATGAACAGGCCCTTGGAGGTGGCCCCGGATGCCTCCATTGGAGCGCCATAGCGCCCGAGGAGTTCCCCGCGCACCGGCAGGCGCAGGCGACCGCGTTGGGCCTCGAAGGGTCCGCTGCCGGCCCCGGCTTGCGGAACCTTGTGGATGGTCACGACGCTCGCGCCCGGGCGCGAGGCGAGCAGGCGGCCGATTTCCTCGATCAGCTTCGCCAGCCGTGCTTCGTCGGCACGCATTACGCGGATTTCCCGGCGGCCGCGGCGGATTTCGACCGCGACCGTCTCAAGTACGCGCCGCCGCGTGCGCTGCTCTGCGAACAGCTTCTCGCGATCGCCGCGTTGATTGCGAAGCACCTCGTCCAGGCGTTCGGCCTTGACGGCCGCCTCGCCGCGCAGCGTTTCGAGCTCCTCGACGTCGGCGCGGTATGACGCGACGATCGCCGCGCCGGCGCGCGAGAGCTGCGACAGGTAATAGAGCTTGCGCGCGACGTCGCCCGGGTCGTTGCCCGAAAGCGCCAGGCGCAGTGCGTCCGGCGCCCCCGCGGCATGGCGCGCAGCAAGCAGGCGCCCGATCGCTGCTTGCTGCTGCGCGATTTCCGATCGCAGCACCCGCCGGCGCGCGTCGAGCGCGGTCATCGCCGCGCGCAACGACTTCGCCTCCGCCTCCAGCGCGGCGAGTGCACGGTTGATCTCCGAGATCGCGCGTTCCGAGTCACGCAGCGCGTCGCGCGCCTCGCGCTGCGAAGCCTCTTTCTTCTCGAGGGCGGAGGTCAGCGCCCCGATTCGCGTGCGCAGCTCTGCCAGGTCGCGTGCCCGCGCATCGGCTTCCGCCCGTGTGCGCGGTGCTTCGGCATTGACGTCGTGTATCGCCGCGAACGACAGCGCGGCGAGCAGTAGGGCAATGACGCGCGCGGACCTCAGGCCTTCGCCTTGCCCTGTGCAGAGACCGCGGCGATGCGCTGCGCAATCTCATCGGCGTTGCCCAGGTAGCGGTGCCCGAGCGGCCGCAGCGATGCATCGAGTTCGTAGACCAGCGGCACGCCGGTCGGAATGTTGAGGCCGACGATTTCGGCATCGCCCATGCCATCCAGGTACTTGACGAGGGCGCGCAGCGAATTGCCGTGCGCCGCGATGAGCACCCGCCGGCCCGCCCGGATGGACGGCGCAATCGTCGATTCCCAGTACGGCATCACGCGCGCGACCGTGTCCTTGAGGCATTCGGTCAACGGCAGCTCCTGCGGCGCGAGGCCCGCGTAGCGCGGGTCTGCGCCGGCGTGGCGCGGGTCGGCCGGCTCGAGCGCCGGCGGCGGGGTGTCGTAGCTGCGCCGCCAGGTAAGGACCTGGGCGTCGCCGAACTTGGCCGCGGTCTCGGCCTTGTTCAGCCCCTGGAGGGCGCCGTAGTGACGCTCGTTAAGGCGCCAGCTCTTTTCGACCGGGATCCACATCAGGTCCATCACGTCGAGCGTGAGCCAGAGTGTGCGGATGGCCCGCTTGAGCACCGAGGTGTACGCGAGATCGAAGCGGAACCCGCCGGCGCGCAGCAGCTCGCCCGCCGCGCGTGCCTCCTTCAGCCCGGCAGGCGACAGATCGACGTCGGTCCAGCCCGTGAATCGGTTCTCACGGTTCCAATCGGACTCGCCATGGCGCAGCAGGACGAGGGTATGGGCAGGGGCAGACATGATCGAACGTCCCGGACAACATCGTATTCTATAATGCGCGCTTTAACGCTGGCGTGCCCCATGAAGCGCGAATTCGAAGTATTCGACCTGATCGAGAAGGCAGAGCACATCGAATTGGCGGCCCGGGCCATGAAGGCGATGGCCCACCCCCTGCGTCTCAAGATCCTGTGTGTGCTCGGCGCCAGCGAGGTGAGCGTCCAGGACATCGTCGAGGCCGTCGGCACGTCGCAGTCCAACATTTCCCAGCACCTCGCGATTCTGCGTGACAAGGGCGTGCTGCGCGCCCGCAAGGACGCCAATCGCGTTTTTTACCGCGTCGGCGACGAGCGCACCCTGCAGCTGATCGGCATGATGCGCGAGGTGTACTGCGGCGATCCGCTGCCCTGAGCCTTCGGCGCGTGCAGGGACAGGCGAGGCAGGTCGAATGATCGAATTTGCGCGCGACAATATCCTTCTGATCGCCGTCGCGGCCATCTCCGGGGTGATGCTCATTCTGCCCTTGCTGCGGCGCGGCGCCGGCGGCCATTCGGTGGATACGCTGCAGGCGACGCAACGCATCAACCGCGAGGACGCACTGGTGATCGACGTGCGCGACGCGGCCGAAGTCGCGCAGGGCAAGATTCTCGGCGCACGTTCCGTTCCGCTGGCGCAGCTCGCCGAGCGCGCTGCGGAACTGCGCAAGAACAAGGAAAAGCCGATCATCGTCTACTGCGGGCGCGGCAACCAGTCCCAGCAGGCCGCGGCGATCCTGCGCAAGCACGGATATGCGAATGTCTTCAATCTCGCCGGCGGATTCGCGGCCTGGCAGCAGGCCGGCCTGCCGGTCGAAAAGTGACATGCCTCAGGTCCTGATGTACTGCACCGGCGGCTGCCCTTACTGTCATTCGGCCGAGCGCCTGCTCGAGAAGAAGGGCGTGCGCGACATCGAGAAGATCCGCGTCGACCTCGAGCCCGCGCGTCGTGCGGAAATGATGCAGCGATCGGGGCGGCGCAGCGTGCCGCAGATCTGGATCGGCGCGCGCCATGTCGGCGGCTGCGACGACCTGTACGAGCTGGAAGCCGACGGCGCGCTGGACGCACTGCTGGCGGCGTGAACACGCGCGGGGCGTGCTGGCGCACGCCCGTGTCGCATTGATCGAAAACCCCGTGCGAGGAGCTTCACCATGAGCGACGGCGAACCGACCTTTCAAATCGAGAAGATCTACGTCAAGGATCTTTCTCTCGAGCTGCCAAACGCGCCGCAGGTGTTTCTGCAGGCCGAGCAGCCTCAGCTCGAGGTGCAGATCGCCAACGAGGCCTCGAGAATCAGCGAAGGCGTCTTCGAAGTCACGGTGGGCGTGACGGTGACCGCGCGCGCGGGTGAACGCACGGTGTTCCTGATCGAGGCGGTGCAGGCCGGCATCTTCCAGATCGTCGGCGTGCCGGACGAAGAGATCCAGCCCTTGCTCGGCATCGGATGCCCGACGATTCTCTATCCCTATGCGCGCGAAACCGTATCGGACATGGTCACACGGGCCGGATTTCCACCGGTGCTGCTCGCCCCGGTGTCGTTCGAGGCGATCTATGCACAGCGCGCCCAGGAGGGTGGGGGCGAGTCGCGCATCGAGATCGCGAGCTAGCGCCATGCGTGCACTGCTTGCAGCGCTCGGACTGCTTGCGACGCAGGTCGCGGCTGCCGCCGATTTCCGCAGTGTCGCCGACGATGCCGTGGTGCTCTATGACGCGCCCTCGCGCGCGGCGACGCCGATGTGGGTCGTTTCGCACGACTATCCGCTCGAGGTGATCGTCAATCTCGAGGCCTGGGTCAAGGTGCGCGACCACGCGGGGACGCTCAGCTGGGTCGAAAAACGCCAGCTGTCGGATAAGCGAACCGTGCTGGTCACGTCCCCGACGGCGCAGGTGCGCAGCCGGCCTGATGAGCAGGCGCCGCTCGCCTTCGCGGTCGCGCAGAACGTGGTGCTCGAGGTGCTTGGCACCGCCCCCGGCGGATGGCTGCGCGTGCGCCATGCCGACGGCGCGAACGGGTACCTGCGCGCAACCCAGGTTTGGGGAGGCTGAACCGCCGGCGCGATGGCTGAGGCGGGCAAGCCGGTTGCGGTGCTCGGCGCGGGCGCCTGGGGGACGGGCCTCGCCTGCGCACTTGCCGCGCGTCACGGGGTGGTGCTGTGGGCGCGCGATGCCGCGCAGGCCGAGTCGATGGCCAGGGGGCGGTGCAACCCGCGGTATCTGCCGGAGATCGGCTTTCCGCGGGCACTCGAGGTCACTGCCGACCTCGCGGCCGCCGCAACGGGCGCCGAATTGCTGCTGCTTGCCACGCCGGTCGCTGGCCTGCGCGAGCTGCTCACGCGACTGGCGGCGCTTGGTCTGGCGACGATGCCGGGGCTGGTGTGGCTATGCAAGGGCTTCGAGCAGGACAGCGGTCAGCTGCCCCACCAGATCGTCGAAGCGGTGCTCGGCGTACACAGCCGCTGTGGCGCCCTGTCGGGACCTTCGTTCGCGCTCGAGGTTGCGCGCGGCCTGCCCTGCGCCCTCACGCTCGCCGCGCGCGACGCGGAATTCGCGCGTCAGGCGGCGGCAGGCGTACACGGCGGTCGCATCCGCGTCTACTACAGCGACGATCTCGTCGGCGTCGAGCTCGGCGGCGCGCTGAAGAACGTCATCGCGATCGCGGTGGGCCTGTGCGACGGCCTCGCGCTCGGCCAGAATGCGCGCGCGGCGCTCATCACGCGTGGCCTGACGGAGATCACGCGGCTCGGCCTTGCGCTCGGTGGCCGCGCGGAGACTTTTCAGGGGCTCGCCGGCGCGGGCGATCTGATACTGACGGCCACCGGCGATCTGTCGCGCAACCGGCGCGTCGGGCTCGAGCTCGCGCAGGGCAAGACGCTCGACGCCGTGCTGAGCGGGCTCGGCCATGTCGCCGAGGGCGTACGCAGTGCGCGCGAAGCCTCGCGCCTTGCCGCGGCGCACGGCGTCGACATGCCGATTACGGCCGCCGTGCTCGACGTGCTCGAGGGGCGCCTGGATTCCGTGGGCGCGGTCGAGCGCCTGCTGGCGCGCGACCCGCGCGGCGAAGGCTTCGAGCGCTAGGCTTCAGGGATCCACGGCGCCCGCGAAGCCGAGCTGGCGCCAGACCTCGAAGGCGACGACCGCGACCGTGTTCGACAGGTTCACGCTGCGGTTCGCCGCGCGCATCGGCAGCCGCAGGCGGTGCGCGGCGTCGAACTCGCCCAGGATCGCCTCCGGCAGCCCGCGGGTTTCCGGGCCGAACACGAACACGTCGTCCGCGGCGTAGGCGACGTCGCTGTAGCGCCGCGTGCCGCGCGTCGTCAGCGCGAACAGGCGCCGGCCCACGAGCGCGTCGCGGCAGGCCGCCCAGGAGGCGTGCCGCCGCACATCGGCGAGATCGTGGTAGTCGAGCCCCGCCCGTTTCAGCTGCCGGTCCTCGAACGAGAACCCGAGCGGCTCGACGAAGTGCAGCCGCGCGCCCGTATTGGCCGCGAGTCGAATGACATTGCCGGCATTCGGCGGGATCTCCGGGGCGACGAGCACGATGTCGAACATGGTCAGGCGTCGGTCGGCGGCAGGGTGCGCGCCACGACCCAGTTGACCACGCGTGCGGCGCCCGCGCGCTTGAGCGCTGCGGCGGCCGCCTCGAGCGTCGCGCCCGTGGTCATGACGTCGTCGATCAGCGCGACCGACATTCCGTCGAGCGTGTGTGCGCAGCGGAACGCGTCGCGTACGTTACCTGCGCGCGCGGCCCAGGGCAGGTCGCTTTGCGCCGGGGTATCGCGCACGCGCGCGCACAGCTCAGGTGCGAGGCGCACCGTCGTGGGCAGGCTGCGGGCGATTTCCATGGCCTGGTTGTATCCGCGCTCGCGCAGGCGCCGCGCCGACAGCGGAACCGGGACCGCGACATCGACCGCTGTGTCGGCAGGCAGCCGCGCCGCCAGCAGCCCGCCGAGCAACGGCGCCAGCGCGAGTTCGCCGCGGTATTTGAGCGCCTGAACGAGAACGTCGGTGGGAAAGGCGTAGATCAACGCGGCGACGGTCGCGTCGTAATGCGGCGGGTGCGCGAGGCAGCGCCCGCACAGCGCGCCGTCCGGGCTCGGCAACGCGCAGCACGGGCAGCGCGGCGCCGCGAGGCGCGGCAGATCGCCCAGACAGGGCGCGCACAGCACCGCCCCCCGCCGCGACGCGCCGCGGCACAGATAGCAGCGACCGCCGAAGATCATCGAGGCGAGCTGTCGGACGGCATGCAGCGGCATCGCGAGACAGGAGCGGGCGAATGGTGCACGATTATGCGTCAGGCCAGAGCGCGCATCGCGCAGAGGACTGCGAGGGAGTTATCCAATGTGGACCGTTTCCCAGCTGGGCGCCGATCTGGCCTCGGGCAAGACGTCGAGCCGCGCGCTTCTCGAAGAGGCGCTCGCGCGCATCGCCGATCCGGCGGGCGAGGGCGCGCGCGCCTTTCTCAAGCTGTACGCGGACACGGCGCGCGCCGAGTCTGAACTCTCCGACCGGCTGCGCGCCGCGGGCGTGCGGCGCTCGCCGGTCGACGGCCTGCCGGTTTCGGTGAAGGATTTGTTCGACGTCTGCGGCGACGTGACGCGCGCGGGCTCGAAGATCCTCGCCGACGCGGCCCCCGCGCCGGTCGACGCACCGGTCGTCGCACGCCTGCGCGCGGCCGGCGCCGTCATTGTCGGGCGGACGAACATGGTCGAATTCGCCTTCGGGCCGCTCGGCTTCAATCCGCACTACGGCACGCCGCGCAATCCCTGGGACCGCGCAACCGGGCGGGTGCCGGGCGGATCCTCGTCGGGCGCGGCGGTGGCGCAGGCCGACGGCATGTGCGTGATGGCGCTCGGCAGCGATACGCGCGGCTCGGTGCGCGTGCCCGCCGCACTGTGCGGGCTGGCCGGATTCAAGCCGACGGCACGGCGCGTGCCGCGCGAGGGCGCGTTCCCGCTGTCCTTCACGCTCGATTCGATCGGTCCGCTGACAAACAGCATTGCCTGCTGCGCGGTCTACGACGCCATTCTCGCCGGCGAGCCGCCTGCGCCCCCGGTTGCGCTGCCGGCGAAGGGCCTGCGCCTGCTCCTGCCGCGCTCGAGCGCACTCGAGGATCTGGACCCGAAAGTCGGCGCCGATTTCGAGGCGGCGCTCAAACGCCTGTCGGCGGCGGGCGCGGTGCTGAGCGAAGTGCCCGTGCCGGCCTTCGATCGGCAGGACGAATACTTCAAGGGTGGCGGATTCGCCGGCGCGGAGTCGTACGCGATTCACCGCGCGCGCCTCGAGCGGATCGACCAGTTCGACCCGCGCGTCGGCAAGCGCATTCTCCTGTTCAAGGACTACTCGGCCGGAGACTACGTCGAGCTCGGTCTGCTGCGCGCGGCCTTCATGCGCGAGGTCGACGCGCTCGCTGCACCCTACGACGCCATCCTCATGCCGACGGTGCCGAGCGTCGCGCCGACCCTCGAGGAGGCCGGTGCCCGCGATGAGGACTACTTTCGCTGGATCCTGCGCGTGATGCGCAACGTCGGGCTGATCAACTTCCTCGACGGCTGCGCGGCGACGCTGCCCTGCCATGCGCCGGGCACCGCCCCGGTCGGGCTGATGGTCGCGGGAAGCGCGCTCGCCGACCGGCATGTGCTGGCCGTTGCGGCGACCATCGAGCGCGTTCTTGCACGAGGTGGCTGAGCCGACTCAGGCCATCGACGCGGCGCAGGTGCGCAGGCGCTTTGCGCGTGCGGCGCAGACCTACGCGGCGGCCTCGCCGCTGGAAGCCGAGATCGGGACGCGCATGCTCGAGCGCCTCGCGTACGTGCGCGCCGCGCCGCGTCGCATCCTCGACGCGGGTGCCGGACCGGCGCGCGAGGCGCAGGCGCTGCGGGCGCGCTACCCGGGGGCTGCCCTCGTCACGCTCGATGTCTCGCATGCCATGCTGCATGCGGGGCGTCGCCGCCGTCACTGGCGCGAGTGGCTGCCGGGTGCGCGGCGCACGCTGCCCATCGTCGGCGATTTTGCCCGCATGCCGCTGGCGAACGCGTGCGTCGACCTGCTGTGGTCGAACATGGCGCTGCACTGGACGGCCGCACCAGAAGCCGCGCTGCGAGAATTCGCGCGGGTGCTCGCGCCGAGCGGCCTGCTCATGTTCAGTACGCTCGGTCCCGACACCCTGAAGGAGCTGCGCGAGGCCGCGGGGGCGACGCAGGTGCACAGCTTCATGGACATGCACGACATCGGCGATGCGCTCGTCGCCGCAGGCTTTGCCGCGCCGGTGATGGATGCCGAGTTCGTCACGCTGACCTACGCGGATCCCGAGGGCCTGCTGGCCGACCTGCGACGCAGCGGTCAGACCTCGGCGCGCGTGGACCGCCCGCGCGGCCTGCGCGGGCGGCGCTTTCTCGAGCAGCTGCGCGCCGCGCTCGTCGCGCAGGCCGGTGGTGGGCGGATCACGGCGACGTTCGAGGTGGTCTATGGGCACGCCTGGAAGGGCGAGAAACGGCGCTCCGAAGACGGTCGTGCGGTGATCCGCACCGACGCCTTGCGCCATAAAATTCGCTAAGGCGCGGATCGCGAAAGCTGAGGAGGATTCTCAGTGGTCCGTTCCGTGCGGTGTTTCTTGAGGCAGAGGGCTTGACTGTGGTAACTTCGCGGCCCTAAAGGCGCGGCCCGCGGCCGCTCGCTGTGGAGCCCGAAATCAGATGCACAGTCCGCAGCGCGAATGGGCGTTTCTGGGTTCGTCGCACGGATTCAGTCTCCTCCTCAAGCGCAATTGTTCGATTTCGCCGCAAGGCATGATTCTGGTGTTCGCGCTGCTGGCGCTCGCGACGCTCGGTATTGCGACCGGGTTTGCGCTGGCGGGGGCGTGGCTGGTGTTGCCGTTCGCCGGGCTCGAGGTGGCGGCGCTGGTGCTCGCGTTCCTCTTGACGGCGCGCCACGCTGCGGATTACGAGCGCGTCGAGCTCATGCCGGGGCGGCTTTGCGTGGAGGTTGCCGAGGGGCGTGCGTTGCGACGGCATGAACTGAACAGCGGCGCCCTGCGGGTGCGCCATGCGCCCGAGCGCGCGCGCGTCCTGCTGACGTGCGCGAAGTCGGGCGAAATTGAAATCGGCCGGCATCTCGACGTGGAAGCACGCGTCGTGTTGGCGGACAAGCTGAAAAAGACACTAAGCCTTTGAATCGGGAGACAGCAACGATGGCAAGCAACTGGGTGCGCATTCTCGCGGTGTCCGCGGCAGGCGTGGCGGGACTCACGGCGGCTGGGCTCGCGCTCGCGGCGCCGTGGAACCTGCAGGCGCCGGTGACCAAGATCGCCTCGGACATCCACAGCCTGCACGAGTACGTGATGATTCTCGTGACGCTGATCTTCGCCGGCGTGTTCGGCGCCATGTTCTATTCGGTCTACGCGCATCGCAAGGACAAGGGCTACAAGGCCGCGCAGTTCCACGAAAGCACCACGGTCGAGATCATCTGGACCGTCATCCCGCTTCTGATTCTGATCATCATTGCCTGGCCTGCAACCAAGGTGGTGATCGCCCAGAAGGACACCTCGCAGGCGGACCTGACGATCAAGGCCACCGGCTACCAGTGGAAGTGGGGCTACGACTACGTGAAGGGCGAGGGCGAAGGAATCCGCTTCGTCTCGACGCTGACGACGCCGCGCGACCAGATCGAGGGGCGTGCGCCGAAGGGCGAGAACTACCTTCTCGAGGTCGACAACGAGATGGTCGTTCCGGTCAACAAGAAGGTGCGCATTCTCACCACCGCCGCCGACGTCATCCATTCCTGGTGGATCCCGGCGTTCGGTGCCAAGCAGGATGCGATCCCGGGGTTCATCCGCGACATCCACTTCAAGGCTGAGAAACCGGGCATCTACCGCGGCCAGTGCACCGAGCTCTGCGGCAAGGACCACGGCTTCATGCCGATCGTGGTGCGCGTGGTGAGCGCGGACGAGTACACGAAATGGGTCGGCATGCAGAAAACCAAGGTGGCGGCTGACGCGCCGAAGAACATCGTGGCCGCGGCCGAAACGCCTCGCCAGTAAGCACCGAATACGGAAATCAGGAGATAGAGCATGAGTGCAGTCGTCGATAGCCACGGACACGGGCACGAGCACCACGACCATCACGGCGGATACAGCGGGATCATGCGCTGGATCACGACGACCAACCACAAGGACATCGGCACGCTGTACCTCTGGTTCAGCTTCATCATGTTCATGACCGGCGGTGCGATGGCGATGGTGATCCGCCTCGAGCTGTTCTCTCCCGGCCTGCAGTGGGTCGACCCGGACTTCTTCAACCAGATGACCACCATGCACGGGTTGATCATGGTGTTCGGCGCGATCATGCCGGCGTTCGTGGGCTTCGCGAACTGGCTGATCCCGATGCAGATCGGAGCCCCCGACATGGCGTTCGCGCGCATGAACAACTGGTCGTTCTGGATCCTGCCGTTTGCCGCCTCGCTGCTGGTGATCTCCTTCTTCATGCCGGGCGGCGCGCCGGGCGTGGGCTGGACGCTGTATGCGCCGCTCACCGTGCAGATGGGTATCGGCATGGATCTGACGATCTTCGCCGTGCACCTGCTGGGCATGAGCTCGATCATGGGGTCGATCAACATCATCACCACGATCCTCAACCTGCGGGCGCCGGGCATGACGCTGATGCGCATGCCGCTGTTCTGCTGGACCTGGCTCATCACGGCCTACCTGCTGGTCGCCGCGATGCCGGTGCTCGCCGGCGCGGTGACCATGACGCTTACCGACCGTCACTTCGGCACCACGTTCTTCAACGCTGCGGGCGGCGGCGACCCGGTGCTCTATCAGCACATCTTCTGGTTCTTCGGGCACCCCGAGGTCTACATCATCGCGCTGCCGGCGTTCGGCGTGATCTCGCAGGTGATCCCGGCGTTTTCGCGCAAGCCGCTGTTCGGCTACGCCTCGATGGTGTATGCCACCTCGGCGATTGCAATCCTGTCGTTCATCGTCTGGGCGCACCACATGTACACGGTCGGCATGCCGGTCACCGGCCAGCTGTTCTTCATGTATGCCACCACGCTGATCGCCGTACCGACCGGGGTCAAGGTGTTCAACTGGGTCGCCACGATGTGGAAGGGGGCGCTGTCGTTCGAGACGCCAATGCTGTTCGCGATCGGCTTCCTGTTCCTGTTCACGCTGGGTGGCTTTACCGGCCTCGTCCTGTCGCTGGCGGCGGTCGACATCCAGCTGCACGACACCTACTACGTGGTCGCGCACTTTCACTACGTGATGGCGATCGGGGCCGTGTTCGCCGGATTCGCCGGGGTGTACTTCTGGCTGCCGAAGTGGACGGGTCGGATGTACGACGAAGCGCTCGGCAAGTGGCACTTCTGGCTGTCGACGATCTTCATCAACATCACGTTCTTCGTTCAGCATTTCTCCGGGCTTGCCGGCATGCCGCGCCGCATCCCCGACTACCCGCTGATGTTCGAGACCTGGAACAAGATCAGCTCGATCGGCGCTTTCGGCTTCGGCCTTTCGCAGCTGCTGTTCCTGTATATCGTGCTGAAGGCGATTCGCAGCGGCGAGAAAGCCAAGGACAAGCAGTGGGAAGGGGCTGACTCGCTGGAGTGGACGCACCTGCCGACGCCGGTGCCCTACCATTCCTTCGAAACCCAGCCGGTGCTGAAGTAGGGGATAGGGTGAGCCGCAATCTGAAAACCGCGCTGGCGCTTGTGTCGATCTCGTTGGTTTCGTTCATCGGGATCGTCGTGAAGTTCTGGATCCTGCGCGGCAGCTGAGTCGGCGCACGCCATGCACGAAACGCGCCCGCAAGCCGCCGACCCGCGCCGGAACGAGAACCGGCGCATGCTGATGCGTCTGTCGATCGTCGCTCTGGTGATGTTCGGCTTCGGCTTTGCGCTGGTGCCGTTCTACGAGCAGATCTGCGCCGCGCTCGGCGTGAATTCGCTGGTGCCGATCGAGTCGGCCGCGGCGAAGAACACGCAGATCGACCGCGCGCGTACCGTGTCCATCGAGTTCGACGCGAACTCGCACGATCTGCCATGGCGCTTCCGGCCGCTGGTCCGCCACCTGCAGGTGCATCCCGGCGAGCTTGCCACCATCGAGTACGAGGTCGTCAACGAGCGGGCGTACGCGGTGACCGGACAGGCCGTGCCGAGCTACGGCCCTGCGCGTGCCGGCGAGTACTTCAAGAAGGTAGAGTGCTTCTGCTTCGACCAGCAGACGCTGGCCGCGGGCGAGGTGCGCCGGATGCCGGTGGTCTTCGTCGTCGACCCGAAGCTGCCGAAGGACGTCAGCACGATCACGCTGTCGTACACGTTCTTCGAGGTCGCCGGGCGCGGGGGCAAGAGCTGACCATGGAGCGCGCGATGAAGCAGCCTTCGTTTCTCGACGTGCTCAAGACGATCGCCTTCGGCGCGCTGGGCGTACGCCGACGCGCCGACCACGAGCGCGAAACAATGCGCATCAAGCCGCTGCATATCATCATCGCCGGGATCATTGCCGCGGCGCTATTCATACTGACCCTGATCACCATCGTGCGCATCGTGGTGGCGAGCTAGGGGTCGGGAAAAAGAATTCCAGGGAGAACAACAGATGGCACACGACGCGACAGCCCCCCAGCATCATCACTATTACGTTCCACAGCCGATGCCGTGGCCGATCCTCGGTTCGGTATCGCTCTGGCTGATGGCGCTCGGCGCGGTGTTCATCTTCAACAGCATGTCCGGCGGCTGGATCTCGGTTGCCGCCGGCTTCATGGTGATGCTCTACATGATGTTCCGCTGGTTCGGCGACGTGATCCGCGAGTCGGAGAGCGGGAAGTACGCGCGCTGGGAGGACGTGTCGTTTCGCTGGGGGATGAGCTTCTTCATCTTCTCGGAGGTGATGTTCTTTGCAGCGTTCTTCGGCGCACTGTTCTATATCCGGGTGTTGTCGGTACCCGACCTCGCCAGCCTGCAGCACAACGAGCTGGTTTGGCCGGGTTTCGGTGCGCAGTGGCCGTCGGCGGGCCCGGGGTTCGAGGAGAAGTTTTCGCCGATGGGCGCCTGGGGCCTGCCGGCGATCAACACCATGCTGCTGCTGTCTTCCGGCGTCACGGTCACCATCGCGCACTGGGCGCTCAAGGAAAACAAGCGGGGACTGCTGAACCTGTTCCTGTTTTTCACCGTCGCCCTCGGCGTGACCTTCCTGTTCGTGCAGGCCTACGAGTACGGCCACGCCTACAGCGAGCTCAATCTGAAGTTGACGACGGGCGCGTATGGCTCGACGTTTTTCATGCTGACGGGATTTCACGGCTTTCACGTCACGGTGGGCGCGATCATGCTGAGCGTGATCCTCGCGCGCTGCCTGGCGGGCCACTTCAAGCCGGACCATCATTTCGCCTTCGAGGGCGTGGCGTGGTACTGGCACTTCGTCGATGTGGTCTGGCTCGGCTTGTTCATCTTCGTGTACTGGCTGTAGGCGCGCGCGGCGGGAACGGACGACGAGGAGGAGGCAGGGAAGGAAGACCGGCGCAGCGCGCGAGCGACGTGCAGCCGGCGAGGCAAGTGGCGCGGAGGCGCATCTGGATGCCGCAGGACCTGCGGCATTTTTTTTGCCGCGCGGGCCTGCGGCCCGACCTAGCCCGTGAGCCGGCCAGGGATGAAGCCGAAGTAGTACCCTGCCATGAGGAACAGGAACAGGGCGATCGACAGCCCCACACGGATGGCGAGCGCCTTGACGGCGCGTTTCGAGCCGCTTTCGTCGCGATAGATGAACACCAGCGCCGAGCCCAGGCTGGCGATGATGAGGATGAGCATTCCGATCACGATGATTCGCATGAGCGTCCGGTCAAGGCGTCCGCCGGGCCTGCCCGCGAAGGCGGGCAGCTGATGCGGCGCGGGAACGTGCGCCGGGCGGCGCAGCGTCGTCAGTTTGCGCAGTGTACCGCGTGGTCGCCACGCGACTGTGCTGCGTTCGGCCAATGGCGCTGAGCCTCGGTGGGCGTCGCTTTGAGCCGCGCTGGGGCTGGCTCGTGCTGGCGCTCGCCGGCGTGATGGCGTTCGTCGCCCTCGGGAACTGGCAGCTGCGGCGCGCCGACGAGCGGCGCGCGCTCGCTGCTGCGCATCGGGCGGCACTCGAGGCACTCCCGGTGGCGCTGCCCGCGCAGTCGATTGAAGCCGCCGCGTACGCCTTGCGTCGGGTGGTGGCGCGCGGCCGCTTCGTCGCGGCGCAGACGATCTATCTCGACAACCGCATCCGGCACGGGCGGGTGGGTTACGAGATCGTCACGCCCTTGCGCTTGTCCGGCAGCAGCTGGCACGTGGCCGTGCTGCGTGGCTGGGTCGCGGGCAGCGGCAGCCGCAGCGAGCTGCCGCGGGTGCCGACCCCCGCGGGCGAGCAGCGCATCGAGGGCATCGCGCTCGCCGCGGTACCGCAGCGCTTCGAGCTCAAGGATGCGCAACCCGAGGGTCGGGTCTGGCAGAACCTGTCGGTCGAACGCCTGCGCGCGGCCACCGGACTCGCCCTGCAGCCGATCCTGCTGGAACAGCGCTCCCCGAGTGACGACGGTCTGTCGCGCGATTGGCCGCAACACGGCGCCGGTGCGGAGAAAAACGAAAATTACGCGCTGCAGTGGTATTCGCTCGCCGCGCTGTGCGTCATTCTCTGGCTGGTGCTCTCCTTTCGCCGCGATGCGCCTGCTGCCTGAAGACCCGGTCAAGCGCGGGCGCATCCAGCTCCTGCTGCTCATCACGGTGTTCCTCCTGCCGCTGGTGGGCAGCGGGTTGGCCTATCTGTTCGGCTGGTCGACGGGGCAAACGAGCAATTACGGCGAGCTGATCGAGCCGCGTGCGGCGCCGCAGAGCGTGCTCGGCACGCTCGACGGGCGCACGCTGCGCCTGGACGCGCTGCAGGGGAAATGGGTGCTACTGCAGTTCGACGCCCCGGCCTGCGACGCGCGCTGCGAGCGCAAGCTCTACACGATGCGCCAGGTCCGCAAGGCGCTCGGGATCGACCAGGCGCGCGTCGAACGGGTCTGGGCCCTCACCGGCGAGGGCCGGCCGGCGTCCCAGCTGCTCGATGCGATCGAGGGTACGCAGGTGCTGCGCGCCTCCGAGCCTGCATTCGGGGCGGCATTTCCGGCCCGGCGCGACCTGCGTGACCACATTTTCCTGATCGACCCGCGCGGCAACCTGATGATGCGATTCCCGCCGGATCCGGACCCGTCGCGAGTGATCAAGGACCTGCAGCGCCTGCTGCGGTACTCCGCGGTCGGCTGAACGCCCCAATGGTGCGCCTGCGCAGCGCCGGATCGGCTGTTCGACGTGATAGACTGCGCGCGCGTTTTCGGCGCCGTGCCGGAATGCCCCTGTTGCCGTCGTGACGTCGTGAACACCCAGGTTCTCTCCCCCAGTTTTTCGCGTCTGCTGGCGCGTCGTGCCCGTGCGTTCTTCGCCCTGACGAAGCCGCGCGTGGTGTCGCTGATCGTGTTCACCGCGATGATCGGGATGTTCCTGGCGGTCCCGGGCATGGTGCCTGCGCCCGTGCTGTTCGCCGGGACGATCGGCATCGCGCTCGTCGCGGGCGCCGCAGCAGCCGTCAACTGTCTGGTCGAGCAGCGCATCGATGCGCGCATGCAGCGCACGCGGACGCGTCCGCTGCCGCGCGGCGAGTTGTCGACCGTGCAGACGCTGGTGTTCGCCGGCGCCGTGGGCGCACTGGGTCTCTGGCTGCTCATGCGCTTCGTCAACCCGTTGACCATGTGGCTGACGCTGGCCACGTTCGTCGGCTACGCGGTCATCTACACCGTGGTGCTCAAGCCGGCGACGCCGCAGAACATCGTGATCGGTGGCGCTTCGGGTGCGATGCCGCCCGTGCTCGGCTGGGCGGCCGCGACCGGCGAAGTCACGATCGAGCCGATGCTGTTGTTTCTCATCATCTTCGCCTGGACGCCGCCGCATTTCTGGTCGCTCGCCCTGTACCGCACCGCCGACTATGCGCGTGCCGGGCTGCCGATGCTTCCGGTGACGCACGGCAAGGCATACACGCGCCAGCAAGTCCTGCTCTACACCCTGATCCTGTTCGGCGTCAGCCTGCTGCCCTTCGCGGTGCGCATGAGCGGCCTGATCTACCTGGTCGCGGCCTGCGTGCTGGGCGGGTGGTACGTCGTTCACGCGCTGCGCGTGCGTTTTGCGTACAGCGACCATGTCGCGCAGCGCGCGTTTCGCTTCTCGATCCTCTATCTGGCGGCCCTGTTCGCTGCGCTGCTGCTCGACCACTACCTGCTGATCTTGACGGCGTGAGCGCGCTGCGAGCGGCCGCAAGGGTCTGCGTCGCGGCCTGCATGGCCGTGGGGCTCGTCGCCTGCGGCAGCGGGGCACCCCAGTTCAAGAGCACGGATATCACGGGCGCACCGTACGGCAAGGCGCTCGCGCTCACCGGTCATGATGGCCGTCCCTACACGCTCGCTGCGTTTCGCGGCAAGGTGGTGGTGCTGTTTTTCGGCTTCACACAGTGCCCCGACATCTGCCCGACGGCGCTCGCCGAGGTTGCGCGCGCCATGCAGGCGCTCGGACCGGACGCCGAGCATGTGCAGGTCCTGTTCGTCACGCTCGACCCGGAGCGCGATACGGCCGAGATTCTTTCGCGCTACGTGCCGGCGTTCGATCCGCGCTTTCTGGGGCTTTACGGCGACCTCGCCGCGACGCGCGAAGTGGCCAAGGAATTCAAGGTGTTCTTCGAGAAGCGGCCGGGCAGCACGCCGGGCAGCTACTCGATCGATCACAGCGCGCAGACCTACGTGTTCGATACCGAGGGACGGCTGCGCCTGTTCGTGCGCCACCCGCGCATCGCCTCCGATCTGCCGCACGACGTGCGCTTGCTGCTGAAACAGGCGGGCTGAAACGCGCGGCGGCCGCGTGTGCGGCCGCCGTTGATTCCGCGTGCCGGGGACTCGCCCCGGGCGGGGTGGTCAGCCGGCTGCGGAGGGCGCCGGGAGCTGGCGCGGGGCCTCGGCGGTGGCGATCGCCTTGCGCATCTTCTCGAGCGCCTTCGCCTCGATCTGGCGGATGCGCTCGGCCGAGACGCCGTATTCGTCGGCGAGCTCGTGCAGCGTCGCCGTGTCCTTTTCACGCAGCCAGCGCGCCTCGATGATGCGGCGGCTGCGCGCATCCAGGCCGTCGAGTGCCTTGGCAAGGCCTGCTACGCGGATCTGCTCGGTCTGCTCGGCCTCGAGCAGGCGCGACGGCTCCGCTTCGGGGTCGGCGAGAAACTGCGCCGGCGCGTAGGACTCGTCGTCGTCGTCGGACTCGAACGCCAGGTCGCGACCCGACATCCGCGTTTCCATCTCGACGACTTCAGCCGGCTTCACCTTGAGCGCATCTGCCACGCGCTCAATCTCGTCGCCAGTGAGCGGCGCAAGACCGCTTTTCATCGAGCGCAGGTTGAAGAACAGCTTCCGCTGCGCCTTGGTCGTGGCCACCTTGACCAGCCGCCAGTTGCGCAGCACGTATTCGTGGATTTCGGCCTTGATCCAGTGGATGGCGAACGACACCAGGCGCACGCCCCGCTCCGGGTCGAAGCGCTTGACCGCCTTCATCAGCCCGACGTTGCCTTCCTGGATCAGGTCCGCGTGCGGCAAGCCGTAACCGAGATAGCCGCGCGCGATGGCCACCACCAGGCGCAGATGCGACAGGACCAGCGCACGCGCCGCCTCGAGGTCGTTCTCGTCGTGGTAGCGGCGGGCGTAGCGGTCCTCTTCCTCAGCGCTGAGGATCGGGAACCGGTTCGCGGCCTGAATGTAAGCCTCGATGCTTCCGCTCGCGGCGGGGACCGGAAGCGCCATCGCGTAGGACTGGCTGTGCATTGCAATAACCTCCAGGGCGGCAGTTTAGCACTCAACATCTTAGAGTGCTAAGGGGCGGGGAAGTTCCGCGATGGACGGAGTATAGGCCTTTTATTTTGGCTCTATTTCGCGTAAGTATCTACTTACTGACATATACGCACCGAGCCATCCGAGCCCGCCCGCGATCAGCGCCAGGGCGACTGCCTCGCCGCTGCTGAAGAACGGCAGACGAAACTCGCTGCCATAGCTGCGCGCCAGGCCGACGATCTCGGTGTTCATCAGCGTCAGGCCGGCGCCGACCAACGCGAGCGCGACCAGAACGCCGGACAGACCCTGCAGCAGCCCGAGATAGAGGAAGGGACGCTGGATGAAGCCGTCGGTCGCGCCGATCAGCTTGGAGACCTCGATCTCGTCGCGCTGGGTGAGGATCTGCAGACGGATCGTATTGAAGGCAATGGCCACCAGTCCCACGGCGAGAATTGCGGCGAGCAGCGCGAGGGCGAGGCGACCGACGCGCTCGAGCGCCGCAAGGCGCCGGGCCCAGAGCGCGTCGACCTGTGCCAGCGCGACGCCCGGCGCCCGGCCGAGCTCCTCGGCGAGCTGATCCAGCACCCCGTCGCTGCTGCCGGCAACGGTGAGCACCAGCGTATCGGGCAGGGGGTTGCTGCCCAGCGCGGCAACGACGTCGGCGAGGCCGCTCGTGCCGCGCAGCGCGGCCAGCGCCTCCTCGCGCGTGATGAGGCGCACACGATGAATCCGCGCATCGCCGCGCAGCCGTGCCGCGAGCTGGCGCGCCGCCTCGGGCTCTGCGTCGGTGCGCATGAACACCGAAAGCTGCGGATCGATCGCGCTGCGCGTCGAGAGCCGATCCAGCGCCTCGAGGACGGCGTAGCCGCCAGCCGGCAATGCGAGCGCAACGCCGAGCGCGAGGGCGTTGAGCAGTGCGGCCGCACGCTGGGCGCGCCACTTGCGTATTGCGGCGGCCAGAGCCAGGCGGTGCTGGCGCAGCCAGGACCTCATCCGCCACCGCCTTCGCCGAGCAGCCGCCCCTCGGCCAGGCGCAGCACGCGTGTCCCGTAGCGCTCGACGAGCGCCAGGTCATGCGTGGCGACGAGTACGCTGACGCCGACGCGATTGAAGGCGACAAAGATGTCCAGGATGTGACCCGCCGAGTCGACGTCGAGGTTTGCCGTCGGCTCGTCGGCAAGCAGGATCGACGGGCGGTTGACGACCGCGCGCGCGATCGCCAGACGCTGCTGCTCGCCGCCGGAGAGCTGGATCGGGTTTGCCCGCTCGCGCTCGAGCAAGCCGACCTTGTCGAGCGCGGCGCGCGCGCGGCGTGCCGCTTCGCGCGGCGGATGGTCGGAGAATGCGAGCGGCAGCATGACGTTGTCATACACGCTGCGGTCGTAAAGCAGCTTCTGATCCTGGAACACCAGACCGAGGTTGCGCCGCAGATAGGGGATGGCCGCGCGCTTGAGCGCGCCCACGTTCTGTCCGTTCACCAGCACGCTGCCGCTGCTCGGCCGCTCGATCGCGGCAATCAGCTTGAGCAGGGTCGATTTTCCGGCGCCCGAATGGCCGGTGATGAACAGCAGCTCGCCGTCTTCGACGGCGAAGGAAACACCGCGCAGCGCGTCCTTGCCGCCGGGGAACCGTTTGGAGACCGCTGAAAAGCTAATCAACCAGCCCCTCGACGAAATCGCGCGCCGAAAACGGTCGCAGGTCGTCGACGCCTTCCCCGACGCCGACAAAAAGCAGCGGCAGCGTCTTGGCGGGCGCGCTGCGCGCAAGGGCGATGGCCGCCACCACGCCGCCCTTGGCAGTTCCGTCGAGCTTGGTCAGCACCAGCCCGCTGAGCCCGATCGCCGCGTCGAAGGCCTTCACCTGGGCAAGCGCGTTCTGCCCCGTATTTGCATCCAGCACGAGCAACACCTCGTGCGGCGCGTCCTCGAGCGCCTTCGCCGCCACGCGCTTGACCTTCTTGATCTCCTCCATCAGGTGCAGCTGCGTCGGCAGGCGTCCTGCGGTATCGGCGATCACCACGTCGATGCCGCGCGCGCGGGCCGACTGGATCGCGTCGAACACCACGGCGCCGGGATCGCCATTGGCCTGGCCGACGACCGTGACGCCGTTGCGCTCTCCCCAGGCGACCAGCTGTTCGCGTGCCGCCGCACGGAAGGTGTCGCCGGCCGCGAGGAGCACGCTCAATCCCTGTGACTGCAGCCACTTCGTCAGCTTGCCGATCGAGGTGGTCTTTCCCGAGCCGTTGACGCCTGCGACCATGATGACGAAAGGCTGCTTGGGCAGGACCTTGAGAGTACGCTCGAGCGGCGCGAGCAGCTCGACGAGCGCTTCGCGCAGGGCTTCCTTCAGCGCTGCACCGTCTTCGATGCGCTCCTTGCGCGCACGCGTGCGCAGCGCGGCAATCAGCGCCTGAGTGGCCTCGACGCCGCAGTCCGCCGTCAGCAGCGCCGTCTCGAGGTCCTCGAACAGCGCTTCGTCCACCTTGCGGCGGCCGAGCAAGGATCCCAGACCGCCGCCAAGCGCGCCGCGCGTACGCGCGAGGCCCGCTTTGAGACGGGTCGTCCACGAGGTCTTTTCGTTCGGGGATTTGTTTGCGAGACCGAGCACGGCGGGCGGCGCAAGTGCCGCTAAGATGCAAGCGATTCTATCAAAGGCAATCGACATGCCCGCCGTGAATCCGCGCAAGCACCCCCCGCACGCCGGCCGGCCGGGCCGGGTGCGCATCGTCGGTGGGGCGTGGCGCGGGCGGCGCATCGAAGTGCCCTCCGGCCCTGACCTGCGGCCGACGCCCGATCGGGTGCGCGAGACATTGTTCAACTGGCTGGGTCAAAGCCTCGACGGCGCCGTCTGTCTCGACCTGTACGCGGGCAGCGGCGTGCTCGGCTTCGAGGCGGCGTCGCGCGGCGCGGCGCGGGTGGTGCTGGTCGAGCACGCCCGGGCAGTGCTGGACATGCTGCGTGCGACGCGGGCCGCGCTCGAGGCGGCTCAGGTCGAGATCGTCGCCGCCGACGCGCTGCGCTACCTCGAGGGGGCCGACACGCGCTTCGACGTGGTTTTCCTCGATCCCCCCTTCAGGCAGAATGCGTGGCCGGCCCTGTTCGAGCGCCTGCCGCGTTGCCTTGCACCCGGCGCGCGCGTCAGCCTCGAGGCGGCGGCACCGCAAGACGCACCGCAGGGCTGGCGTGAGCTGCGCCGCCTGCGCGCCGGACAAGTCAGTCTTCAGCTCATGCAGTGGGAAGGGCAATGAACCGAGCGGTCTATCCGGGCACTTTCGATCCGCTGACCCGCGGCCACGAGGATCTCGTGCGGCGCGCGAGCCTGCTGTTCGATGCGGTCATCGTCGGCGTCGCCGACAGTCGCGCAAAGCGGCCCTTCTTTCAGCTTCACGAGCGCGTCGATCTGGCGCAGGAAGTCCTTGCGCCGATCAACAACGTCACGGTGGTGGGATTCTCGGGCCTGCTCATCAATTTCATCCGTGAGCACGGCGCGCGCGTGATCCTGCGCGGGCTGCGTGCGGTGTCCGATTTCGAGTACGAGTTTCAGCTCGCCGGCATGAACCGCAACCTTTACCCGGACGTCGAAACGGTGTTTCTCACGCCTTCCGAGCAGCACATGTTTATCTCGGCCACTCTGGTGCGCGAGATCGCGACGCTCGGCGGAGATGTGTCGAAGTTCGTCCATCCGCTGGTGCAGAAGCACCTGACGGAAAAGGTGAGGACGCTTGGTGGCTGAGTGCCGCCCCCTGTGCGGGGGTCGGCTAGCGCTGGCACTGCGGGCAGTAGTAGGTCGCGCGCTGGCCCTGAACGATGCGCCGCAGCGGCGACCCGCAGCGCCGGCACGGCAATCCGGCGCGGTCGTACACCCAGGCACGTAGCTGGAAGTGGCCGGGCGCGCCGTCGCTGCGCACGAAATCGCGCAGCGAGGACCCGCCGGCACGAATTGCCTTGCGTAGCGTCTGCTTGATCGCTGCAACCAGGCGAACGCAGCGCGCGCGCGACAGGCGCCGCGCCGGGGTGCGCGGATTGATCCCGGCGACGAACAGGCTTTCGCTCGCGTAGATGTTGCCCACGCCGACGATGCGGTGGGCGTCCATCAACAGCGGCTTGATGGCCATGCGATGGCCACGTGTCAGCGCGTGGAGAGTCGGTCCATCGAACGCGCGCGACAAGGGCTCGATGCCGAGATGGGCGAGCACGGGGTGCGTCTCGAGCGGCGCTTGCGTCCAGAGCACCGCGCCGAAGCGGCGTGGGTCGCGCAGTCGCAAAACCCGATCGCCGAACACCAGATCCACGTGATCGTGTTTTTCCGGCGGCGTGTCGCGCGGCAGCAGCCGCAGGCTGCCGGACATGCCCAGATGCAGGATCAGGTGACCGTCGTCGCATTCGAGCAGCAGGTATTTGCCGCGTCGTCGTACCCCGCGCACCACGCGGCCGGCGAGCGACTCGAAGGCCGCCGGCACCGGCCAGCGCAGGCGACGCTCGCGCGCCACGGCGGCGCTGATCCGGCGCCCCGTCACATACGGCGCGATCCCGCGGCGCGTGACTTCGACCTCGGGCAATTCAGGCATGGTGTGCCCGACGGGCCCGCTGAACTCGATGAAACTGAACGGCGATCATGCGGTCAAAAGTCTCGCGTCGCCGCTCGACGTTGGCTTGTGCGGCGCACCGAATATACCTACACTGGGCGCCCCATGTTTTCCCGGCGGAATTACCTGCCGTTCGCGTTGATTCCCGCGCTGGTGGCGGCGGGTGCCTGTGCGCAGATCGACGCGCCCGGAGAGGCGCCGGCCGTCGCGCGGAGCGCGAATCCCACGACACGCGTGGCGAGTGTCCCCGCGGAATCGTCGCTGTCCGAGGCGATGCTGTACGAGTTCCTGCTCGGCGAGATCGCCGCGCAGCGCGGCGATCCGGGGCTTGCGGCGCAGACCTATATCGAGCTGGCCCGGCGCACGCGCGATCCGCGGGTCGCGCGCCGAGCAGTGGAGCTGGCGAGCGCGGCGCGCCAGCAGGCGATCGCGCTCGAGGCGGCGCGGCTCTGGCACGAAACCGACCCGGACTCGACACGCGCCCTGCAGACTGTGACGGCGCTGGTCGTCGCCACTGGAAAAGTGGACGACGCGGAGCCCTATCTTGCGAAGCTGCTCGCTGCGAACGGCACCGACACTGCGAGCGGGTTCATGCAGCTCAACCGGCTGCTCGCGCGCGCGCCCGACAAGGTGGCCTCGTTGCGCGTCGTGCGGCGACTCGCCGAGCCCTATCCCGAGCTGCCCGAGGCGCATTTCGCCGTCTCGCAGGCCGCGCAGGCCGCGGATGACGAACAGGCTGCGCTGACGTCGATCCGCCGCGCCTCGGCACTGCGGCCCGACTGGGCGGTCGCTGCACTGTTCGAGGCGCAGATCCTGCAGACCCAGTCGCCCGCCAAGGCGGCCGAGCGCCTCGAACGCTACCTCGAGCAGTATCCCGACCAGCGCGACGTGCGCATGAACTACGCGCGGCTGCTGGTGCTCGACAAGCGCTTTCCTCAGGCACGCGCGCAGTTCGAGCGCCTGCTCGCCGACAACCCGGGCAACACCGACGTGATCTACGCCGTCGGCCTGCTCGCGTTTCAGCTCAAGGACTACACCGTCGCAGAGCGCAACATGAAGCGCCTGCTCGAGCTCAACTTCCGCGATGTCGACACGGTGCGCTATACGCTCGGCCAGATCGCCGAGGAGCAGAAGGACTGGGGTCAGGCGATTCGCTGGTACGAGAGCGTCGGCGCAGGCCAGCAGTCTCTGGCCGCGCAGCTGCGCGTGGCGAGCGTCATGGCGAAGCAGGGCCGGCTCGACGAGGCGCGCAGCTATCTGCGCCGTATCGTCGTGAAGGACGATCAGCAGAAGGTCCAGATCTTGGTCGCCGAGGCACAGATCCTGCGCGAGGCGAACCGGGTCGACGAGGCATTCAACATTCTCGGGCAGGCACTCGCGCAGAACCCCGACGAGCCCGACCTGCTCTACGACCATGCGCTCACTGCGGAAAAGCTCGAGCGCTTCGACGTGCTCGAAACGAACCTGCGCAAGCTGATCGCGGTGCGTCCTGACCATGCTCATGCCTACAACGCACTCGGCTATTCGTTCGCCGAGCGCAACACGCGGCTGGGTGAGGCGCGCACGCTGATCGAGCGCGCGCTGGAGCTCTCGCCGAACGATGCATTCATCGTCGATTCGATGGGCTGGGTGTTGTACCGGCAGGGCGACTCGAAGGGCGCGGTCACGCAGTTGCGTCGCGCCTGGTCGCTGCGCCCGGACGCCGAGATCGGCGCTCATCTCGGCGAAGTGCTGTGGTCGGCGGGCGAGCGCGAGGAAGCGAACCGCATCTGGAACGAGGCGCTTCGCGATCACCCCGACAACGAGACTCTGCAGAAGACGCTGCGGCGCTTCCGGCCGTGAGCGGAGTTGCACGGGCGTTCGCGCTCGCGTGTCTCGTCGTGCTGAGTGGCTGCGCGCTCGACTTCGAGCGTGCAGCGGATGCGCGCGGCTTCGAGCTCTTCGGCAGGATCGCGGTGCGCTACGGCGTCGAGGCGGCGGGCGGCCAGCTGCGCTGGCGGCATGACCCGGGCGGTGACGAGATGCTGATCAGCTCGCCGCTCGGGCAGGGGCTGGCGCGCATCCTGCGCGACGGCGAATCGGTGACGCTGACGACGGCCGATGGCCGCGAGTACCGCGCAGCCGACGCGGAATTGCTCACCGAGCGCGTGCTGGGCTTTCGTGTGCCCCTGACGGGGCTTTCCGACTGGGTCCAGGGCCGCCCGGCGACGGGGGCGGCGGAGGTCACGCGCGCGCGGCGCGACGCACAGGGCCGCCTGGAGCTGCTCGAGCAGGCGGGCTGGCGCATCGAGTACCTGGCCTATGCGGATGACGGGCGTCTGCCGGCGCGTCTGCGGCTCACCTATCCTGCCCTCGAATTGCGCCTCGTCATTGCCGAATGGCGCGCGGCGCGGGACGCGAATTGAATGCCGTGCAGTGGTATCCCGCACCCGGCAAGCTGAACCTGTTTCTGCACGTGCTTGGACGCCGTGCCGACGGTTATCACGAGCTGCAGACCGTGTTTCGTCTCATCGACCGTGCCGATCGCGTCGGCATCGCGTCGCGCGACGACGGCGTGCTGCGGCGGCTCGATGCGCTGCCCGGCGTGCAAGCGCAGGACGACCTCTGCCTGCGCGCCGCGGCGCGGATGAAGGACATCGCCGCGGCGCGCGGCGGCGCCGGGGCCGCGCGGCTCGGTGCCGACATCGCGCTCGATAAGCGCCTGCCGATGGGGGCGGGCCTGGGCGGCGGATCGTCGGACGCCGCGACCGTGATGCTGGTGCTGAACCGGCTCTGGGCGCTGAGCCTCGGGCGCGCGGCGCTCATCGCGGAGGCCGCGCAACTCGGCGCCGACGTGCCGTTCTTCGTGCTCGGCCGCAACGCGCTCGGCGAGGGCATCGGCGAGCGCCTGAGCGCCCTCGAGCTGCCCCCCGCCTGGTACCTCGTGTTGGTGCCGCCCGTCAGCGTGTCGACGCGGGAAGTATTTGCCTCATTCGCGTTGACAGGCGACACGAAACCTCTCAAAATTACGCCCTTTTTTCAGGGGCTTGGGAGAAACGACCTGGAGCCGGTCGTGACCGCCCGATATCCCGAAGTCGCCGCGCACTTGGACTGGCTCAGACAGCACTGTCCAGGGGCGCGCATGACAGGCAGCGGGGCGTGCGTGTTCGCAGAGTTCGATTCGGCTGCGGATGCGCGTGCCCTCCAGTCGCGGTTGCCGGCGTCGATGCAGGGGTTCCTTGCCGAGGGACTTGCGCGTCACCCGCTGCACGACTGGGCGCAAGATTGAGGTCCAGGGCAAGAGCACGACAACTGGGGCGTCGCCAAGCTGGTTAAGGCACCGGATTTTGATTCCGGCATTCCTAGGTTCGAATCCTAGCGCCCCAGCCAATTCAACCATGCGGCCTCGGGTCCGACCCGAGGCTGCTTTTTCGCCAGCACGGGAAGACCGATGACGAACCTGCCGCTCGAGCGCCTGATGGTGTTCACCGGGAACGCGAATCCGCGTCTTGCGCAGGACGTCGTCAAGCACCTGAACATCGGGCTCGGGCGCGCGATCGTCGGCCGCTTCTCCGACGGCGAGGTGCTGGTCGAACTGCTGGAGAACGTGCGCGGCAAGGATGTCTTCATTCTGCAGTCGACCTGTGCGCCGACCAACGACAACCTGATGGAGCTTCTCGTGATGGTCGACGCGCTGAAGCGCTCGTCGGCGGCGCGCGTGACGGCGGCCATCCCCTACTTCGGCTACGCGCGTCAGGATCGCCGGCCGCGCTCGGCGCGGGTTGCGATCAGCGCCAAGGTGGTCGCCAACATGCTGACCTCGGTCGGCGTCGCGCGCGTGCTGACGATGGACCTGCACGCCGACCAGATCCAGGGCTTTTTCGACATGCCGGTCGACAACATCTACGCCGCACCCGTGCTGCTGGGCGATGTGTGGAAGCAGCGCTACGACGATCTGATCGTCGTCTCGCCGGACGTCGGCGGCGTGGTCCGTGCCCGCGCCCTTGCGAAGCGGCTGGAATCGGATCTCGCGATCATCGACAAGCGCCGGCCGAAGGCGAATGTCGCGGAAGTCATGAACGTCATCGGCGACGTGTCCGGGCGCACCTGCGTGATCATGGACGACATGGTCGACACCGCGGGAACCCTGTGCAAGGCGGCGCAGGTGCTCAAGGAAGAAGGTGCGACGCGGGTGGTAGCCTACTGCACGCACCCCGTGCTCTCGGGCGGTGCGATCGAGCGCATCGCGGCGAGCGATCTGGACGAGCTGGTCGTGACCGACACCATTCCGCTGCGCGACGACGGCCAGGCCTGCGCCAAGATCCGGCAGCTGACGGTAGCCGGCCTGCTGGCCGAGACGATCCTGCGAATCTTCACCGAGGAGTCGGTGAGCTCGCTGTTTACCGAATAGACGAAATTTTCCAACCCCGCCTGTGCCTGGTCGCGGGCCTGGCGGATTCTCAAGGAGCAAGCGATGAAAATCGAAGTCAATGCGCAAACGCGCGACCTGCAGGGAACGGGTGCGAGCCGCCGCCTGCGTCGCGTGGGCAAGGTGCCCGGCATCATCTACGGCGGAGACCGCGCACCCGTCAACATCGAGTTGGACCACAAGGAGATCTACCAGAACCTGACGCGCGAGGCCTTTCACGCCTCGATCCTGACGCTCAAGCTCGACGGCCAGAGCGAACAGGTTCTGCTGCGCGCATTCAACATGCATCCGTTCAAGGCGCGCGTCCAGCACGTCGACTTCCAGCGCGTTTCGAAGGACAAGAAGATCCACATGAAGGTGCCGCTGCACTTCGTCAACGCCGAAATTGCACCGGGCGTGAAGGAGCAGGGCGGCGTGGCGAACCACGTCATGAACGACCTCGACATCAGCTGTCTGCCGGACGATCTGCCCGAGTTCGTCGAAGTGGACCTCGGTAACCTGGCGGTCGGGCAGGCGATTCACGTGCGCGAGCTTGCGCTGCCCAAGGGCGTCGAGCCGGTGCTGCACCGGAACGAGAACCCGGTGGTGGCGACCGTGATCCTGCCGGCACTGGTCACCGAGGAAGAAGAGACTGCGGCAGCGGAAGCCGCGCCGGCCGCCGGCGAGGTGCCGACCACGGAGCAGGGTGCCAAGCCCGAGGAAGGCGAGGGCAGCACGGAGAAAGGCAAGGGCAGCACGGAGAAAGGCAAGTAACGCGCCTGACGTGTGCCGACCGCGGCGGAGGGCCTCCGGCTTTCCGCCGCTTTTCGTTCGGCCCGCGCCATCCGTACTACACACCGCATGTCAGGTATTCGCATTCTCGTCGGCCTGGGTAATCCGGGCCGCGACTACGAACGCACGCGCCATAACGCGGGGTTCTGGCTCGTCGAGCGTTTTGCCGTGCGCGAAAGCGTGGCGCTGCGCAACGACGCCAAGTACCAGGCCTACATCGGGCGCCATGCGCCGAGCGGCGCCTGGATCCTGCTGCCGCAGACCTACATGAATCTGAGCGGGAAATCGGTCATGTTCCTCGCCGGATTCTTCAAGGTTGCGCCCGGCGAGATCCTGGTGGCGCACGATGAGCTCGATCTGGCACCGGGCGCGGCGAAGCTCAAGCAGGGCGGCGGCGTCGCGGGCCATAACGGGCTCAAAGACATCGCCGCGCGGCTCGGCTCGACGGACTTCTGGCGGCTGCGCCTCGGCATCGGCCATCCCGGCGACCGCAACCTGGTCTCGGATTACGTGCTCGGCAAGCCTTCGCCGGACGACCGCGCAGCGATCGACGCTTCGATCGATCGCGCACTCGACGTGATCAGCCTGTGCCTGGGCGGTGACATGCAGGGCGCGATGCTGAAGCTGCACACCAAGGACAAGAACAAGACGTGAGCCTCAAATGTGGCATCGTCGGTCTGCCGAACGTTGGCAAATCGACGCTTTTCAATGCATTGACCAAGGCGTCGATCTCGGCGGAGAACTATCCGTTCTGCACCATCGAGCCGAACGTCGGTATCGTCGAGGTGCCCGACCCGCGACTGGCCGAGCTGGCGCGCATCGCCAAGCCGCAGAAGGTGATTCCGGCGGTGGTCGAATTCGTCGACATCGCCGGCCTGGTCGCCGGCGCGTCCAAGGGCGAAGGGCTCGGCAATCAGTTCCTCGCCAACATCCGCGAGACCGACGCAATCGCGCACGTGGTGCGCTGCTTCGAGGATCCGAACGTGGTTCACGTCGCGGGCAAGGTCGATCCCGTGTCGGACATCGAAACGATCGACACCGAGCTGGCGCTGGCCGATCTGGCCACGGTGGAAAAGCAGCTCGCGAAGAACGAAAAAGTGGCCAAGGCGGGCGGTGACAAGGAGGCTCAGCGCCTCGTCGCGGTGCTGCGCAAGGTGCAGGCCGCGCTGAACGAGGGGCGCGCGGCGCGCTCGGTCGAGCTGGCGCGCGAGGAGCGGGCGGTGCTAGACCCGCTGTTCCTGCTCACCATGAAGCCGACCATGTACGTCGCCAACGTCGCCGAAAACGGCTTTCGCGACAATCCGCTGCTCGCCGCGGTCGAGGCGCGCGCCGCGAAGGAGGGGGCGCCGGTGGTCGCGATCTGCGCGGCGATCGAGGCGCAGATCGCCGACCTGAGCGACGAGGACAAGCAGATCTTCCTCTCGGACATGGAGATGGACGAACCCGGGCTGAATCGCGTGATCCGTGCAGGCTACCGCCTGCTCGGCCTGCAGACCTACTTCACCGCCGGGCCGAAGGAGGTGCGCGCCTGGACCGTGCCGGTCGGCGCCACCGCGCCGCAGGCCGCCGGGGTGATCCATACCGATTTCCAGCATGGTTTCATCCGCGCCGAGGTGATCGCAATCGAGGATTACCTGCGCCTCGAGGGCGAGCAGAAGTCGAAGGAGGCGGGCAAGATGCGGGTCGAGGGCAAGGACTACGTCGTGCGTGACGGCGACGTGATGCACTTCCGCTTCAACGTTTGAGCAGCTTAACGCGCGACGGATACCGGGGTCGCTTGCACGGCCCACACGCCGCGCAACACGGCGCGCCGGCCTTCGAACGCGAGAAAGCTCTGCGCACCGTAATGCGGTAGCGGGCGTTCGAGCGCCGCGATCGATTCGACGTCGCCTGCCGAGATCACGGCGACCGGCGTTTCGCCCGGTTCGCGCGCAACCGTCCAGACCTGGGCAGAACCCGCGCCGTGCAAACGCGGCGGTCGCGGCGGCAGTCCGAGACCGGCCAGCGCGCTGTCGACATCTGCATGCAAGCCGATGATCATGAGCGGCGCATCGCCCCCGTCCGCGAGTTCGACGCGGCGGGCCGGCGACTCAAACACGCGCTGCGCCAGGCGCTGCGCCGCCGCACGCACGGCATCGTCATCGCCGACCAGCGCGAGCCGCGGTGCGCGCGCCAGCATCCACTGGCGCAGAATCGGTGGCAGCGTACGCGGGTCGAGGCTGCGCCACAGGCGCAGCTCCGGGTCGAGGCGGACCGAGTCGGGCGGCGCATCGAGCGCGACGCGCACGGTTTCGCGTGTGCGGGTCAGGTCGACGGCGTGCGTTTTCGGTCCGGCGGGCCCGTCGAACAGGAGCGGAACGCGCAGCGCGTAAGGCGGTTCGGTCTGCTCGAGAGTGAGCGCGACGCCGCTGCCGACGATTCGCGCCTCGACGATGCGCGGTGCGGGCGCGTCCACGCGCTCGAGCCACTGGACAAAGAAGCGCGACAGGTCGTGCCCCGACGTCGATTCGAACGCCGTGCGCAAATTGCCCCAAGATGCGGTGCGAAAGCGGTGTTCGCGCCAGAACGCACGCAGGCCGGCATCGAATGCGGTTGCACCGATCAGATCACGCAGCATGACGAATAGCATCGCCGCCTTGCCATAGCCGGTTGCTGCATCGGCACCATGGGCGCGTGAACGAAAGGCGGTGAGCGGCTGCGCGGCGCCCGGCGGCAGCGCCGCGAAATCGCGCAGCCAGCCGAGGCGCATCTCGCGTGCGGCTTCGGCGGAGGCCTCGTCCTTGAACGCATAGTCGGCCATGAACGTGGTCAGACCCTCGGCCCAGTTGCCGCCGCTGTAATCGACGTAGACGCCGTTGCCCCACCAGTTGTGCAGCACTTCGTGGCCGAGCGAGGTTGCGCGGATGAACGGCAGGCGCAGCACCGTTTCGCCGATGTAGGTGAGCGTCGGCATGCCGAATCCGGTCGGCAAGGGGCTTGAGACGACCGAGAACGACGCGAACGGATACGCACCGATGCTTTTCGAATAGCGCTCGATGTAGCGTGCACTGTCGTCGAGGTAGTCATCGGCGAGCGACGCGATCGCCGGCGTGAAGTAGGTGCGCAGGCGCAGCGGCGGCGCAGCGGCGCGCTCGACGACACGCTCGGAGACGGTATACGGCCCCGCCATCAGGTCGATGCCGTCGGTCGGCGCGCGCATCTCGAAGGTCGCGACCGACTTTGCGCCAGCGCCGACAGCGTGCGTTTCCTCGACCAGATCACCGGCCACCAGGCCGCGCTGCCCGGCGGGGAGCGACAGGCGCACGCGGTAGGTGAACAACGCGCCCGGCCACGGGTACCAGGCGCTGCCGGCGGACATGAAGCTGCCCTCGGGCGCAGCCATTGGCGGCAGCCGGCGCAATACGCGCCGATGATCGGCGCGGCGATCGAGCGGCGCGAGCCTGCCTTCGTAGGCGAACTGCAGCCGGCGACCGGCGCGCGCCAGGTGCCAGCTGCGCACGCCCTGCTTGCTCGGACCTGCCTGTGCGACGACCGGCTCGCCGTCGACCGTCGCCGCGGTGATCTCGAGTCCTTCGTGGAGCGTCAGCGTGCTGATGCGTTCTGCGTGCAGCGTCGCCTCGACGCGCAGCCTGCGGGTCCCGGGATCGAGCGCCACGTCGAGCTCGAGCTGCGGCGGCGCGGCGCTCGCGCAGCCGGCAATCAGCAGCGCGGCGGCGAGCGCCGCACGCGGGTGCAGCGACATTACTTCGCCTGTGCCGGCGGGAACTTGATGAGGCGCTCGAAGGTGTCGTCGCCGCGGCGCAGCTCCATTGGCAGCCAGGTCCCTGGCGGCTGGGCGCGCACCGCAGAGATGACCGCGTCGAGCCCGCTCACCGGCGCGCCGGCAATCGACACGATGGCGTCGCCGTCGCGCAGATCCATCGACGCAGCGAGGCTGTCCTTCATGACCTTGACGATGATCACGGTCTTGTCCTTCTGCGTGAGCTGTACGCCGAGCCGCGGCTTCGGCGCGGGCACCGCACGGCCCGCGGGCAGCGCGAACACCGCATCGGCGAATCCAGCGACCAGCGCCTTGCAGTCGCCCGGTGCATCGATCGGCAGCAGCGTCGTGACCCGTTTGATGCCGAGGTCGCGCAGCTGGTGCGCAATGCCGAAGCCGTTGCGCAGATGGCCGCTGCCAGCGATGCCGACGACGAGCGGCCGGCGGCCGCCGGCCGCGCCCGACAGCCGCGCAGCGGCAGCCTCGGCCATCGCCCGATCCCAGGTGGTCTGCGATTCGAGAAAGCGCCGGAAGGCCGGGTCGTCGCGCGTGGGCGCCTGCGTCTTGTCTTTCTCGGCCAGCGGGTGGCGGCGGTAGATGTCGAAGAGCGCTTCGACGTAGCCGGCACTCGGCGCCGCGGGCCGCCCGACGCCTTCCTTGCGCGTGCTGGGCACCGCGTCCCAGCCCTCCGCAGCGATCGCGCGCGTCAGCTCGCGATCGACGTTCATCGCGAACATCGGGATGCGGTGTATGCGCGCGAACTCGAACAGCGGCAGGTACAGCTGCGGCGGCAGGTTCCACACCTTCTGCCACTCGGCCTGCGTGAGAAACGCCGCCGCATCGAGCTCGCCGGCGACCCAGCGATCGAGCACCGGCTGCACGCGACGCGGGAAAGCCTCGAAGCCGATCGCCATGTCCGGACGCCGCGCATGCAGCGCGGCAAGCGTATGCAGCTGCCAGCGGTGGTGATCCATGACGTCGTGCTGCTCGCCGAGCAGCACGACGTCGCTTTCGGCGGCGGTTCTGATGATCTCGGGCGCCGGCGTAGCGCGGGGCGCGGATCCGTCGAGTGCATACCAGGCGCCCGGCGCGACGCATTCGGCCGGCACCTTCGGTCGCGCCTCCGCCGGCGGCTGTGTCGGCGTCGTCGGCTCGGCGGCGCAGGCGCCGAGCGCGACGGCAAACCCGATCGAGACGAGGCGGTACGCGCGCATCGTCGGCGCCTTAGCGCACCAGCGCCTCGGTGCCCGCGTCTTCCTGCGGCGTGCCGCGCGCCGCGCGGCGCCGCTCGTGCTCGGCGAGGTGGCGCTTGCGCACCCGGATCGCGCGCGGCGTGACCTCGACCAGCTCGTCATCCTCGATGAACTCGATCGCCGACTCGAGCGTGAGTCGCACCGGCGGCGTGAGCAGCACGTTGTCATCCTTGCCCGAGGCACGCACGTTGGTGAGCTTCTTGGTCTTGATCGGGTTGACGACGAGATCGCTCGAGCGGCTGTGGACGCCGACGATCATGCCTTCATAGACCTTCTCGCCCGGCGAGACGAACAGCCGCCCGCGCTCCTGCAGGTTGAACAGTGCGTAGGCGACCGCTTCGCCGTTTTCCTGCGAGATCATCGCGCCGTTGCGCCGCCCCGGCAGCTCGCCCTTCCAGGCATCGTAGCCGTCGAACACATGGCTCATGAGGCCGTTGCCGCGGGTCAGGTTCATGAACTCGCCCTGAAAACCGATCAGCCCGCGCGCGGCGACGCGGTAGTCGAGCCGTACGCGCCCGCGCCCGTCGGGCAACAGGTCGACGAGCTCGCCGCGTCGCGCGGCGAGCGACTCCATCACCGGACCCTGGTGCAGCTCCTCGACATCGAGGGTGAGCAGCTCCATCGGCTCCTGCAGCACGCCATCGACCGTCCGGGTGATGACGCGCGGCCGGCCCAGCGCCACCTCGTAGCCTTCGCGCCGCATGTTCTCCGCGAGGATCGTCAGGTGCAGCTCGCCCCGTCCCGAAACGAGGAACACGTCGGCGTCCGCAGTGTCCTCGACGCGCAGCGCGACGTTGGTGTTCAGCTCGCGGATCAGGCGTTCGCGCAGCTGGCGGCTGGTGACGAAGCGCCCTTCGCGCCCGGCGAGTGGCGAGGTGTTGACCTGGAAGTTCATGGTCAGCGTCGGCTCGTCGACCTTCAGCGCGGGCAGCGGCTCCGGACACTCCGGTGCGCAGAGCGTCGCGCCGATCACGACCGCGTCGACCCCGGTCACCTGCACGATGTCGCCCGCCTGCGCCGCCTCCAGCGGCACGCGCTCCAGGCCGCGAAAGCCGAACACCTGCCCCACCTTCGCGCGCAGCGGCGCACGCTCCGGGTGCGCCACCACGATCTCCATGCCAGGCAGCAGGCGCCCGCGGCGGATGCAGCCGATGCCGATGCGCCCGACGTAGCTCGAGTAGTCGAGCGCCGCGATGCGCAGCTGCAGCGGCCCGTCGGCATCGTCGTCCGAGGGCGGCGGCACGCGGGTGAGGATGGCATCGAACAGGGGCCGCAGATCGGCGCCGCGTTGCCGCGGATCGAGCGATGCCCAGCCCTGCAGCGCCGAGGCGTAGACCACGGGGAAGTCGAGCTGGGCCTCGCTCGCGCCGAGCCGGTCGAACAGGTCGAAGGTGTGATTCACCACCCAGTCCGGTCGCGCGCCGTCACGGTCCACCTTGTTGACCACCACGATCGGCCGCAGGCCGAGCGCCAGCGCCTTGCGCGTGACGAAACGGGTCTGCGGCATCGGTCCCTCGACCGCGTCGACCAGCAGCAATACGCCGTCGACCATGCCCAGAACGCGCTCGACCTCGCCACCGAAGTCGGCATGGCCTGGCGTGTCGACGATGTTGATGTGCACGCCCGCATAGTCGATCGCGCAGTTCTTCGCCAGGATCGTGATGCCGCGCTCGCGCTCGATGTCGTTCGAATCCATCACCCGCTCGGTGATGCGCTCGTGGGCACCGAAGGCGCCGGCCTGCTGCAGCAGCTTGTCGACCAGCGTCGTCTTGCCGTGGTCGACGTGCGCGATGATGGCGATGTTGCGGACGGAACGCGGCATGGGGTCGGCGCAAAAGGGCGAGATTCTATCAGCCGCACAGGCCGGAAAGCGCGCCGCGTCGCGCGTTCCGGCCGCTGCGATGTGGCCTGCGGCCTACTTGTCGAGGCCCGCGATCATCAGGTACTTGATCTCGAGGTACTCGTCGATGCCGTATTTCGAGCCTTCGCGGCCGAGGCCGGACTGCTTGACGCCGCCAAACGGCGCAATTTCGGTCGACAGGATGCCCGAATTGACGCAGACCATGCCGGTTTCCATCTTCTCGGCGACGCGGAAAATGCGCCCGATGTCGCGGCTGTAGAAGTAGCCGGCGAGGCCGAACTCGGTGTTGTTCGCCAGCTTCACCGCGTCGTCCTCGGTCTTGAAGCGGATCAGCGGCGCGACCGGGCCGAAGGTTTCCTCATAGGACACGATCATCTCCGGCGTCACGCCGGTGATCACCGTCGGCTCGAAGAAGAGGCCGCCCTTGGCGTGGCGCTTGCCGCCGAGCATCACCTTGGCGCCCTTGCCGAGCGCGTCCGAAACGTGCTGCTCGACCTTCTTCATGCCCTGCTCGTCGATCAGCGGACCGATCACCACGCCGCTCTCGGTGCCGGCGCCTACCTTGAAGCCCTTCACCTTTTCGGCGAGCTTCGCGGCGAACGCGTCGTACACCCCGTCCTGCACGTAGATGCGGTTCGCGCACACGCAGGTCTGGCCGGCGTTGCGGTACTTGCTCGCGATGGCACCCTCGACCGCCGCGTCGAGGTCGGCGTCGTCGAAGACGATGAACGGCGCGTTGCCGCCGAGCTCGAGCGACAGCTTTTTGATGGTGTCGGCCGACTGGCGCATCAGGATGCGGCCGACCTCGGTCGAGCCGGTGAAGGAGAGCTTCCTCACCGTCGGGCTGGCGCACAGCGCCTGGCCGATCGCGGGCGCGGATTCACCGCTGCCGGTGACGATATTGAGCACGCCCTTCGGGATGCCGGCGCGCTCGGCGAGCTCGGCCATGGCGAGCGCCGAGAGCGGCGTCTGCTCGGCGGGCTTGAGCACCACCGTGCAGCCCGCGGCGAGCGCAGGCGCGGCCTTGCGCGTGATCATCGCGTTGGGGAAGTTCCACGGCGTGATCATCGCCGACACGCCGATCGGCTCCTTCATCACCAGCACGCGCCGATCGGCCATGTGCGGGGGGATGACGTCGCCGTAGGCGCGCTTGCCTTCCTCGGCGAACCATTCGATGAACGACGCGCCGTAGGCGATCTCGCCGCGCGCCTCGGTCAACGGCTTGCCCTGCTCCGCCGTCAGGATCTGCGCCAGGTCCTCCTGGTTCTGCATCATCAGGTTGAACCACTTGAGCAGGATCGCGTGGCGCTCCTTCGCGGTTTTCGCACGCCACGCCGGCCAGGCGCGGTCGGCCGCCTCGATGGCGCGCCGCGTCTCGCTGGCGCCCATGTCGGGCACCGCGGCGAGCGTCTCGCCGCTGGCCGGATTGCCGACCGCGAACGTCTTGCCGCCCTCCGCATCGGCCCAGGCGCCGTCGACGTAGGCCTGGGTGCGGAACAGCTTGGGGTCCTTCAGCGAGATCGGCGGGAGTCCTGATTTGCCGGGTGCGTTCATGGCGGTGCCCTCCTGTTGCGCTGCAATGCAGAAATTCTAGTGGCTTCAGAGCGCAAATGTCGCATTTTGCGATCGTTCGGGCGCCAAACTTTATGATTGACAGTGACTTCGCCAGGTGCGTAGAGTGCAGTGGAAAAACTAGAATAAACAAGGACCTCCGACGCGTTCAGAAAAGCGCCGCGGGTGGTCGTTTCGCAGCTTCGAACGAGGAGAGGAGAGCGCCATGAATCGCAGCACGCCCATCCGGGGCATTGCCGTCGCGCTGACGGCAGCCGCAGTACTCGCACCGGCGATGCCGGCATCCGCGCAGGACATCCGCATCGGCTACGCGATCGCGCGCAGCGGGCCCTGGGCCGTCGGGGCGCAGGTGACGCAGGAACCGAACTACGTCATGTGGGCCGAGCAGGTGAACGCGGCCGGCGGCCTCAACGTCGGCGGCAAGAAGCGCAAGGTCGAGCTGGTGGCCTACGACGACCGCAGCAACATGGAGACGGTCGTGCGCACCTACGAGAAGCTCATGACCAGCGACAAGGTGGATCTCATCCTGCCGCCCTGGGGCACGGGTGCGAACTTCGCCATCATGCCGCTCGCCGCGAAGCACGGCTATCCGATGCTGTCGTGCACCGCAGCCGGGCGCAAGCTCATCGGCATGAAGAACCCGTACTTCTTCGCCCTGCTGCAGCAGCCCGACGTCATCATGGACGCGCTCGCCGAGTACATGGTGGCGCGCAAGGTGAAGACCGCGGCGGTGATCCACGTCGACGAGCTGTTTGGCCTCGAGATGTATACCGGCCTCGAAGCCTCGATGAAGCGCAAGGGCATCCAGATCGTCGAGAAGAAGAGCTACCCGCTGGGCATCAAGGACCTTTCGCCGGTGCTCAAGGGCATGCAGGCGAAGAAGCCCGACGCCTTCATCGGACTGACCTACCCGCCGGGCACGTTCCTGTCGACCGGGCAGTCGAAGGCCATCGGCTTCAGCCCGAAGATCTTCTATTTGGCGGTGGCCACCGCATTCCCGGTCTATCGCGACAAGATGACGCCGGCGACCGTCGAGGGCGTGATGGGCATCGGCAGCTGGAACCCGAAGACCGGGGCCGAGGCGAAGGCCTACTTCGACGCGCACGTGAAGCGCTGGAAGAAGGAGCCGGACCGCTGGGCGAGCGCGCACTGCTGGGCCGGGCTGCAGATCCTGCAGGCCGCGGTGGAGAAGGTCGGACTCGATCGCAAGAAGATCCGCGACTACATCGCGGGCACGGAGCACGCCACGATTATCGGCAAGATGCGCTTCAAGGGCAGCGAGAACGTGTCGACGCCGGGGGTGGTGAGCCAGTGGCAGAACGGCGAATTCGAGGTCGTCTGGCCGCCGCAGCGAGCGACCTCGGCGGCGCTGTTCCCGAAACCCGATTGGAAATAGCCTAGGTAAGCCATCCGAGCCCCGCGGGCCCTGACGCAAACCGCGTCCCGGCCGCGGGGCTTTTTTCATCCCATGGGATTCTGGCTCGAGCTCGCGGCGTCCGGACTGATCACCGGCGGGATCTATGCCGTGGTCGCGATCGGCCTCAACCTGCAGTACGGGCTGATGCGCATCATGAACATCTCGCACGGCGAGTTCCTGATGCTCGGCGCCTACCTCACCTGGCTCGCGCACACCACGCTGAAGATCAATCCGATCCTGCTGCTGCCGGTGGTCGCGATCGCAATGTTCCTGCTGGGCGTCGTGGTCTACCGCCTGTGCTTTCGGCGCATCGCGCGCGCGGCGCCGACGGTCGAGGTGATCGAGGCGCGCAGCCTGCTGGTCGGATTCGGTCTGATGTTCCTCGTGCAGAACACGGTCAACCTGATCTGGGGCGCCGACCTGCGCGGCTATTCGTTCATGGCCGAGCCGGTCGACATCGGCGGCGCGCGCTTCATGGCCAACCGGCTGCTGGTGTTCGGCTTCGCCGTCGCGGCGAGCCTCGGCCTGCTGGCGCTGCTGCGCTGGACAATGATCGGCAAGGCGGTGCGCGCGATGATGCAGTCGCCAACCGGGGCGCAGCTGGTCGGCGTCGACACGGGCACGCTGCACCCGGTGGTGTTCGGCGCCGGATTGGCGCTCGCCGGCGTCGCCGGCGGGCTGCTGTCGATGGTCTACGAGATTTCCCCATCGATGGGCGAGCCCTACACGGTCACTGCGCTGATTGTCATCACCCTCGGCGGACTGGGCAGCGCGATCGGCAGCCTGCTCGGTGGTTTTCTGCTCGGGCTGGTCGAAGCCTTCGGCATGCATTTCACCAATCCGTCGCTCAAGATGGTGCTGTCCTATGGCGTTCTGGTCGCCGTGCTGGTGGCCCGGCCGAAGGGGTTGTTTGCGCGATGAGCCTGCCGAGCCCCTCCAGGATGCGCGGCGTTCCGTTCGCTTTGGTGCTGACCGCGGGCGGCGGCCTGGTGCTCGCGACCCTGCCCTGGCTGCTGTCGGACTTCCTGCTCGCGCTCGCGCTCAGCTGCCTGATGTTCGCGGCGCTCGCCGTGAGCTGGTCGATGTTCTGCGGGCCGACGAATTATCTGTCGCTTGCGACTTCGGCGTTCTTCGGTCTCGGCGCCTACGTCACGGCCTGGGGACTGGAGTCGATGCCCTACGGCCTCACGGTGCTCGTCGGCGGGCTGGTCGGGGCGGCGTTCGCCGCGCTCATCGGCCTGGCCGTACTGCACCTGCGCGGCGCCTACTTCGCGGTGATCACCTTCGGCCTCACCGAGCTGACCCTGCATTCGGTCACCTATCTCGAGAAGACCTATGCGAATACCGCGGGGCGCATCATCAGTGAGGCACCGGAGAACACGGTGATCTACTGGACCGTGCTGGCCGTCACGCTGCTCGCCATCGCGACGGCGATCCTGGTGCGCGCAAGCCGCCTCGGCTTCGCGCTGTCCGGGATCGGCGGCGACGAAGAGCGTGCGCAGACGCTCGGCGTGAATACGCGCAGGGTGAAGGTGATCGCGTTCTCGCTTTCGGCCTTCTTCCCGGGTGCGCTCGGCGCGGCGATGGCGGTGCGCTGGACCTACATCGAGCCGCTGTCGGTGTTCAACCCCTTCATCGGCTTTCAGACCGTGCTGATCGCGATGGTCGGCGGCGCACAGACCCTGCTCGGCCCGATCGTGTCGTCGGTGTTCTTCAGTCTGCTCACCGAATTCCTGCGATTGCGCTTCCCCTACGCCTTCCTCATCGTGCTCGGGCTGCTGCTGGTGGTGCTGGTGCTCTACCTGCCGGGCGGCTTGGCGTCGCTGTTCGTGCGGCGCGGGAGACAGCATGCCTGAGGCGCTGCTCTCGGCGCGCGGCGTGAGCGTGCGCTTCGGCGGCCTGACGGCCGTGAACGGCGTCGACCTCGACGTTCACCCCGGCGAGCTGGTCGGCATCATCGGCCCGAACGGCGCCGGCAAGACGACCTTCTTTCATACGCTGTCGGGTGTGCTGAAGCCCACCGAGGGCCGCCTGGTGGTCGCCGGCGACGACCTCACGGGCCGCGCGCCTTACGTCTACGCGGCGCACGGCGTGGCGCGCACCTTCCAGACGCCGCGCGTGTTCCGCGACATGCCCGCGGCGGACAACGTGCGCTTCGCGCTCGAATTCGCCGGCCGCCTGCGCAGGCACGCGCACGACGCCTTCGACGACGTCGAGACGATCCTCGGCTTTCTCGGCCTCGCCGAGATGGCGGCGGTGCCCGCCGGCGCGCTGACGCCGGCGCGCCAGCGCCTGCTCGAGATCGGCGTCGCGCTCGGCGCGCGACCGCGCGTGCTGCTGCTCGACGAGGTTGCCGCCGGGCTGACCCACACCGAGGTCGACGCCACCGCGCAGCTCATCCGCCGCGTGCGCGACGAGCTCGGCGTCGCGGTGATCTGGATCGAGCACGCGGTGCGCGTGCTGATGAACTACGTCGAGCGCGTCGCGGTGCTGCACCAGGGCGCGAAGATCGCCGATGGCGACCCGCGCGCGGTGGCAAGGGCGCCCGAGGTGATCGAAGCCTACCTCGGCGAGGACGGCGCGCCCGAAAGGATCGCGGCATGAGCGCCGCACTGCTGGTGCGCAATCTTTCCGCCGGCTACGGCCCGATGCGGGTGCTGGAGAACGTCCAGCTCGACGCGCCGCGCGGCGAGCTCACGGTGGTCGTCGGCCCGAACGGCGCCGGCAAGAGCACGCTGCTGCGCGCGATCTCCGGCATCATCCCGCGCCAGGGCGAGGTGCTGTTCGACGGCGCGCCGCTGCCGGCGCGCGCCTCGGCGATCGTCGCGCGCGGCCTGGCGCAGGTGCCCGAGGGGCGCCAGCTGTTCGCGCAGATGACGGTGCTCGAGAACCTCGAGCTGGGCGGCTACCTCGTTCCGCGGACGGAGCGCGCGCAGCGCCTCGAACGCGTGCTCGATCTCTTCCCGCGCCTCGCCGAGCGGCGCCACCAGCTCGCCGGCACGATGTCCGGCGGCGAGCAGCAGATGCTCGCGGTCGGTCGCGCGCTGATGGGCAAGCCGCGGCTGCTGATGCTCGACGAGCCTTCGTTGGGCCTCGCGCCGAAGATGGTCGACGAGCTGCTGGCGATCGTGCGCCGCATCCGCGACGAAGGGGTGACCGTGCTGCTCGTCGAGCAGAACGTCGCCAAGGCCCTGGCGATTGCGGAAAGCGCCTACGTGCTGGAGCGCGGCGCGGTCGTGATGAAGGGGGCTGCGCGCAGCCTGCTCGGCTCGGAGCGGCTGCGGGCGTCGTATCTCGGAACCGAAACCAAACCCGGAACGCTGATCTGGAAAGGGGGACTTTTCATGACCAACGAACAGACCACCGCAGTGACCATTGCCGCGGAGAACGCCTGGAAGGGAAAGGTGTTTTCAGGGCGCTGGATGATGGCGAAAGGCGGCTCGCGCGAAGTCATCGAGCCGGCCACCGGCAACGTGCTGACCGAGGTCGGCATCGCCGACGCCGAGGACGTACGCGAGGCGGCGCAGGCAGCCAGGGCGGCGCAGGCCGAGTGGGCCAATACGCCGGCCGACCAGCGCGCCGCAGTGCTGCGCCGCGCCGCGCAGCTGCTCGAGGCGCAGAGCGACACGCTGCGCCCCTGGATCATGCGCGAGACCGGCGGCATCGCGCCGAAGGCCGACAAGGAGCTGCACTTCGCGACCGAGATCCTCATCGAGGCGGCGGCGATCGCGACGCAGCCGCCGGGCGTGATGCTGCCCTCCGGGCCGAAGCGCATGAGCTTCGCGCGGCGCGTGCCGCACGGCGTCGTCGGGGTCATCTCGCCGTTCAACTTTCCGCTCATTCTGTCGACGCGTGCGGTGGCGCCCGCGCTCGCGCTCGGCAACGCCGTGATTCTCAAGCCCGATCCGCAGACGCCGGTCACCGGCGGCTTCATCCTGGCGCGCATCTTCGAGGCCGCGGGCCTGCCGGCGGGCCTGCTGCACGTCCTGCCCGGCGGCGCGCAGACCGGCGAGGCGATCGTCGTCGATCCGGACATCGCGATGATCTCGTTCACCGGCTCGACCGCGGCCGGACGCAAGGTCGGCGAGCTGGCGAGCAAGCACCTGAAGAAGGTGACCCTCGAGCTCGGCGGCAAGAATTCGACCATCGTGCTCGACGACGCGGACCTCGACGTCGCCGCGTCCTGCGTGGCTTGGGGCGCCTACCTGCACCAGGGCCAGATCTGCATGGCGACCGGCAACGTCTACGCGCACCGCAGCATCGCGCGCGACCTCACCGAGCGGCTGGTGCGCAAGGCCAAGCATCTGCCGGTCGGCGATCCGACGAGCGGCAAGGTCGCGCTGGGGCCTCTCATCAACGCGCAGCAGCTCGAGCGCGTCGATGGCATCGTCAAGGACGCGGTGGCCAAGGGCGCGGTGCTGCGCGCCGGCGGCGAGCACGAGAACCTGTTCTACAAGCCGACCGTGCTCGAGGAGGTGCGTCCCGGCATGCGCGTGCTGGAGGAGGAGGTCTTCGGTCCGGTGGTGGCGATCGTGCCGTTCGATTCGGACGACGAGGCGATCGCGATGAACAACGCCTCGCAGTACGGTCTGTCCGCGGGCGTCATCACCACCTCGCTCGAGCGTGCGATGAGCTTCACCGCGCGCCTCAGGACCGGAATCATCCACGTCAACGACCAGACCGTCGGCGACGAGCCCTGGGTGCCGTTCGGCGGCACTGGGGCCTCCGGCAACGGCGGGCGGCACGGCGGCGTCGCCAACTGGGAGGAGTTCACCCAGTGGCAGTGGGTGACGATGCAGGACAAGGCGACCCCATTCCCGTTCTGAGCCTCGTGCCCGTGTTGCCGCGCAGCCGCAAGCCCTGCAATGGATAAGGTCGCCATCGTCGGCGGCGGCATCTGCGGGCTCGCGCTCGCCATGAATCTGCACGCGCGCGGCATTGGCTGTACGGTCTACGAGCGCGCCGAGGAGATCAGGCCGCTCGGCGTCGGCATCACGCTGTTGCCGCATGCGATGCGCGAGTTCGCCGCGCTCGGCCTGTCCGGGGCGATTCTCGCTGCGGGTATCGAGAACCGCGAAAGCTGCTTTTTCAACCGCTTCGGACAGCTCATCTACCGCGAAGACCGCGGCCGCTTCGCCGGCTACCCGCTGCCCGAAGCCGGCATCCACCGCGGCAGGCTGCACGGCATCCTCTACACGGCGGCGCTCGAGCGCCTCGGTGCGGCGCGCGTGCGCCTCGGCCACCAGTGCGTGGGGGTCGAGCAGGACGCGCAGGGCGCCACCGTACGCTTCGTCTCAAGCGCGACGGGCGCGCCGCTCGCGCCGGCGCGCGCCGAAGTCGTGGTCGACTGCGAGGGCATCAACTCGGCGCTGCGCGCGCAGTTCTATCCCGGCGAACAGCTGGCCTTCGCGGGGATCAACACCTGGCGCGGGGTGACGCGCCATGCGCCGATCCTGACCGGCCGCAGCTACCTGCGTATCGGCTCGCTGCGCAGCGGCAAGATGGTGATCTACCCGATCGTCGATGACATCGACGGGGACGGACGCGGTCGGCAGCTGATCAACTGGGTCGCCGAGGTGCAGCGCGAGGACTTCGAGCGCAACGACTGGAACCAGCCGGGCGAGCTGGCGGAGTTCATCGGCCTGTACGAAAGCTGGCGTTTCGACTGGCTCGACGTGCCGGCGCTGATCCGCAGCGCCGAGCAGATTCTCGAGTATCCGATGGTCGATCGCGACCCGGTCGAGCGCTGGACCTTCGATCGCGTCACGCTCGCCGGCGATGCCGCGCACCCGATGTACCCGCGCGGCTCGAACGGCGCGGCGCAGGCGGTCATCGACGCGCGCACGCTGGCCGACTGCCTGACGGCAGCCGTCGATCCACGCGACGCGCTACCCGCCTACGAGGCGGCGCGGCGCGAGGTGACGGCGAAGATCGTGCGCACCAACCGCGCGCATCCGCCCGACTACATCATCGCCAAAGTCGAGGAATGCGTCGGCGACCGGCCCTTCGACGACCTTGAACGCTACGTGACGCAGGACGAACTGCGCGCGCTTTCCGAGAACTACAAGCGCATTGCCGGATTCAGCGCCGCCGACGTCGCAGCGGCACCCGCCGCTCAGAACGTGCCCGGGTAGGCGCCGCCGTCCAGCAGGAAGTTCTGTCCGGTGATGTAGCCGGCCTGCGCGCTGCACAGGTAGGCGCAGCAGTCGCCGAACTCCTCGATGGTGCCGAAGCGGCCCGCCGGGTTGGCGTCGGCGCGCGCCTTGGCGAGCGCCTCCGGCGTGGTGCCGGTCTTCTTCGCGTTGAAGGCGAAATTGGAGCGCAGCCGGTCGGTGTCGAACGGCCCGGGCAGCAGGTTGTTGATCGTCACGTTATGGCGCACGGTCTTGCGCGACAGGCCGGCGATGAAGCCGTGCAGGCCGGTGCGCGCGCCGTTCGACAGGCCCAGCTCGGGGATCGGCATCTTCACCGCGCCCGAGGTGATGTTGACGATGCGGCCGAACTTGCGCTCGATCATGCCGTCGACCACCGCCTTGATCAGCTCGATCGGCGTGAGCATGTTCGCGTCGAGCGCCTTGATCCAGTCCTCGCGCGACCAGTCGCGGAAATCCCCCGGCGGCGGGCCGCCGGCATTGTTGACCAGGATGTCGACCGTCCCGGCCGCCTTGAGCGCCGCCGCACGCCCGTCCGGCGTGGTGATGTCGCCCGCCACGGCAGTGACCTTCACGCCGCTCGCCTTGCGGATCTCCTCCGCTGTGGCCTCGAGCGCCTCCTTGCCGCGCGCCGTGATCACCAGGTTGACGCCGTCGCGCGCCAGCGCCAGGGCGCAGCCCTTGCCGAGTCCCTTGGAGGCTGCGCATACGAGCGCGGTCTTGCCGCGAATGCCGAGATCCATGTCGTTCTCCTTGCGTGTTCGAGGGAGCGGACTTTACCGCGCCGGGAGGCGACCTGCCGCCGGTCGCAGCGAAACGAGCAGCACGCCGCCGATGACCAGCAGGCCGCCGAGCGCCTGCAGCCAGGTGAAGGGCTCGTCGAGCCCGAGTGCGCTGGTGATCGCGACGCTGACCGGTCCGACCGCGCCGATCAGCGCGAACTGGTTCGCGCCGATGCGACGCAGCGCCTCGGCGACGAGGAACACCGGCAGCACGGTGCTGAAGGTCGCCATCACGATCGCGTAGCCCCAGACCGTGCCGGGCAGCACGAGTGCATCGAGCGGTTCGAGCACGAAGAACTGCACCACCGCCGGCACGGTCGCCACCACCATGGTGTAGGCGGTGAAGCGCATCGAGCCGATCCGCTGTACCAGCTGGCTGCCCGCGACGAGGTAGATCGCATAGCTCAGCGCCGAGCCGAAGATGAGCAGCGCGCCGAACAGGAAGGCGCGTCCGGCGGGCGTCGCATCAAACTGATGCGAGACCACCAGGGCGATGCCCAGATAACACATGACCAGCGCGCCGAGCTCGCGCCGCGTGGGACGCTTGTTCAGGAACAGGAACGAAAGCAGCAGGACCAGCGTCGGGTAGAGAAACTGGATGAGTCGCCCGACGCCGGCCCCGACGTGCACCAGGCCGAGAAAATCGAAGAAGCTCGCCAGGTAGTAGCCGATGAAGCCGAGCCCGACGACCCCCGCCCAGTCGCGTGCGGTCAGGCGTGGCGTAGCGCCGCGCAGCCACCAGGCCATCGCCAGGAAAAACGGCAGCGCGAGGACCATGCGCAAGAAGAGCAGCGTGACCGGGCCGACCGGGTGCGCAGCGTACGCCAGCTTGATGAGGATCGGCCGGAACGAAAACGCGACCACGCCGACGAGGGCGAAGCCCACGCCCCAGGCGCGCTGGGAGGCGTTCAACGCCGCTTGCCGCTGCCGAGGATCGAGCCGAGCACGCCGCGCAGGATCGAGCGGCCGACTCCGGAGCCGATCGAGCGCGCCGCGCTCTTTGCCATCGCCTCGAGCACGCCCTGCGACTGCCGGCCGCCGCGTGGGCCGGTGCGTCCGAAGACGATGTTGCGGATGTGATCGTCGATGCCGCGTTCGCGGGCTGCCGGCTGCGGCGCGCGTTGCGGGTCGCGCGCCGGCGCGGCCTCGGGTTCCGCCTGTGCAGCGCGCCCGCGCAGCTTTTCGTAGGCCGATTCGCGGTCGACCGCCTTCTCGTAGTGACCGAAGACCACCGACGACTGGATCAGGCGCTTGCGCTCGGACCCGCTGATCGGGCCGAGCTGGCTGCCCGGCGGTACGACCAGCGCCCGCTCGACCATCTGTGGGCGACCCTTGGGGTCGAGAAAGGACACCAGCGCCTCGCCCACGCCAAGCTCGGTGATCGCCGCGGCAACGTCGAGCTTGGGATTCGGCCGCATCGTCTCGGCGGCCGCGCGCACGGCCTTCTGGTCACGCGGCGTGAAGGCGCGCAGCGCGTGTTGCACGCGGTTGCCGAGCTGGCCGAGGACCGCATCGGGGATGTCGAGCGGGTTCTGGGTGACGAAGTACACGCCGACCCCCTTGGATCGGATCAACCGCACCACCTGCTCGATGCGGTCGAGCAGGGCCTTCGGCGCGTCGTCGAACAACAGGTGCGCCTCGTCGAAGAAGAACACCAGGCGCGGCTTTTCCGGGTCGCCGACCTCGGGCAGGTTCTCGAACAGCTCGGCGAGCATCCACAGCAGGAAGGTCGCGTAGAGCTTGGGCGCGGTCATCAGCTGGTCGGCAGCGAGAATATTGACGACGCCGCGCCCCTTGCCGTCGGTCTGCATGAGGTCGGCGATGTCGAGCATCGGCTCGCCGAAGAAACTGTTCGCGCCCTGACTCTCGAGGGCGAGCAGGCCGCGCTGGATCGCGCCGACCGACGCGGGGGACACGTTGCCGTACTCCACTTTCACCGTGCGGGCGTTGTCGGCGACGAAGCTGAGCATGGCGCGCAGGTCCTTCAGGTCGAGCAGCAGCAGGCCGCTGTCGTCCGCCACCCGGAACACGATGTTGAGCACGCCTTCCTGTGTCGGGTTGAGGCTGAGCATGCGCGACAGCAGCAGGGGCCCCATGTCGGAGACGGTGGCGCGCACCGGGTGGCCGTCTTTGCCGAAGACGTCCCAGAACACCACCGGGCAGGGCTCGAATGCGAGCTCGACGCCGAGCAGCTTTACGCGCTCGTCCACCTTGGCATTGCCGCCGCCGGGCCGGGCGATGCCTGACAGGTCGCCCTTCACGTCCGCCATGAACACCGGCACGCCGATCGCGGAGAAGCGTTGCGCCATCGCCTGCAGGGTGACCGTCTTGCCGGTGCCGGTGGCGCCCGTCACCAGTCCATGGCGGTTGGCAAGCGCGGGCAGCAGGCAAAGTTCGTTCGCGCCGTGCTTGGCGATCAACAGAGGTTCGGCCATAAGGGTCGGTGGGGCGTTAAAATTCGACGATTTTTCCTGCAATCTTAACCGAGCAGTTAAGCACCATGGCCGGACACAGCAAATGGGCCAACATCCAGCACCGCAAGGGGCGCCAGGATGCCAAGCGCGGCAAGATCTTCACCAAGCTGATCAAGGAGATCACCATCTCCGCGCGGCTGGGTGGCGGCGATCCGTCGACCAATCCGCGCCTGCGCCTGGCGATCGACAAGGCGCGCGACCAGAACATGCCGAACGACAACATCCAGCGCGGGATCCAGCGTGGCACGGGTGAGTTGGAGGGCGTCGCCTACGAGGAGATCCGCTACGAGGGCTACGGCGTCGGCGGTGCGGCGGTGATGGTCGATTGCACGACGGACAACCGCACGCGCTGCGTTGCCGAGGTGCGCCACGCCTTCACCAAGAACGGCGGCAACCTCGGCTCGGACGGCTCGGTGGCGTATCTGTTCAAGCACTGCGGCCAGTTCGTCTTCGCCCCCGGCACGAGCGAGGACAGGGTGATGGAGGCCGCGCTCGACGCTGGCGCCGAGGACGTGACGACCGACGAGGATGGCTCGATCGAGGTGATCTGCGCGCCGGGCGATTTCACCATGGTGCGCGAAGCCTTTGCCAAGGCCGGGCTCAAGCCGGAGATTGCCGAGATTACGATGAAGGCGTCGAGCGAGAGTGTGCTCGAGGGCGAGGATGCGGTGCGCATGCGCCGGCTGCTCGACGCGCTCGAAGAGCTCGACGACGTGCAGGACGTCTATACCAACGCCGCGCTCGAGACCGACTGACCCTTTTGAACGCCGTCCGCAGCCTGCGCATCCTCGGCATCGATCCCGGCCTGCGGGTGACCGGGTTCGGCGTCATCGACAAGCGCGGCGCGACGCTGCGCTATGTGACGAGCGGCTGTATTCGTACCCCGGGCGGCGAGCTGCCCGAGCGCCTCGCCGCGATTCTCGACGGTCTCGCGCAGGTCATCGCCGAGCACCGCCCGGCGCAGGCGGCGATCGAGCGCGTGTTCGTGAACGTCAATCCGAGCTCGACCCTCGCACTCGGCCAGGCGCGGGGCGCGGCGATCTCGGCGCTGGTCCTCAAGCGCCTGCCGGTATCGGAATACACCGCGCTGCAGGTCAAGCAGGCGGTGGTCGGCACCGGGCACGCGCGCAAGGAACAGGTGCAGTCGATGGTGCGCCGGCTGCTGCAACTGCCGGGCGAACCCAGCGCGGACGCCGCCGATGCGCTCGCCTGTGCGATCTGCCACGCGCACGGCGGCCAGGGCCTCGGCGCGCTGCCGACGCGCGGGCTGCGCATGCGGCGCGGCCGGCTGGCATGACCGTCTGCGCGCTGCGCTGCGCGCCGTCGCGCGCTCTGGCATGCTTCGGTGGACGGATTCGGGCGGCGGGCGGATGATCGGACGGTTGCACGGCAAGCTGATTTCGAAGCACCCGCCGCAGGTGCTGGTCGACGTCGGCGGCATCGCCTACGACGTCGATGTGCCGATGAGCACCTTCTTCAACCTTCCGGCGACCGGCGCCGAAGTCACGCTGCACACCCATCTCCATGTGCGCGAGGACGCGCAGGTGCTCTACGGCTTCGCGACGCTGGAGGAGCGCGCGGCGTTCCGCGAGCTGATCCGCATCTCGGGCGTCGGCGCGCGGACCGCGCTCGCCGTGCTCTCCGGGATGTCGGTGGCCGATCTCGCGCATGCCGTGGCGGCGCAGGAAACCGGCCGGCTGGTCAAGGTGCCCGGCATCGGCAAGAAGACCGCCGAGCGGCTGCTGCTCGAGCTCAAGGGGCGGCTCGCCGAGCCGCTGCCGGGAGCGGGCGGATTTGCGCCGGCGGGCAGCGATGCGGCCGATGTCCTGAACGCGCTGGTCGCGCTCGGCTACAGCGAGAAAGAGGCGAGCGCGGCGATCAAGGGGCTCGCGCCGGGTCTCGGGGTGACCGAAGGCATCCGGGCGGCGCTCAAGGCTCTGGCAAAATCCTGACGTGGCGGTCGAAACGGATCGGTTGATCTCGGCGCAGCCGGCCTCGGGCGAGGAGGAGCGCTTTGAGCGCTCGCTGCGCCCGACCTCGCTTGCGGACTACGTCGGCCAGCACAAGGTGCGCGGCCAGTTCGAGATCTTCATCGAGGCGGCGCGGGCGCGCGGCGAGGCGCTCGACCACGTGCTGCTGTTCGGCCCGCCCGGCCTGGGCAAGACCACGCTCGCGCACATCGTGGCGCGCGAGATGGGCGTCAACCTGCGCCAGACCTCGGGTCCGGTGCTCGAGCGCCCGGGCGATCTGGCCGCGCTGCTCACCAACCTCGAGCCGCGCGACGTCCTGTTCATCGACGAGATTCACCGGCTCTCGCCGGTGGTCGAGGAAATCCTCTACCCCGCGCTCGAGGATTACCAGATCGACATCATGATCGGCGAGGGACCGGCGGCGCGCTCGATCAAGCTCGACCTGCCGCCCTTCACGCTCGTGGGCGCGACCACCCGCGCGGGGATGCTGACCAATCCGCTGCGCGACCGCTTCGGCATCGTCGCGCGGCTCGAGTTCTACGGCACCGATGACCTGGCGCGCATCGTGCACCGCTCGGCGCAACTGCTCGACGTCGCGGTCGACGAGGCCGGCGCGCGGGAAATCGCCGCACGCGCGCGCGGCACGCCGCGCATTGCCAACCGCCTGCTGCGCCGGGTGCGCGACTACGCCCAGGTCAAGGCCGAGGGCGCGGTCTCGCGCGCGGTCGCCGATGCTGCGCTCGCGATGCTCGAGGTCGACGTCCTCGGGCTCGACGTGATGGACCGCACCCTGCTTCTTGCGGTGATCGAGAAGTTCTCCGGCGGCCCGGTCGGCATCGAGAACCTCGCCGCGGCGATCGGCGAGGAGCGCGACACGATCGAGGACGTGCTCGAGCCGTACCTGATCCAGCAGGGCTACCTCCAGCGCACGCCGCGCGGGCGGGTGGCGACGCTTGCCGCGTACCGGCATTTCGGCATCGTCGCACCGGCCGGGATGCGCGATCTGCTCTCCGACGCGGGGAATAGCGAAGCGCCGGCCGGGGGCGCCTCCCCCGCTTAACCCGATTTGCGCTTCGCCCCGTTTAACGGGGGGTGTCCAACACCGAAGGAGCGCATATGAAGCGGAATTTCATCACCTTGGCCCTGGCCTCGGCGCTGGCCGGCGGTTCGGCGACGGCGCAGGCGTTCTGCGGCTTCTATGTCGGCAAGGCCGACGCCGGCCTGTTCAACGAAGCCTCCAAGGTGGTCATGGTGCGCGACGGCGAGCGAACCGTGATCAACATGCTGAACGACTACCAGGGCGCGCTCACCGAGTTCGCGCTCGTCGTGCCGGTGCCGGTGGTGCTGCAGAAGGAGGACGTGAAAACGCCGCAGCGCGCGGTGTTCGACCGCATCGACGCCTACAGCGCGCCGCGGCTGGCCGAATACTACGATCCGAACCCCTGCCATCCGCAGTACCCTCGGTCGATGGCGGCGCCGGCCGCGGCGCAAAAGTCGATGGGCCGGGCGATCGCCGAGGATCGCGCCGAAGAGCTCGGCGTGCGGGTCGAGGCACAGTACACGGTCGGCCCCTACGACATCGTGATGCTCTCGGCCGAACAGTCCGACGGGCTGGAAACCTGGCTGCACGAAAACGGCTACCGCATCCCGGCCGGCGCCTCGCAGGCGCTCGCGCCCTACATCCGGCAAGACATGAAGTTCTTTGTCGCCAAGGTCAACCTGGAAGAGCACGCCAAGTCGGGCGCGCAACTGCTCGCCCCGCTGCAGTTCGCGTTCCGCACCGAGAAATTCATGCTGCCGATCCGGCTCGGCATGATCAACGCGCGCGGCCCGCAGGACCTGGTGCTCTGGGTGCTCTCGAAAAAGGGGCGGGTCGAGACCAGCAACTACCGCACCGCCAAGCTGCCGGCGAACGTCGAGCTGCCGCCTTACGTAAAGTTCGACGCGGATCACAGCTTCGCGCGCTTCTACAAGACGATGTTCGACGCGCAGGCGAAGCGCGAGAACTATCGCGTCGTGTTCACCGAATACTTCTGGGACATGAGCTGGTGCGATCCCTGCGCGGCGAATCCGTTGACGGCGCAGGAGCTGGCCAACCTCGGCGTCGAGGGCGTGCGCGGCGATACGCGGCGCGGCGCGCGCGTGATGCTTACGCGGCTGCACGTGCGCTACACGCCGGAGACCTTTCCCGAGGACCTGGTGTTCCAGGAGACCGCCGACCGGCGCAACTGGCAGACGCGCTACGTGCTGCGCCATCCGGCCAAGTTCGACCTCGAGGACTGTCCCAATCGCGAGCACGCCGAGCGCTATCTCGAGCAGCTGCGCCGGCGCCAGGAGAAGGAAGCGCAGACGCTCGCCACGCTGACCGACTGGGACGTCGACGCGATCCGCGTCAAGGCCATCACGGCCCCGCACGCCCCGGACGAGGCGCCGCAATCGATTGCGCCGGGCGCGGCGCCCGACTCGCCCTTCGAGCGCCTGTGGCGCTGGCTGCAGGGCGACGGAGCGAAGCCATGAGCGCGCGCGCCCGCATCGCCGGCGCGCTGCGGCGGCTCGATGCGCGGCTCTACCAGATCGCGTTTCTCGCCCTGCTGCTGGGCATCGGCGTGCTGGCGCGCGACTTCAGCCTGCAGCCCGAGCAGGTCGCGCTGACCTTCGCCGCGGGCATCGCCACGCAGCGCCTCTGGCTGCGTGCGCTCGGTCTTTCCGGGGTCGGCGTGCTGAGTGCCGTCATCACCTGCTTCGGGCTGTCGGTGCTGCTGCGCGCCGACAGCCTGTGGGTCCACCCGCTGGCCGCCGCGGCCTGCCTGTCGGCCAAGTTCGTCCTGCGCGTGCACGGCAAGCACCTGTTCAACCCGACCAACCTCGGCGTGGTGCTGGCGGTGCTGCTGCTCCCCGGCGCCTGGGTGTCGGCGGGGCAGTGGGGGGCGGACCTGCTCATCGCCTGCTGGGTGGTGGCGCTGGGCGGCGTTGTCGCCAACCGCGCGCGCAGCTTCGACATGAGTGCGGCTTTCCTCGCCTTCTACCTCGGCGCCCTCGGGGCGCGGGTCGCCTGGCTGGGACAGGACTGGAGCGTGTTCGCGCACCAGCTGCAATCGGGCGCGCTGCTGGTGTTCGCTTTCTTCATGATCTCGGACCCGATGACGATCCCGAACCGCCGGGCCGCGCGCATGGCCTACGCCGCCGGCGTGGCGGCGCTGGCCTATGCCTGGCAGTATCTGTTCTACGCGCCCAATGGCCCGCTCTGGGCGCTGTTCCTGTGCACGCCCCTGGTCCCGCTGCTCGACCGGATCTGGCCGGGTGAGCGGCCGGCCTGGCGACCGGCACCGCCAGAGTCGCCCGCCGGCGTCGGGCGCGGCGCGGTAGCATCGCAGTCTTGATGGCGTCGCCGCACACGATCCAGTTACGCGTGTACTACCAGGACACCGACGCGGGCGGCGTCGTGTTCCACGGTCAATACTTCGCCTTCATGGAGCGCGCGCGCACCGAGATGCTCAACGCGCTCGGCTACGACCTCGCCCGCTTCGCCGAGTCGCAGGGCATCCTGTTCATGGTGCACTCGCTGGCGGCTACGTTCCACGCGCCGGCGCGGCTCAACGAGATCATTTCGGTGAGCGCCGAAGTCGCTAGAATGCGGCGTGCAAGCCTGGAATTTCGCCAGCGCGTTGAACGCGGGCGCGAACTCCTGGTCGAAGCCGAGGTGACCTTGGCGCTGGTAGACCGGGTGCGGCTGAAGCCGGCCCGGATGCCGCAAGAACTCAGAAACGCGCTGGACCCATCGTGAATGTGACGCAGGACCTCGAACTCTGGACGCTCATCGTCAACGCCAGCTTGGTGGTCAAGCTGGTGATGCTGCTCCTGCTGGCGGTTTCGTTCCTGTCGTGGACCTTCATTTTCAGCAAGTGGATCGCGATTCGCCGCGCGCGCAGGCAGACCGAGCAGTTCGAGCGCGATTTCTGGAGCGGTAACGACCTGAATCTGCTCTACCAGGGTGCGGTCAACAGCCGCCATACGATCGGCAGCCTGGAGCGGATCTTCGAAGCCGGGTTTCGCGAATTCTCCAAGCTGCGCAACCAGCGCGGCAACGACGCCTCGGCGCTGGTCGAGGGCGCCGAGCGCGCCATGCGCGCCACCTATCAGCGCGAGATGGATCTGCTCGAGCGCCACCTGTCTTTTCTCGCCTCGACCGGCTCGGTCAGTCCCTATGTCGGGCTGTTCGGCACGGTCTGGGGGATCATGCACGCCTTCCGCAGCCTGGCAAACGTGCAGCAGGCGACGCTCTCGCAGGTCGCGCCGGGCATTGCCGAGGCGCTGATCGCAACCGCGATCGGCCTGTTTGCGGCGATTCCCGCGGTGGTCGCCTACAACCGCTTTTCGCACGACATCGACCGTCTGTCGATTCGTTTCGAGAGTTTCATGGGCGAGTTTTCCAACATCCTGCACCGGCAGGGGCCGAGGTAGCGGCGCGTGGCCTCACTGCCGCTGCGCCGCCGGCGCGGGCCGATGCACGAGATCAATGTCGTGCCCTACATCGACGTGATGCTGGTGCTGCTGGTGATCTTCATGGTGACCGCGCCGCTCATCACGCCGGGGCTGGTCGAGCTGCCCTCGATCTCCAAGGCGCCGGTCGTGCCGGCTGCGCCGATCGAGGTCGTCATCAAGCGGGACCAGACGTTGCTGCTGCGCACGCGCGACGTGAAAACCGGCGCCCAGGCCGAGCAGGCCATCGCCCGCGAGGAGCTGGCGCGGCTGGTGCGCGAGCGCCAGGCCGCGGCGCCGAATACGCCGGTCGTCATCGCCGCCGACAAGGACGTGCGCTACGAAGCGGTGCTCAACGTGATGGACGAACTGCAGCGCAATGCGGTGCGCCGTGTCGGGCTGCTCGTGCAGCCGGCGAAATAGATGGGCTACGCCGAGTCCTACGATCGATTCGAGGAACGCTATGAGCCGGGGATCGCCCGTGCGCTCGGCTTCGCGCTGGTCGTGCACCTGGTGCTGCTCGCGATCCTGTTCATCGGCGTACGCTGGCAGAGCCACCGTCCCGCGCCGGTGACGGTCGAGCTGTTTCAGGCCCCGCCCCCCGCGCCGGCGCCCAAGCCGGTCGCCCAGGTGGAGCCGCCGAAACCGGCACCCCCCAAGCCCGAGCCGCCGAAACCGGTACCGAAGGTCGAAACGCCGGCGCCCAAGCCGGAGCCGAAGGTCGAGCCGAAGCCGGAGCCGCGCATCGAAAAACCCGACATCGCGCAGCAGGCGGTGCCGAAGCCGGAGCCCAAGCCGGTCGTGAAGCCGGAGCCGAAGCCGGAGCCGAAGCCGGTCGCCAAGGTGGAGCCGAAGCCCAAGCCCAAGCCCAAGCCGACGCCCAAGCCAAAAGTCGAGGCCAAGCCCAAGCCGCAGCCGAAACCTTCGCCGACTGCGGTGGCACGCAGCGAGCTGCGCCAGGAGCTCGCGCGCGAGGAAGCAGCGATCAAGGCGCAGCGCCAGGACGCCGAACTGCGTGCGCTGCTCGCGCGCGAGGCGAGCGCGCGTGCGCTGGCCACCTGGACCGACAAGATCCGCGCCAAGATCCGCGGCAACATCATTCTGCCGCCGTCGCTCATCGGCAATCCGGAGGCGATTTTCGACGTGGTGCTGTTGCCGACGGGCGACGTGCTCGGCACGCCGCGCCTGCGCCGCTCGAGCGGTGATTCGCGCTACGACGACGCCGTGCTGCGTGCAATCCTCAAATCCTCGCCGTTGCCACGTCCCGACGATCCGCAAATCTTCACGCGCAACCTCGAGCTGCGTTTCCGACCTCAGGAATGACTTGCATGGCCCAGTTAGAATTACGCGCTGTGATGCAGAGCACGCAACCCGTCACCCCCGTCTCGGCGCGCTGGCCGACGCGCGCACTGCGCGCGGTCTGTGCGCTGTGCAGCCTGCTGCTCGCGCTCGCTGCGATGCCGGCTGCGGCGCAGCTCACGATCGAGATCACCGGCTCGGGAGAAAAGCGTCTGCCGATCGCGATCGTGCCGCTTGCCGGCGAAGGCGTGCTGCCTGCGAGCATCTCGTCGGTCGTGCGTGACGATCTGGAGCGCAGCGGCCTGTTCCGCGGCGTGGAGACGCCGACGATGCGGCCGCATCCCACCGAAGCGTCGAACGTCGATTACGCGGAGTGGCGCGCACGACTGGCCGACGCGCTGGTGCTCGGCTCGGTCGCGGCGCGGCCCGATGGCAAGTTCGAAGTGCGCTTCCGCTTGTTCGACGTCGTCAAGCAGGCCGCCATTGGTGGCGTCGCCTATACGCTGACGCGCGAGCAGGTGCGTGCCACCGCGCATCGCATCGCAGACTACGTTTACGAGAAGCTGACCGGCGAGAAGGGCGTGTTCTCGACCAAGATCGCCTACGTCGTGAAGCGCGGAACGGTCTACGAGCTGCAGATCGCGGATGCGGACGGTGCGAACGGCTTTTTCGTGCTGCGCTCGAACGAGCCGATCCTTTCGCCGGTCTGGGCGCCGGACGGCAGCCAGCTCGCCTACGTCTCCTTCGAGCAAAAAAAGCCGATCGTCTACGTGCACTCGCTGCGCGATGGCCGGCGCCGTGTGGCGGCGAATTTCAAGGGCTCGAACTCGGCACCGGCATGGTCGCCCGACGGCAACACGCTCGCAGTGTCGCTTTCCCGCGAGGGCGGCTCGCAGCTCTTCCTCGTCAATCCGGATGGCAGCAACGTGCGCCGGCTCACGCGCAGCAGCGCGATCGACACCGAGCCGCGTTTCTCGGCGGACGGGCAGTTCCTCTATTTCACCTCCGATCGCGGCGGCAGTCCGCAGATCTATCGCATGCCGATCGCGGGTGGCGCGGCGCAGCGGGTGACCTTCGAGGGCAGCTACAACGTATCGCCGCGCATCAGTCCGGACGGCAAGCAGCTTGCCTTTATCCATCGCAACGACGGCCGTTTCCAGGCCGCGCTGCTCGATCTGGCAACGCGGCAGATGCAGATCCTGACCGACAGCGCACGCGACGAGTCACCCAGCTTCGCGCCGAACGGCAGGATGATCCTGCTCGCCACCGTCATCGGCGGGCGCGGCGTGCTCTCCGCGGTGTCGGCCGACGGCCGCGTCAAGCAGCGTCTCAGCGTAGCCGCAGGCGACGTGCGCGAGCCCGCCTGGGGTCCCTTCATTCAGTGACAAGGAGAAATACTATGCGCGCTTTATGGATTGCCATCCTTTGCGCACTACTTGCGTCCTGTGCCGGCACCTCGGAGCAATCGCCTGCGGGCGTCGAGGATCGTAAACCCGGCGCCGAGGCGCGCGGCGCGGAGGGCGGCGGCCCGGGCAGCGTCGACCTCACGGGCAAGCGGGGCGCGAGCGTGCTCACCGATCCCGCGAGTCCGCTGTCGAAGCGCTCGATCTTCTACGATTTCGACAAATACGACGTGAAGCCCGAGTATCGCCCGCTGGTCGAGGCGCATGCCACCTACCTGCGCGAGAATCCGGGAACCAAGATGCTGATCCAGGGCAACACCGACGAGCGCGGCAGTCGCGAGTACAACATCGCGCTCGGCCAGCGCCGCTCCGACGGCGTGAAGCGCATGCTGTTGCTGCTCGGTGCGCGCGAGGATCAGGTCGAGTCGGTCAGCCTGGGCGAGGAAAAGCCGCGCGCGCAGGGCTCGAGCGAGGATGCCTGGACGCAGAACCGGCGTAGCGACATCCTCTATCAGGGCGAATATTGATGCGCCGGTTCGCCGCCGCCGTTGCGCTCGCCGCCGTCGCCCTGCCGCTGCCGGCAGCGGCACAGCTGTTCGGCGGCGACGAGGCGTTTCAGAAGGAGGTGCGCGCGCGGCTCGACAAGCTCGAGGCGAATGCCGCCGAGCGGCGCCTGTTGATCGACCTGGCGAACCAGATCGAGCTGCTGCGCACGGATGTCGCGCGCATGCGCGGCGAGGTCGAGGTGCTGGTGCACCGCATCGACACGCTGGAGAAGCGCCAGAAGGACCTCTACCTCGACATCGACACGCGGCTGCGCAAGCTCGAGCCGGCGGTGCCGGGGGGCACGACGCCCGGGGGCGAGGCGCAGGCCACGCCCAACGAGGCGAAGGACTACGAGGCGGCGCTCAACCAGTTCAAGCTCGGCAAATACCCGGTCGCGATCTCCGCGTTCGAGGCCTTCCTCAAGACCTATCCCACCAGTCCGCTCGCACCCTCGGCGCAGTACTGGATCGGCAATTCCTACTTTGCCAAGCGCGACTACAAGAGCGCCCTGGCCGCGCAGCAGAAGGTGCTGAGCAGCTGGCCTGACAATCCGAAGGCGGCCGACGCGATGCTCAACATCGCGAGCTCGCAGGAAGCGCTCGGCGACCGGCGGGGTGCGCAGAAGACGCTTGGCGACCTGATCCAGAAGTATCCGGCGAGTCCCGCCGCGGCGAGCGCGAAGCAGCGACTCGAGCGGGCTGCACGGCGCTGAACGCGGTCGTTCTCCTCTCGGGCGGGCTCGATTCGGCGACCACGCTCGCCTGGGCGCTGCGCGAGGGCTACGCCTGCCACGCGCTGAGCGTGGATTACGGACAGCGGCATGCCGCAGAGCTCGTCGCTGCGGCGCGGATTGCCGAGGCGCTGGGTGCGCGCGAGCACCGCGTCGCGCGGCTCGATGCATCGATCTTCCAGGGCTCGGCGCTGACCGACGACACGGTTGCGGTGCCGATCGACGGCAGCGCCGCCGGCATCCCCGTCACCTACGTCCCGGCGCGCAACACGATCCTGCTGGCGCTGGCGCTCGGCTGGGCCGAGGTGCTCGACGCGCGTCACATCTTCATCGGCGCGAACGCGGTGGACTATTCCGGCTATCCCGACTGCCGGCCCGAATACCTGCGCGCCTTCGAGGCGATGGCGAACCTGGCGACGAAAGCCGCGCTCGAGGGGCGCCGCATCGAGATCCGGGCGCCGCTGATCGATCTGCCCAAGGCCGAGATCGTGCGTCGCGCGATCGCGCTGGGCGTCGACCCGGCGATGACGGTGAGCTGCTACCAGGCCGACGGCGAAGGCCGCGGCTGCGGGCGCTGCGATGCCTGCCGCCTGCGGCGCGCGGGTTTCGAGGCCGCCGGGATCGAAGATTCGACGCGCTATCGCGCGGCGGAATAAGCCGCATTGATCGGCGCCTAGGCCGATTCGAAGCGCGCGCCGCCCCCGTCCCGAGCCGATCCGCTATAGTCGCCGGGTTTTTCGATCCAGCGCGAGGGAGCGTCCGTGACCGAAGCCAATCCAGATCAGATCGCCACGTACGTTACCTGGGGCGCGTTCGTCCTCGCCTTCGTCTTCGGCGCGGTCGCCAACAAGACCAACTTCTGCACCATGGGCGCGGTGTCGGACTGGGTGAACATGGGCGACACCAGCCGCATGCGCATGTGGCTGCTGGCGATCGCCGTCGCGGTGCTGGGCGCGAACGCGATGCAGCTTGCCGGGGTGGTCGACCTGTCGAAGAGCATCTACCAGGCGCCGAATTTCACCTGGCTGTCCTACCTCGTCGGCGGCTTTGTGTTCGGCGTGGGCATGACGCTCGGCTCGGGCTGCGGCTCGAAAACACTGATCCGCATCGGCGGCGGCAGCCTGAAATCGCTCGTCGTCCTCGTTTTTCTGGGCATCGCTGCGTACATGACGCTGCGCGGCCTGTTCGGCGCGTTCCGCGTCAACGTGCTCGAGCAGGCCTCGGTTGCGCTCGCCGGCAGCCAGGACCTGCCCTCGCTTGCGGCGCGCACCCTCGGCGGTGCGAAGGGCACCTGGGTCACCGCGCTGTCGCTGGCGATCGGGCTGGGGTTGATCGGCTTCGTCTATGCGAGTCGCGATTTCCGCTCCAGCTTCGACTACACGCTGGGCGGGGTGGTGACCGGGCTGGTCGTCATCGGCGGCTGGTGGGTGAGCGGCTCGCTCGGCCATATCGCCGAGCACCCCGAGACGCTGCAGGAGGCGTTCATCGCCACCAACACCGGCCGCATGGAGTCGTTCTCGTTCGTCGCACCGGCGGCGTTCGGGCTCGAGTACCTGATGCTGTGGACCGATACGACCAAGATCATCACCTACGGCATCGCCTCGGCGGCGGGCGTCGTCGCGGGCTCGGCCGCCTACGCGCTCGCCACCAAGCAGTTCCACTGGGAGGGCTTCATCAACGCCGAGGACACCGCCAACCACATGATCGGCGGCATCCTGATGGGCTTCGGCGGCATCACGGCGCTGGGCTGCACCGTGGGGCAGGGGATCACCGGATTCTCGACCCTCGCGCTGGGCTCGATCATCACCTTCGTCGCCATCATCGCGGGCGCCGCGGCGACGATGAAGTGGCAGTACTGGCGCATGATGCGCGAGGCTTAGCGCGTCGCGTTGCGCGGCCCGGCCCGAACCCTTAAAATCTCGCCCTTTCCTCCGGGTCGTTAGCTCAGCTGGTAGAGCAGCGGACTTTTAATCCGTTGGTCGGGAGTTCGAATCTCCCACGACCTACCAAACACACAGGGCCTTAGCGCGAGCTAGGGCCTTTTTGTTTGCGCCGGCCCCCGGCGCGAGCGAGCGACGCGCCGGCTTCGAGCCGCTGCACCGGCAGGTCGAGGCGGCGGATCGTCTCCGCGAGCTTCGCGACGGCCGCCGGGCGGGCGAAGCCCTTGCGCCAGGCGAGCGCGACGCGCCGCATCGGCACCGGCGGCGCGAAATCGATGACCTTGACCAGCGGGTTGGCATAGCGCGCGGTCAGCGCGCTCGCCGGCAGCACGCTGATTCCGGCGCCCGAGGCGACCATGCTGCGCAAGGTCTCGAGCGAGTTGCCCTGCCGGCCGGGCGGCGGCGGGCGCGTGAATTCACGGCAGGCATCGAGCACCTGGTCGCGCAGGCAGTGGCCGACCGGGAGCAGCAGCAGCTGGGCCGCATCCAGTTCGTCGGCGGCGATCGATTTGCGCCTGGCGAAGGCATGGCCGCGGGGCACGACGACCTTGAACGGCTCGTCGTACAGGGCCTGCGTGAGGATGCCGCTCTCCTCGTAGGGCAGCGCCAGCACGACGATATCGAGCGTCCCGGCCTTGAGCAGCCCGTCGAGCGCCGCGGTCGTGCTTTCTTCGATGTCGAGCGGCATCTCGGGCGCGCTGCGATGCAGGGCGCCGACCAGGTCCGGAAGCAGGTAGGGCGCGATGGTGTGGATGACGCCGAGGCGCAGCGTGCCCTTGAGCGGGTTGCGGCCCTGCTGCGCGACCGTCTTCACCTGCGCCGCCTCGTCGAGCGCACGTCGCGCCTGCTGGATCACTTCTTCGCCCGCGGCGGTGATGCGGGCGCCGTGCTTGCCGCGCTCGAACAGCTTCACTCCCAGCTCGTCCTCGAGCTTCGCCACCGACGCGGACAGGCTCGGCTGGCTGACGTGGCAGCGCTCGGCGGCGCGGCCGAAGTGGCGCGTCTCGGCGACCGCGACGATGTAGCGCAGTTCAGTCAGGGTCATCGGTTATTCATAGGATGCACCTATGGTTTGCATGCTAACAAAGTATTGGCCGCTGCGTGCGGGCGTCCGTAGATTGGGGTCATCGCGTTCAACCAAACCACGGAGTCAGCCATGCAGAATCAGGAAGGCAAGAAAGTCCCGCAGGTCACGTTTCGCACGCGGGTGAACAACGACTGGGCGAGCGTCTCAACCGACGACCTCTTCAAGGGCAAGACGGTGGTGGTGTTCTCGCTGCCGGGCGCGTTCACCCCGACCTGCTCGTCCACGCACCTGCCGCGCTACAACGAGCTCGCGCCGGCGTTCCGCGCCAGCGGCGTCGATGCGATCGTCTGCGTGTCGGTCAACGACCCGTTCGTCATGAGCGAGTGGGCCAGGGACCAGGAGGCCGACCAGGTGACGCTGCTGCCGGACGGCAACGGCGAGTTCACCGAAAAGATGGGCATGCTGGTCGACAAGGCCGACCTCGGCTTCGGCAAGCGCTCCTGGCGCTACTCGATGCTGGTGAAGGACGGCGTGGTCGCGAAGATGTTCATCGAGCCGCAGAAGCCGGGCGATCCCTTCGAGGTATCCGATGCCGACACGATGCTCGCCCACATCAACCCGCAGGCGAAGAAGCCCGATCAGGTGGCGATCCTGACGCGCGAGGGCTGCAGCTACTGCGCCAAGGCGAAGGCGCTGCTCGAAGACCTCGGCTACGAGTACGCCGAAATCCCGCTCGAGCACCGCACGCGCAGCCGCGCGGTCGGTGCCATCACCGGCCAGGGCACGGTGCCGCAGCTGTTCATCAACGGCACCCACATCGGCGGCTGGGACGCGCTCGAGCGCTGGGCGAAGAAGGCGGCCTAGCCGGGCGAGGACGCCGGGCTGCAGCCGCGGCCCGGCGGCATCCGCAACCCTAAGAGAAGGAGGATTGACCATGGATACCGGAATCTCCGCCAAGCACCGCGCGTCGATCGCCAACGGGCTTTCCCGCGTGCTGGCCGACACCTATGTGCTCTACCTGAAGACGCACAACTTTCACTGGAACGTCGAAGGCCCGATGTTCCAGACGCTGCACCAGATGTTCATGGACCAGTACACGGAAGCCTGGAACGCGATCGATCCGATCGCCGAGCGCATCCGTGCGCTCGGGCATTACGCGCCCGGCAGCTATCGGCAGTTCGCCAAGCTTGCCTCGATCAAGGAGAGCGAGGGCGTGCCCAAGGCCGGCAAGATGGTGCGCGAGCTGATCGCAGGGCAGGAGGCGGTGGCGCGCACCGCGCGTGCGGCGCTGCCGCTTGCCGAGCGGGCCAACGACCAGCCGACGCTCGATCTGCTGACGCAGCGCCTCAACAGCCACGAGAAGAACGCCTGGATGCTGCGCGCGCTGCTGAAGAAATAGGCGCATTCGACCCGGCCGGCCTCCCGCCCAAGCAATTACAATCGCGGCCACGGAAGTGACCGTAGCGCCGGTGGCGTTCCACCGGGCTCAACTTGGGAGGAGAAGTCATGAATCACGTGCTCAAAACCTGCGTTGCCGCCGTCGCCGCCTGCGCCGCGTTCGGCGCGCAGGCCGCCGACGTCACGATGCGCCTGAGCCACCAGTTCCCGCCGGCGCATCATTCGGCGAAGAACATGGATCAGTTCGCCGCCGACGTGAAGGCGCTTTCGGGCGGCAAGGTCGAAGTGCAGATCTTCGGCGCCGCACAGCTGTTCAAGCCGAACCAGCATCACGCCGCGGTCGCCGGCGGCAAGATCGAGTCGGCGATCATGCTCAACTTCCAGTGGGGCGGCGCGATCCCGGAGATGAGCGTGACGCTGATTCCCTACCTCATGTCGCGCGTCGAGTTGATGAAGAAGTTCGTCGGCTCCGACGCGGCGAAGCTGCTCGACGCGAAGATGGAGGCGAAGGGCGTGAAGAACCTCGCCTGGCTGGTCGACGCCAACGACGGCATCTTCACCTCCGCCAAGCATCCGCTGATCAAGCCCGAGGACTTCAAGGGCGTGAAGATCCGCGGCCTGAACAAGCTGTTTGACGCCGGCCTCGCGGGGATGGGTGCCTCGCCCACGCCGATGCCCGGCTCCGAGGTCTACCAGGCGCTGCAGACCGGCGTCATCGACGCCGGTTTCACCGGCGTGCAGGCGGCGAACAGCCGGCGCTTCTACGAGGTGCAGAAGTACGGCGTCGCGTCGTCGATCATCCTGGCCTACGACGTGCTCGTGGTGAACCCGGACTGGTGGGCGAAGCTTTCGCCGGAGGCCCGCAAGGCCATCGAGGAGGCGGTGAAGAAGGCCGAGGCGCGCGCCATGCCGAAGAGCGACGAAATTCCCGCCGAGCGCATTACGGTGCTGCGGGAAAAGGGCATGAACGTCACGGTGCTCACGCCCGCGCAGGAGAAGGTGATGGCCGATGCCATGCAGCCGGCGGTGATCAAGGCCTTCGAAGCCTCCGGCCCGGATGCGGTCAAGCTGATCGAGATGCTGAAGAAGTTCTAAGCGGCGCGTCGTGAACGACGCGTCGCCGTCCGCCGGCGAGCCGCGCGGCGCGATTGCGCGGCTGGCCCGGGCGATCGGCTGGATCAATGGGATCGCCGTCGGGCTCTCGGCGGCGGGCATCCTCGTCTCGCTCGGGCTGATCGCCTGGGCGGTGGTGATGCGCTATGTCTTCAACCGCCCGCCGGTGTGGACCGACGAGGTGGTCGGCTTCATGCTGGTGGGGATCGTCATGCTCGCCGCGGCGCAGTCGCTGCGTCGCGGCGAGCACATCGGCGTTGACATCCTGGTCGCGCGGCTCGGGCCGCGCGGACGCTTCTGGGCGCAGCTCTGGTCGTCGCTCTCGGTGCTGGTCGTCTCGGTCATCTTCATCGTCAACGGCTGGCGCACGGCGATGTTCGCGCGCCAGCTGGGCATCCTCACCGAAGGCAATCTCGAGATCCCGGTCTACTGGCTCCAGCTCTTCCTGCCGCTGGGCGGCCTGATGATGCTGCTTGTCTCGCTCGAGGCCATCGCCCGCCTGCTGGCCGGTGCGCCGTCGCTCGCGTCGCAGGCGCAGCGCAGCGAGGAGGCGGATTGACCGTTGCGCTGATCCTCGCCGGCCTCGTGCTGCTGCTGTTCACGGGGCTGCCGATCTTCGCCGGTCTGGCGCTGTTCGGCGGCGCGCTGCTGGTCGCGACCCAGGGCGGTCTCGGCTCGATCAGCGAGGTGATCTTCGGCGAGCTGAACCGCTACCTGCTGGTGGCGATTCCGCTGTTCGCCTTCATGGCGCACGTCATGATCCGCGGCAAGATCGTCGACGATCTCTACGACACCGCGTACACGCTGACGCGACACCTGCCGGGCGGCGTGGCGATCGCCACGGTCGCCGCCTGCACCATCTTTGCCGCGATTTCAGGCTCGAGCGTCGCGACGGCGCTGACGATCGGCTCGGTGGCGATTCCGCAGATGATCCGCTTCGGCTACGAGCCGAAGGCGGCCTACGGCGTGGTCGCCGCGGGCGGCACGCTCGGCATCCTGATCCCGCCTTCCGGCCCGATGGTGCTCTACGGCGTGGTCGCAGAAACCTCGATCGGCGGCCTGTTCATGGCCGGGCTGCTGCCGGGGCTGCTGATGGCGGGCATCTTCGTCGCCTGGTGCATGCTCTCCACCCAGCTCAGCCCGCGGGCGACGCGGCGCGAGCCGCGTGCCTCGATCGGCGAGGCGGCGGTCGCGGTGCGCAAGTCGCTGTGGGCCCTGTCGCTCCCGGTTTTCGTCCTGGGCGGCATGTATGCCGGTGTCTTCACCGCGACCGAGGCGGCCGCGGCGGGCGCGATGCTGGCGCTGATCGTCGCCGGCATCGTCTACCGCAGCATTGGCTGGCGCGACATCTGGGACTCGGCGCTCGACGCGAGCCACACCTCCGCGATGCTGTTCATGATCCTCGCGGGCGCGTCGGTGCTCGGCTTCGTGCTGACCAAGCTGCGCATCCCGCATCAGATCGTCGAATTGGTGGTGTCGATGAATATCGGCGTGGCCGGATTCCTGATTGCGATGATGGTGCTCATCGTCGTGCTCGGCATGTTCCTCGAGTCGATCGCGATCATCCTGATCACCACGCCGGTGATCCTGCCGGTGATGGCGCATCTGGAGATCAACCCGATCTGGTACGGCGTGCTGCTGACCATCAACCTCGAGCTCGCCATGATCACGCCGCCGGTGGGGATGAATCTGTTCACCATCAAGGCGGTAACGCGGGCACCGATCGCGGAGATCATCCGCGGCTCCCTGCCCTACGCGCTGCTGATGATCCTGTGCCTGGCGCTGGTCATGATCTGGCCGCAGATTGCGCTCTGGCTGCCCGGGACGATGCTCAACATCCGTTCCTAGGCGCTAGGACACAACGCGCGGTCGTTCGCCGGGTGTTCGCAGCTGCGCCGGGTATTCAGGGCGAATATCGAAGCGCAACAGGCGGTGCGCCGCGCGCAGCGCCGCCTCCGCCGCGGCGGGGTCGTCGCCGCGCGAGAAGATGAAGCCGAGATAGCTCGAGCCCTCGGGCGGCGGCGCGACGAGGTGGCCCGGTTCGGCCGAAAGGGTCACGTCGCTGATACCGGGGAGCGCGCGTGCGGCCTCGAGTCCTGATACGCCGTGGACCACACCGCGGCGCGGAATCGGAATCATCATGACACCGGCGGCGCCGGCCTTGCGCTCGAGCGCGATCGGTTCGCCAAGCGCCTGGCGCAGGATAAGCGCTTCCAGGCTCTGGCCGAGCAGGTGAGTCAGCGTACGCCCGCACAGTCCCCCGATCGAGCGCGCGGCGACTTCGAGGAACCAGGTGCCCCGTTCGTTGATTCGCAGTTCGGCGTGCACCGGCCCTTCGCGCAGTCCCGCACGTTGGCAGATGCGCGCCGTGTCCTCGCGCACACGGTCCTGCACGGCGGCCGGCAGTCGCGATGGCGTGACGTAAAGCGTTTCCTCGAAATACGGCCCGTCGAGCGGGTCGGGCTTGTCGAACAGCGCGAGCGTGGTCAGCGCCCCGTTCTGCAGCATGCCTTCGAGCGCGAACTCGCGCCCGGGGATGAAGTTCTCGACGACCAGGCCGAGCGCGGCGGCGTCGCGGTCGGCGCGCGCCTGGATCGCGCGCACCCGACGCACGGCGTGCGCGAAGGCCTCGGCATTGTCGGCGCGGATCACACCGCGGCTTGCCGACAGGCGCCGCGCCTTCACCACCACCGGAAACTCGAGCTGCGGCAGCAGCGCGTCGGCGTCGGCTTGGCTCGGCAGGGCGTGGAACGCCGGGCAGGGCAGGCCGTGTTCCTGGAGAAGCCTGCGAAACGCCAGCTTGTCGCGCAGCCTGCGTACGGCCTGCCGAGCGTTGCCCGGCAGGCCATAGCGGGCGCAGAGCAGGGCGGCGAGCTCGAGCCCGGCATCGTCGACCGCGAGCACCGCATCCGGCGCGCGGTCGAGCTCGCGCGCGATGGTGTCCGCCGCCTGTTCGGGGCGATCGAAATGCAGCGCCATGATGGGCGCCATGCCCCAGGCGGGCGCCAGCTGGTGACAGTAGTTGGCCGCGGTGACGATTTCGACGTCGAGCGCCTGCGCGGCGGCGAGAAAGTCCTTGTTGCGGTAGCCGGTGGTCGGCAGCAGCAGCAGCGCGCGCTTCATGGACGGCGCTCAGAACGACTGCAGTTGCTGCGCGGTCGGCTCGGCGCAGCAGTACCAGGGCTCCGACAGGCGCGGGATCGACGTGCCGAGGTGTTCGGGCAGCGCGGGCGCGCTGCGACCGGCGGCCGCATGCGCCATGCGCCAGACCGCGGCGAAGGCGTCGCGCCGCGCACGCTTCTCGGTTTCGCTGCGCGCCACCAGGTCCTGCAGGTTGCGCTGCAGCTGGTCGACGCGCGGATCGGCATGCTGCCAGGGGTAACCGAGCAGCGCCGGGTCGAACGGCATCAGCCCGTCCTTGAAGCCGGGCAGCGCGAGCAGCCAGGAGCCCTCGGGAACGAGCAGCCGGATCGTGAGCTGCACCGGCGGCACGCTTTCGACCAGCCGCAGCTGCACCAGCCGCTCGAGCAGCGCGAGGTAGCCCTCGAGTGTCGTCCAGGGCGTGAACGCGACGAAGGTCGGCGCCAGCGCGATGCCGGCGGCGCGCGTCAGCGCCACCGCGCGATCGAAGTCCGCGCTGTCGTGGTTCTTGTCGAGCAGGCGGAGGATCTCGTCGTCGACCGCTTCCACCGCGGAGGTCAGGAACAGGCAGCCGCTCGCGCGCAGCTCGGGCAGCAGCGCGGCATGGTCGATCAGGTGCTGGATCTTGATCGTCGCGTCGAACGTGACCTCGGGAAACGCCGCGTGCAGGGCGCGCGCCAGGCGCAGGCCGTGGGTCGGGCCGTTGAGGAAGTCCGGGTCGCCGAACGAAATGTGCCGCGCACCGTCCTCGACCTGCTGCCGGATGTCTTGCAGCACGACGTCCACGGGCACGGCACGAAACGTTCCCTGGTACACCGGTACCACCGGGCAGTGCCGGCACAGATGCTTGCAGCCGCGGCTGCCCTCGGCGAAGCCGGCGACGCGAGTCGATCCGTCGGGCAGCACCAGGTGCGCGTAGCGCGCGAGCTTCGGCAGCACGCTGCGGTCGGGCACCGTGAAGCGCAGCCTGCGCGCCTGCGTGGACGGCTCGCCCTGCGCGCTCGGTGGCGCATCACCGCGCAGCCGCCGGCAAAGAGACACCAGCGCCGCCTCCGGCTCGCCATCGAGCACGCTGTCGACGCCGAGGCTGCGCAGCAGCGCAGCGTTCATCGGCGCATAGAGCCCGTACGCGCACAGCCGCGCCTGCGGCGCGAGCTGGCGGATGCGGGGCAGTGCCTCGATCGCGATGCGGGTCGCGGTGTGCATGCCGAGATAGATCGCCACCAGCCGCGCATCCCGCAGGATGTCCGGGTCAAGCTTCTCGAGCGACAAGTCCAGGCCGCGTACGGCGAAGCCCGCGCGCTTGAGCAACGCGGCCGGCTCGGCGAGGGCGAACGGCTGCCGCCCCAGCTCGTAGGGGTTGATGAGGACGACGTTGAAGGACGCGGCTACTTCGATCTCGGCCGCTGCGCAAAGGGGGCCGGGCCCTGCTCGCGGCTCGCGCCCGCTGCTGCCACGCGACTGAGGTACTGCTGCCACATCGCCTCCTGGTTCAGGCCGTACTGGTACAGGAGGTCCCATGAGTAGATTCCGGTGTCGTGTCCATCGGAGAAGACGAGCTGGATCGCGTAGGTGCCCACCGGCTCGATGTGGGTGATGCCGACCTCTTTCTTGCCGGCCTGCAGCACTTCCTGCCCCGGGCCGTGCCCGCGCACTTCTGCCGAGGGCGAGTACACGCGCAGGAACTCGCAGGGCAGCTGGAACGTCTTGCCGTCGGCAAAGGCGATCTCCAGCACGCGCGATTTCTGGTGCAGCTTGATCTCGGTGGGTTGCGGGGTATCGCTGTCCATGCGGGCGGTCGTCGCGTGTCTCGTCGCCGCGCACTATAGCAATTCAAGACACCGGCCAAACCAGGGTTATTGCCACGCGCCCGGTCGGGACGCGAAGTCTCAGCCGCCCGGCGCGAATCCCCGCGCGTACACCGCCTCCAGCCGGGCGATGACCTCGGCGGGCAGCGGTCCCTTCGCCTGCGCCTCGATGACCTCGTCGAGATGCGAGGGCTCGCCGAGCCCGACGACGAAACAGGCGAAATCCGATTGCGCGAGCGCGAAGCGCAGCGCGGTCTGCGCACGCGTGCCGTGACCTGCGCCAAGCGCGGCGACGGCGGCCTGCGCCCGCTGCGTCTCGACGTCCAGCGCGCTTTGCTCGGTCAGCACCATCTCACGCCCGTGGCGGATGTCGGTCGCCAGCACGCCCGAGGCAAATACGCGGATCCCCATCATCGCGACGTCGTGCCGTGCGCAGGCGGCGCAGACGCCGGAGAAATCGTGCCCGCTCCAGGCGGGGGGCATGGCGCGCGCCGCGCTCGGGTTCAGCAGGTTGTAGTACACCTGCGCCGAATCGAAGCGTCCGCTGTCGAGCGCGCGGATGATGGCCGGCGCATCGCCCAGTGCGGTGAGCCCGATGAAGCGCGTCAGTCCCTGCTTGCGCATGCGCTCCAGGCCGTCGGCGACACCGTCCTTGCGCAGCACGTCCTCGAGGTTGATTGCGCCGAGCACCCCGCTGCCGGTGCGCATGCCGATCTGGTTGTGAAGCTGTAGCAGGTCGACCGAGTCGCGCTTCAGCCGGCGCAGGCTCGCGTGCACGCTGCGCTCGATCTCGCCCGGGATGTCCGACAGCGCGTCGAGGTCAAGCCGCACCTTGGTCGACAGATAGGGCGTGTCGTCGACCTCCGCGAGCAGCCTGCCGAGCGCCTCTTCCGAGCGCCCCTGGCCGTAGAGCGGCGCGGTGTCGATCCAGTTGATGCCGGCGTCGAGCGCGCGGCGCAGCACGCGGCGTCGCGTGTCGTCGTCGGCAAGGATGATGACGCCGCCGACATAGCCGCCGCCGAACACGACCTCTGAGACCTTCAAGCCGCTGCGGCCAAACCTGCGGTATTGCATGGACGCCCTTTACCGGTCGAGATGAGGGTTGATTATATAAATGCTTAAAAATCAATTAGTTAATTATTGTTAACGACGTTGCTAGTCAACAACAGACGGCATCTCATTAATTAAACAAGGTAAAGTGATATTGACAGCGTTCCCCAATTAGCGGATTCTAGACGCACCTTCCAGCGACTCGACAAGAAGGTCGCGGAACTGCCCGAAGTACCCTCCTCCTCCTCTCGGGCTCCTCGGCAGAGACTGGCCCCTGGTGCAAACCAGGGGCTTTTTCTTTTCAGCCCTCAGCCGAGCGCGAATCCCGCGTACCGCTCAGCCGCGACGGCGTTGCATTTCTCGGCGTACGGCGGAAGACCGATCAGCAGCATGAACACGCGCGGTGTGCCCGGCACGTTGGCACCGATGTACCAGGATTTGGCCCGCGGATACACCGTGCGCATAGCAGGCCGGGACTCGGTAGACTTTCGGTCCCACCTCTTTCGGAGTCTCCGAGCCATGCGTGTTCCCCTGCTGGTGTCCGCGGTTGCATTGACCTTTGTCGTCGCGGTGCCCACCTACGCCCAGAAGGGCGGCGGCATGATGGGGGGGCCGATGGCGCGACATCGCATGGCCATGCACGGCGGGCTGCCTGCGGAGTACGCCGCGAAGAAGAATCCGCTCAAGGCCTCGGCGGACATCATTGCGGCGGGCAAGGCGCTGTTTACGCAGAATTGCGTGGTGTGCCACGGCGCGAAAGGCGCGGGCGACGGCGAGGGCGGCAAGGCGCTCAACCCGCCGCCGGGGGACCTGCGCGGGTTAAGCGGCATGCCCATGGCGAGCGACGCGTTCTACTACTGGACCCTCGCCGATGGGGGTGCGCCGCTCAAGAGCGCGATGCCGCCGTACAAGTCGGTGCTCAAGGAAGACGACATCTGGAAGCTGGTGCACTACCTGCGTACGCTGTGAACCTCGTGCAGGCCCGGTGGGTGCCAGCCGTGGAGGTTCGCTACTGATCGTGCTGCCGCGGACACACTGGATGCGACCGTTTGTCGCGGTGTCGGCGGTGCTCGCCGCGGTGCTCCTGTCGGCGACGGCCCTCGGCCAGGAAACGGTCACGCCGGAGCAGCAGGGGGCGCGCCAGCGCGAGGCGGAAGCGTCGGAAGACCCGCTCAAGCAGCGCCAGGCGGAGAAGGTCGACCGTCCGGACCTGTGGAGCGATGAGCCGGGCGGCATCGACCTCTACGGCAGCGCGCGCCTGCGCTACCGCAAGGCGGGCGGCGAGACGGTGTTCGGCGACGGCGGCTCGCGCATCGGGCTGGACGCGAACTGGCAGTATCGCCCGCAAAGCTGGCTGCATGGACGCGTCGAAGCAGGCTTCAATCTGCTCGATGCCTTCGACCGCGTGTTCAGTCCGGGCAGCCGCGGGGCAAGCGACTCCGCGTTGCTTACGTCACGGCTCTATTACGCCGGGGTCGAGACGCCCAACCTGATCGCGTCCTTCGGCAAGATATGGTCGACGTACTACCAGGTCACCGCCTTCACCGACCTGTTCGACAGCACCGGCGGCAGCGCATCGGGTACCTATAACGCGCAGACCGACGGCGGCCCGACGGGCACCGGACGCGCCGATTCGGCCCTGCAGACGCGCCTCACGGTCGATTGGCTTCCGGGATCGCTGCAGTTCAAGCCCTTCGACATGAACGTGCAGCTGCAGTACGACCGCAAGGTTCCCAACGTCGAGGGCGCGCGCTACGGCCTCGCACTCGGCATGAGCGCGGTGTTCAAGACGAAGGACGACACCGAAGTCGGCTTCGCTTATAACTACGCCGACGTACGCGATGAAAACGCTCCTGCGGTGGTTGCGTCCGGCATCGACGGCGACGACCATGCGCTCGCCATCGCCTCACGTCGCATCAGCGACCGCTGGTATCTGGCGAGCACCGTTGCGCGTCTGCTCAATCACGAAACCACCGACCAGAAGCGGTATATCGACGCCTGGGGCTGGGAGCTGTACGGCCGCTACCGGCTGTTCGGCAAGCTATGGGTGACGGGCGGGTGGAACTGGCTCCAGCCCGACCGCGGCCAGCCGCTCGCGGGGCAGTACCGCGTGAAATACGGCGTACTCGGCCTGCGTTACTCGATCAAGGAGTTCCGTCGCCTCATTTTCCTCGAAGCGCGCTACGACAAGAGCCGCAACGCGGACGGCACGCCGATCGGCGATAGCGCGGCGTTCGGCATCCGCTGGGATTTTGACTGAAGGCATTGCGGCTGTGCTAGAAGTGCGGCTGTGAACCGCATGCTAACGCTCTGTCGCGCAGCCGGCGCGCTTCTGCTGCTGTCGACCGCCTGCATGGCACCGGCCGCGCCGCCGCTCGTCGCGCTGCGCGACGGCGTGCCGTCGCTCGCGCCGATGCTGACCCAGGTCACGCCGGCGGTGGTCAACATTGCCGTCATCCAGCGCCGGCCCGAGGCGCAGAACCCGCTGCTGCGCGATCCGTTCTTCCGGCGCTTTTTCGGCCTGCCGGATCAGGACCGGCCGCAGATGTCGGCCGGCTCGGGCGTGATCATGGATGCCGCGCAGGGCTACGTCCTCACCAACCATCATGTCATCAAGGACGCGAGCGAGGTGGTGGTGACGCTGAAGGACAACCGTCGCTTCGAGGCGCGCGTGGTCGGCACGGACGCGGGCACCGACATTGCGCTGCTCAAGATCGATGCCGAGCGGCTGGTCGCGGCGCAGGCCGCTGACTCGGACGCGCTGCAGGTCGGCGATTTCGTCGTCGCGATCGGCAACCCCTTCGGCATCGGCCAGACCGTAACCTCGGGCATCGTCTCGGCGCTGGGCCGGGCAGGACTGTCGAGCGAGGGTTACGAGGAGTTCATCCAGACCGACGCGCCGATCAATCCCGGCAATTCGGGCGGCGCGCTGGTCAACCTGAAAGGCGAGTTGGTCGGCATCAATACGGCGATCATCGGCCCGGCCGGCGGCAACGTCGGCATCGGCTTTGCGGTACCGGTCAACATGGCGCGGGCGGTGATGCGGCAGCTGATCCGCTTCGGCGAGGTGCGCCGCGGACGGCTCGGCATCAGCATGCAGGATCTCACCCCCGAGCGTGCGGGTGCGCTCGGGATCGCGGCGGGGCAGGGCGCCGTGATCGCCGAGGTGCAGCCGGACTCGCCCGCTGCGCGCGCGGGACTGCGTGCGGGCGACGTCGTTGTTGCGGTGAATGCACGCCCGGTGTTCACGGCCTCGGGTCTGCGCGCGCGGCTCGGCGTGCTGCCGGTCGGGGAAACCGTCGAGCTGAGCGTGCGGCGAGAGGACGGCACGCGCACCCTGCGCGCGCAAATCGGCGAGATCGAGGCGCGCCACGCCCGCCAGGGACGACGTATTGCGGAGCTCAAAGGCGCGACCCTCGCTGCGGTCCAGGGCGACACGCGCCAGGGCGAGCGCAGCGGCGTGCTGGTGGTCGCGGTCGAGGCCGAGACGCCGGCGTTCGAGCACGGCCTGCGGCCGGGCGACCTGATCGTGGGCGTCAACCGGCGGCGTGTCGATTCGGTGGAGGTGCTTGCGCAGCGTCTGCGCGGCCGCGGCCAGATCGCGCTCAATGTCCTGCGCGGCGACTTCCTGCTGACGATCGTGATCGACTGAGCCGGAGGCCGGCGCGGTCTATGTATCGCTCACGCGCGCGAGCTTCTTGACGTCCGGCAGGCGGCGCAGCGCGCGCATCACGCGCGCGAGGTGCTTGCGGTCCGAGACCTCGAGCACGAACTGCATGCTGGTGTAGAGCGCGCGGTCGTCCTCCATCGCGATCGAATCGATGTTGGATCCGGCCTCCGCGATTTCGGAGGCCACCCGCCCGAGCACGCCGCGCTGGTTGGCGACGGTCACGCGGATCTCGGCCTGGTAGAGGCGATGGTTGTCCGGCGCCCATTCGACATCGATCCATTGCTCCGGCTCGGCCCGGCGCGAGCGCAGCGCGACGCGGCAGGTTGCGGCGTGCACCACCAGCCCTTGGCCTTTCTTGATCGAGCCGATCACGTCGTCCCCGGGAATCGCCCGGCAGCAGCGCGCGAGTTGCACCGCCATGCCCTCGGTGCCGCGGATCATCACCACGGCCCCCGGCTTTGTCTCGGCGGGAATCTCGGCGTGGCGCAGCAGCCGGCGCGCGACGACCGCCGGCAGCCGCTTGCCGAGGCCGATGTCTGCGAGCACGGCATTGCGCGAGTCCGAGCCGCTGTCGCGCACCACGCGTTCCCAGCTCGCGTTATCCATGTCATCGAGCGCGCTGCCGAGGCCGCGCAGCGCGAGATCGAGCAGGCGTTCGCCCAGCCGCACCGACTCCTCGTACTGCATGGTCTTGAGGAAGTGGCGGATATTCGAGCGCGCCTTGCCGCTACGCACGAACTGCAGCCAGGCGGGATTGGGCTTGGCGTGGCTCGCGGTGATGATCTCGACGCGGTCGCCGTTGCGCAGCTCGCTGCGCAACGGCACCAGCTCGCCGTTGACCTTCGCCGCCACGCAGCGATTGCCGATGTCGGTGTGCACCGCGTAGGCGAAATCGACCGCTGTCGCACCGCGCGGCAGCGACATGATCAGCCCCTTGGGCGTGAAGACGTAGACCTCGTCCGGGAACAGGTCGACCTTGACGTGCTCGAGGAACTCCTGCGGATCGCCCGACTGGTTCTGGATCTCGAGCAGCGACTGCAGCCAGCGATGGGTCTGCTTCTGCACTGCGGACAGCGATTCGGCGTCGTCCTTGTACATCCAGTGCGAGGCGACGCCCGATTCGGCCAGGCGGTGCATTTCCTCGGTGCGGATCTGCACTTCGACCGGTCCGCCGTAGGGGCCGATCAGCGCGGTGTGCAGCGACTGATAGCCGTTCGCCTTCGGGATGGCGATGTAATCCTTGAACTTGCCCGGGATCGGCTTGTACAGGGCGTGCAGCGCGCCCATTCCGACGTAGCAGGCCGGCACGTCCTTGACGATCACGCGCACCCCGTGGATGTCGTGCACCTCGGAAAACGACAGGTGCTTTTCGAGCATCTTGCGATACGTCGAATAGACGTGCTTCTCGCGCCCGGTGACGCTGGCCTCGATGCCGCTCGCGGCGAGCCGCGCCTTGATCGCCGATTCGATCTTGCTGATCGCCTCGCGCCGATTGCCGCGCGCGGCGCGCGTCGCCTTGGCGAGTGTCGCGTAGCGCAGGGGATGCTGGTGCGAAAAGGCGAGTTCCTGCAGCTCGTGGTACAGCGCGTTCAGGCCAAGGCGGTTGGCAATCGGCGCGTAGATCTCCATGGTCTCGCGCGCGATGCGGCGGCGCTTGGCCGGCGGCACCGCACCCAGCGTGCGCATGTTGTGCAGCCGGTCGGCGAGCTTGATCAGGATGACACGCACGTCGCGCGCCATCGCGAGCAGCATCTTGCGGAAATTCTCGGCCTGCGCCTCCTCGGCCGACTGCAGCTCGATGCGATCGAGCTTGGACACCCCGTCGACGAGTTCCGCCACCGGCGGGCCGAAGGCGTCCGAGATCTCGTCCTTGGTGATCGCGGCGTCTTCCAGGACATCGTGCAGCAGGGCGGCCATCAGCGTCTGGCCGTCGAGATGCCACTCGGCGAGGATTTCGGCGACCGCCAGCGGGTGCGAGATGTACGGGTCGCCCGACTGGCGCTTCTGCCCGGCGTGGGCGGCATCCGAGAAGCGGTAGGCCTCGGACAGGCGCTCGATGTCCTCGGGCTTGAGGTACCCGAAGCGGGACTCGTCGAGAAGCGAAACCGCGGCCATGCGGTGAGCGTACCCGAAGCCGCGCCGATTGGGGACGGAGGGCGGGCCCCGTCCGGCGGCGGGGCGCCGCGCCGCAGGGCGGCGGCTAGAGCGGGGTGCTGGCCGGCGCCGTGGCGCCGAGCCCGGTGCCCTGATTGCGTCTCAGGACCTCGGTGCCGACCTTGCGGGCCGCAATCTCGCGCAGCGCGATGACGGTGAACTTGTCCTTGTTCGGTTCGACCAGCGGCGAGGCGCCGGAGCCGAGCTGGCGCGCGCGGTAGGTCGCGGCGAGGGTGAGCTCAAAGCGGTTGCCGATGTTCTCGAGGGCGTCGTCTACGGTGATTCTGGCCATGTGTCGGGATCCGTCCGGTGTCGGGGTGTGGGGGGTTGACTGGTCTGCGTGGCCCGCGCCACGGGTTCAAGCCTGGAAGAACCCGGGGCGCCGCGCGAGCTGTCGTGCGGTGCGGACACGCTCGGCGCGCAGGACGCCCAACAGGTCGCGTCGGGCCGTCTCAAAGGTGTCGTTGATTATAACGTAATCGAACTCCGGCGCATGGCTCAGCTCCTCGCGCGCGTTTGCCAACCGGCGTTCGATCACGGGCTCGGCATCGAGCCCGCGCGCGCGCATGCGGCGTCCGAGCTCCTCGACCGAGGGCGGCAGGATGAAGATCGCGACGCTGGCGGGGTAGAGCCGGCGGACCTGCGCGGCGCCTTGCCAGTCGATTTCGAGCAGCAGGTCCTCGCCGCGCGCCAGGGTCTCGTCGATCACGCGCTGCGAGGTGCCGTAACGGTTGCCGTGCACCTCCGCGCACTCGAGGAATTCCCCGCGCTGCGCCATCGCCTCGAAGGTCTGCGGGTCGACGAAATGGTATTCGCGGCCGTTCTGCTCGCCGGCGCGCGGCGCGCGCGTGGTGTACGACACCGACAGTCGGACGTCGGGCGTCTCCTCGAGCGCGGCGCGGATCAGCGAGCTCTTGCCCGCTCCTGAAGGCGCGGTGACGACGAACAGCAGCCCGCTCATTCGATGTTCTGCACCTGTTCGCGCATCTGCTCGACGAGCAGCTTGAGCGAGAGCCCGGCGTCGGACAGGCCCTGCGACGCCGCCTTGGACGCGAGCGTGTTCGCTTCGCGGTTGAGCTCCTGGGCGAGGAAGTCGAGCCGTTTGCCGGCCGGGCCGCGCTGGCCGAGCACGCGCAGCACCTCGTCGAGGTGCGCGCCGAGCCGGGTCAGCTCCTCATCGACGTCGACGCGCGTGCCGAACAGCGCGAGCTCGGCGCGCACCCGGTCGTCGTCGGCCGAGCCGAGCGCATCGCGCAGGCGCTGCGTGATTTTTTCCTGGTACGCAGCGATCGCCTGCGGCACCAGCGGCGCGGCCTCGGCGACATGCGTGCGCATCTCGGCGACGCGCGCGCGGATCGCCTCGGCGAGCTTCGCGCCCTCGCGTGCGCGCGCCGCGACCAGCTCGTCGATCGCCTGCACGGCGAGCGGCTCGATGCGCTCGCGCAGCTCGCCCTCGCTCGGCGCGTCGTCGGCCATCACCCCCGGCCAGCGCAGGATGTCGGCAACGCGCAGCGGCGCGGCGTCCGGCACGGCCTTTGTCACCTCGCTGGCGAGCCGCGCCAGCTCGGCGAGTGCATCGGCGTTGAGCGCTGCGCGTTGCGTCGCCCCTGTGCCGGGCGCGAACTGCAGCCGGCATTCGACCTTGCCGCGCGCGAGGCGCGCGGCAAGCAACTCGCGCAGCAGCGGTTCGTGGCTGCGCAGCTCCTCGCTGATGCGGAACTGCAGATCGAGGAAGCGCCCGTTGACCGAGCGCAGCTCGAGGCTCAGCCGGCCGCGCGGCGTGTCGAGCGCAACGGCGGCATAGCCGGTCATGCTGTGAATCATGTCTGGGCGCGGATCGAATTCGTTGCGACGCGCGGCGCTGACGGCGTCGAAGCGGCGCCCGCGCGTTCGTTCGCTTCGAAGGAGCGCGTATCATAGGGTGATTATCGGCGCGAGCCAACCAGCCGCCCGGCGCGCCGTGCGCCGCAGCGCGGGCGGCCCGCAGCGGGGTGTGTTACCGGTCACTGGATGGGATTGAAGTACAGCATCGCGCAAGCGTGCCGGATCGGTGCTCGGCACAGCAACCAGGACCGCGTCGGCCACTCGGCGACCGATGCGGCGGTGCTGATGGTCGTTGCCGACGGTATGGGCGGGCACCCGCGCGGCGAGCTCGCCGCGCAGCTTGCGGTCGACCAGCTCGTCGAGGACTTCGCGCGCGACGCGCGCCCGCGGCTCGAGCGGCCGGAAGCGTTCCTGCTGGCGGCGTTCAACCGTGCGCACTGGCGCATTGCGCGCGAGGCGCACGCGCTGCGCCTGGCCGACGAGCCCCGCACGGTGCTGGTGGCCTGCGTGGTGCAGGACGGCGCGGTGACCTGGCTGCACGTGGGTGACTCACGCTTCTACCTCCTGCGCGCTGACAAGGTCGCGGCGCGTTCGCGGGACGATTCCTTCATCCAGCAGCTCATCGACATGGGATGGCTGCGCGAGGAGGACGCCGGCTTTCATCCAGACCGCAACATCGTGGTCAAATGCATCGGTGGCAACGAGCCGCCGCGGCTGCAGCCGCCCAGCCGCATGCCGCTCGAGCCGGACGATGTCGTGCTGCTCTGCTCGGACGGGTTCTGGGGTCCGCTGGTACCCGGCGAGCTCGCCGGGGGGCTGCGTGGCGGCGACCTGCAGGGCGAGGTGGATGCGCTCGTGGCGCTGGCCGAGGAGCGCGCCGGGGTGCAGTGCGATAATGTGTCCGTCGTTGCGCTCGCCTGGGAGGAACGCCCCCGGCATGGGCGCACGGCCCGGCGTACGAAACCCGCCGACGATCTGCCGACCGAAGCCTAGGACACCCGCATGAGCACAGCCGAAATGGCGAACAGGCCGAGTGGACGCGCGCCCGACGCGCTGCGACCGGTGCGCTTCACGCGTGCCTTCACGCGCCACGCCGAAGGCTCGGTGCTCGTCGAGTTCGGCGAGACCCGCGTGCTGTGCACGGCGAGCGTCGAGGAACGCGTGCCGGGCTTTCTCAAGGACCAGGGGCGCGGCTGGATTACCGCCGAGTACGGCATGCTGCCGCGCTCGACGCACACCCGCACGGACCGCGAGGCGGCACGCGGGCGGCAATCCGGCCGCACGCAGGAGATCCAGCGCCTGATCGGGCGCGCGCTGCGCGCGGCCTTCGATCTCGGTGCGCTCGGCGAGCGCACCCTCAAGATCGACTGCGACGTGCTGCAGGCCGACGGCGGCACGCGCACCGCGTCGATCACGGGCGCCTTTGTCGCAGTGCACGATGCGCTCGCCTGGATGCAGGGGCGGGGGCTGCTCGACCGGCTGCCGGTGCGCGACTTCGTCGCCGCGGTCTCGGTCGGGCTGTACCAGGGCACGCCGGTGCTCGACCTCGACTACGCCGAGGATTCGGCCTGCGATTGCGACATGAACGTGGTGATGACCGCCGAGGGGCGCTTCATCGAGCTGCAGGGCACCGCCGAAGGCGAGCCGTTTTCGCGCGCGCAGGTCGACGAACTGATGCTGCTCGCCGAGAAGGGCGTGCGCGAGCTGGTCGCCGCGCAGCGCGCGGCGCTCGGCCTGACGCGCGTGTGAAGGGGCTCGAGAAGCTCGTCCTGGCGAGCGGCAATCCGGGCAAGCTGCGAGAGATCGATGCGCTGCTCGCGCCCCTCGGCATCACGGTGATTCCGCAGGCCGCGCTCGGCATCGCCGAGGCCGAGGAGCCGCACGAGACTTTTCTCGAGAACGCGCTCGCCAAGGCGCGCCACGCGAGCCAGGCGAGCGGGCTGCCGGCGCTGGCCGACGATTCGGGCCTCTGCGTCGAGGCGCTGGGTGGCGAGCCCGGCGTGCACTCGGCGTACTACGCCGGCACGGAAGGCTCGCGCGAGCAGCGCGACGCGCGCAACAACGCCAAGCTCCTCGGCGAACTCGCGAAGCAGGCCGACCGCAGCGCACATTTCGCCTGCGTGATGGTGCTGGTGCGCCACCCGGACGATCCCCAGCCGCTGGTGGCCGAGGGCAACTGGCATGGCGAGATCGGGACGGTGCCGCGTGGTGCCAACGGCTTCGGCTACGACCCGCTGTTCGTGTTGCCCGGCCGGGGCTGCAGCTCG
>Ga0209536_100000118_pt1 | contig 113751 bp, 89 predicted proteins | sample DeeMarSeWOR28_12_FD_187461 | JGI IMG/M metagenome (GOLD analysis project Ga0209536, IMG submission 187461) | Marine sediment microbial communities from White Oak River estuary, North Carolina - WOR-2-8_12 (SPAdes) (version 2) | ecosystem: Environmental > Aquatic > Marine > Intertidal zone >...
GTTCTTTATTAATGCTACATCGGGGAAGAGCCAAGGCTCTTCCCCCTTGTTCATTTAAACCGATAATTGATTCCAATCAGAAAGAGTAATTCGAATTTTGGCTGATTGATCGCGTCATCCGCCGTGTCAAATGTATAATCCCGGCGGGGATTTACGTTCTCACCATCAGGGCTGTAGGAAGTATCGTGACCGGTCAGCGTAGAGGCAAAAAAATAGTCGACACCGGTTGAAACGACAAAATCGAATTGTCCGCCCATATTAAAAAAGGCTTTACCACCGATGCCCAAACCCCATTGACTACTGGTGATATCAAAATCCTCATTTCCCCCGATAAATTTAAAATTACCGGTAAACATGGAGTATCGGAAACCGCCAAATAAATAGCCCCGTTGCAAAGACAGCAGATTTACCTTATGATGGAAATCGAGGCGCAGATCCCAGCGATGCCCGCTTTTTTCCGGATCTCCGTTTGTGGCATCATTGATGAATATCCGCCGCGCATCCGCCGCGTTACCGGGATTAATGCTGGTATACCCCAGTCCAAAGGACAAATTCAACGGAAATCCACTCGCAAAATCGGATACCATCCCATTGATCTGCATACCGAAACCGCCGTTATATCCGACAAGCACATCGGTTGAAAAATTACCGGCATTAACCGGAACGATCCCTGTCAACAGGAATATTGAAATAAAACTGAATAACAGACTTACTTTCATAACATTCGATCCTCTTTATATTTTAAATTATAAATTTATAATCAGTAATATATAAATCAGTAAAAAATTTCCCGACAAATATAAATCAAAATGTAATCGTTCTCGTTAATCCAAACTGCAGTTTAGCGAATAACTTCTCTGCATCATAAAAATCTTCACTATATTCAACATCAAAATATCGTAAATTACAGGAATTATTACAGTGACATTGATCAATTCATGAGGAAACTTCCTGGTTTTTCCAGAAATTAAAATGAGCGGCAGGGAAAATTTGTGGAAGTGTTAACGGGATGCCTATCACTATGTCTAATTTTTGCTATCCATCATTAACTCGTCCAGCCCGAATTTATCCTCCGGATCCCCATTTAAACAGTATACGGTAATTTCATTACCAAATTAATTTTACAATTTTTAAGCAATTATTCAATATTTCAGGTATATGATTATTGAGGAATACAATTTATCGGAAATTCTGCGGGCCAGTCTGCCAGCTATTTTAATCCGGATTTGATCGAATTGAAGTTATTGTATTAATCAGGAAGAGCAGTACTGCAATACCATTTACCATCCCCCCCCACATTCTGCCTTCCAGCCAGCCGGCATGATCGGCAGCTACCCTGAAAATCAGAGAGATATGCAAAAGAATAAGAGGAATATAGTAGGTTCTGCGAAAAATCATCCGAACCTTTAGTATTGCCGGGAAAATGACTGGTGCATGTCCCAGGATCATTGAGAACACAAATCCCAATCCTACACTATGGATCAGGGCATCATATACCAAACCTGCCTGCTGACCACCGCTAAAGAAGGCAAGCAATCCGCCTAGACCCAGCCAGATATATCCTGTAATAAGCGATACGGCAATAAAACGTGGCAAACCCTTCTGCCGTATGCTTTTCTTTGCCATATCATACCGGAGCAACCACATAGAAAGAATAAGCATTCCAAAGCCGCTGACATGCAGGCCGTGCTCAAAATTAAAGGTTGTAACCAGCATTCCAACCAAAAGTGAGGTAATACCTGCCGAAAACTGCACTTTTTTTCCGCGTGTTAAAACCAGCAGACGGCTCAATTCCAGCCTTTCACCGGCGATCGTGAGGATCAGAAATCCCATCCACCAAACGGATACCACCGCTACCGGAAAACCAGCAAGCCATAAAATGTTTCCGGTCAGCCATGCCAAGGCACCGGCAGACATGACCAGCATGTGAAAGCCGGCATCCCGTTTTATAAATACCGAGAATATGCCAACCAGAATTAAACTGCCTGCTGAAATCATGGCAGGACCGACGATAATTTCCGGGTCGATTAGCATCAGGACCGATCCTGAACCGGTTAAAACCGGCGCGAAATATCCCCAAGTGCGTTTGAGCACCGCGGCTCTTTCAAGACCGATAACCGTTCCAAAAAAACCCCCGAACATCAGCTGACCATGGTAGAGGGCAAGTGTGGCGGAAAACACCGGTAGAGACCAACCCATGCGCTGTAAACCAAGCCATACAGCTGCAGCCAGAGAGAATATGCCCAAAAACAGGAGCGGAAACCTGAGAAATTTTTGTATGTCCATGATTTTCCTGTTTGATCGTGAATCTTGCTTCAGAAATCCTTGCGCATGAATTTCCTCAGTCCACCATATAAAGGCCCAAATATCCAGACAGCCATGGCACCTGCAGAGATCATCAGGCCCAAACTGCTGCCAAAAAATCTCTGGAAGACTGCCCCTGTATATCCCATCATAGCGGCGATATCGAATTGCATCACGATCATAATGCGCCCGAGATCAATCGGATTCATAAGACTCATGAGAATAGTCGCATGTTCGAGTGGATAATCGCTGTATAAATATATCGCAATCAAGATTAAGCCATCATAAATAACTGCAAAAAACAGCCACAAAAGGATTGCAAATCCAAGGCCTTTTGCCCGGTCCTCTGTGCCCAGTGCTATCATAAATGCAAGCGCCAGGAAGATCAGGGTTAAAATAATGCCGGTGGCCAGTATCAGTGTTATTGCCATAAGTTCGGAAATGTTTTCAAAACCGTTGTATAATACGGGTATACTGATGCCGGCGGTGAATCCGGATACCAGCGGGATTGCTATACCGACATACATCCCCATATAAAGATGCATGCGATTGATCGGTTGCGACAGCAGCAATACAATAAATTCACGCGAGTTATACAAGTATAAGGTGCCGAAAACTACACTGACCAGTGGTATAAAAATCAGAACGATGTTTACCAGGCTCATGATTATATGTGAGGATTGACCGCCAAAGCGTAAAAGCAAATCCGTCATAAGCCAGAACAATATACCATATATGATCAACCATTTTCCCCGGAAGACGTCCTGCAGTTGGTATTTTGTAATTTTTAGTGTGACAGTCATACGACCTGACCTTCCATCATATTGGCCACGGCGCGTTCCAGTTTGTGTCCGGAAGTATTTTCAATGATACTTTGAACCGAACCTTTAAATTTTATTTCACCGCCCAATATAAAAACGATTTCGTCAGCCAATTCTTCCAATTCACTCATAATATGCGAGGTAATGATAATGGTTTTACCGGCGGATCTTTCTTTAAGCATTTTATCTTTAAAGGCTCTGCTTGACCTTGGATCCAGGCCGGCCGTTGGTTCATCGAGGATCAGTATTTCTGGTTTAAAAAGGAAAGCAATGAGCGCACTCAGTTTTTGCCTTGTCCCACCGGATAAGGTGTGAATTTTTTTTGATTTCTCCTGATCAAGGTTCAAAGAATCATACAATTCCCGGTCAAGCTTCTCCGGATTTCTCCGTAAATCTTTCACCATGGAAATTATCTCATGAACCGTCAGGTTATCAGGAAAGTTTCCATATTGCGGCATATATCCGATCCACTGTCGGTAATCCCAGTTCCCATTGAGCGTATGATTATTTACGGTTATTGTTCCTTCGTCCGGCTTGGTCAAGCCCAGTATGCATTTTATCAGGGTTGTTTTTCCTGATCCGTTAGGCCCGACTATACCGATAATTTTACCCCGATCGATCTGCAGGTCCAGATTGTCCAGGACAGTTAATTTTCCGTATCGCTTTGTCAGATGAGACAGCTCAATCATAAAATTCTTTTCATTTTCGGGTTGTTGTCAATCAAGGTCTCCGGAACGATGCTTGGAAAGACCGATTCAGCTAAGTCAAGCAGATCAACAAAAAAACTATTGAGCAACACCAGTGCTGTATGCTCATTCTCCGCAATCAGTGAGAAAAGACGAACCGGTCTGAAAGGAACATCGCCGGTACCGTCTCCGTCCAGATCGTAACCCCGGTAACGATGCCAGTAATTTGCGTCGAACGTATTAAAATTTTGCCGGCTGTTGGTTGCCACATCGAAGGCGTTGCCAAGAAAATCATTGCCGGTAAATCTATTATCCATCGAATTTGCCATTATCTTAACCGCCCAGCCATTTTCCGCGAAAACATTCTGCCGGACAATAAGCCGGTTGGAAGATTCCGCATATAAACCCACAGAATTGTTTTCAAAAAAATTATATTCAATATGGCTGTCTCGGATCTCCTTCAAGAGTAATCCATATGAAGCCGGACCTAAATTTTGCTCAAAATGGTTTTCGGTCATCACCACCGCCTGCGTATACATAACCGCGACTCCGGCTCCATTTTCCCTGAAAGTATTTCGTTTGTAATCACACGAATTCGAGAACATAAAATGCAGTCCATACCGCAGATTTTTTTCACTGAGATTATCTGCAATCTCGGTCCCCTCGACAAACTCCATATAGATTCCATCACGGTGCCCTCTGATTATATTGTTTTCAATGACAATATTTGTGCAATACCAAAGATGGATACCATTACCCGAATACGTTTCACGTTCCGAATTTGATTCTATACGGTTATTCGTAATTCTGCACTCTGTTGAATTGGCCAGATAAATAGCAAAAAAATTGTTAGTAAACCGGTTCCCGGACAGAGTACAGCCTTTCACTCCTGACAGTTTAACGGCCGCATTTTCCGTGATAAAACTGATACCCGAATTGCAGAAATTGAATCCCAGAATTGAGACCTTATCTGAGCTTACCGTTAAAATATGGTACTGTCCTTCTCCGTCGATCACGGGATAATTTTCGCCCAGGAAAGTCAGTTCTTTGGTGATTTCCAGGTCATGCTCATAATAATATCCACCGTGAACAAGCACCGTATCACCCTTAGCTGCTTCACTTAAAGCATGCTTTAAGCTGCCAGCGGGATATACATGTATGATCTCTGCCTGCGTTTTGATTATTGTGCAGACGAAAAAGAATAAAAACATAAAAATGGACCGGCATGATACTCGGCGAAAATTAAACAAGGTAAATGAATTTCTCCCGGTTTTGTTAGAGTCTGCTTTTTGTGATCTGAATCTCGGATGATTCAATTTCAGTTGATCCATTTTTCCTTCACAAATTCCTGAACTTCCTGCCATGACAGCAACTGGCCGCCGTACTTCTGCCTCATGTCTTCCGCATCCCCGCGGGTACTGAAAGCACTCAAATTCAATCCCATCGGACTATGTAACCGATCACTGTGAAGGAAGATGCTTTTATTGACGTCGAGCAATGTATCCGTCCCGTTAAAATTGACTGCCCACATACTGTGGATCCGCTCAGGCTCAATCCGCTCCTTTAGAATATATGCCGTAAGGCATTCGATCGTATCGAATTTATACACCTTCCCCTTTTGAGTTACCAGCTCAGCACCATATCCCTGCTCTGAAATGATCATTTTACAATATATGCACTGATCTTCACCATATAAAATTGGTGCCGGCTCCGGAATGCATCCGCCAAAAAATACCACAATAAACAGTATAACCGCGATGGATTCCTTATTCAGATATCTTGTCATAAAATTCGTTTACCTGGAATAATTGTTTTCGTTACAGCCGTTTCGTTATAAACTATAAACAGAACAGGCCGGAATTTAGTCCTTATCACCTTTTCGATTCACAAACAAGGCAAGGCCTGTCAATCCGATTGTGGTTACTATTGCCCAGCCGCCGACAAAGGGCCAGGAACTGGTACGCATATTCAGGAGTTGTTTTGATCCAATCAGGGGCGGTTGATAACTCATTCCAGGGATCTTTATGGCAGCTTTTGGATTCAGTTCATGACCGTAATCGTATTCCCACAAATAAAAATCTGTAAGACCGATCACTGAGACCATAACCAGCAATGCCAGCCAGACGTACAGATATTTACGGGAAAACCTGAAGAAGCCTATAAGCCCCGTAACGATAAAAAAACCTATTATCCAGGGCATGATACGCAATTCCGGGATTGACTGCGGATTTATTTCCTTCATACCGATATAATGATTTAACCCATTTATATTTTTCAAATCATGCGGATTTTTCCCGGTTATTTTGTCAATCCAGATATACAACCCTATTCCTTCCGGATATTGTGGCGCCTCAAGCGTAATACTCCAAAGCGGGAAAAAAAAGCAGAGTATCAATATCAATACAGCAACTGCGTAGATTACTCTGGGAGTCCTGAGCATAGGATTAACCTTAAAAATTTAGTCAATATGAAGGGGGGTGGAAGCCCCCCTCATGTCTATTTGCCTGTGCCGTATACCAATGCGGCATCACTGTTTGCCGGGGATACCCTTATATATCCCTGCATTTCCTGATGCAGGGCCGAGCAAAAATCGGTGCAGTAAAACGGAAAAACACCGACGCGTTTTGGCTCCCAGAGCAGGGTTCTGGTCTCACCCGGCATGATCAGTAATTCTGAATTGGAGGCACCCTGCACCGCAAAACCGTGCGGGACATCCCAATCCTGCTCAAGGTTGGTTACATGGAAGAATACCCGGTCACCCATTTTGATGCCCTCTATGTTGTCCGGAGAAAAATGGGTACGGATCGTTGTCATATAAACATGTATTTCATTTCCTGTGCGTTCCACCCGGCTTTCCGCTTCACTTTTCGTTGCATGGGGATGGGTATTTCCTTCAATCGGAAACATCTTGGTTTGATTCCTTATCAAAATATCCGCCGCGATTCCCTGGGCATAATGTGGTTCTCCCATGGTTGGAAAATCAAGCAGCAACTTCATTTTTTCGCCGGATATATCTATCAATTGAGCAGCATGAGCCAGTTCCGCACCGGTCGGCAGATACCTATCCTTGGTTATTTTATTCAGCGCCACCACATATTTCCCCCAGGGTTTCTGGCTGTCTCCGCCCGGGATCATAAGATGTCCGATTGAATAATATGTGGGGATACGATCTACAACCTCCCAGGTCCCAATCTTCCACTTCACAATCTCCGAGGAAATAAATGCTGACGTATATGCATATCCCTGTCCGTCGAATTCGGTATGTAATGGCCCCAGGCCCGGATCCTGCACTTCTCCGGCAATGACCGATTCATATTTCAATACCGGGATACCGTCAACATCCCCTTCAAAAGATTTATCGGTAATTGCCTTTTGCATTTTTGTAAACGAATGTACCGGTATAACCGCAGCCAGTTTACCGCCGGCAACAATGTACTCACCCGAAGGATCCACGTCCACCCCGTGTGGTGATTTTGGCGTAGGCAGGAAATAAATCAGACCCGGACAGTCTTTGGGCTGCAGGATTTTAACTGATTCATACACCTCAGTCTGAACTATACGTGAAGATGCATCCATATGATTGTTTAAATATCTGGCAGCCATATCTTTCGCTTTTCCTTCTGCCAGATACTGTTCAGCAAGTTTCCAGTTTACCGCCGCAACAAAATCCTTATCATTTTGTGAGGCATTCACCTCGAGCAGCGTATTGGCCTGTTCTGTGTTATATGAAGTAAAAAAAGCCCAGCCGTGTGACGGACCTTTTCCCGCATGCGCAAGGTCATAATTGAATCCCGGAACGATAATCTGGAAGGCGATCTTCATTCTTCCGGTTTCCGGATCAACTTTAATGAATGTGATCGTCCCATCAAAATTCTCTTTATAGGTTGAAATCGAAACATCCTTTTGTGGTATCGGTACACTGAATCTGGTCGAGGCTACCACATATTCCGTATTCATGGTAATAAAAGGGGAGGCATGATTTCCCGCCGAGTTGGGTATTTCAATAATTTCATCTGTTTCGAATGTAGACAGATTGATCCTGGCAACACGCGTGGTATTGTTCGCATTGATAAACAGCCAGCGGCCATCAGGAGTGCCATTGGTTTGGGATAATTCGGGATGGTGGGCGTCATCCCAGGGTATAAATCCGAAGGTTGTATTGAGCATTGGCTTTGTTTCTTCTGAAAAACCATAGCCGTTTTCCGGAAAGACCGAAAACACCGGGATAGTTTTGATTAACCGGCCGGAGGGAAGACCGTGTACCGTAACCTGTCCGCTGAAACCACCGGACATAAATGCATAAAATTCATCATATGTACCCGGGGCTACATATACTTTCTGAGCAGCCTCCTGAGTCCCTACCATACTCTGTTGGGACGGGCAGCCGATCAGAGCGATCAGTATGCATATAAAACCGGTGGTTGTCAGAACCCATTTTTTACTAATTATATGTGACATACTCAGATCTCCTTTACGTTAAGGTTTTTGAGTTTGATTTTTGTACAGGGGTATTTCCGGAATATTCTTTTCATGCCCCTCCTGCGCCATTAATCGTAAATATTCCAAAACATTCCGGGCATCTTCTTCGGTGATATTCTGAAACGTCATGGGTGAAAGATATTCTGCCAGTAACTTTTTACCCTCAGGATGACGCTTCACCATCTCATCCGGATTCAGCATCATGTTCATCAGATATTCAGGGGGGCGCCTTTCTGTGGCGTAACGCTGGGCGGGACCGATGTAGCGTTCGTCGAGCTTATGGCAAGGTGCACATTTGGTATTAAAGATAGCCTCACCTTTATTGGCCAGGGCTTTATTGATTTGCCCGAGAAACATACGTTTTTTTACGGGACCGATGCCATAGGTCATCTCATAATCCGTCAAGCCATATTCATTTAACTTGTCGGGTGCGGATTGCTCTTCGGAATCTTTGGAACCACCTCCGCAGCCCCAGCCCCAGGTCAAAACCAAGAACAGAGCGAAGTAAAACCTAAAGAATCGCATAATAAGTCTCCTCTATATAAGATTTAAGAGTATTTTATCTTTTTATTGAACACAAGACATCTCACAGGTGACAAAATTATTCGTCCTCAGCCAGACGTAAATTTTTCTTGTTTATTTTATCGGCGATTTGAGCCAGGCTGGTTTGTTTGAAACTGTTTTTAATAACTTCCCTCTGCCGGTCCCAGTCATCATGTAACGGACAGGGTTTTTGCTGATTGCAACCAGGCAATCCGAGTATACACTGTTCGAACAGATCGGTGCCATCAACAATAGTTACGATGTCCAACAAAGAAATATTTTCCGCCGGTTTTGCCAGTTTTACACCCCCCTTGGGTCCTTTAAACGAATGCACCAGACCGCCCTGAGTGAGCAACTGCAATATTTTGGTTAAAAAGTGAAACGATATGCCCAGATCACCGGAAATATTTTTTATCTGCACAAAATTATTTTCGTGTTTAAGTGTCAGATAAATCATCGACCGTATACCATAAACACAACTTTTTGATAATAACATTTTTATAGCCTTAATAAAGATTTCAGACTCTTTTATCTTAATATAGCGTCTGACTGCTTATTTGTCAATATAAATTTTCCATGATTACTATTATATCATGATAGACAAAATTGGCAAGCAGATGAATGCTGATCTCATAACGCGACCTCAGCGGCGTAAATCAGCCTGTATCAAAAGCGGATACTTTTCTTCGATTTCACCGTGAATTACAGATCGTCAATCGTTATATTATAATCGTTCGTTTAACCATAATAAATTATAAATTTAAAAAGTGAAAAAGATGAAACCTTCAGAATCTTTTAGATCAGGAGCAGGATCTCTCTTAAAGGCGCAGTTTGATCATCCCTTTGTTAAAAGCCTGGGTGATGGTACACTTTCGCTCGATAAATTCCGTTTTTATATGATCCAGGATACCCTGTACATCGTCGAATATGCCCGGGCGATGGCATGGACCGCGCCATTGCTGGCAAAGGTGGACGATGTGATCGCAATGCTCGAAGCCGCCCGCGAATCCTTTAAAATTGAATCCATGCTCAAAGAGCAATATTTCGGACAATTCGGGATTAATGTGGAAAGTGCCTTGAAAACCCCGATGGCGCCTACCTGCAAGGCCTACGTCGATCATTTGATCCGCTTTACCCATGGCGGCACCTGTGCCGAAGCCCTGTCCGCCATACTGCCCTGCGGCTGGATTTATGTAGAAATCGGAGCACACTTTACCGGGGGCAGAGTCATACCGGATGATCATCCCTATAAATCATGGCTGATGACCTATGCCGTTCCTGAATTCCGCGAGATGGTCAACTGGTGGTTCAGTCTATTGGACGATGCGGTAACCGGCATGACTTCGCCACAAATGAAACATATCGAGGATATTTTTCTGACATCCTGCCGATACGAATGGATGTTCTGGGATATGGCCTGGCACGGGGAGGAATGGAAGCCTTGATAAGAGCTCCGAAATCGCCGGCTGAATAGTTATGGTTTTAACCTGACCGGCTTAACAATAAATGTTCCGACAGATTTTTCCAGGAAACAAACAGGTCCCGACCTATTCAGGCGTATACCTTCGCCTTCCGTTTTCACCATATTTTATATTTTAAGAAACACCCGTTTCTTGTAAAGGAAAAAACAGATATACCAAAGAACAAACCAGACTGTGATCGCCGTGATGATATCGCTGGTGACAGACCCCATCCAGCCAAACAGACCATTTGTAAAGGGAATGACAACATGATGCACCCAGGCGGTTCCGTGTGTCTCAGCAAACAGATAAATAAATAATGAATTCATACCAACAATGGTAAAAAATCCTGGTATTTTGTGGATCTTTATAATATCCACCAGCCAGTATGATAGTCCCATTACCAGCACACACCATCCGCCGCTTACGATTACGAAGGAACTGGTGCAGATCCTTTTGATAATCGGGGTGACCGGATCCAGGGCATAACCGGTGATAATTCCGATAACACCAGCCGCGATCAGCAGGTAAACTTTTTGCATCGCCGGTTTTTCACTTTTCAGCAACTGGCCGCACAATACGCCCCACATGGTATGGGCTGTTGTCGGAACTGCGTTAAATGCCACCCAGTGACCTCCGGATAATTTTCCCATGATCAGAAGATCAATATAAGATCCAAAGTTGTGATCCGGTTCGAAAGGTTGATCAAAACCGGGTATCGGCCACAGACGATAAAGAGATTCTGTCAGCAGTAAAAGGCCGACGGTGAACACCAATTGCACCCGTACCGGTTTCGCCATCATAAAAAAAGCTACCAGATAGGTAAAGGAAAGTTGTGCCAGCACATTCCAAAGTTCAAAGGTTATATGACCCGGACCGATGCAATATAGTGCCCAGCCGAACAGTAATAACAGAAAAGACCGCTTTACCGCATGCCTTGTGATACTGCGCCCACTTTCCCCGCGTGCTTCTCTCCCTGCTGCTGAAAATGGTAAGGCCACCCCAACGATGAACATAAAAAACGGCTGTACCAGATCCCAAAAGCGCAGGCCGTTCCACGGGTGATGATGAAACTGCATTCCTATCGATTCAATCAGAGTCCCCATCAACGAGGGATCGACAAGGTATTCAAATAAATGGGTACTTTCTGCGATCAAAAGAAACATGGTAAATCCACGATAAAAATCGAGCGACTTAAGTCTATTTTCAGGCATTACCCCGGATGTTTCCTGCAGCATAATCTAGATCCTTATTTTACATATTTCAGTTAATTAAACAGAATAACCTGCCTTATCCCGAATTACTCTCCACCACACCTGCGGCGCGGAAGAATACATTATATTGAAAATAATATATTTGGTCAAAATACCCAAAAACACAAAATTATCTTACGACAGCACTTTAATATTGGTTTATTTGAATAATTTCAGTTCACTATTCTGGATTCGTCCGCGGTTCATGCATAGCTCAGGTTAGTTAATTCTATTTGATTTAATTGTGAACACCGTTTATGATATCATACATTCAGACTTTCGTTATGATATCCGTTATAAAATGACTGCACTTAAATAAAAATGGCCGGTCGTTTGAAAACCCCGTATATTTCAAACAGGCTGGTTGGGAAGATATATAAATCGGTCGTTGAATAAAAAAGAAATTTATTCCGTTTTTTTCTGCATCTTTTCCAGATTGTCGCTATAGTACTGCCGGTCCGGATCCAGAGTGCGTGCCTTTTCCATATGTGCGATGGCTTTTTCTGTCTGCCCTGTTTCATACTCCAGCCAGGCGAGTGTATCCCAGATATAGGCTTTGTCCGGTTCGATAGTTAATGCGTGCTCAGCGCAAGCGATGGCATGTTCATACCGCCCGGCAATTTTCTGCTCATAGACATACCAGGCATATCCGTTGAGGAAGCCTGTGTCTTCCGGAAGTTTGGCAATCACCGAGTCATAAGCGGCCAGCACCTTTTCTTTGAATGCTTTGTTTTTATAAAAGCGGATCAGCGTATCATATCCTTTGCGTAACTGTTCCGCATCCTGATTACCACGCAGCAGGTTTATCAGGGGTTGTTCATCCCCATGCTCATACAGATCGAGGATGGCAAGTACACCTACCGATTCAGCACGATACCCGTATGTATCATCCGGATCCAAGGCAAGAATCTTTTCATAATACGGCCTGGTCAATCCGCGTTCACCACGATCCAGCCTTCGCCGGGCAACCCGGTAAGTGTGTTCGATGTTATCCGGCTGAGTTTTATATCTGGTGAGAAGTTCCTCGATCGTATTCACACCGTTGGTGTAGTCGACCAGCGTTTGGAAATATATTTCCGGCTCGTTGCTCCAGCCGAACAGCCGTTCGATCTCTTCGCCGCCGGTGTTTAACAGAAGGACCGTCGGATAGCCGACTACATTAAATTTTTGCTTATACTCAGCCCCGATCCCCTTCTGTCCGTTGACTTTGATGGAGATGTAGTTTTCATTGATAAAAGCTGCCATATCAGCATTCTGAAAGACGTCACGGTCCAGTATAACACACCCGCCTCAGCCGTCAGCCCAGAAATCAATCAACACCTTTTTGCCGTGTTGTCTGGCTTTTTCCTGGGCAGCTGCCAGATCGATTTCATCAAACCTGACATTTTCAGAACACCCGACAATGAAAAGAACAACACATAGTAACAAAAAAAATCGCATGCCGGCCTCCGCTTTTCACCTGTAAAATGTTCTACGTGTATTGACCTGAATGGTTACCTGATTTTTTGGGGAGTATTATTATACTATCGCTGATTTGTTCACCTGAATTCTTCACCACCACGCCTGCGGCGCCGTCCGCCTGAGGCGGGGGCAGGGGCAGGCAGAGAACCCAGAGTATACATATATTGAATGGTACCAATGGATTGTGACCACTATTATTTGATATATGTTGAATATATTAAATTGCTTAAATATTTTTTAATACAATAAATTTAAATGTTTATCTCTGTGGGCTCCGTGGTTTATGAATAAGTCCGATTCATCACTTTTTTAATCCTGATCGCCTTGCACAACAGGGCTTCCTCGTTGGCTACGCGTGCGCATTTACGGCAGATATATTTGGGATTTGAGACCAGTGGCACAATATCGACCAGTTTTTTTTCGATCTCTTTTTTATCCCAGTCACAAAGATTTATGTTTTTTTTCATTTTCGTTCTAACGAAACTGCTGATATTGTTTATATAAATCCATTAAGTAGATCAATTATTTCCGGTCTTAATCCCGTTGGCGTACAATATTCCTAAGCTCCGTACTGTTTCAACCACCATTCCCTTACCGGCAGATCGCTCCCTTTCAGCACCTTTATATATGCCGCCCGGTCGAAGCTGATCTGACGAAATTCAAACTGAATGCGCTGATCATCCGAGTCGATGATCCCGTATTCGGTGTGGGTAAAGAGGGACGGCTCGGTGCCGCGTTCCGGAATACTCCGAAAAGGGGCTCCGACACTGCCGGGATTGAATATTATACAACCGTCATGATTCCGCAGCATCTGCAAATGGGTATGGCCGCCGACATAGATATCAGCATTTGTGCCCCGCAGGAAGCGGGTCACCTGACCGACCGGTGTATATGAATGGATTATATCCTGATACGCCTTTGGTGAGCCATGGAAACAGAGTAAGGACTTTTCTGCCGTCAAATTGATTTCAAATATTGGCAGCGTGGCGGCCAGAAATTCCCGGTCAACAGATTCCAGCTGTTCGGAACACCACCAGAGAGATGGAAGCAGTGGTGCTGAAATATCGTATTGCACAGCCTTTTCCGGATCGAGCAGAGCGGCATCATGATTACCAGTGATACAGGGACAGCCAAGCTCGATCAGTCTCCGGATAACCTGTTTTGGTTGCGGCCCGATTGTCGCCACATCTCCCAGACAGATGATTTTATCCACATCTTCATGTGCCAGATCAGCAAGCACCGCATCCAGAGCGATGTGGTGACCATGAATATCCGATATCAGCGCAATTCGCATATACAAACTATCAACTTACTCATGTATGGTTCGTATTCCCGGTAGTATAAATTCATGTTTAGCAGACTGATTTTACACATGTATATTTTACGTTCAATATTTCACACAATTTTAACGTCACGACTCCTGAATGACAACGACCAAATTCCGCATAACATCTGACAGATCAAGCTTCCCATGATTTCGCCGGAAATAAAACATCCGCCAAACCATATGACAATTCTGTCCATCGGTAGAAAACGTTGATCAGAGCAGGTTTTAAGATATTATGGATTCTGAAACGGTGAGGTTGCGCCTGTGTTTAAAATCTGGCGTTTAAACTTTATAAATAGTGCCACATAAATTTAATGATGCGTTGTATCCATCATATATATCTATATCTCATGATTTCCCTTAGAGGATATCCGAGGATCGTTCATCGACCAGTGACCGGATTTTCTTTTCGAGATTTTTTAATGTGTAAGGCTTGGCGAGGAAAGCATGGCTATTTCCCTGGCTGGTATTGTCCAGCGTTATACGGCTGTCGGAAAAACCGGAACAGAGCAGGATTTTTATTTCTGGATTGAGTTTATTGATATATTTAGCGAGATCTTCTCCACCCATTTCAGGCATGACAATATCTGTGATCAATACATCTATGCGATCCCGCAGGTTATGGCGGTTGATCACCTCAATGGCGTCCAATCCATTAGCAGCCTCAAAAACCTCATAGCCAAAAGCTCTAAGACCATTACATGCCAGATTACGCACATTTATATCATCCTCCACAAAGAGTATCGTTTCCGACCGCTGCTTGAATTTAACATCGGTCTCGATTTTGGTTGCGGTCACCTGGGAATCTTCGCTGGGAGGCCAGAATATTTTGAAAGTGGTTCCTTTACCGGGCGCGCTCTCAACATAGATATTTCCGTTATTTTGCTTAACAATGCCGTATACCGTGGCCAGGCCGAGCCCTGTTCCTTCACCTTCACCTTTGGTTGAAAAAAACGGCTCAAATATTTTACGCCTGGTTTGTTCATTCATGCCGACGCCATTATCACGAACGGCAATCATAATAAATCTGCCTTCATTGCTCCCCGGATAGCGGGTAACAGACTCTTCTGTCAACTGTAATTCCTGGGTTATTATTTTTATGGTGTGGCTCCGGTCGGATTTGGTCTTTTTTATGGCGTGGTTGGCATTGACTACCAGATTTACCAGGATTTGCTGCAGCTGAATCCGGTCGGCTTTGATATGCAGGGGCTTGTCACCCAGTTCCAGATCAAAGCGGATATCTTCTGAAATAAGCCGCCGCAGCATACTATGCAGATCGGTTATTTCTTTTTGCAGATCAATTACTTTCGGCTCGATCATTTGTCGTCTGCTGAAAGCCAGCAGCTGGCGAATAAGATCTTCCGATCGCTTTACACCCTTGATGATGCTCGTCACATTATTGTAGAATTTATCGGAGGGATCTATTTGCATCTGCATCAACTCGGCATAGCCATGGACGGTGGTGAGAATATTATTGAAATCATGTGCAATTCCACCGGCCAGCATACCGATTGATTCCATTTTTTGCGCCTGGAGAAGCTGCTCTTCAAGTTGTCGTTTATAGGTAACATCGCGGATAATACCCTGAAAACCGGTAATATGCCCGTTCCTGTCTCTTACTACAGTCGACGTTTCCTGGACGATGATTTTCTCTCCGTTCAGGCGCTTCATGACGATCTCATAGTCCTTTATCTGACCCTTATTATGCATTGTTTCCAGGTAGGTCCGGCGATCGGCAATGTTCATATACAGATCTCTGCCAATGTCAATCTGATATAAGGCATGCACCGAAGGATAACCGAATAGCTTAGCCCCTGCCGGATTGATCTCGATAAAACGTCCATCGGGTGTCGATATGAAGACCACGTCTTCGATGGCCGAAAATAGTGTCCTGAACCTTTTCTCCATGGCCTGATCATGCCGGTTGACATTGGCAGGTTGCATGGCTCCCCCCAGAATACGGGCCATCCTGTCAAGTAAATATATGGTAGTATCGGAAAAAGTTTTGACGCGATGGGTAAAATCAATGCCTAAGATGCCGAATACATCTGCTCCACGACCGACCGGCTGCAGGAGCATCGCCTGGGTTTGCTCGGTTTGCATCAGATATTTTACCCCTTTTGCCCGGACCGGGAGATCCGAAGGAGCCGATAGTTTTACTGTCCGGGATTGTCTCAACGGCTCGATCATCCAGGCAAATTCAGGACGGTCTACCTGGCCGATACGTGATATCTTTTCCCGGACACCTTTCTTATAATAAGCATGTTTGAGAATGAGCTGGCGGGCATTGTGTTCAAACGCGTAGACATAGACGCGGTCGCACCCGCTGTAATTACCTATATCATTCAGGATGCTGCGGATCATTTCACCAACTTTTTCAGGCTGGCTATGCAACAGGCCAAGTGCCATATCCAGCAGCCACTGATCGATCGCCTCTTTTTCCGGGATACGCCTTCTTCCGGAAGTCAGTGCATTTTTTTCGATTATATCAGATATGCGACTCATATTAACTGATGTTTAATACCCCCATCACATTGTATTATCGGACGGATTAACGGTAATTTAACGCGCAGGAAAAAATTTACATAGCGGTTACGAAATTTGTCTCAAAATTGTCGAATTTTTCGGCCTGAATCTCTCTCTTTTGAACGGATTGCAGAAATTTATCGTATTGGCAGCATCTGGAGGTCATACAAGGAATCCTAAAAGGAATACTCAGAGCAATTTTGACAGATCTACAGGATCTGCAGGTTATAAGACTTTTTACGAAGAATCACGAAGATATTCAGGGGATTGTATGGAAAATTCCTGGCTGCGTTGATATATAAGCCGCTGGAGGCGAAAAAGACCGCTTAAATATTTTGAAGTGACAGAATGAGAAAGCAGGTCGGATAGCGCGCCATGTCATTTTTTTATTTGAAGTTTATGGATCGGCCGCACCACCTTCTTACGAAACCACTACCTAGACCAGGCAGTTTACCTCTGAAAAGGCTGATTCGTGAACCGGACTATTTATTTTGTGCTCTGTCCATTTTCTCTTTATATTAAATGATATCTAATATTTTCTCCAGGCATGATAAAAAATATCGTTAACCCCCGATGTCCGGCACCCCTTTACCTGATCCTATTTTTATTCTGTTGGCTTACGCATGTTTGTACCGCACAACCATCAGAGTCGACCTATTTTGATCCGGACTATGTGCGCACCAATCCAGTCCAGTTCCGGCACGACAAACCGTCATCGCCCTATGGCATCTCTGATTTACGGAATGAACTTCCCCCCTGGTTCCGGATGTTCAAACCGGCCCGGAATTCGGGAACCCCACTGCAACCGTTCGGTACAGAGATCGGATGGACCACGAAATACCAGCCATTGACACCCGGTGACTACTGGCAATACATCCGATGTGCAACGGATAAAGATGGCAATCTGTATACCCTGCACCAGGAATATTCCCCGGCCACCGCCATCGATTTCATGGTGAGCAAATATGATTTTGACGGAAATCTCCTGTGGCAGTACCGACATGATGGCAGTTACCATGGGGATGATCAGGGCTTGAACCTCTCGCTGGACGACAGCGGATTTGTCTATGCATCGGGCATCACCAGAATCGATCAATATGCTACTCAGCTGGTATTTTTAAAATTTGAGCAGGACGGTCGTCCGATATGGGAAACCGTCTGGCAGGTTCCGGAAGACCTTATTCCTACTGATTTTGGTTTTCCTAAAAATGATCAGCAGGGGAATCAATTTATTCAGATCAGCTGGGGTGGTGGGAGCTATCTCAAAGAAGGTGATACCTATTTAATCAACCAGGAGCCCATAGTAATCGTGGCCTGCGACCGGACCGGAAAAACCGGACTGGTGGTCAACGATCCTCTGACCGATCATCCGCAAAGTATTTCTAGTGCATGTTACAATTTTGTAACCGATGATGCAGGTAGTGTCTATTGTCTGCTGGGCCAAACCGATCTGCAATTGTCAAAGACCGTATTATATCTGACCAAATATCATATTGACGGAAGCATCCGTTGGCGGTATCGGATTTCCGATGATGCCCACCAGTATGATTGGACATTGGCGAATGGCAATACCGGCAGGTCATCAATCTATTATAGAAAAATGTCTTCCAATCAAAAAAATATCTGCCAGATCGATAGCAGTGGTGCACTTATTATTCTATTTGTCACAGAAAGTGGAGGTCCTGGCAGCTTCTTTTATACCGATCCCGAAAATCATATCTGGATAGGGGATGGAATGCTTACCCGTCTGTCACCTTCCGATGGTAAGTCCTTGTGGTCAATACAAACCGACCGAATCACCGATATTGGTCTTTTGAACGACACTTCAGCAGTGATTTGCGGACCGGTGTTCTATGGAACCAATGGACGGCATGGATATTTTCTTTATAAAATTGATTATGAGACCGGTAATTTGATCTGGCAATGTGAGCATGGAAATTTGACTGATACGTTCCAACCACAATTGGCGACCGACCGGCAGGGATATACCTATGTGTATGCATCCCCTGTGTATGCATCCTCTTTCAGACAAGATGCTTTTATTGCCAGACATGACGCCAGCGGGCAGCTCGATGTGGAACGATTCAGCAGTAAACCAACCGAAAAGATTGATCTTTACATGTTTGCAGCTGATCAGAAAGGCTGTTTGTATCTGGCCGTCAGAGAAAATAATATTCCGGACATCATTCTCGCCAAATACGATAAACAGGGGAACCAAATTACTCGCCAGGCGACAGGTTCCAGAAGGCAGAACTTCCAGATGGATGATCATGGCCGGATATATGGAATTCATGATATGGATAAAAATATCCTTGTTAATATCTGGGACTCGGATCTCAAAAAGATCAGACAGGTTATACTTCCATCTAATGATATAGTGGATTATTCATGGCACAATTTGACAGTGAGTGCATCCGGAAAATTTGTCGCAGTATTGAATATGTTTGATGACATCTGGGAAGACGACTTGCATCCCTTCCGAATATGTGGTTACAGCGCAAATGGTAACATTAACTGGATGCATGATATAAAATTACACAGTCATCCGGAACATATCTCTGTTGATCTATCCGGAAACTGCGCATTATTTTCCTCACATGAATTGGTTTACCTAAAATTTGAAACCGGAAAGTACTGGTCAAAAATTTACTCCGTTGAACCATGGACAAGTATTTATACTATTCAAGGTACATTGGATCAGCGGGGAAATGTGTATGTTGCAGTACGGGATCGTTATTCCGCAATATTAACGATACAGAAAATCTCCCCTTCCGGAAAGATCATTTGGGAGTCGCCTTTTGAGCTGGAAGCGAATGAAAAGTTAGAATCGATGTATACGGTAAAATTGACGTCCGATGTCTTTGACCGCCTTTTCATAACATTGAGAACATTTCAAACGACCGGACTGAGTTCAAATCATTATGAGTATCTGGCAATGTATGACCAGGCGGGACAAATGCTGTTGCGTAAGACACTAACTGAAGTTGGGGTGGATTATATTACAGAACTGAAAGTTGATAACGAAGGGAATAGCTATGTATCCTTTTTAACCAGCACCGTCCCCAAGTCCCAGCTGGGCATCGTCAGTTTCGATCAGGATGGAAATCTGCGCTGGCTTGCCACACACACGCCGCAAGAGAGCTTCAGCAACTTATCCGGCATCTTCTCGACTCTTTTAGATAACCAGGGCAATATCTTTTGTGCATACCAGGTAAATGGAATGGCCTCGACCTGGGGTAATCTTCATCTGATGAAAATAGTACAAACCGGAGAGCATGATATTTCGACCAGCGTATCCACGCTCTCGCTCGGGCCAAACATCCCCAATCCCTTCAACAGTACCACCGCGATCCTGTACCGCCTGCCGGCGGCCTCACCGGTGACCATATCGGTCTTTGACCGGCAGGGACGGCGGGTTCAGCGCGACGATCTGGGCATCCGCGCCGCCGGGGAAAATACCTATTATTTTCGGGGCGATGAAATTGCCAGCGGAGTCTACTACTATCAGGTCAAAACCGACCGGGAGATCAGGACGGGTAAGATGGTGCTGGTGAAATGATGCTTAAGAAAAAAGGTAAAAGGAAAAATCGGTAGACCGCAGGCAGCAGGCGGTAAAATGAGGAGAAAGATTAAAGATTAAAGATTAAATAATACTGTTCTTTATGCCATTATCAGCTATGCATCAAATAGACAATGCATTAAAATCCTTTGGTCTGCCTCTGAATATCATAATTTCACGGCCGGGATGATATAGCCGGCCACAATATCGAATATCGCCCATTCCTGGATTGTCGAGGTTTCCGGATCGACCTGGTTTTCGGCCGTTGTTACGATGATCATATTCAGATCGGGAAATACGATGATGAACTGGCCGCCATACCCGTAGGCCATAAAAACGGGGTATTCGTTGAATTCACCCAGCCACCACAGATAGGCATAGTTATAGTTCTTCCAGGCGCCCCACTCATTTGGCTGGTTATTCGTACTCGCTTTCAATGTCAGGGCAATCCATTCTGCCGGTACGATCTGTACGTCGCTTATACGGCCGCCATTCAGATAGAGATAACCCAGCACCGCCATTTCACGCGGCGTGAAGAACATGGCATTCCCGCCGAAATAATACCCCTGGGGATCCTGCTCCCAGCCATGTATCGTAATACCCATTGGATCGGTTAAAACAGCCTGTGCGAATGCCATGGTGCTCATCCCGGTTGCTTTGGTAATGATTGCCGAAAGTAAATGCGTCTGAAACGTGTTGTAGCGCATCCGTTCGCCTGGTCCGAATTCCAGCGGCCATTCCAGGGTCGTTTCGATCCAATCCGGGGAATTATAGATGTCGAAATAATTCTCTTCCTCATTGGGAATGCCCATCCGCATGGTCATGAGATGCCTGATCGTAATTTCCTGTTTACGGGTATCGAGCGAATCGGTATTGTATTCAGGGAAATAATCAAGCACCGGGTGCTCCAGGCTGTCGAGATAACCCTGTTCGAACGCCAGACCGGTGATCGCCGACAAAAAACTTTTTGATACCGACATGATATTATGCGGATTATCTTTATGATATTGATTATAATAGTTTTCCGCCACAATGAATCCATTCCGGATGACCAGCAGGCCATCGACAAAACCCAGTTCGTCAGCCTGTTCCATGGCGGTTCTTAATAAGCCACCATCCATACCCTGATTTTCCGGCAGTGAATTTGGCCATTTAAATATTCCAATGGTGGACTCAGTCGGATGTTCATCACAGGCGGTCCAGAGCATTAACGACATTAATATGATCAGGCTGACAGATTTGCTTCTCACCCGCTCTCCTGTTTAATTCTGTAATTGAATGAATTTCTTTTGCCAACAGATTTTTAAAGTAATATTTTCAATAGTGCACTGATTAAGATCAATGATCAAGGAATTCCGCAATGCCGGCAGCTGTGATACTTTACCATTTGAAAAATAATTTTTTTTATCAGATTGGCTGTATCTTAATTTGTCCAAATGGAATTCAATTCAAACTTATCCATAATATATGAATTTGTCAGCTGATATCAAGCATTTGTATTTAATCTGAAAGGCCCGGAACCATCCGACGGAATCTGAAGAGAGATCTGGCGGGAGTCTGTTTTTCTATTCGGCTTTTATTTATTTCCGGGCTGGAGGGACCGGTGTTCTCTGATATTATATATTGCACTGCACCGATTTTCATTATAAGTTGAATTAAGGTCCGGAATGGCAGATTAATATTGCGATATATTCGGGTTCGGTGATTCCTATCTATCTTGTTTATCCAATTGAAGCACTGATGGATTATAATGAATTCCAAATTATCTTTGAAGGCTCAAATCAGGTTCCGGCTCAGACACGGAGTATGGGCATTTCTGTTCTGCAGCCTTTTTCAGACAGGCTACTATTCCCTGGCGCAGGAATTTGATTCCGGAGCCATTACCGGCATGATCCAGGAATTCAAACGTGATGAACGCGGTCCATATCAGGCGATCCGCTGGTTCTGCCCGGACGGCACGATACTTCCGCCAAAGGAACGCTGCAGTGAGCCGGGCGGCGTTCAGCACGCACTTCCAAAAGACGTCGTTCTTGAACTTGCCCGCGAGCAGCAGATATATCTCGGACAAATACTGGCAGGGACAGATTATACGGATTTCTTCGATAGTCACAATCAAAACAGCCGGTTGCAGCAATACCAGATGGAAAAATACCTGCAGGCAGTTGACAACGGCTGGATTATCCGCCGCGCCCGCTATTACCGCGGCGCAATACAGGCGGAGGATGAAGAGGCCTGGGGCAAAGGATTTCTGTTATGGCTTGTGGCGGATGATACGAAATTGACCAATCAGTTTTTCCTTTTACGCCAGGCTGTCCGGGATATTCCACACCGGGAAAGTGACGACCGCTGGCAGCGGATCAGAGGATCTGCCCTCGTTATAGCCGATTCAATTCCGGATTTCATGAACCTGCGCGTTAAAATTCACGGACAGCCCGATATCTCCGATATTGCCGCGGTGGAAGCCTTTTACCGTCAGAAAAGATCGCAAATCACACCGGCTGTAAATCAGCTGTTTCTAAATTTACTAAGCGATCTGAAATTTGCTTATCGGTCGATACAGATTGAATCACTAAGCAAATATATCGGGGTATTCGGGGAGAATCCTCTCTTAGATACCCGCCTCGCAAGTCTTTTAAATCAGTGTCATCTTAAAGCCGCCGAAGATAGTATCGGTGAAACATGTATTTCCGGACTTGCCCAATTGTTGCTCGATCTCAGAGAGCAGCTGACCTATCTTGAGAAGCCGGAACAGCGCCTGGCAGCAATGAATTTATCCCTGGACATTGAGCAGCTGATGCTAACAAAAGTTCATTTGTGGCACCCGCAAACCCCGCGAGCACTTTTTCTTAAACACTATGTGCTGACAGAGGCAGCTGCCGGATGCGGGTATCTCGAGTTATGGGAATGGCACGCCATTCGTAATATTCTTGACCCCGATAGTTATTCCAGTGATATTGAAATAGCGGTTCTCAGGGATTGGATTGAGACTGTTCGCGGATCTGTTGAGTGGGGTACCGCCATGATACGCACTATCTACGAACCGGTAATAAATCTGTTCGGAAAATTTGAACCGCTTGCGTCTGGCTTTGTGGACGACAGGGTAAGATCGTCATTGCTTCTCAGGCAGGGTGAAACCGCGGATAAGCTGGTGAGAATTCTGCAGAAACATAGCGGTATTGCTCATCGGATTGCAGGTCTCTCCGGAACCGGCGGCGTCCGTGGATTAAATCCTGGATATGCACTCGGCGAGCTGGTTGTGATCAATGAAGATCCGCAACAGATATCCTACTCTCAGGACAAAATATATATGTTCAGCCGGGTCCCGGCTGATCTTAAACCGGTTGCCGGGATCATTACGATCACTGAAGGAAATCTGGTCTCACATGTGCAGTTGCTTGCCCGGAACCTGGGTATCCCCAACGCCGTTCTACCGGATGAGGATATTCGGAAATTGACATATCTGAACGGAGTACAGGTTTTCTACGCAGTTTCTTCCGGAGGAACTGTCCTGCTTAAGCCGGCAGCGGAGATGACCGGCGAAGAAAAAGCGCTGGTTATCAGGAAAAAACGAAGTGAGGAGCGATTGTTAGTGCCCCTGGATAGAATCGATCTGAATGAGACCGGATTAATCGGATTGAGATCATTACGTGCATCAGACTCCGGAGTATTTTGCGGACCCAAAGCAGCTAACCTGGCTGAATTAAAATATCAGTTTCCGGATAATGTGGTGGAGGGTTTTGTTATACCATTTGGCGTATTCCGCGAACATCTTGAGCAGGAAATGCCCGGATTGAATGTAAGCTATTGGTCGTATTTGCGCCAGAGTTATCAACAGGCGGAATCATTTCGCCTTGCAGGCGTTTCCGAAGATAGCATTGAGACCGCTATCCTGGCCAGGTTCAATATTCTTAGTGAAGCCATAAAAAAAATATCATTACTGCCCCAATTCGTCACTGATTTACGTGCGGCATTCATTGAAAAACTTGGTAAGGAAACAGGTGATCTGCCGGTGTTTATCCGCAGTGACACCAATATGGAAGATTTAAAGGATTTTACCGGAGCCGGTCTTAATCTCACTGTTTTCAATGTCCGGGACAGTCTCAAAATAATGCAGGGAATTCGTGATGTATGGGCTTCACCGTTCAGTGAACGCAGCTACCGCTGGCGTCAGAAATATTTACTGAATCCGGAGAATGTTTATCCCTCAATTCTGATCATCCCTTCGGTCAATGTAATAAAGTCAGGGGTAATGATCACCACCGGTATTCGCAGTAAGAATCCGAATGACCTGACTGTCGCCTTCAATAGGGGTGCGGGTGGAGCGGTTGAAGGCCAGCAAGCCGAGTCATATCTCTTGAAGGCAAATGGCAGTATTCTGCTGCTTGCGCCGGCCCGGGAGCTATACTATACCGAACTTCCGCCATCGGGAGGAATTCATAAGAAACAAACCTTTTTCGATAGACCTATTTTGTCTGAAAATGAATTGCAGATGTTGAGGGAATTATCCGATATGTTGCGCGAAAATACAATCGGATCTGAAACCGAACCGCTGGACATCGAGCTCGGATTTGCACAGGGCGGCTTATGGCTATTTCAGGTCAGACCATTTGTGGAGAGTAAAAAGGCTCAGTCATCAATTTACCTGAACAATTTAGATCCAAAGGATGAAAGCATAGGGACATTCGATCTGGATTCAATCTTTGAATAGTAATCACGTTCAGGAGGGAGTGCATAATGTTTTTTGCATCAGGTAAACAATACAAATACATGATTTTGACCGGCTTGCTGTGTATTTGCCTGATCGATCCCCTCGTGAGCTATCCGGTTGACGGCTACGAAAACACGGGCATCCGCCGGTTAAAAAGGCTGGCGCTCATTCTTGAAGGAAAACTGAAAGGAACGCCACCACCCGCAGGCGGCCGGAAAAGCCTCCAGGATATCCACCTCAATTTATTGAATCCCCGCGGCGACAGCCTGGTCGTACTGCCGGAAATAGACGATAAACTGCAAAAAAAACTGAATGATCTATTTCCGAACAGGGATGAAAGTTATTCCATTACTATGCTTGAAATCACTCCCGGAAAGCCCGTCCGGTTCGCAGCGCGACAGGCAGACCGGCAGTATGCACCCGGTAGTGTGGGTAAATTACTGATCGCTGCGGGATTATTTGCTGAATTGCAGAAGATTTATCCTGATAATCCGGAGCAACGTCAGATGGTTCTGCGTTCCAGAATGATCGTCGCCGGGAAGTGGATCCACGTTGATTCCCATCAGATTCCCGTCTTTAATCCGGATGATAATTCATTCTCATCAAGACCCGCGCGGGAAGGGGATGTTTTCTCGCTTTACGAATGGACCGATCATATGTTATCGGCCAGTTCAAACGCCGCCGCCAGCGTGGTGTGGAAAGAGCTTATTCTGATGCGCGCATTCGGAGCGGCTTACCCACCGACACCGGAGGAGGAGCAGATCTTTTTTAAGCGTACACCTAAGGACAGCCTGGGCAGAACCGCATTGGCAATCGTCAATGATCCGATACGGGCAGCCGGGATCAGCCGCGAGGAATGGCGGCTGGGTAGTTTCTTTACCAAAACAGGCAAAAGCATCATCCCGGCAGAAGGAGGAAGCAGAGCAACGCCGACCGGATACATGAAATATTTGATCGCGCTGGAACGGGGAAAGATTGTCGATGCATGGTCCTCTCTTGAAATCAAACGTCTGCTGTATATGACCGCCAGACGTATCCGTTATGCCTCCTCACCGGCACTGAGTAATGCAGCGGTATATTTCAAGTCGGGAAGCCAGTACCGCTGCAAACCTGAACCGGATTTTAAGTGCGGAAAGTATATGGGTAATGTTGAAAATATTATGAATTCGGTGGCTATTGTTGAACAGGAAGATGGCCGGATTTACCTGATAGGAATGATGTCGAATGTATTACGAAAAAATTCAGCTGTCGAACATCAGACGCTCGCAACCTATATTGACCGTATTCTGAAAAATTAATTCTTCAATCTCCTTACATTGTAAAATGCAATTTTTGAATAACCTGCAGAGCCGTTTTTCTGATGTTGGGCTCTTGGCTGTTGACCAGTTTGCCGACATAGCTGAGATACCGGTCATCTTCTTTTCTCGCGATTAATTTTAAGGCACTCATCGTTAGAAATCGGTCCTCTCCGGTCAATAGTAAGACCATGCATTCATACTCGGTAAGTTTTTTCAATCCCAGTTTATCTAATGTATCCTCCACCACTGCTCCGGTAATTGTGGATTCCAAGATTGGAATAATGACTTTTTTAAGATCAAAATCCAGTATATTATCCAGAAATTCGACTGCATTTATGCGCAAATCGGTTTTATTGCTTTTCAGACCGAGATAAGCATTGGCAATATCTGATGGTGGATATTTCAATCCTAACAGCCGGAAAACCACCTCCAGCAGATCATCCAGCTTGTTCTCCAGATTCTTAATCAACTGGCGACGTATTTTACTGACATCGGTCGGTTCGTTGACTGATGCACTGGCGCTTAACTGATTTTGTATCATCATCCAAAATTGAATGTAATTGTTTACTTCATCGAGAACAGAGTCTACGGTTCTTCGCTCATCAAACTTAAGTTCTGGTTTTTGCAGGCGCAGATGATAAAGGGCATGTATAATTGCATATCGTATCTCAGGATTCTGATGTCTGAGACCACCGAGTAAAATATCTACCGCAGCCTGGGTACCTATTTTTGCTAAAATTTCCGGAATATGGGTGCGGATCGTCAGTTTTTCCTGCGGATTCTTAAGATACTCATCGAGAATTCCATAGATTTGGGGTTGAAAAAGCGCAAGAGAGCGGGCAGTATATTCAACCATGCTTTTTCTGGTCAACATGCGGATAAGTGAGGGAATAAATTCCGGATTGCCGCTGATACCGGCACCTTCTATCGCCGCCCTGATCACGGACACATTTCGGTCATTCAGTAAAATATAAAGATAAGGATTCAATTCCGGTATATTTGCCAGACCCAGAATTCTTGACAGCGCGATTTTTAAACGATTGAGGCGATCTCTGTCATGGGACCCCTGGATTGTTCTGATTTCATGTTCCACCCGGTCTCTAATTCTCAGGATTTCCTTCAATTGCTGGTTATTCCGGCTTTCTCTTGCCGCACAGGTCAATGCAGCCATCCGCATGGCATCATCATGATCATCCAGATAGCTGTTCAATATATCGATGCGTTCCGTTGTCTGATGCTGAAAAAAATAATGGAATGCCTCAATCTTAATTTCGGCATCCTGATCATGAATCAATCCGGCAGCTTCTTCAATATAGCTGTGTTTATAGAAGTATAATATCCGTAAAACTTCCAGCCTTATTTCCCGGGACGGATGAGTAAGTAATTTGTGCAATTCCGGAATCAGCCGGTCGTTTTGAATATCTCTTATTAAACGAAGTGTTCTCATAACCTGCACTTCATCACCATCCTGTAGGATTTTAATCAATCCACCGAAAACCGATTCATTTTGGAGATCCGGAATCTCTTTTTTTATATCATCCTTTAATGTTTCGATTTTCAGACGCACTGAATTTATATATTCTTTGCGTACACGGGTAATCAGGAAGATCCATGCCCCTATAATCAGTATCATAACAATACTTACCCGTGACACTGAAAGATCGAGGAAGACAGTGAAGACAAGGAGCAAAAATCCTCCGACGCCGGTAGCCAGACTATCGATAAACACGTCGATGAAAGATTTCGCCTGATTCTTTACATCCACGGGTATCGGCAAAGCCATCAGTTCCATGCCGGCTTTATTTACAGATTGTTTGAGGCTGCCATCAATTATTTTTATCATTACCGCCATCCACAATGCCGGCGTGAGTAAAATACCGATTGCTCCGATAAGTATGCCGACTGGCAGGAAAAACAGGGAAGTACCTACCCCGAATACGCCGACAACACGCCGGGTGACAAATAACTGGATAAGCAGTGAAATGATATTCAGGTTGGACAGCCAGAAGCCGAAAAAAGCGGTCAACTGATCTTCCTGTGCAATATACATTGTGGCAATGGCACTGAACTGGTATTCAACAAATTTTGCGACAAGCACACTTACGCCAACGATACTGGCCAGATAGGTGAGATGACGGGATGACAAGATTATCTTCAGAGGATGGGTATTTCTCCTGGGTATCGCCGCAGTAACCCTGAAACTTTCGGGGCCGCTGCCCTGAGGTGCACGATCTCTCCAGACAGAGCGTGAAATTGGAAAGCATGCAGCAATACTTGCCGCACCGATTAAAATGAGATTTTCACTGCCCAGATATGGTGCAAAAATTTTTGTGAGATATCCGCCGAATATGCCCCCCGCGATGGCACCGGATCCGATGAGTCCGATTAATCTTTTCGCCTCGCGAACATTAAAAATAACATTTGCCAGAACCCAGAATTGCGAGGTGGTGACAACCGCAAAAATGGCCACCCAGATAAAAAACACGTAAAGTATAATATTTCTCTGGATATTAAAAAATAACAATACCCAAAAGATAAGCAGCATAATAACTACGGCACGCAGAGTTTGGCTGATCAGCCTTCCCAGGGATTCTTTCTGGATCCTGTTTGTATATAAAGTGGAAACTACTCCGGCAAAAACCGATACGAGCATAAATACAAAGGGCAGCTGGTCAGCACCGAATTGTGAGAGGAAAAGCGCATAACTTACCGGTTTGATGATCAGTAAAGTGGAGATATTCAGGAAGATATACAGAAACATCAAGCCGGCTCTTTTGCCTTCACCTTCACGAATATCGAATGTTTTCCGGAAAAGCACCTCAGCGAGGGGGGTAATTTCAGATTTAAGTTCTTTTATTTTTGACATTACCTGCTGGGTTTTTCTACGATTAAAACTTTTTCCATTTCAAGTATGAGATTGCGAAGAATAGTTTCGCCTGATGCGTCTTCAACTAATGCAGCCGCAATATAACGGCGCCACACCGGTCCCCAGACCAGAATCGAATCTGAATGCCATTTTTTCCAGGTACCTGATTTGCGGAATAGCTTCGCATCCGGGACAACCCGGTCCAGCGTATTGACAAATTTATGATGCAGTTCAGGTTCAGAAAGTATTTGCAGCATCTGGGCACTGCGCTCATGGCTGACCAGTTTTCCCATAGCCAGCAGATAATAAAAACGACATACCTGTGTCACAGTTGCACCATGACTCAATCCCATTATTGGATCCGGGTACCGCTTTCCGGTTTTGGCATATCTCTTCCCAACCCATAGCCCGCCTCCATGCTCCTGATCATATAATTCATAGCGGGGATCGGTAAGTATTTCTTCGATTTTTTCAAAGGTAAGACGATCAATCATCCTGGTCGCAGCTGCGTTGTCAGACTGACTGATCATTTCCCGCATATCCTCTTCAATTGCCGGTGTGGAAATGAGGGTACTATCCTCCATGGCCTGGGCTGCGGCAAGAAGGATCGCAAGCTTTGGAAGACTGGCCGCATACATCATTTCATCCCCATTGATCCGCGCAAATTTAACATTGTACGGATCGCTGAGATCTACCAGTCCCACAGCCATTTTTCTTTTTTTTATGAGTTTCGCCCATTTGTTATTTTTATTCAATCTGATCTCAAGTCTTTTTTGCAAATCCGGATTCACCAGCTCCCGCAATGGCCGAATATAATCATCATGTATTTCATATGGTAATTCTGTACCATTTGAATAATAGTTACCTTTTTCTATCAGAGACAGCATCATTGTGGCAAATATAATTGCTTTTAGCATATGGTTATCTTCTCAAAATTTGCCGCACAAATTACTATTGATTTACCCTGTACGCCAGAGAAATCATTACATGTAAATGGAATACGGAATTTTAACCGCAACGGTCACTTTTAACCGATACTGATTCGCCAGTTTAAAAATCCCTCTTGCAACCTCTTCTCTTTTTTTGTATCGTATGGCGCTTTTTTAAGGGTACATCAGGTATGATGCGTAAGTTGAAGGTTTTTATTCTGTTGACAATTGTCATGCATTATGTGCTCGGCGAAACTGAATCGGCGCCGATCAGGCACATTATTTTCCCATCTTCGGAACGTACCATACCCAAGATAGCTGATTCTGCCGCCATTTTTTCAACACCTTTTATGCAGCCGGTTAAAACCGCACCTGCTCCCATGCAGGCACACTATTTAGGTGCGATAACGGGAAAGATTGCCGCCCAGCAGCGTATATGGCAATGCGAGCAGGATTATAACGAACATCAGGATATCTTCTCAAACCATCCGATCAATGTATATAAAGTTTCCCTCAGTGCGCATACTGCTGACGGATAAATACCCTTTTTAACCTCTACTGCAATTAACTAATACCAATTAAATCCTTTTAATATAAGGAGAGGATTACCATGCGTGATTTTCTCAAAATAGCTTTTATCGTAGCATCCAGCGGATTCTTTTTATGGCTGATGATCTATTTTGCGTGGCTGGTAATTAAACCGGATAAAAAATCCGATCGCAAAGACGATACGGCATTAAAACCAACCAAATAACCAAGTACCGGATCTAAACCGGAGTATTTCAGTCATGAGTAAATACATATTTCGACGGGAAATAAAAGAATCTGTTCCGTCTGGTAAACGGTCTGCTGAACACCGAAAAAAAAATCTCACTCCGTTTGTCGCACTATTCAATGAGCGGGAAAAGGCGCGTCTGGTACGCAAACTTTTCGGGGATGATCTGGCTCAGTTCAATGCATTTATGCAGATGCTTGACAGCAAAATGACCTGGCATGAAGCATTTCAGTCAGTTGAAAGTGAGATGAATGCACGTGAGATCGATATGGACCTGGAGGAGGTCAGACAACTGACCGACCGGATTTATCTGATCTTCTTTCCTGATGACATTTCGATCGGTGCCTGAAAAATCAGCCTTCTGATCACAGACTGGAGTAAAAAACCGGCGGTAAGAATATTATTCTGCCGTCGGTTTATTAAATCTGACCGTTATTCGTCTTCGGTCGTAATCGTTTTCATCAGATGATCCAGGTTATCCAATATCTTCAAGAAGTGCTGGTGGCGAATTTTTCGTGCGTCTGCGTCGGGCAGCTTCTCCTGATGCAGGGCAATGACCGTTTTCTGACCACCCGGTATCACCCGGATTTGCATGATGGATGCTGTCGGCCAGTCAGTCGGCTGCCAGGTCAGTCGGATATGCGATTGCGGTTTAAGGACCGTGATTTTTCCGACTGTTCCATCGGGGAGCTGATAGGTCTTACCTTTCACAAATGATAAATCCGGCGCGGCCCCCAGCCAGGTCTGCCATCCGCGTTCAGAAATGATCAGCTTCCATGCGTCATGATAAGGGACCGGGAAGGTCCGGCGTGCCCCGACCTGAAAGGTATTGTCTTTGGTCAGACCGACAGGCTTGGTGGTAGTTTTCTTCATTTTAAACTTTATCCCAGTCATACATGCTATACAGGGTGGTCCGGTCAAGAGGATGGCCACAGGTCTTCAGCGTCAGCAGAATGCTGCCTCGATGATGGGCTTCATGATTGATGAAGTAGCCCAGCGTGGCGACAACCCCTTTTTTAAAATGACGGCTTTTCCCTTCGCCGGTTATCCCGCGCCCAAGATAATCCGCCACCCGGTCCGCAGATGATATCAGGCAGGCTTTAAGCAGATCACGTTCCGGTTCATCGTTGGTTTCGAATTTGTGCAGTCCCTCTGCCAGATCTCTGGCCCGGCTTTCCAGATGCCAGACCCTGACGTTATGCAGATGCGCCCACTGGCGTAAGACATTCCTGCCACCCCTTTTTGACAGGGTGCAGGCCATGCCTTCATCACTGATCGCATCGATCAGTAAAAGATTAATGCGGTTATTGGTGTGCCAGGTCTCAAGCACCTGATCCAGAATGTTGTCCAATTTCAACCCCCTAGATAGTTCGAATCCTGAAAATACTCACAATCAGATCACAAGTTCCAAAATCTAATCCGCGAATAAAAAGCAAATTCCGGAATGATGATCGATCTCAGCTGGAAATTATATACAACCTGCTTCTCAAAGCGCCGGCTGGATAAAATATAATTAACCACGGAATTAAATGTTAAATTGTCCTGTCCTGACTATGTTTTTACACACAAGATGTAGTAAAAAAGAAATTTAAAGTCACCGCGCATCGGCGGGGTCTTCCTGGTTGCCGCATCCGGATTTAAAACCAGGAAGATTCCTACGGTCCGAAGGACTCCTTTGGAGGATGACAACTTAATGGCCTGACGGTTATTACTAAAATGTAAACACGTGGTCAAGACAATACAGTTATATAATATATTTACACTGTTACCATTCTGATTCCATGTTAATCTGTGGTAAGATCTTTGTTTAACATCCCCTTCAAAACCGTGGCCCGATCCCAAGGACTTTCAGCGAATCCGGATCGATATAGACAATGATCGGGCCCAGCAGCGGGTCATCGGTGGTATTGAATGTTACGCAGACAGCCTCCCTATGATCGACATAATAGGTGCATTTTGACACTCCGGCTTGCTGCCAGTTATGCGTGACCGTAGCCTGTGCCTGCAGGGAGAGACTTTCCCAGGCAATTTGCCGGTAGTTCATGTCATCCCCCTGATCCCCGTCCAAAATGCCTGCACGGCAGCCAAAACTAAAAACCAGTCCAAGCAGAAAATATTTTACATGGCGCATGTAATTTTTTCCTTTTTCAATTCTGCTGCAAGCGGAGTTTATGTGCGATAAAATATCAGCGGTAAGCTACCAAAGATTCCCATAATAAGAAATACCCATCCTGATCGAAGTGAATTTTATATCGACATCAAAGCCGGTCTGAGTGACCAATCTACGCTCATAGATATACGAGCCATCCGGATTTACACCAACCGGCACATCCTGATATACCGATCTTGGCCCGATCTGTTGGGTATACTTTCCATAGGAGAAATTGCCAAAAATCTCCAGGGTGCTGGTCGGCCGGTAACTGAGGATAATGTCCGGACGCAGGTGGAACGTGTGTTTTTGTTCCCCAGCGCCTCCCGAAGTTATCTCGGAAGCGGTTTGTTCAGGATAGAAACCAATGTCGGCTCGAAGTGTAAAGCCTTCGGCCAATCCCAGATATCCGACGAACTGCCAGTTTTTAGTGGAATTTTCCGTTATCATTTCCTCCACATCTGTCGTTGACCCGGAGTGGGTATAATACAAACTGGTAATAAACTGTCCGCTTTTCAGCATAGGATTGTTGAAGCCTGCCGGAATATAATAATCCAGTGACTGCGCTTGTAACGGTGAAAGGGACATCGCGCAAAACATCAATAACAAGGTACGCATGTTTTTTCTCCTTGCTTAATCTACCCTATATATACAGATTGTCTGATCTGTAATCTGTACCGAATATGCTTCAGGCACCCAGATTTGTCTTCTATTTTGATCATTCAGTTATGGATTGACTGTATTGGCTCAGATCATGTATTTTCGCCATTTATCTTTTAACCTGCTTTGTGGCGGGTGAATTTTATGGCATACCACAGCAATAATCCTGCGGCAAGGATCAATACCGGTGAAGAGTAAGTACCGGGAAAAATACGACCCAGGTAGAAGGAGCCGAAAAGATGAAGAAGACCATTTATGATCATCAATACGGCCAGTATCTTAGCGAAATTCAGAATCCAATTTTTATTACGGAAGGCCAGCGGGGACAATGAAATCAAAATTACTATCCCGCCTATCAAGCCGATCAGCCATATATCATATGCAAAAGAAGGGATCGGCAGCCATGGTATATTCTGTCTGATATTTTTGACTATCGGATTATAATACTCTAAGAAATCATGTATTGCTTCATCAAAGACATGCAGCATGAGTGCACCGCTGTGTATCAGCCAGGGGATCCCCAGATTGTGAAAAGTCAAGAATCGCATAGTCAAACTCTCCCGATTACATCACACGCTGTAATAAATCATTTACACGAAAACTTACATCAAATGTACCGATCACGAGCAAAATATTTATGGCTGTATTGGCTATCCACGGCCAGTTTTGCTGCCTGATTTTATCATCAAGCAGCCTGCTCAATATGGTCAGAACAGAAAATAGTAAAAATAAAACAGGGATCGTATATGACCATTGACGTGTCAGCAGGTAGAACACCAGCGAATGGATCAGGCCATTTATTGCGAAGGCCAGTATTGTGGCGAGTATTCTGCGGCTGGAGCCGCCAAGGCAGAGGTACAACCGGAAAACAAAATAGGTAATGCCCGGATTCCATACCTGCCAGAACCGGTGAAATCCCGGCTGTGCCCAGCACTCGATAAATCCCCGCCGGTGATAGGGCCAGTCGTTTAGACTTTCAAATCCCCTGAGGCGTGCATAGGCTATATATCGCCAGACATAAAGCCGGTATCTCAAAATAAAGACACGCTTTAAACCGAAACTTGAGTAATGACCCATTAGCCTGAATACTTCTTAACCAACATTTATGTTTTTACTGTTCTGCGCCAACGTTACAGGTCTAACTGAATCGGGCATGATATTCCTACCGCCATTACTTCAGTAAAACAGATTTTCTAATTTCCAGATATTTATCGGTGATCAGGCGGTATATATAGATACCCGTCGGCAAAGTACCGGCATCCCAGACGATACGATGACTCCCGGCAGCCATGTTATCATCGACCAGTACTGCAATCCTTCGCCCGAGAATATCATATATTTCCAGGGTTACATATGTATTTTCGGGTAAATCAATGCGGATTGAGGTGGTTTGGTTGAAGGGATTCGGACTATTCTGATGCAATTTGTATGATGATGGCACTTCACTGGCATACGATTTGATGTCAACAGGCTGGGTCGGATCCATTGCCAGGGTCCCCTGCCAGTTCTGCCAGGGGAGGCATACCGCCCGGTGTGTGGCAGACCAGTTATCATGCACGATCACATGAAATCCGTTATACTGAAGATATCCTACACCGGTAACCGCATGACCGATATTATATATTCCCTCTTCCAGGTTCCAGATTTCCTCCGGGGCATCGGGATCGACCAGCTGGGCATTGCCAACAGGCGGCCCCCATTGGTAGAGATAAACGGTATCCTGGTCCTGCGGATCGGTCAGGATACTTCCTGTGAACTGTATGTTCCAGTGTGTGAAATCGACTTTTACCGGCCGGCCGGCATCGATTTCCGATTTATAGAACGAAGTACCCATGCCATGGTCGCTGGTGATTTTCCAGTCGTAACCCTGCTTATTCAAGGGGAGCGGGGGTGCAACCGCCATATAGGGATTGAGGGTATCCCAGCGGATGAATGTCAGCGTAAATGAATCCTGATCGGCAATATAGGTGCCGGCGGCTGAGGGTAAGGCTGTACCGTTCTGTGCCCCCGGATTACCGCGATCATTTGTATCATAAAACCAGCCGATATACTCGGCCAGTGTCTCGGGCAGCAGACCGGCAGTGACGTTTTGCGCACCCGGGTGATTGGCAATGATATCCCAGAAGTGGAGGATATTGGCAACGGCAACCGGTGCACAAAAGTTGCCCGGCAGCGTCGAGGGCAGCGTGACCGTAGGAGGCTGATTCTGATCAGGCACCGCGGGTATCAGCTCGATCGGAGTTTCGATTGTATGCCACAATACCCTGCGGCTGATAAAATTAAAATCGTTCAGGCTATCCTGATCCGGCGGATCGTTGATCAGGCTGTCCCGGTTGAGATCCCAGAAGAGCTCTGCCCTGAGGTCGATCAGCCCTGAGTTTTGGGGTATATAGATGCTGTCGATAACAACCAGCATACTGTCACCAGAATTTGGCTGCCCTGTATAGGCCTGGTAACTGGTATCCGCGGCCAGCGGTGTGCCATCAACATCCAGTACGGACGAAATTAATATATACGGTAAAAACCAGGGACCGGCGAGATTCCGCACGACGGCTGCCAAGTCGAATGGCTGTAGTGCATACAGGGTATCGGTCAAAATAGCGTCACGCCGGGTAGAGAGACTGGCAAGGCTAAAATCAGGTGCATCGGGCAGCCGCACATGAAATATTGCCTGCAGGTTCTGCCAGGGAACAGCAATATTTTCAGGGGTGTTCGGCCAGTTATCATGTACGATGGCATAATCCTGCAGTGGTCCCGGAGGTCCGGGCGGCTGAAACTGCAGCAGATAGCCGACGCCGGTCACGGCATGCCCGATACCCATATCTCCTTCGATTCCGTTCCACTCTTCTGGTGGATCACTTTCATCCACCGATCCAGAAGACGGCACAAACGAACCCCAGTTATAGACTGAAACTGTATCGCCGTTGATTACCGTATCCAAACCGGCCGGTTTAATATTCCAGTGAAAAAAATCGAGTTTGACCGGATTCCCCTGATCGATTTCCATTGCATACATCAAAAAATCCGGTGGCTCCGGCATTATATCCCAGCCGGTTCCGCGTTTGAGAACCGGGAAGCCGTATGGAAATCCATATCGATTCAGGGAATCTGCAGCAAGATATTCAGTCATGCCGGCTATCTGATCGATCACCAGTGTTCCGGGTTGCTGCACAGGGGGAATATTCAGACGGTTCGGACTGCCCAGGCCATTGGTCGACATGTACCAGCCGATATATTCCGCAGCGACTGCCGGCTGGAGTCCGGCCGTAGCTCCGTATGCATATGCATTCTGACGTTCAAATTCCCAATAGGCAATAATATTCAGCGCAGCAAAAGGGCTGCAATAATTTGACGTATTCGTTGTTGATGGCAAGGTCTGTTGCGGTGGCTGGTTATAATCGGGTACATTACTGATCATTTTATTCTGTGCGTATGTGATGCTGGCGGAAGAATACAGAATTGTCATGCAAATTAGATACATGAATTTCATGATATCCTCCGAATTTTTGTGGTCGATCTGGCGCAACCGGTAGTCGATAGAGGTCAGAAGAAAAATGACTTCTTAATCCGATTCATGATACTCAGGAGAATTATAATTTATAATACATCAGCATAAACGTTATTGCAAGCTTAAATTTGAGGATATCTCACTTATACGAATGCAGATTCCTTCACCTGCCGCGCACAACTGCTTGAAATTATGGAGGCACTAAAGCTGCATGATTTTTCAGAATGTTTAAGTGGTTTGTCCTGAACATGTGGTCACATATTTTGTGAATATGGGAATATATCAGCCCGATATGGCGGTGTGATCCACGTGCATATCTTTGAACGACAGACGTTCTAAATAATCTGTTCTCTATCGCTGATATCTGAATATAATTATCAGTATAGACAGCAACTCAAACCAGAATTATAAATAGATTGTCAGCAAATCTATGAAAAGTCTTGACATTCATAAAACTATATCGTATATTTACGATAAACGATGGAGAAAATGAGATGCGTAATAAATCAGACCAGTTCCCACCCGCATTAATCCAACTTTCCGTCATGGCTAAATCTCTCGCACATCCGGCACGGCTGCGCATACTGCAGGTACTGGCTGAATGCGATACCTGTATCACCGGGGAACTCGTTGATCAGCTGCCGCTGGCCCAGGCAACCGTCTCACAACATCTGCTTGAACTTAAAAATGCCGGATTCATTCGTGGTGAAATCCAGGGTCCAAAAACCTGTTATTGCCTCGATTTCCCTGCGATCCAAAAGGCCAAACAACAATTTATCGGACTGTTTGACACAATATCAGCTAAATAAGAAAGTGAGGTCACTATGTATGATGGCACGGAAATAAAAAATTCAGTAAAAGAAAAATACGCCCGGATTGCCAACAGGACATCCCGTACAAGTTGCGGCTGTTGCACGGATGAACCAGATTATGTCAACATCAGCGAACAGTATAACGGCCTGGTGGGGTATGTGGAAGGGGCCGATCTCGGTCTCGGATGTGGTCTGCCAACCCAATTTGCGGATATCAGACCCGGCGACACTGTTGTCGATCTCGGGTCGGGTGCCGGAAATGATGTTTTTATCGCACGCAACTTTACCGGTGATACAGGCAAGGTCATCGGCGTGGATATGACCGAAGCAATGATCCAGAAAGCCATCGCCAATAACCGGAAACTTGGCTATGCAAATGTGGAATTTATGCTGGGAGATATCGAATCCATTCCACTGCCTGCCGAAACGGCGGATGTGGTCGTCAGCAACTGCGTGATAAATCTCGTTCCCGATAAAACAAGGGCGTTTACCGAGATTTACCGAGTATTAAAAGCCGGCGGACATTTCTGTATATCCGATCTGGTCACCAAAGGCAACGTTCCAGACCGTATCAGATCATCCATGGAAGCATATGCAGGATGTATAGCCGGTGCGCTCGACAGGCAGGATTATCTTGAGATAATTCAGAAAGCGGGTTTTTACGACATCCAGATAAAAAAATCAAGGAAAATTGATATGCCGGATGCTATGCTGAATGCGTATCTGACCCGAACCGAAAAAATGAAATGGGAACATGAAGAGTTTGCGATCTATAGTATAACGGTCACCGCGGTCAAATAACCCGGTACCTTACGGGAATTTTGCGCTAATCTAAATTCTTGACATTTTTTAATACGAAGGAACCTCGCTTGTCGGAAACACCAAACGATCAGCCGGCACCATATATTTGCCATATACTGGTCTGCGTAAATGACCGCCAGAATGAACGTAAATCATGTGCCCCTGCACATAGCGGTAATATCAGATTACAGCTGAAAACCAGGGTCAAAGAGCGCTGGCCGGGCATTAAAATTCGCGTTTCGCAAACCGGATGTCTGGGTGTGTGTGAGGATGGGCCAAATATTTTAATTTATCCTCAGAATATTTGGTTTAAACATGTTTCGCCTGAGGACGTCGATGCGATTCTCGACAGAGTTGCCAAAATTCTCAGCAGTCCGGGCTGAGACTATAGGTCTGGCGTGCAACCGCACAAATGCTCACTATGCCGCTTTTTCTCTTATACCGCCTGCCGGCCGCCGTTTGTCTGCAGTATGGGCCAAACCGTCCACCATAACCGCATCGAATGTGAATTGCCGGTATATCTCCACCGATAACTTTGGATATATAACAAACGGGTCCATTTGGACCCGCCTGTTCTGCACCTACAATATGGAGGATGTTATGTGAGAAACAGAAACGGTAATTCCGTTTCATTTCGAGGACAATTACAATATCGTAAAGCTGACAAAAAAAGCTGTGGGCGGGCGCACAAAATGCTGTGGAAAAATTTAAACCAGCTAACCGGTGAAACACCGAATTTTTGATCTGGTCAAAAGACCTGATTATCCTTCAAAATAGGGCGAAAAGGAGATGTTTTGGCAGGTTCCTGGCAGCGATTATTAAATAATAATCCTGTTTTTTATCATTTCGTCCGGAGCCCAGTTCCGCGGCGGTGGTATCCGGCATATACGATGCGCGTGTAAAACGGTAATTTTTCTTCGGCAATGCGCAGTATATCAATGCCACCTGAATAATCTGAGCCCGACGGCAAAGAAAAGAACCCCAAGCGCCATCAGGACCGTGACCTGTATATAAACCTCTGCGAATCCCGCACCCTCTATAAACACACTACGTGTGGCATCGGCCAGCATCGTCAGCGGTAATTTCTGGATAAAGGGAATACTCCAATCCGGAAAATTGTGATAACTGAAGAATATGCCGGAGAGAACCATCATCGGCAGAACGACCGCATTGATCAGCCCGTTCCCGATTTCCGTATTGGCCGTACGGGATGATGCAAATATCGAAATTCCGGCAAATGCGACGTTTCCAGCCAGAAAAATTAATATCAATGCGGATACACTTCCCTGAATTCTGATGTCAAAGACCATCCAGGCGAACAGGAAGAGAAGCACGGATTCTATGAAATTCATTACCATACGCACGGTTATCTTGGCGATCAGAAAATGTGATTTCTTCATTGGAGTCGCTACCATTCTCCGCAGCAGCTTTTTGGTTCTCTTCTCAATAATACCATAACTGATCCCCCAGAGACAGGACATCATGATCCCCATGGCTATTAATCCCGGGATCAAAAAATCTATATAGCGGGTGCCGCTCACTGTCATTGGTTCGATAATCTCATCCCTTTTCTCAACGGTAATGACATGCCGGTTGAGGATTCCGGACAACTTCAGATAAGTCAGCTGGGCATCGGGATTCATCGGATCAAAATGGTAGCGGATCCGGTCGTTCTGGTCATCGATAATAACGGCCAGGTTCCCACGTTTTAGCCTGACCATCGCTTCCTCCCAGGACGTCTTCCAGAACAGGAATGTGGTATTTCCCAGTTGCTTATCGCCAAGCGTGAACTCAAAATGTGCTTGACCTTCGCCTGTTTCAATTTTTTTGCCGTAAAGACGCAGGAAAGCATCTATCCGACCTTCCTCCGAAGTTTTCATGTTTTTTTCCTGCCTGTCTGCGACAACGGCAATATTACGTATCATATCCGTTTTTTGCGTAAAGGCGATTCCCAATCCAAGGGACATCAGGATCGGGAACACAATACCCCAGAACAAAACACCCGGTTCCCTGATAGTCTCTTTGAAATGTGCGGAAATAAGCTGGCGCAGCTGATCGTAATACACAATCCTATTCATCCAGGCGCCTCCCGGTCATGGCAACGAAAAGATCATCGAGTGTTTTCCGGCGGCATTCCAGATTTTTTAATCTGAGATTATGCCGGCTAAGATGCGCAAAAAATGCCGGTAATTCATTATCAACACGATCAAGGACAACCCTGCCCTTCCGACGCTCTGCATCCCAGGTCATCTGCATTGCGCCGGTGAGCGCCGAATCCGAAAATTCCGGAGCAGGTGCATCCAGAGTGAATTCAATAATCTTACCGCCTGTATCATCCTCGAGCAACTGGGTTGTCGTTCCTTCTTTCAGAATTTTTCCGCGATCGATTATGATGATATAATCACACAACTGTTCGGCCTCTTCCATATAATGTGTGGTCAGAATAAGTGAGGTCTGGTCCAGTGCTTTCAAATCGAGAAGTATCCGCCAGATTTCCCGTCGAGCATTAGGATCGAGTCCGGTAGTCGGCTCATCGAGCAGCAAAATTTCAGGATCATTGATCAGCGCAACGCCGATTGCCAGCCGCTGGCGTTGCCCCCCTGAAAGATTGACCACATACGACCGGTGTTTTTCTTCCAGGCCGACCAGATGTATGATTTCGCTTACGCGGCGATCCCCCAGACCATAGAAACTGGCAAACAGTTTCAGTGTCTCGCGAACGGTTAATTTTTCAATCCATCTGGTCTCCTGCAGGGAAAGCCCGATAATCCTGTGTAATTTATCCTCATGGCCAGCCCAAATTTGTCCCATGATGCGAATCGTCCCGCTGTCTGGTTTCTGGATTCCTTCGATCATCTCTACCAGTGTTGTTTTGCCGGCGCCATTGGGGCCGAGCAGTGCGACAAACTGCCCGCGGTTGATGCGTATCGAAACACCATTCACGGCCTGCACCGTTTTAAATGCCTTATACACATTATTTACGTCAATCACCTGATCATTATTCGTCATCGATACAGATATTTTCCTCATAAGATTAAACCAAAATTTAACCTTTTTTGGAGTTGAATGGGAATGATTTATTTAGGTAATAAAAACTGATACAGCGGCAATAGAATTATCAATCTCCGGATGTGATCATGGGGCCGGCTGAAGTTGAGCACTCATCAGATCATTTTAAAATTGCCTGCGGTTTATTCTTTAAAGCTGATCGGAATGATTACTGGTAAATATGCAATTCATGCATCAGATATTTGAATCACGAAAATTGCAGCCGGGCCGAATTCATCAACGAATGCCGACTGACGACTGTCATCCGCCTGCTGATACATCTCCCAGCCCAATTTCCCTAGTTTTATCTGTCCTCCCGCCAGGGTCTGCAATTGAAAAATTCGGCAACAATCGATTTAAAACCGAAGGCCAGCTCCACACCAGCCAGATCGTTTTCAGAAAACCAATCAATCCGCTGTCCCTCTTTTAAATCGATATCATCCACAATAAAATTCGCTCTTTGCCAGAAGGTATGTTCGATACGATCATCCATATCGAATACATCGAATAATCTGATATCAGTCAGTCCGATGCACATTTCCTCTAAAATTTCCCGTCGGATGCATTGTTCCGGAGTTTCTCTCTGTTCCATATGCCCGCCGGGGAGATCCCACATGCCCGGGAAAGGAATATCGGGGATATCATCTCTCAGCAAGAGCAAGATCTGTTCCCGCGAATTTATAAAAATAATGCTGCATCCGTATTTTTTTACCGAACTGGCACACATCCTGGCGCGGCTGTTATTTTCGGACCTTTTTAACCGGCTTTCTGAATCCCCATACGAACCTTGAAAAACTGCCCACCCCAAAACAGATCAGGAGCAGACTGAGTAGCCATCCGATATAGGGGACTTCAGCCAGTAAGGTGGTGATGGGCAACCCGATAATCAGAGAAATCAAAAGGAGCCGTTCACCTTTTTTCCTGAATAATTTTTGTACGATATCCCCGATTACTATCGCGGCGAAAATTGTTGCGGTATACAGCAGTATTAAATATGCCGCCGTAAGTACAAGTGCTGTTGGTATAGTGAGCACCAGTACTAAAAGAATAACCACGGCGATCGGTGTGATAATTAACACAAGGGCACCGACGCCCAGACTTATTCCCGTCTGAGTGACGGCCGAGTTGACATAATTCAGGATAAAATTTTTAAACAAAAGAATCAGTACGAGACCAAGAACGAAGGCAGCAACGACTGCCCAGTAAAAATAGAGTTTCTGGTAGAATGGTTTGGGGGGGATAACCGTTACTTCGAGGTACTCGGGTGCATTTTTCTGCATATCCGCATCCGGTTCCTCACTCAATACAAGATAAGTCCCCCGGTCAGCTTGATAACTTTTGCCAAAAGTAACTGACCGCCCTTTCAGTTGAACCGGGCCTTTTACTACCCCGTCGAGTTTCGAGATGTCGGAAGATCCATCGATTTTTCCTTCGATCCGCCCGCCTTCCAGATACAGGGTGCCACACCCGACATACAGATTACCACCTACCGTCCCGCTGACCCGGACCTCGCCTCCATAGGCGATCACATCACCTTGTATATCCCCGTCCAGAAGGATATTCTGACCAAAGGCGATCACGCCGTCACCGACGTGACCTCTGATCACGATTTCCCTTCCCCCGGTCCGTACATCATCTTTTACGTAACCATCGATCGTAATTCGCTCGCATCCGGCATAGACATCTGCATCTACAAAACCCCGGATATCCAGGTATTGCGCCCCAACAAACAAATCTGTGGTGATGGTATCGCCTTCACCTACGATGACCCGATCACCGGTTTTGAACTCGATGGCAAGCGACATCGTAACCTGAATAAATATTGCTAAAATCACAATATTTGATCTTGTCATGTTAAACCCCTCATGTTATATATCTTGCAGGATTATACCGATTCTGTAAACCATAATATGTATTGTCTTCACGATGAGTTTACGAACTAGCAATTAATATTCGCTCAATATGCCGTCACCACGCCAGGGGGATATCCCTGATTTATCCGAACGCTTCCTGCAGACCGATGCTCTCCGGAATAATCAGCAACCCGGGTGGTATCTGTTCTCAGCTTATCAATTAATATTCATGGTAAAGCAATTTTCAAAGAAAATATATGATTTTTTTCTTTCCCGCCAGGTAAATATTTAATATAATAAACATAATTTACTCTTTTATCTTATCAATACCATGATTTTCTCAAAATCGGGTGTTTTTTAAATTCCGGACAATTATGCTACACACCCATCGCCAAGTCTAGCCTGTCCGGAAATTTTCCTGTATTTTTCAATTGCAATTATTGCGTTTTCGATTTTATACAAATCCTGATCCTAATAAATTTTATTTCAGATCATAAAAGGCCTGAGGGAGGGAACGACCTGGGGATCAATTAAAAAGCAATGATTAATATAGCTCTCATTTTCAGGATCGGCCATTTTTTAATCGGTATATTTTTTATCTGGCCGAATGCGCTCAGAACATTCAATTACCGTTGCGGCGATACAGATAACGATCGAAATCTATATTTTCATCACATATTACAGGAGAATATGCCCGGCAGGTATTGATCTGAAAGGCTAAAGATTTCCCGGCAGTTAGATTTGCCTCAGCATATCCGGAATTTTATTATGGATATCATTGAGAAGTAACTATATAAATCATTAACAAGGAAGGATAAACATATGCAGAGATCAATGTTGTTATTCCTGGTATTGTTGTCGTACAATATCTTATTGGCGGAAAATTCAGCCTGTATCACCTGCCACAATCAGAAACAACCCAACATTGTGGCAGACTGGAAATTAAGCAAACACAGCGAAAATGAGGTCAGCTGTGCCACCTGTCATGGTGAACAACACAGCGGTACGGAAGATGTTGCCTATGCTCAAATCCCCACCCCGGAGACATGTGCACAATGTCATGACACCCAGGTGACTCAGTTTAAGCAGGGTAAACATGCGCTTGCCTGGACGGCAATGAAAGCGATGCCTACGATACATCATCAGCCGGGTGCCTTGATCTATGGCATGAAAGGATGCGGGGGGTGTCACAAAATAGGCATAAAAGATGAGGCGGAGATCGCCAAATTAAAACAGGAGGGAAGCGGTTTCGGCCTGGCTTCCTGTGATGCCTGCCATACCCGGCACACCTTCTCCGTAATAGAAGCCAGGCAGCCTCAGGCCTGTCAGACCTGCCATATGGGTTTCGATCATCCTCAATGGGAAATGTATTCTTCTTCCAAACATGGCGTTCGTTATCTGCTCAAACAGAACGGCACGCTGCACGAAAACACGCCGGCCCCTACCTGTCAGGATTGTCATATGCAGAATGGCGATCATGAGGTACGCACCGCCTGGGGATTTCTGGCGGTCAGGTTGCCACTGCCGGAAGACGAACAGTGGAAGAAAGATCAGACCGTCATTTTACAGGCACTCGGGGTGCTCGATCCGCAGGGTAATCCAACCGCCCGGCTGGATGCCGTAAAAGCAGCCGATATTGCCCGGCTGAACCAGGAGGATTTTGACCGGGAACGATCTAAAATGATCAACACATGCAGTCAATGCCACTCTCAAAATTTTGCCGTCGACCAAATCAATCGCGGTGATGAGATGATCCGCGAAGCTGACCACCTGTTGGCCGAGGCTATCCGGATCATTGCCGCACTCTATCAGGACAAAGTTCTCAAAAAACCCGAATCATACAGTTATGATTTTCCGGACCTGCTGACTTTCCACGATGCCCCGACCGTAATCGAACAAACACTGTTCGAAATGCATCTAAAACACCGGATGCGCGCTTTTCAGGGTACCTATCATGCAAATCCCGATTATGCCCTGTGGTATGGATGGAGTGAAATGCAACGTGATCTAACCGAAATCAAAGAGATGGCTGAGGAATTGCGTCATCTGGCAAAAACAAAGAATTGAGATATGATTGGTCAGATGTCTGCTGCTGTACCGGGAGTGAATTTTTAAGTTACGAAAAAAATCAGCTGATCACGGTCATCCCAGCCGTGCGAAATCTTATTCTTTGTTCTTACAGACACTGACCATGCAAATAGTGTTCACGGAATAACAAGAGAAGGGATATTAAATAAGTAGTGTTCACCATCAAGATGGGGATGGCATCAGGTCAAGCCCTGACTATTTTCGCCTGCTAAATTGATTTTACGGCCGGCAGGATCTGATTTATAATAATATCAAAAATACGCCACCAGTTCTGCCCGGCAAGACTGCTGTTTATCCCCCGCCAATTGCAGCGTGAAGCAGCAACCAGGTTTAATTCGCGGCAGATCAAAATAAATTGTCCGCCGTATCCCATGGCACAGACGTATTCGTGATTGTAATTCTTCCCCCGCCACCAGAAATATCCGTATTCAGTTAAATAGGGCAGTATATTGCCGGTGGAAATCGATAAACCGGTTGCTTTATCTATCCATTCTTCCGAAACAATCCGTCTTCCCTCATATTCGCCCTTATTTAAGATCAAATATCCTAATTTTATCATATCGTGGATTCCCACACACAATCCAACACCGCCATAACTGAGTCTCCGGTTATCCTCATACCAGTACCGGTCGGTTATGCCCATAGGATCGAACAAATATTTATTCGCAAATTCAGCGGCACTCATATCCACAACACTGGTTAGTACGGCTGATACGAGATGGGCTGCACCGTCACTGTAATCAAACACTGTACCTGGGGTATAAATGATTGGTTTGCGGAAAATATACATTAACTGATCATTCGCGGTGGCAAAATTAGAAAATTCGGAGGGCTCGTCGATTTCCTGCCAGGCATGGCCGCAGGTCATGGTCAGAAGATGGCGAAGGGTAACCTGGCCGAGTTGCGGATTTGCCTGATCGACCTCCGCACCGAGAAATTCATTCAGTTTTTGGTCGACATTGCTGATATATCCATTGTCGATCGCAATTCCGATGAGTGTCGAGGTGAAACTTTTGGTTACCGATCTGACATCCAGCGACGAATCTGGTCCGGCACCGGCAGCAGAAAAATATTCCTCAGCGACAATTACCGCATTTCTTGCAACGGCAAGTCCCTGTAAATCATCGATTTCGCTGGCATTCAGAAAAGCAATGTTTAACTGATTGCTGTCGATATTGTGTCGTTCAGCAAGCGGAAACCTGTTATCCGAAAAATGGGAAGGATCATCGGAACAACTGAAGAATAAGAGGGCCGGAACTATTAAAAGAGGATTAAATATTTTGAATGTACCAGGCATCCTGTTCAGCTCCATTTAATAACAAGAACGAAATGACCTCAATCTGTATTGCTGACAAAGGCGATTCGTCTGCTGTCCGGCGACCAGGATGGCACATTGATGGTGCCCTGACCGCCATATACATAAGCAATAACACGGGGTATACCCCCTTCGATCGGCATCATACGCAGATAAACCTGTCGATAGAAAGGATGATCCCCCGGTTCCACCTCAGCCCCATAGGATAGAAACACAATCCATTTGCCATCGGGCGAGATATGAGGAAACCAGTTGTTTAAATTATCACTGGTTATCTGCATTTGTTCGCTGCCGTCGGGTTTCATACGCCAGATTTCCATTTTCCCGCTGCGAACTGAATTAAAATAAATGAACGCCCCATCCGGGGTGTATTCCGATCCGTCATCGAGGCCGGGAGCGTCGGTCAGCCGGATTTCCTCACCCCCTTCGAGGGCGATTTTATATATGTCGAACTCACCGTTTCTTTCGGCGGTATAGATCAGATATTTTCCGTCAGGCGACCATCCATGCAAATAAGACGGCCCGGTATCCGTTACCTGTTGAGGGGATCCACCTGTAACCGGTAAAACATAAATAATTGATCGGTAGCCACTGGTTTCAGGATGATGGCTGATACCGATCATCCGTCCATCGAATGATAGCACATGATCATTGTTGTTTGCAGTGGCAAATCCGGTATTGATTAATTCCGCATTCTTTTTAGTAATATCAAACCGGTATAATAGTCCTCCGGCGTTGTAGATCAAAGCCTGGTCGTCATTGGTCCAGTTCGGAGCCTGAATCGAACCGGTATCCTGATAGACAATGGTTCGCAGACCGCTGAAGACATCCAGTATTTCCAGATTGCTGCCGATAAAATCCCTATACGGTATGAAATTTTTCTTCGGAGGGATAATAATACGCACATTACGAAAAACTGCCGTTTCAAGAACCGAATCGTTATGGGCGCACACAAACAGACCGACATATACTGTATCTCCCAGGTCGATCCCGGAAATATCCTGATTTGCCAGGGTGTCGCCGAAAACCGCCACCGACATGGTATACCGGTTTCCGTTCCGCGCCAATTGAATGACATCGGGAGCCCGCTGCGATGACCTCAGTTCTTCGGTGTCAGATCCCTTTTTCCGTCTGAATTGCATGGCGGTCAGCCCGTCTCCATGCACTGCCGCATCGACGTACGAAGCATCTGCATCCAGGGTGGAACGGATAATCCACCCCATTTTGCGATGGGGGTCCGTTCCGTCTCCGAGGAAGGCGGCACGGGCACGCAGGATAAAATCTCCGTGCATCCGTTTCCATACAAAAAAGAAGGCATCCTTATTGAACCACATATTTGCACCCGAGCCTTCAACCGTATATGATTGACTCTCATAATCGTATTTTACCGATCCAGGCAGCGAAATTTCACCGATATCCGCATGGGCATCAAATATTCCCTCTGCATTAGCACCCAAGACAGGCATCGCAAGGCATAAAAAAAGCATTATCAGTTTGCCGGAATTCATTACACCCTCCCTGTTTATCCGTATCGATGTTGCGTAAACAGACCGTTCACTTTTTAAGCGCAGCCTTGATCTAGTAATCCGTCATTTTTACTGCTGTAATTATAAGATAAACCTATGCTGAGCTGCCGTCACATTCACCTGTATTCACCGGCATCCGGAATAAAAACTAATACCCGGCTTTTGTGATCCAGATTAAATTACAGTTCATCTCTTTAGTGTACATTATAGATTTATATACGAAGTTACCTGAAAGAACTGTATAACAGTCGTTGCCTTTCAACCGCAACAGGGATAAATTATGGAATTCATAATATAAAGCAAATCAATAAGGAGTATAATACATGAGTGCGTTGCCGACCACCCGTCAACAAATCCTGTTGGACCTGGCTGCCAAAGCATACGGTCCATCTGAACCGATGAAGGATAGCCCCACAAAGTTTTTTGCCGAAAACATGTTTGACGAAAATAAAATGCGGGACAGGCTGCCTAAGCCGGATTTTATCAAGTTGCTGGATACGATCAAGCGCGGTGAGAAATTAGATATGACCATTGCCAATGCGGTGGCGCATGCGATGAAGGAATGGGCGATCAGTAAAGGCGTCAGCCATTTTACCCACTGGTTTCAACCGCAGACCGGTCTGACCGCAGAAAAACACGATGCTTTCCTTGAAATTGACGACGGGCATGTAATCGAGCGGTTCCGCGGCAACCAGCTGGTTCAGGGTGAGCCGGATGCTTCCTCTTTTCCGAGCGGGGGATCACGCACGACTTTTGAGGCCCGTGGCTACACAATGTGGGATCCCTCCAGTCCGGCTTTTATCATCGAAGGTCCCAAGGGCGGCATTTTATGCATCCCGACCGTGTTTATCAGTTACACCGGGGAGGCGCTCGATAAAAAGACCCCCCTGCTCCGGTCAATGGATGCTATTTCCCGGTCGGCACTCAAGGTACTGCGTCTTTTTGGCAACACCGGTGCAGGCAGAGTGATCACCACCATCGGCACCGAACAGGAGTATTTCCTGATCGACAAGGCCTTTTACAATCTACGGCCCGATCTGCAGTTTACCGGCAGGACCCTGATAGGTGCTCAGCCTCCCAAAGGTCAACAGTTGGAAGATCATTATTTCGGATCGATCAAAGAGCGTGTTCTGGCATTCATGCAGGATGCCGAATGGGAACTTTATAAGCTGGGTGTTCCGGCAAAAACCCGTCACAATGAAGTCGCACCGCATCAATTTGAGATTGCCCCGATTTATGCGGAAGCCAATCTTGGTGCTGACCGTAACCAGCTGATCATGGAGGTATTGAAAAAGGTTGCCAACCGGCACAATCTGGCATTGCTGCTCCATGAAAAGCCTTTTGCCGGTATTAACGGAAGCGGTAAACACAACAACTGGTCGATGGAGGATTCAGAGGGGAACAACCTTCTCGATCCCGGAGACACACCGGAACAAAATCTTCAGTTTCTGGTATTTCTGGTTGCAACACTGCGTGCCGTACATCAGTATGGCGATCTCCTGCGCATGTCAATTGCCAGTGCCGGCAACGATCACCGGCTGGGCGCAAATGAAGCGCCTCCGGCAATCATCTCTGTCTTCCTGGGTAAACGCCTGACTGAAATTCTGAATAATATCAAAGAAGAAAAACCGACCACAGCGGTGGATGATTTTATCATCGATCTGGGATTGAGCCAGCTGCCTTCGATCATGCGCGACAACACTGACCGCAACCGTACCTCACCGTTCGCGTTTACCGGTAAAAAATTTGAATTCCGGGCAATCGGTTCATCGGCATCGGTATCGTTTGCAAACACCGTCCTCAGCGCAGCTGTTGCCGATTCTATTGATATAATCGTGCAGGATATTGAAACAGAAATGGCAAAAGGCGATGATCTCAATCAGATTGTATTACGCGTGCTGCGCAAATATATCATTGAGACTGAACCTATTCGGTTTGAAGGTAATAATTACAGCAAAGAGTGGGAGGAGGAAGCCGCCAGGCGCAAGTTGCCCAACATCAAACGTACAGGTCATGCACTGAATGCCCTGCTGGACAAGAAAAATTTCGATCTGCTTCTGCGGCAGAAAGTATACAACAAAATAGAGATTGAATCACGGTTTATCACCAGAATGGAACAGTATATTCTGGCACTTCAGATCGAATCTGAGACGTTGTGCAACTTGTTACAGAATTTTGTAATACCGGCCGCCATCCGGTATCAGAAACTATTGCTGGACACCCTGAATGGCCTGAAAAGCCTGGGTAAAGAAGTACCGGAAGATTCCTATCGGTATCAGATTGAGCTGCTTAACAAGATCACAACCGGTATAAGTGAGTTGAATCAGGGGATCAGCAAGCTCAAGGCCAAAGTTAAGCAAGGTGAGAATATAAAGGATCTGGTAAAACGGGGCATCTTTTTCTCAGATCATGTATTTGATCTGCTTGAGGATTTGCGGGTGCCGTCCGACCAGCTCGAAGCGCTTATTCCGGATGAAATTTGGCCGTTGCCCAAATACTCAGAAATGCTGTTTATAATGTAACCGGCGTATGGTCTGATCTTCAGCTTTTTCTGGTCAAACGTTCCCTGACGAGAATGTTGTTTTTTTACAAATAATTTGTCGCTCTGGACCATTTCAGCTGGCGGTTTCACATGGCGGTGTTCACTTTCCATTGCAGGCAGTGATTAGAATGTTCTACGATTTTTCAAAGGATCCGGGAGATCGTTCACAACCGTCTGACAGCAGTCTTCTTCCGCCGGATCGAGAGATCTGCGGGCAAATATTTACCACCCCTTTCCTTGAGGGGATATTGAGAGGTGTGACACTCAATAAAAAACGGTGATTCCGGCTGGTAAATTACATACTGAAATATCGCATATGATCATTGAGGGCAGGGATTAAATAATTTGCTATAGAAACAGCCTTTATTCATACTGTTTCAATCCGAGGAAGAAGGTAAACCCGGTAAAAGCGTGATCGGTTCCGTCCGCATAGTCAATGACGCCACCGGCGCCCAAAAAACGCAGCTTTACCGCAAGGGCGGTAAAATCCGATATAAAATAGTCGTATTCCATTCCGGCAATTATACCGATCCCCCAGCTCATAAAATCGTAATCATAGGTTTCCCCGGCAAAGGTTTCCTTACCGCCCGCCTGGATAAAATTCAGCCCGAGTTCGATCTTGCCAAGATTGGACAGGCGCTGCCAGGGATAAATTGTAAACAGCAGATCGATATGATAAAAATAGCCATTACCGGTAAGCGATTGTCCCAGCTGCCCTGCATAATCTTCCCATTGACCGGCCGAGAGCCATGTATAGGTAAAATTTAATCCTATTCCGGTGTGCGTGAATTTTTGTTCAAGCGTTAGTCCAATTGACGGTCCGCCGGTGAACTGATCGACGCCGGATGCATAGCGATGGTTGTTCCATGGCCCTACCGGATAAAAATACCCGCTTTCTATACTGTAGACGACGGCCGGGAAAAGCCGGTCCACATATCCCGGCAGCGACTTCAAAGACTGGATCAACACGTCTTCCATATGCCCGCTCAGCGGATGCGGGCCCGACTCAAATAAATCATAATCGATGCCTGAGAACTGTCCAAAAACGGAGGATCCGGTCTGGTTCTCCTCCGTTTCCCAGATCTTGCCGGCCGGATAGCGGAATAATTTCAGATTGGCTTTGACTTCCTGCTGGATAAAAGGCCTGAGTTGATATTGCTGGGCTTCGAGAAGATCAATATAGATCAATCCATCCGCGGTCAGCGCACGATGCAATTCAAGCTGTTCAATAGCAGGAAGCTGACCGCCATCGGTTATTCCCAGATTATTCAGGATAGAATCGGTTTCACTCAGCGAGACCAGCCGGACATAATCGGCTCGTTTCATCATCTGGTGCATGAGCGCACGGAAGGCAAAGCCGGCCTCTAGATCAACCGTATAATTATGGTTTGGCAGGATCGCCACCCGGCGTGGTTTTTCAAAATTTTCGGCGACAAATTTTGCCGACGGCCGCAGGCAGCCACCGCAGAACATCAGGTAAAGACTGACAAAAAGGGGTAGGAATCGCATCATTTAACGGGCCAGTTTACAGTATAAGGGCAGTTCCAGTTTCTCACCGGTCACAACCCGGATCGCTGCGCTTTTATCCCCGACCAGATGAATTACTTCGCCATGGGTGACGAGTTCTTCTTCTTGACCGATCACATCTCCGCTCAGATTGCGGATCACCTTTCCCGGACGGTAGACTTTCAATTGGCGCCCCGGAAAAATATTGTTCTGACTGCCGGCATTGACATACAGGGTTTGGCCCTCGATCTGTACGACATCACAGCGCCACGGATATGTATCGAGGGCATCGACCAGTTTTTCGGTCAGTCTTACGACGGCTTTGCGAAAGGCATTCTGCTCAAGCGACTCATCGTATCCTCCGCTTTCGCCGATGCCCAATACCTTTTCATAGGTTTTTTCACTGACGCCCGAACCGGTTTCGGAGAGCAGAATTTCGCCACTACGGACATCGATCAGACGGACATCGGCGGCCACCTCTGCCCGCTGGGTTTTGCTCTGGGTGAATATCCCTTTTGATCCGGTTGTATTGACCGCATAATGGGTGACCTTTCCCGTGACGATATAATCGGTGTCGAGCAGGCGGATCTGTTCGAGGGCCCCTTCGCTCAGCCCGGTTTGCGCCAGGGCTACCTGATCCAGTATAGCAGCCAGTTTTTCCCGTTCAAGCAGTACAAAACGGCCCGATTTGGCCAGCTCACTGACCAGAACGGCTGAGATCTCATCCCCCAGCCGGCGCAGGCCGAAGCGGGTGGCATTGGCAAAGTCCAGCACGGCTATTTTTTTACGCGGACCGTCATATGGTATCCGGGTGTATTTACCGATCAGTTCCGGATCCGGCGTCTGGACCGTTTCCTTGTGCCCGGCGCAATGGAAAAAAAGCGCTGCCAACATGATAAAAACAGCATAAATTACAGCGTGTTTCATGAACCTCAATTCTCCTGTGGAATGTTTAAGGCATCGGATCCCATAAAATCCTCCGGCGTGACAAACCAATTGACACTCAATTCCGGTTCCTCATTGCAAAATATTCCCTTTTCGCAGATTATATCCGAATCCGTTTTACCCCAGTATTGCCGGGAAATTTCTGCGCTGATATTTTGGCCGGGGGCATAAAAAACCTTTATCTTGATATCATACGTATCAAAATTATCCTTGAAGTGGCCCTCCGGTTTAATATACAGATAGGAACGGTCGTTGACCATGACGTGAATGTAATAGCCGGTTTTATTGACCACCTGCACCCAGTAATTCTGGCCGAAACCGATCCGGATGGCACACACCAGGATCAGAACGATGATGCCGATTGATCTGAACAGGTAATGCTGTATTTTAAGACACACAGCCCATCTCCATTGGTGGAAATATAATCAGTTTGCTATTTTATATTTGCGCATTTTTTTGAAGAGGTTTGACCGATCGATACCCAGCGCTTGGGCCGTGGCACTGATTTTACCTTCGTTTTGATGCAGGATCTGGATAATATAACTGCGCTCGAAATCATGGAGGGCATGTTTCAGATTTTGGTTATTGCCATTATCATGAGCGGTGTTTCCCTGCTGATCTTCCGGAATCAGTTCAAGTGCGCTTATCGATTCTTGATAACCAATCTCCCGCTCGCGGCAGAAGATGGTCATCTTTTCGATTGCATTGCGTAATTGGCGTACATTACCCGGCCAGTTATAATTGATCAACAGACTTTCGGTCTGACTTTTAAAACCGATTATCTGCTTATTGTAGGCATCATTGAATTCGTGCAGGAAATGATACGCCAGTGGCAGGATATCCTCCGGCCGCTCCCTCAGCGGCGGCACAGTGATCTTGACCACATTCAGGCGGTAATAAAGATCCTCCCTGAAATTTCCGGCACCAACCATCTGATCAAGATCGCGGTTGGTGGCGGAGAGGATACGCACATCCACTTTTCTGGGCAGATTTTCCCCGATCACCTCGATCTCGTTCTCTTCCAGCACCCGCAGCAGCTTTGCCTGCAACTGCAGACTCATATCCCCGATTTCATCCAGAAACAGGGTTCCGCCGTCCGCCTCCACGAACTTGCCCTTGCGATCCGCAACCGCACCGGTAAACGATCCCTTCCGGTGGCCGAACAGTTCACTCTCCAGCAACTCGGTCGGAATGGTCGCGCAGTTCAGCTTGACGAACGGTTTTCCTTTGCGGAGACTCTGATAGTGGATGGCGCGGGCCACCAGTTCCTTGCCGGTGCCGCTTTCCCCCAGGATCAGAACTTTTGCCGTGGTTTCAGCGACATCGCTGATCTGCTGGCCGATGCGTTTGAGTGCACTGCTCTGGCCAACGAGACTGTACTTTTCCTGCAATTCTTTAAAATATGAGTCGCTGGTCTCCTGCAGGTTGTGCCGCTGGATGGCATTCTTTACCGCTACAAAGAGCCGTTCCGGATTGATCGGTTTTTCGATGAAATCATAGGCTCCCAGCTTGATCGCAGTTATCGCCGTTTCGATATCACTCTGGCCGGAGATCATAATCACCGGCAGGAAGGGTTTATTACGCAGAACGGTATTCAGGACATCCATCCCGTTCACCACCGGCATTCTGACATCGAGCAGCAGGCAGTCGTAATCGTGGGCAGCCAGCTGTTCATCGACATGGAGGGCATTTACCAGCGTATCCACGCAATAATGCTCCATTCCAAGAATCTTTTTTAAGGAAGCCAGCAGATTCTCGTCATCGTCGATAACTAATATTTTTTCATTCATGCTTTTCTGTTTCGGTTAGCACAGGCAGGGTAAATCGAAATACGGCCCCGAAATTGGCTTTGCTGTGCACTTCAATCGAACAACCGTGATCTTCTATGATTTTTTTAGCAATCGCCAATCCCATTCCGGTTCCTGCCTGTTTGGTCGTAAAGTACGGTTCAAAAATTCTGGTTTTATCTTCGTCCTTAATTCCCGGACCGGTATCAGCGACCTCAATCTCGAGCACTTCAGCAAAAGAAGTCTCCAAAAATTGTGCCAGAGTTGCCGAGATGCTGATCAGGCCTCTGCCCTGAACGGCAGCCAGCGCATTTTCCAGCAGGATATGAAAGACCATGTCGATCTGCTGGGGATCGGCCCATACCGGCTTTAATTCATGATCCAGATCTGTCTGTATTTCCAAATCACGAGAAAGGTACGGGCGGTATTTCTCAATAGCAGCGTTTATAACATCGGTAATATCAAAAGCCTGAAAATGGGGCCGGTCGAGATTGGAGAATTTCAGAAAGTTTCTGGTCATCGTCTGGATATTCTCCAGTTCGGAATGCATCATCCGGATATCATCATCCAGATCATTGCGTTCGGTTTCAGGCAGTTTCAGATTGTCCAGACGCATCTGCAGCGCTTTGAGATTCAGGGTTACGGTGGAAAGAGGGGTCTTGATATCATGCGCCATCTTCTGGACCGCCCGGCTCCAGACCTGGATTTTGGGAGAGGATTGTTCAGGTTTTATTTCACTCAATCTGATCAGACAACCGGACCCGCTCTGTAGCAGAAATCGCAGTGGTTCCGCCACCAGATGTAATTCCTGCCGGTGATCCTGAATATGCAGAACAAGGTGCTCCTGACAGGTCTGTTTCTGTGCCATGGCTGAGCTGATTTTTTCCATAAGGAGCGGATATGGCCGCAGGATGGTATTGATCTTATCGCCTTTTGCCGGCTGGTGCGGCAGGTTCAGCAATCGGGCCAAATAGGTATTGCAGTAAAGCAATTTTCCGGCCGGATCAACAATCAACAAGCCTTCCGCAGAATTGAAGAAACTCAGCTTAAAAAACTGCCGGAAGATATTCATCCGTAGACTGATTTGACTGAGCCCGGTGAGCAGCAGAAAACCACCGATCACCAGCCCGATAAATATCAGGGGAATAAAGGGATATAGTTTATTGCGGGTATAATTCAGCTGATAAAAATCATCCTTCAAATGGAAACCCATTTCCACCGGATTGCCTGGACCGGTCAGTTTGAATACGCCCTTCCGGTAACCCCAGAGTGCGTTGACACCCGGCAGTCTGGCGCGTAACTGTAAATCCGTATTGAATGCCAGCAAGAGATCACCGGACTGACAGAGCAATTCTTTCTGGCCGTCCGCGTCCAGATCGCTGAGACAAATGGTCCGGATTTTCTCATAGGAGGTTACTGTTTCCCGGATCGTTTCCAGCCGGTGATCGAGTTTGATCAGAAAATTCGGTCCTTTCCAGCCATAGATTACCGAGGGGTTGGTCGCATAGTCGACGGCCGGCTTGATCATGTAAAAATCATGAAACGGATTGGGCTTGTGCAGCCGTATCCGGCCCTGACCGTCGATCAGATACATCAACGAAGGAAGGTTTTTGTCACCGTTATAACTGCCCATAACCAAAAGAAATTTTTCAGAACCCGCCTCTATGGGAACGCAGGTTATGCCCGCCGGATATTCCAGTAGGCTGAACGGCTCGAAGACCGGCCGGAGGTGCTGATCGAGAACAAAAAGCCAGCACCGGTCGTCCCTATATTTCGCCGGATGATGGATATTTCCAAATGCCGTCCCGGTGACAATAATCTCATCGATCCCGTCCCCGTTCATATCGAGCAGGAAAAAATCGGCCAATGCGGAATGGGTTTTAAATTCCCCGATCAGTTTTTGCTGGTCAAGGTCATAAGCAAAAACCGATCTTGGCAGGTATGACGGAATCGAACCGTTGCGCAGGGCAAACAGGAAAACCCGGCTGGGATAGAGGCGGGGATCGGCAAGTCCAATCAGAAAGGCGCCCATGGCCCGGCGTTCTTTAACTGGATGCGAATCCTTATAGAGCAGCAGGCGGTTGTAAAGGGTCGTTTTCTGTGCGATATCGTGAATATAAAGGAAGACCGAGTCTTCGCGCTGGGTGATGGCAAAGATATCATCAAACCGATCACCGGTAATATCTTTATACATGATATGATTGGGATCGGCCGGTTCGCGGTAATTGGTCTGATCGATCAATCCCCCGTCACGGTTTCTGATATAGATATAATGACCGCTGGGAGCCCGCTCGCGGAATTCCAGGATCTCGCTGTACCCGTCGTTGTCGAAATCGTGATACTTGTAAATTTGGCCATGGTCAACCGGTGTCTTCTGCATGACAAACGCATTGTGCAGGTAGAGCTGAGAGAGGAGATAGGTAAAGCCTGTGGCCAGCAGCACAGCAAACAGCAGGCGTTTGAATCCGGTATGTTTGCGTAAATTAAATGTGACCCCTGACATTTATCCGGTACCTTCCGGCGAGTGCATGTCAACGTTTTAAACTGCAGCCAATGAGGATAATAAAATATATCCCATCAATCGGCAGGGAGCAATCATTTTCTGAAAAATGTGGCACTTTTGCATCATTTATCTCCATAAAAGGTTGCAAAAAATACCACACTATTTTGATGAATAAATCTTTAAAAGATCAAATCTAACAGAAATTACGGTCTGGCATGAAATATGAATTATCCCCATTGAATTCCCTCTGAGGATCTCGACATAAAATATCCGAGTATCTACCAGAATGTTTAATCCGGAATTCGACTTATGAAATATCAATATTAATTCAATCAGGAGGTTCGCCATGAAGATACGATTCATTGCGTCAATTTGTTTATCGATCATCCTTCTGGCAAGTTTTGTCAGTCCTGCAAGTGCTCAATCCATAATCTCAAACGGAGTTGAATTTTCAACCTATGTTCCGAGCTCTTCCAATCACTACACAGTCAATCAAAGTATTCAGGTGCGTGGTGAAGGATCGGGTCCTGTATTTACTGCTGCAGGGCACAGAGTGTATTTTTATGTCTATGATAAATCAGATGCGGTTTCAGAATACTATGGCATGCAAATAACTTCAGGAACATCCACTATATATTCCAAGTCAGTAAATCCAGGGGGAAGCTGGGTCTGGGGTGCAAAGTCGTGGCAGTCACCACCTCTGTATATTCCCTACGATAAACAGATCAAAATATACATGAAGACCTCCGGCGCGGCAATATCCGGACCGTGGTGTGCCATATGGTATGGAGGAAGCATCGCGCGACAGGCGGATAAGAGTGCGGAATGGTCGGTTGAATTTACCATTACTTATAATGTTCTACCTCCACGCGATGTCAAAGCCTCATGCGGTGATTTTCAGGATTACATTCGTATTGACTGGGCATACGACTATGGACAGAATGACACGACCGTCTTTAAGGTATATCGTGATGGTTCGCATATCGGGACTGTTCCTTCTACGAACAAGTTTTATCTGGATAAAGATGCTAATTTGGTACCAGGCAGACTTTATAAGTATGAAATCACTACTACCCGTGGTGGTTTCGGTGAAGGGTCTAAAAGCCTGGCGGTTTACGGTTTTCTTGCTCCGAACGGTTCCCTCACCGGGAACATTGAGACCAGTACCGGCAACGGGATTGAGAATGTACTGGTCAGAGCCCGGCCGGAAACACAGCTGCTTGATAATGCATTACAATTCAACGGTACAAGCGATCATGTGACGATTCCATTTCGTTCTGATCTCAACCCAAGAAACCAGGTCACCCTTGAAGCCTGGGTGAAACCCGAGGCAGATATGCAGACCTGGGCGCGGATATTCGGCGTCGGCCAGAATGCACTGGAATTGATCGCCATGGAAGAGAATACCCCCCACTTTGCTTTTTATCCTAAAATTAACGGCGCATGGGGAAATGTCAACGATGATCAGGAATGGACCGCCGGTCAATGGTATCATGTGGCTGGCACCTATGACGGTTCAACTGTCAGACTTTACATCAACGGTTCACTCAAAAATTCGAAAAACGTTTCACCGGGTGCACAGCTGGACGCATTCACGTCTAACCTGTTTATTGGATGGCGGACCGCAAACGATGCTGAGCATTTTAAAGGAAATATAGATGAAGTTCGGTTGTGGAAAATCGCACGCACTGAAGATCAGATCAGGCAGGATATGCATTGCATTCTGAACGGGAAAGATCCCGATCTGGTTGCCTATTGGCGGTTTAACGCTGATGAACCGGCCGGTGTCACCGGAGATTACAGCACAGGGGGGGCACATCATGCGAGTCTGTCGGGCACCACCCGTTATTCTGCCGATTTGCCGGTATTGGCTTACCATGGTTATTCATCTTCAACCAGCGGGTTTTTTACCATATCAGATATTTATTATGGAAGCGGTATGAAATTTGTCGTTACACCCGATACCTCGGGCAAGCGTATGTTCGATCCGGTCAGTGATAAAAGTGAACCCCTTACGATATCAAACAAAACCTATCAATTCCAAAATCCCTTTCAGGATAAAAGTTCCTATGCGATAATCGGACGGGTGCTTGCAGGTGCCTGTGGAGTCGACGGCGTAACGATTTATGTCGGGCCCGCGCCAAGTGCATCAACCTATAACGGATATTTTTCCGCCAATGCACAGGCAGGAAAATATGTTATCAAACCTGAATATTTAGGACACCGGTTCACTCCGGCATCGATCGAAACAACCGTTACGGAACCGATTGAAGATCTCGTTTTTTATGATATCACGAAATTCAATCTGCGGGGGCAGGTCCTGGGCAGTAGTTGTGGTTGGTTCATCGGTGAAGCCACGCTGCAAATCCGCGGCCCGGATGGGTGTTTCACTACCGAGGTTACGACCCAGAATGGTCAGTATGAAGCGGAATTACCCGCGCTTCCGAATTTTACCGTGGAAGTGACCAATCTGGATCACCCGGACTGGATCCTGATCAAGTCAGGTGAGAAAGGGCGTTTTGTCAGCACAAAACAAATTTCACTGGCCGAAGGGGATACCTCACTCAATTTTACCTATTACGCCCCGCCTGAATTAATTATATCCGGTCTGCCGGAAGCCGGCACATGCGGCAAAATAATTCTAAAGCAAAATGAATGGCAAACTATGAGCATTCAGGTGATGGAAAAATATGGGGACTTAACCTGCCCGGCTGATTCGGGGACCGTTTCAATCGCCAACGATCTAGCGTTGGATAAAACCGCATATGATACGACATTTACCACGCCGATCGACCTGGATTATACTTTCAGGATAGGCGGTCCGAATCTTGATCCTGGCGGTGCGCACCCACATCAGAAATTAATGCAGATTACCGCTCATACCCGGGGTGGCGTTACCAAACCGTTTGATATGTGGGCTATTATTACCGGACATCGCCCGCGTCAGCAGACTTTTGTGACCGTATCACCGGAGATTCCGTTGATCATCCTGCGCGACCCACCCGGTGATCAGAGTTACTCTTATATTGAGCAGCAAACCAGTACATCCTATGCCATCCGCCTTTCTTCTTCAATCGATGCAAGTGTCAATCAGTGGGCAGAATTTAAAACCGGTGTCGAACTGGCCGGCGGTCTGGTACCGCTTCCGGTGACCAGGGTATGGGGTACGGTCGGTTCTTCACTGGAAATCGGTGGCAGCTGGCTGAGTGAGGTGGAGCAGCAGATCAGCATTACTTCAACCAAACGGTTTAAAACCGCTGGCAGTGATGGTGTAATCGGTGACAGAGGGGATGTATTTATTGGTGCTGCCCTGAGTTTGCTTTATGCTATTACCGATGTCCTTGAGGTCGATGAAGCCTGTAATGTTGAGATATCTCAGTCCATTGTTTACGGGACGGACAGCATTTCCGTGCATTACATGTATACTGAAAATCATATACGCGAGGTAGTTATTCCCAAGCTGCATCGCTTAAAGCGTTTTACTTCCGACCTGGACAGCATTGCATTTTATGATGATCAGATAAATATCTGGCAGCAGACGCTTCAGCTCAACCAGGATTTAAAAAAGCAGGCGATAGATATCGGTACATTTCAATTTAACGGCGGCGGCGCAGAACAGTCATATGAGCGCTCGGTTGAGATTTCCAAGCAGGTCCATTTGGAATTTAATCTCTACATTAACCACGAAGTGGCTACCGAAGCAGGGGTGGAAATCGGCGGATCTGGTTTAAGCGGCGGAGTCCAGATCAGGACAAGGTTGAATTTCGGTTCAGCCTTTACAGCAGGGGCTTCGTTTACCAATACCGTCGGATTTAGTGTACAGGATGATGACGAAGGGGACAGCTTTCAATTTAAGCTGAAAGGTGATCCGGTTTACGGTACGCATGTCTTTGAGGTTGAAGGTGGTGAGAGCAGCTGTCCATGGGAATCCTGGAAGAACAAAACGGCTCCGCGCGATTGGGTTTTTCTTACCATGGATACGTACGAGCAGTCCGGCATCGATCCTAATGCGGAGGCAGTCTTCAAATTAAATATTCAGAACGCAAGTTTTAGTGGTGAAAAAAGAAGTTATATGCTTTATGATTTGCCGGAGAACAATCCTGACGGTGCAGTTCTCAAGGTAAATGGTTTTGCGATCAAGGACCTATTCCCCTACACGATCGATGCCGATGCATCTAGACAGGCTACTCTAACAGTTGAACGGGGCCCATCGGCTTTTGATTATCAAAATCTGAAAATCGGCGTACGGCCGGTATGTGATGCAGAACAGCTGATCGCCGACACGGTAAGTTTCTCCGTGCACTTCAGCAATCCCTGCAGTCCGGTCGTCCTGTTCCGTCCGGAGGAGAACTGGTACGTAAATACTGCCGCACATGACTCACTGCAAATCATTATCCAGGATTATGACAAAAGCAATCTGAATCTTATTAGCATGGAATATTCTCCAAGCCACCTGTCGAGCTGGAAAAGCGCATTTACAGTGAGTTCAGCGGATCTGCCGGATAACAATTATATCCATTACTGGAATACTTCGGGCATCGAAGACGGCCAACACCATATCCGTCTGGCTGTTGACTGTAACGAAGGGATCGGCTATTCTGGGACGAAAACCGGTGTAATTGATCGGAATCCACCTGTTGTGTTTGGGAAACCCGCACCTGCAGACGGAATACTCAAAGCTGACGGAGTTATCTCAGTGACATTTAATGAAGCGATTGATCATGAAGCACTCACCAGCGAGAATTTTCATCTCCTCAGATTACATGACGGGTCGAATATACCCGTAGATTGGGTATATAATGATGGTGCCCTGGTAATCTTACCTAAGTTAAGTCTTAATGAACTGGAGAATGAAATTCTGCAATTAACGTTAACCGGTATTCAGGATTTATATGGGAATAAAATAAGCGACGGTATAACCTGGTCTTTCAGAGTAAATAGCAATCCGGTATACTGGGAGAATGGGCTAATTTCAAAATCCGTCTACTTGAATCATCGTGATACGCTTGCTGCAAAATTGATAAACTCCGGGAACACGGAAGCAAACTTCAGCATTACCAGACATCCGTCCTTTCTTGTTCCAGAGATTACTTCAGGTAGTCTTCCGGCCGGAACAAGCAGAATGATTTCATTTATATTAAACACCACCGGACTCCATTTGGGTGTTCATAATGACACTATTTTCGCTCAAACTACAGGTGGGACCGAGTTGCTGATATTTGAGTTGAACATGCAGGCGGAACCACCGGAATGGCAGGTAGATCCCGGCCAATACCTCCATACAATGACGGTAACAGCAGGAATTTATCTCAACAATGCCCAGTTCAGTGATGAAGGTGACATCGTTGCGGCTTTTGTGAACAATGAATTGCGCGGATCCTCACGCGTACAAAAAATCTTTCCCCAAAATGAATATGCTGTCTTCCTAATGGTCCATAGTAATCAGGTCCGGGATGAACCGGTAACCTTCAAAATCTGGGATGCATCCGAAGGCCGTGAGCGACCGATTAATGAGACGCTCACATTTATCTCAGATACAACTTACGGCAGCGCTCCTGAACTTTATCAACTGCATGTAGGCGATATTCTGATATATTCCATCATCATGGCCGATCAGTGGAATTGGTTTTCATTCGGGCTGGAAGCGAAGGACATGTCGACTAAAACCATCCTCTCGAGGATTAAAGCGGCTGACGGGGATCTGATTAAAAGCCAGACAGGTTACAGCCAGTATCTCCCTGGCACCGGTTGGATCGGGAATCTGGATACTATGAATATCGGCGCCTCATTTAAAATAAATCTTCAGTATTCCGGCACACTCGATTTTATCGGTGCACCGGTTGTGCCGGTCGAACGGCCGATCAGTATCTACTCCGGATGGAACTGGATAGCCTATCTGCCGGACAGACCATTATCACTGAGTGAGGCTTTGGTCAATTACCAGGCATCGGATGGCGATCAACTCAAGAACAAGACCACCTATGCCAGTTATAACGGATCCGAATGGGTAGGTACACTGACCGGTATGATCCCGGGTGAGGGATATATGCTCAAGAGCGGTGCCATCGGAGAATTGGTCTATCCGGGCGCAAATGGTAAACAAATAAAATTATCGGGAATTCTTGCTGCCCGTGATTTCTCAGTCGGTGCACCTGCTGCATGGACAGTCAATCCCCATGACTTTGAAAAATCGATGAATATCACCGGAACTTTAAGTATCGACGGTGTGCTCAATTTTAGTAAAAATACGCTATTGGCTGCATTTGTGAACGGTGAATGTCGCGGGATCGGTATACCTGTATTTGTGTTGAATCAATGGATCTTCTTTATGACGATCTATGGCGAGACAGAAGAGGAGCTGATCAGTTTTCAGACCTGGGATGGAAGTACCGGTGAAGTCATGGATATCGCTCAAATACTCGCATTCAAAGCGGATATGGTAATCGGATCACCACGGCGGCCATTCAGCTGGAAGACTGGCGTGCCTACACATATTTCCGACAGTTTTGAAGAGATCCCGCACGAATTCGCTCTGGAACCTAATTATCCGAATCCATTCAACCCTGTGACTACTATCCGATATGCCTTAAAGCAGCCGGAACATACCCAATTGATCCTATATGATGCCCTGGGCCAGGTGGTAAAGGTGCTGGTCAATGAGCGGCAAAAGGCAGGATGGTACACTGTTGACTTTGATGCCTCAAATTATGCCAGCGGAACGTATTTTTACAAACTCAGGGCCGGTACTTTTGATAAAATTCGCAAGATGACTCTCATCAAGTAATTTTGTTAAAACAAGGGGTACAGCTTAATATCCAAATAATTTGTACCCCTTGCTTTTTAAGCATATTTTGAACTATCAGCGATCAGGATATCCAATTGATGGACCTCTATTTTAAATCAAGCATTTTATCATTAATAATATTATTGTCAGCACAGTCCATCGCCCAGAAACCATCGGTTGCCTTGCTGGAACTGGAAGCCACCGGCATCGAAAAATACGTAGCTCAGGCCCTCACCAACCGCCTGCGGGCCGAATTGTTTGCTGTGGATAAGTTCACCGTTCTGGAACGGGAGCGGATGGAGGAGATCCTCCGCGAACAGGGCTTTCAGCAGACCGGCTGCGTCAGCGATGCCTGCGTGGTCCAGGCGGGAAAACTGATCGGTGTCCAGCAGATGATCGCCGGCAGGATCGCCCAAATGCAAAATGGCTATTCCATTCATACCCGCCTGATCGACGTCGCCACGGGAGAGATCGTCAGATCCAACGATCATGAATGCACCTGTGACATCGAAACGGTGCTCAAAGTCTCCATGAAGCGGGCGGCATACATGCTCTCCGATTATCAGTTCGAAAAGGACTACCGGTCACCAGCTCTGGCATTAATCCTCTCGATCGCTTTCCCCGGTCTCGGACAGCTCTACAACGGGGAGTATTTCTGGAAAGGGGCGATACAACAGGCGGTATTGATCACCAGCATCCTCATCATGAATGTGAGCAATGAAATCGACCCGAACAATGCGGCTCTGGCAATCACCGGACTCACTGTTTTTATGGGTTCGGCGATCTGGTCCTGGGTCGATGCCTGGTCCAGCGCCAAAAGGATCAACCGCGAAATCGACCTGCTGTCCGGCCTGGCCGGGAACCGGATGCATATCGCCCCGCAAATTGTTGCAGGCGGTCTGGGGGTCAGAATGCAGGTGAATTTTTAACGGATATGAAATGAAAATTTTTGTTGTGGGATATATTGTGCTGCTCTCGTTTATGACCGTGAGCACCGCATCAGATGAGATAAAAACCACCATTGCCGTGCTGGACCTGGTGGGCGGTGGAATATCCCCCCATGAGATTGAGGGAATGACCAGCCGGCTGCGGTCGGAGCTGTTCCGAACCAGAAAATTTCAGGTGATCGAACGGTCGGAGATGGACGATATCTTGCGCGAACAGGGCTTCCAGCAGTCGAACTGCACCAGCACCGAGTGCGTCGTTCAGGCCGGCCGGCTGATCGGGGTGCAGCAGATGGTGGCCGGCAGCATCTCCAAAATCGGCACCATTTTTACTCTCGACATCCGCCTGATCGATGTGGAAACCGGCAGAGTGGTGCAAACAGTCTATGAGGATTGCGAATGCCCGATCGAGACCGTCCTGCAGACGACCATTAAAAGTGCAGCGCTGACCCTGTCCCGGGCCGGCGAAAAACCGGCCTATAAATCCCCGCTGACGGCATTTTTCTTCTCGCTGATCGTTCCGGGTACCGGCCAGATCTATAACGGTGAATACTGGAAAGGGGCTCTGCAGATGGGGGGTATTATCGCCACGGGTTTGATGATCGCCAACAATGAGAAATATGACAGCAACGATGCCAATCAGACCGTTACGTTTGGTCTGGGCATATTTGTCGGTATCTGGGCCTGGTCCATTATAGACGCCCCGATCTCAGCCAACCGCATCAACCGGGAGATCGACCACGGCTTCAGTCATTTGATTCAGATCTCCGGCGACAGGTTTTGTCTCGGAGGCGATATCCTCTACCAGCACCGGCAGCTCACCGGAAAAATATCTTTACATTTCTGAAAACGGCCCTGCAGGATGCTCCAATCCGGGACGCGCCGGCCGGTGCCTGCAACCTACAATCCCGGGATTTTAATCCCGGGCTGGAGATAGGTTCTTCCTGCAGACGAAATAACGTGTGGCATGCGGCGCAGCCTTTTTCCTTAAATCTTTGATCTTAACGGTTTGTTTTTCGGCTTTGCTGTAATTCCCTGCCTGGTTCTTAAACCAATTTTTCCTTTATCCTTTTTCCTTTTACCTTTTGCCTTAAGAATTTAATCTTTAATCTTTGGTCTTTAATCTTGATTATTCGGCATCAGCTTTCTGTCTGTACCTTCAGTTCTTTGCGGTAAAGATCCAGCATCGTGGCTTTTGAGATCAATCCTTTGAATTTTGCATCCTCCACAACCGGCAGACTCCAGGTATTCGTCTCATCGAACTTGCGCTGAATATCGAACAGACTGTCAGAAAGCGACACGGTCACCAGGTCCGTGTGCATCACTTCTTCCACCAGGATAGTACTGTTCAGGGTACTGTCGAATATGAATTCCTTGATATCATTAAAATATACCATTCCCAGAAAACGCCCGTCGGTCCGGTCGAGCACCGGATAATAGTTGCGTTTTGACTGTTTGATGACCGGGATAAGCTCCCTGAGCAGAATGTCCGGATATATACTTATCTGATCCTCTTCCAGCAGTTCGATTGGTTTTATATCGGCAAGAATCCGCCCATCCGTGCGCGGGCGGTGCAGAAATCCCTTCTGGATCAGTTCATAATGATAAATGGAATGCCGTTCAAAAAAGTGCACCAGTGTCGGTGTGAGAAATGAAACGAGCAGGAGGGGAAGAATGGCATCGTACCCATTGGTGATCTCGACGATCAGGAAAATAGCCGTCAGCGGGGCATTCAGTATCCCGCTGATCATGCCTGACATGCCCATCAATGCATACAGGCCCGAATCACTCAGCGGAATCTGCGGAGCAATCAGTTTGACAGCGGAATAGAAAAGGAAACCCGTGGCACTGCCGATAAACAGTGCCGGTGCAAATACACCGCCGGCACCACCCGCCCCAAGGGTAAAAGAGGTCGCGACCACCTTGAATACGGCGATCAATACAATCAGCAGAATGGCCGCTTGAAATTGACCGGTGATAACATTCTCGACAAACACGTACCCCTCACCCCTGACCTGTGGCAGAAAATAGGCAATCACAGCGACCGGGATCCCGCCCACAAGCGCTCTTATCAGGTCGTTTGGTACATATCGTTCCAGGAGATGGGATGCATTGCGCAGCAACTTGATAAAGAAGAGTGAAAACAGGGTGCATAAAATAACCAATCCCAGTGCCGCATTGATGTCGGCAAGACCAACATCAAATCCGCGGTGGGAAAAAGGGATCTGATTGCCATGCAGCAGCCGGCTGATCTCTGTGCCTGTAACCGAAGCGATAACGACCGGCAGCAGGTAGACCGGGGTCCATTCGCCGATGATAACTTCCATGGTAAAAATGATGCCGGTAAGCGGCGCATTAAAGATCGCCGCAATGGCGGCTGCCGCACCGGAACCTGATACTGCAATTCTGATCCGCTCGTCGGTTTTGAACAATTTTGCAAAGTTCGAACCAATGGCTGCTCCGCTTACCACTACAGGTGCTTCCGGGCCGGCGGAGCCACCGGTCGAAATAGTGATCAGACTGCCTATCAATTTGGAGAATGAGGAGCGAAATTTTATCCTGCCCCCCTTCAGGCTGATGCTGTGGATCACCTCCGGTAAACCATGCCCGCCGAAATCTTTTACCACATATTTCAGAAATACGACGGTAACGATTAAACCAAAGATCGGAAGTGCAAACTGGAGCAATATATTGGTGTATTGATAAAAATAGCCGGCAAAATAATGCAGTCCGAAATTGAGGGCAACCGCGGCAAGGCCGCTGGTGATACCGACGATGAAACCGATGATCCCCAGTTTAAACCGGGGATCCAGATTGATCAGAAATTCCTGAACAGCAATCTTTATACTAAAATACTTATTTTTTAATTTCTCGTTCAATGCTCAATATTTCTGGAAGTAAATTATCCCGCTTATTTCTTTCGGACAGGATGGCCTGGATTTCTCTGTTTCTCAGCACATATCCGATTCTGGCAAGGATCTTTAAATGATCTGACGTATTGGCGGTAAACAGCATGAACAGTGCGAAGACCGGCTTTCCGTCAATTGCATTGAATTCAATGGCATCCTGCAAAAAAAGAACCGGTATATAAATGTCTTTGAGCCCCAGGTCAAGCCGTTCACGGGTATGGGGAATGGCGACGCCATTTCCGATTGCGGTCGAGGCCAGCTCTTCGCGGTTTAACAGTTCGTTCAGAATCAGGGAACGGTCGGCATTTACCAGAAAAGGTAAAAGTTCCAGTGCGTTTCGAAAAACCGTATAGATATCGGTGCCGCCGATATTATTGTAAATACCTCCGCGCATGATTGCCTGCTTCAGTATGTCTTGCGACCTGACCGTTTGCTGGGTGGTCTCCCGCCGGATCATGATATCATGCGTATCTGCCCATTCGAGAATTTCTCGTTTTTTGTACCTTTTCTCATTTCTGATCAACTTGAATGGAATTTTACCCTGATACTCCCATCGCTGGATGGTCACCAGGGGAAGATCCAGAAGATCAGCCACTTCCTGCGGCGTCAAGGTCTCTTTATCTCTCATCGATGCCTGTATACAGCCAGCCGGTAAATAACCAGCAATTACCTTTTGACATCTTAGTTGTGATCTCTCAGTGATCCCAGGATGTATAAGCTGTCTGATTTTTGCCGGACTCCAGAAAAATCAAGGTATGCGCTTCACCACACACCTTCCGAAGCCGTTTCCGTCCAAACAACGCATAGATATCAAATTTATTAAAATCTGACATTATTGCAATATATCCCGAAACTCGAATGAAAGTTGCACTGAAACAATTAAGCTGAAGTTCCGTTTAGTAATATGAAATACCCGGTTCTCGGCATGAGATTTTTTTTCCATATCAGACGTATTTTTCCGCTTGTTTTGTTACTCGCCTTTATCAACCTGTTCTGCCGGGGTGCGTTATCGCCTGAGGAAACACCCCCGGCTGCACCCAGGGAGGATTCGTGGACCATACATACACCCTTCAAATGGACGCACGATGGCCGGCCAATCGACGGTACATTTGTTACCGTCTACAGTGATGGCGCCGGGGATGCGCTAAAACAGCAGATTTGTGAAATAGCCGATCAACATTTTATGGATATCATGCAGCTATTTGATTTCGATCAGATAGAGGATCTGCGCTATCCTCCCGGCTATCCCCGGATCGATGTTTATGTCAACCGATTCCATACCGAAAATATCGCCTGGGCATACTGGGGTGGCTTCCTGATAACGATCCGGGTTGAACCCTTAAATGCACGCTGGTTGGGATATGTTACCTATACGGGGCACCATGAAATGGTGCATGTATTCGAGTTTTTGATCGAGGGAAAGGGCGGATTGTCCACCGATGTATGGTTCCGGGAGGGGCTGGCAGTACATCTGTCGGATACCGATGCGGTTGGTTTTAATCTGATCGATACCATCAGCGAGCTCGATGCCTGGATTGCCCGCAACGCCCATCACCCCGATCAGGGAAATCCGGTTGCGGTACACAGTCATACAGACTATCCGCCGGATGCGGATCGTACCTATTACTATTTCGTTTTTGAACTGACCATACGCTATTTACTGGACAGCCGGGGTGGTGCGCGCTCCCTCCAGGACGTGCTCGATGTTTTTTATGATATGCGCCATGATATACCATTTCCGGTCTCTTTCGCCCAGCGAATGGGCATTGGTCTTGATCGTTTTGAACACGAATTTTATGACCGGATGGTCGATTACCTCCGATTACCATAGCGGAAAAATCTCCCGATCCCAGCTAATACCCTGGTCGAAGTTTTGCTATAAGTAACTATCCGACTGATGCAAACATATGGCCGGTTTTAACGATACAAAAAAAGCCCGGATAAATTATTCCGGGCTTCTGTGCAAGCGTGTTTTGACCGACTCAGGTCAATTCTGCCCTTTTCGGGACCCTTTGCGACTTTGCGGGGCGTCTCCCTGTGGCCCTTCCCCGCTTTCAGGAGTCATTTTGCCTCCCTGTACCCGGTCACGCGGACGTTCCATCGCTCCACTGCCTTCACCCTGACGGAGCTGTTTAGCCTCCGCCTTCTGGCTTGAATTTTGTGCTTTTTGCATTTCCCCGTCCGGAATACCGTCGCCGTCGGCATCTTCATATTTTTTTGCCTTTTCTTTGGTCAGGATTTGTGACTGAACCTTCTCCTGCTTCTGCGCTTTGACCTGTTCCTGCAGGTCCTTATTCTCTTCAACCCGAACCTGGTTCATTTCTTTAGCCTGTTTGTTTTGCTGAACCTGAACCTTTTCCTGCTTCTGCTCTTTGACCTGTTCCTGCAGATCCTTATTCTCTTCAACCCGAACCTGGTTCATCTCTTTAGCCTGCTTGTTTTGCTGAACCTGAACCTTTTCCTGCTTCTGCTCTTTGACCTGTTCCTGCAGATCCTTATTCTCCTGAACCCGAACCTGGTTCATATCCTTCGCTTGCTTTTTATCCTGCGCCTGGTTCTGATCCTGAGCAAACGACACCAATGAAAGGGCAAAAACGAACGCTAAAATTAAAGTTAAGTGTTTCATGGCTACCTCCTGTTTAAGTTTCAACTCGAATATTACAACTTACATGCCAAATTCATAAGTTATTAATTTACAATATATTGTGAAAGAAGAGTTCGCCGGGTAAGTCGCACGATTCGCCCACCTGGTCGAATCCAGAATAAAATTAACCGTGCTTACCTGCTTGTAAGTCGTTTGGAAGGGATTGGGGGTAAAACGAAAGGAAGGAGGAATTTCCCCGACACAAGAGCGAAACTACCATTCGGTTTCAGCACATGCTGAATGGCGTCCCTTATATCCTTTGCTTTAAAAGTTATATTTTCACCGCGCATGCCTGATTTATTCATTTACCGGTTCGTTTTGGCTGCCAACCGGCAGGAGAAGAAGATCCTGATAATCGAAGCTGAAATCAACGGCACGGGAGAAGGGCTGCATTCTTGCCTGTTCAATCGAACCATCCGGGCCGAGGAAAAACGAGAGGAATGCATCCCCACGCAAAGTCCGGTCATGCCAGCGCGCGACAAAGCTGTCATACTGCCAGTGTTCCAGATTTCCGCTCAGCTCCGGAGTATGCTGGAATGAGATCTCCAGTTTTCCATTCTCGAACCGGATCCCAATATCTCCATACCAGGCATCGCGGTATAAACCTGCGTATTTCTCAAGCAGCAGTGACGGCCGAGAATTTTTATTGCGCGCTGCTTCTGCCAGCCGGATTTCCTGATCGAGTTTACGATTCCTGTACTCATTATACGTTTTATAAGCGTTCAGCCAGTCAAACTGTTCTGCATCCAGATAATGATCGAGAATGTGAAATGTAATCGCGTTGAATGCCGCACTGGATTCCTGATTGGTCAGCACAGTGATCCCCAGTTTCTCGGACGGGATCATTGCCATCCGTGAGAGGTAGCCAGGCAATCCGCCGGTATGGGAGATCAGCTTCCTGCCCCGGTAATCCTGAACATTGAATCCTAATGCATAAAACAGAAACTCTGTTTGCTTGAGCACCGGTTCTGAATCATATTCATTCAGAGGCTTTGGTGTTACCGGCGTCCAAAGCATCCTGGCTGATTTTTCCGAAAATAACCGGCCTTTTTCCCCCAGTCTCCCGGAATCCAGTTGGACGATCATCCAGCGGGCCATATCCCGCGCATTGGAATGGATCCCGCCGGCAGGATTTACATTATCACTCGTAAACGGCTTAACCTGAACAAGTTTACCATCAACCAACGCATGGGTGGCGGCGATATTTTGCCCTTTTAAGGCTCCTGCCGAGTGGCGCACATCGGTGGTGGTCATACCAACCGGCCCGAGTATTCTCTGTCGTACAAATTCCTCCCAGACGGTGCCCGATACCTGTTCTATCACTTCCCCGGCAACTGTATACAGGACATTATCATAGGCGTATGTATTTCTGAAACTGGTCTTCAGGGGAATAAATCGCAGGCGGCGAACGATTTCTTTGCGGTCATAGGTCGAGCTCGGCCACCACAAGAGATCACCGGCACCCAGCCCCAGCCCGCTGCGATGAACGAGTAAATCTTTAATGGTCAGCTCCTGTGTCACATAGGGATCCGCCAAACGAAAACCGGGGAGATAATCAATAACTCGTCCGTCCCATTTCAGTTTTCCCTCTTCCACAAGGATCGCCAGTGCTGTTGCCGTAAAAGCCTTTGTATTTGAGGCTATTCCGAAAAGAGTCTCTTCGTCGACCGGATCATCCTTTCCGATCTCTTTTATCCCATACCCTTTAGCCAGCAACACCTGACCGTCTTTGACAACAGCAACGCAAACACCAGGTACCTTGAAAGTCTCCATGACCTTTGCTATATAGGAATCAATATTTTCCGGTAATGGTGATTCTGATATTGCTGACCCTGTGATTAACAGGATAATCATACACATAAGAATTAATCGCATGAGGATACTCCCGGTTTAGAGGTCCAAGAATTCGTTGCGTAAAACGTAAGCCCTATGATCAACGGAAAATTCCGGAATGATCTGGCCTACTGTTATGCCGCGGAATCCGATAATTTCAATACGAGGGAAAATATAGTATATGCTCAAAAAAAGTTCAATTTAATCAATAGATGAGGTGTTTACTTTTTTGCCGCAGCCAGCCGGTGGAGATTGCGGATACACCTCAAAATGAATTTCAAAAGTGGAAAGAGCCAGGAAAAATTGCCGGTTTTTAAATGCATTCCCGTATGCTACTCACTTGAACCTGGATCATGTTCAATTATACAACTCCTGAACGCTAGCGGGATATGTTACGGTACTACTATCCTTCCTGTTTTTTGAAATGCTTTTGATTTCCCTGCCATAATTCTGGAACCTTTCGAACGAAGCATATTGAAAATCAAATTGTGTTCGCGTATCTTTAGATCACATGCTCTTAATATTAGCGAATACATATAATTCATATCCGTTAATTTTTATCGTATTGGATATAATTCTATCCTAACTACCGGGAGGAATCAGCGATGCGTCTTCTCTTTTATTTTATACCTCTGTTACTATTAATAACAAGTTGTTCGATCTTTCAAAGTTCACGCAAGATCGATATGGAGCCGTTTTCTGATAATGCCGAAACGATGTTTGGTGAGGCGGTAAAGATCAGCCGTCCTTTTCAATGGAAATATCTCAAGCCGTACCTTTCCATTCCCGAATTCACGGCACTTTTCTCAAAGTCACTCCCAATCCTCGAAGCCTTTCGCGGGATCGTCTATTACTCGAATCAGGTCGTTGCGATCAATAATGCCCGTATATCCGACAAGGAGAAGAACCGGCAACTGGCTCTATATTTACAGGAAGTCATCGAAAAAGCCATCAAAAGGCATGTGGCTGACAGCTTACGCCTGAACCTGACCGGCGCTCTGAATGTATTGGATGACATTCGCAAGGCGGAAAAGTATCTCGATGGAATCGCCGTAGCCGGCCCGATCATAAACGCTGTCGTCATTAGCGTACAGGATCGCATTGACGAGATCGAAGCTGATGTTCCAATAATTTTGATGGCGATCGATCGGGAGATTGAAAAGGACTACGGGATCATCCGCAAAAATTATCTGGCACTAAAAGTGTTGCAAAATAATACGATGCAATCGGTAACAAGACTGTACCGGGCACAGATCGGGGACAAAGCGGAGCTGGATACTCTGCTGCGGGAGGACGCTTCCCTGAAAAAATATTACACCTCTGCAGAAACAGCCACAACTGGTCAGCTGGCAGCCGTTGAAAATCATCTGGCCAACCGCTTGCAACAGATCGATGTTATGTTTAAACAGCTGGAAGATAGTAAACGGGAATATATCTCCAAGCAGGATGAACTGGTCGCCTGGCGTATTGAGGTGGATGAAAAGATCCGGATCGCCCGTTCTGCCATGTCCGTCTGGGCCCAGTCGCATCGCAATCTTGGATCCGGCATCCCGGTGCCGCCAATGATCGATGTGGCCGGCTTCGCCAGCGGTCTGGTCGGCAGCGCCACAAAAACAGTTATACCCTGAAGCTGATTTTAATTTACCCGTTCTTCGGAGAATCTGCGAAAATCGATATTGACCGCCTGATTGATGAAACCGGTTGGGCGGATTAACTGGGAATGTAACGTGGGATATTATTAGTTACTTTAGGATTTTCAATCAAATTTCCATTTCATTTTATTGATTCCAAGCTATCCGGTGGATGACTGGATTTTCCGTTGGTCCCGTTAATACGCTGCAATGAGAGGCTTCATGCCAGCATATTGGAGGCATTGATGGATCTGATCCATAAAATATCCGATTTCAAAGCGGACTGGCTCGATGTCGGTCTTACAAAAATCGCTGTACTGGGGGCTACTCTGATGGTTGCCAAATTGTGGGAGCCATTGTTGAGCCTCGAATGGTACTGGTACCTGATCATCTGGGTAGTCGCGGCTATTCGACCTTTTGTCACCGTGTATAAGTGGCTGACAAATGGTGCTCAATCTTAGAATATATACCATATGAACAGGTTGATACATCAGCCCAATCCAGTAAGCGATCAAAACCGCTGTAATTTTTATATTTGTGGGGATGACTATGAAACCTACCGGCCGCCGGACCTTTCTACGGCAAAGTTCAGGTATACTTGTCGGTCTTAGCGCCGGCTTGCCACTTTCAGTCAAATCTCAGGAACGGATTGAACCTCACGCTGTCAATGCCCGCCACTATCTGCAGGAAATATTATACACGACAGCGGAGGTCGATGACTGGCTGGCCGGCCGGGCCTTTCCTTTTTCAAAATATCATGCCAGATACGGGTGGCTGCTCAATAATGCCCGGTTCCGCGATGGGATTGATAACTCATATTCAATCTACACATATTCCGGCGAAGACGGCGAACGACAGATGAGCAACTATCGTGAAAGCCCATGCCGGATAAATACTTATGGCGATAGTTTTACGCAGTGCCACCAGGTGAGTGACCATGAAACCTGGCAGGAAATTCTCGCGGCACATCTGCAGGAACCGGTACGCAATTTCGGCGTCGGCGGGTGGTCGGTATATCAGTCCTACCTGCGCATGCTGGGCGAGGAACAGCGGTCTCCTGCGGAATACATCATCTTCAATATTTACGAAGACGATCACAAGCGAAATCTGGATGCATGGCGCAATATCAGGGTGCGAAAACACCCGCAGCATATCGAAGCGCCGCTTCCGCATATCAGTGTAAACCTCAATAAAAAGAGTTTCACCGAGCATGAGAATCCCTGTCCGACCAAGGAATCATTGTATGATCTTTGTGATCTCGAGAAATCCCTGAATCTGTTTGCCGATGATTTCGTCCTGAATATTATGCTGGCTCATCGTAATGCGGAATCCAAAAATCCCGCCGCCGGCTACACCGATTTTTTGACTCTCGCCCGGACACATGGCATCAATACCCGCGTCGACGACAGTCTTACCCTGGAGCGTGAGGCTGAACGGATGCATCGGGAAGCAGCTCTTTTTTCCAGTCTCAATCTCCTTGAAAGAATCAGGGATTTTATCGATTCCCATCAGAAAAAAATTTTATTTGTACTTTCGTATTCTCCAAAATCTATCGCTCAATTTCTGGAAACAGGTGAAGGTTTTGACCGGCGCTTTATCGATGCCCTTGACAAATATAATTTACCTTATACCGATCTGCTCGCTGCGCACGTAGATGACTTTAAAAAATACAGGATCGATATCAAGACATACCTCGATCAATATTTTATCGGGCACTATAATCCACGTGGCAATCATTTCTGCGCACTCGCCATGAAGGATACACTGGTCCGGTTGCTCGAACCCAAACCGTTAGCTTATCGCGCTTAAAAATGACCGGTGATATACTATATCCGAGTATTTTTAATGACGTCATCGGACCGGTGATGCGCGGGCCGTCCAGCTCCCATTGCGCCGCCGCTTTGCGTATCGGGCGTCTGGCACGTGATCTGATGGGCGGAGAAATCACCGATGTTGATGTTCTATTTGACCCGGAAAGTTCTCTGGCTACTACGCATGAGACCCAAGGATCGGATATGGGGCTGTTCGGCGGGCTTCTTGGCTGGGAGGCCACCGATGAACGGCTGCCGCAATCAGGTTCAGCTATCCGGAAGGCGGGGATTGCTGTCCGCATAAAAATTGAAACGCTCCGTCACAAACATCCAAATACCTATCATTTGGTACTGCGCAATCGCCGGGAGCAGCACCAGGTGACCGCTGTCTCCACCGGCGGAGGGATGGTTCGTCTGGTTGACATTGATTCTATTACAGTTGATATCCGGGGTGATTTTTATGAAACCCTGATTTTTACCGGTCAGGTGCAGGAGATCGTCAATTTCCTGGGAAAGCGATACTTTAATGATTGCATAATTACCACTTCCGGCGGATTGATCCGGATCAAAGCGCAGAAGTCTTCTGAGGCAGAACTGATCAATGAATTGACCAGGCGCTTTCCTGAAGCAGGGATCCGGCGGTTGTCACCGGTATTACCTGTGCTGTCGCGCAGAAATATGCAGGTACCATTTCTCAACGCGGCATCGATGATAAAGAAAAAGGCAAACCGGATAAGACCATTATGGGAGCTGGCGGTCGAATACGAAAGTCACCGCGGGGCGCTCTCGAAAGCAAAAGTGATGTCCATGATGACCGATATCCTGAAGATCCTGCAGGAATCTGTCCGTATCGGCCTGGCGGGTACTGCCCATGCTGATCGCATCCTTGGCCATCAATCCGGAAATTTCATCAGCGCAATGCAAAATGAGCAGTTACTGGAAGCCGGCATGCTTAATAAAATGATCGCATATATTACCGCCCTGATGGAAGTCAAAAGCGCCATGGGGATCATTGTGGCTGCTCCGACGGCAGGTGCATGCGCGGCGTTGCCGGGAGCGGTGATTGCGGCGGCAGAATATAAGGGACTTGGCGATGAAGCCATGTCCAGAGCTCTCCTGGCCGGGGGGATGATCGGCATTTTTATCACAGCGGGAGCCACATTCGCCGCCGAGATAGGGGGGTGTCAGGCTGAGACCGGCGCGGCCGCCGGAATGGCTGCCGCAGCTTTGACCGACCTTGCCGGCGGATCCGTAGAACAGGCATTGAACGCCGCATCCATGGCCTTGCAGAACAGTCTTGGAATGATCTGCGACCCGGTCGCCAACCGGGTGGAAGTTCCGTGTTTGGGAAAAAATGTGCTGGCGGCCGCCAACGCACTCAGTTGTGCCAATATGGCACTGGCAGGCTATGATCCGGTGATACCGCTGGATGAGGTGATCGAGACGATGGACCGGGTTGGTAAAAGTCTGCCCAGAGAATTATGCTGCACGGCATTAGGGGGCTTGTCAGTCACACCTACATCAAAGCGCTTGGAAAATTCGCTTAAAATCCAGCTGCCTTAGTGAGAGAATCAATGACTCGTTTGATCATTTTCGAGAATTTTTTTTAAATTTTCTCCCTCCTCGCGCATATGCTTTTTTGCTGATTGAAGACCCCGCTCCAGTTTGCGGCCAGCCAGCCATTTAAAAATTTTTCCGAGCCGGAAACTGGCCTCCGCAATAAACATGCATCCTTCTGCAGCGGGTTCGATTACAAACCGGTTACCGGGGAAGTAGAATCTCAGCAGGCGGATCATCGGAACATATACGATCTCTCTTTCAGGCACGATCTTCGATATGACAAATTTTAATTTATGTAGCTTCCCGTGCATGTATTCCTCTGCATACAGCACCGAGCCCACAGTCCATGGTTCACCCTTGAGCCAACGGAAAGTAACATGATCCTGCGGGTGCCAGATCCGATAATTCTTCTCATCCAGATTAAGGAAAAATTTAAATACCCGTTCCGGCGACGATTTTATTTCGATGGCATGTCTCAGAGTATGTGTTTCAAAAATCTTCAGAATCGGCTCCTTATTATTTTATATTGCAATGTGCTTTATCTATTTTCTGGGCAGGTTTTTTACATATGCCAGGGCTGTTTCAATCCAATTTTCCAGATCACCGTCGGACTCGAATCCCGGCGGATCCACATAAATTAAGCCGGTCATCGGTTTGCCGGTAAAATCCATTTTCCTGGCATATGGCCGTGCAAGGGCATGCTTATACTGGTCGGCACCTACCCGCAACATCAATGTGTCCTTGACCACCCCGGCACACATATTGCCGTTTACCATAAAGGCTAAGCCACCGAACATCTTCTTTTCCTCTACACCGGGAATTTCCTGCATTACATCACGCAACCGTTGGGCAACACCTTCATCATATGCCATTTTTTATTCCTTTCATTAGATATTGTTAAAAGGATGCACATTATAACGCTGGAATTTCAATAAAATTAGTTTTTCAGTCATTGCCCTCCGCCTGAAGCAGAAAATAAACTGCACCATTTGGATTTCCGCCACAGATCGCCAGGTTGCACAGCCGGCACGCTGGAATCCTCATGACGACATCCCATACAGCAAGATCGATAACCGGTAAACTTAACATTTCAGAAATCCCATCAATATTAATATACCTGAATAATTTACAACCACGCCTGTGGCGGGCAGGCAGAGGATGCAGAGTCTCATTAAGTTATATAATAACAAGTAATTATGAAAAATTATAATAATGAGCATTATTTTTATCAGATACACTTTTTGTTTCTATAAATATAAAAAATTCAAAAATATAACCCCATGTCCTCTGTGGTTTATGAATACATGAGGTATATCAATAATTCGTCAATTTCGTTTCAACAGGGAGGATTTGATAATCGCGATCTGTCCGGCATGATACAAGTTATGCTGGACAATACCATGTATCAGAATATACCATGAAAAATCCCGGCCCGGAACAATTTTCATCAGATCATCATCGGTGAGACCCGATACCCTATCGATTAAAAGATTATGAGTTTCAACCAAATCGTCCATCGTTTCAGCCCATTCATCTTCTTCGGCCTCCTCCACTTCAGGCCAATCCTGATCGGGCAGGGGGTCGGCCGGCATTGAGTCGCCATCCAACGCATGGACAGTCAACCGCATCCATACGATCATATGCAAAACGATCTCCCAGATTGTGTGGACGCCTTTCATCGGCAGCGTGTTGGCAGCGCTGCAATTTACACCCGAGAGGATCTGGCGCACCGAGGGCCCATGCCAGGCTTCTCCTCTGAAAGCACGTTCCAGCTGATCGGTAATACGTTCAATCTCGGTCATAAATTCCTCCCACCGCTTTCGCTACCACAAGGGGATGCCGGTTGGGCGGGTAATGGTGTTTATCTTCACAGTACCAGCCCCATGTGGTATAGATCAAAATATTTTCCATTTATATAAAGTTCTTTTTTAATGTTCCCTTCAATAATAAAATTCTTACGATCATAGAGCAGAATCGCGCGGTGGTTATCCGTCCTCACGCATAGATTTATTTTCTTTATTATACCGGTCTCGCGCGCCCATTTAATAAGCGTATCAACCATGAGGCCACCAATCCCAAGACCCCAGTGGGATTTTCTGACCGACATACTGAACGCGCCGCTGTGCCGTGTTCGAGGGCGATGCCCTCCTGCGAAACTGAGCATTGCAACAATGTTACGATCGATCAGTCCCAGGATAAGTAAGTGATTTGCGGCCTGTGCGCTCATTTTTATAAATGCCTCTTCCTGCTCCTTGCTGAAATCGAGCTCCCCCGCACCAAAGGTAAGAAAATCCGACTCGTTACTCACCGTCTCCGCAAAATCAAGCAGATGCGCTGCATCCTCAATCCCGGCTTCACGGATAAGGAGCAGATCACCATTCGGTATATTTCTTTCGATTTGCTCCATGATCGTAATCTGATGGCGGACATCCGGGTAACAGTTTAAAATAAGTCAGGTCATCTCATGGTATCTGCCATACACCTAACTCAGGATAACAGCCCGGTACCGGTTATACAGGTACGAGACCAACAGCAATATCAGACCAAGGCCAAAAAATGAGAATATTCTGTAAAATGTATCCAGGAACGACAGATCATAAATAAAAATTTTCAGAATTGTGATGCCGAATAATACAATGGATGAGACTCTGACGGCATACTTTCGTTTCCAGATTCCGATACCCATTAATACGATTGAATAAAATAACCATACGCCCGAAAGCACTAATTGCTTCAAATTGGATGTCAGATTGATCCGGACCTGGTCATCCCTCTCTCTCAGAATCACGAATATTTTATCAAAATAGTCCTTTATTTCCCCGGTTAAGAAAGTAAAACAAAGAATGATCAGGGCTATTTGCAGGGTAAGTTGCACTTTAGGAATCCAGCTGTATAATTCACTGTTTTGTTTGAAGATATAGATCTGAATGAATGACGCCAGGATAAGACCGATGATAATCAGTGCGCGAAAATTAAATAGCAACGAAAAATCATGAATTGGGGTATACGCCATGATGCTGCGAAGCGAAGCTTCAAGAATTGAAATCATGATACTGAAAACACCGGTATAAATAAATGGCAGGATTTTTTTCCGCAGACCCAGCCAGACAAATATGAGCGCATGTAACATCCAGACCGCGGCAATAATCAGGAGCTCCTGTGCAAAATAATATGCCTGGAGTTCATTCGACGCGCCCAGCATTTCCAATCTGAAATAATCCCGGACTTCAACCGTGAGCAGCCACAAGACTGAGACCGAAAGAGTGTATAAAAAAAACGATTGTAGATTTTTACTGTATTTAACTGACAACACGCGGGTTAAAACAGTTGCAACACCTGCCGTAATCGATAAAATTGCGAAGGCAAGTACCCGAAAATTCAATACCAGCCGAAACTGTTCAATTTCTTCAAACTGGTAGGTATTTTCCGAGAATAACAATTTCAGTAATGACAATAAAAATACCCCGAATCCCGCCCACCATAAGTATACAAATCCGGGCCGGGTACCAAGCCAGAGCAATATGATGGCTTCAAGCAGCCAGAAGACAACGATCAAAAATCCGCTAAACTGTATCGTAGTCGCCGCAACAAGTAATGCCACCGCCGATAAAGCATATTGAATATGCGCCTTACTGTTGTCAGGCACCTGTCTTTTGATCCATAAAAATGCACCTGTATATAAGCCGGCAATCAGTATGGCTGTCATCCCCATCCATTCGTTCGCATATTGATTGACCGGCAGATAAATTAATGAGAAATAAATCAGACCGTTTGCAGCCGCAAAACTTCTTCGTATTTCAAAATAAGAGCTGCGGCTTTTTAGAATACGAAAAATATCCAGAATAAAATAAAAGAACCAGATGATGGTAAGATAAATGATTACCGTAATTAGTTTTCCGGTATCAAAATATGCTCCGTACCATTGTGAGTATATAAGAAAAGTTGAAATCAAGGCCAGTGGTTCCATAAACCACCAGGTATCCTTTTTTAAGGCGATTGAGATGACCCCTGCGTTCAGTAAAACAAAATAGGTAAAAAGGCCTATCTCGTTTGGCTGATCCGAACTCAGCAGCAAGGGGGTGAGCATACCGCCGACCAAACCCAGGATGGAGACAGCCGCGGCATTATACCAGATCGCCTGTAAAAAAGCGAGGGTAGTAATAACCGACATGATGATAATCGCGAGTGGCTGTGCAAAAAGGTAATAAAAATTGTATGCGGCATAGACAGAGAGATATAAGATGGCGATGCCTGCCCCGACAAGGCCCTGCGCGAATATTTCAAATCTCCTGTTTTTGAAACGAATTGCAATAAGAAGCAGGCCGGATCCGATAAATCCACCAATAATGATCCGCATGGTTTCATCGATCCAGTCATTATCGAACGCATATTTCAGGAAAAAACCGACCGCGATAATCAATGCTACGGCGCCAATTCTGTTCAGCAGTTTGCCCCCGATCAGGGATTCCCATTCCTCTCTTGTCCGGGATGGTCTGGTACTTTTGACAGGTGCACCAGATACAGGTGTAACCGGCATGCTGTCTTTCCGATCTGGAATTGTTTCTGATATATTCTGTTTTTCCGGGGCAGGGACTGGCGGGGAGACAGACTCGAAGGTTTCGGATGAAATAAGCTTTTTAATCCGAAGGATTTCCTGCTCTAACCGGGTAACTTTTTTGGAAATTTCATTGGTCCTGATGAAGAACACGATCAGTAATACGATGATCAAAATAATGAGCAGCGCAACCATTTATTCTCTCATATTGTTGAATGATACTCATAAAAATTGGTTTGTCAGAAGTCTCTGAATATTTGAAAACCGAACAGTTTATTCACAAAGAATAGGACCGGATATTGATGGTGTATACCATAATGAATATTCTACATTTAATCAAAAGTATCAAATAAAAAAGATGGGAATTCTGAATTTCCATCAATTATCATATATCAGAAAATTACACACTGTATGCTTTAGGGCAAAAATGTATCTCTACTTGATTCCTTACTCTCTTTCCATCTTCATCTTTAATTTAGCCTATTCCGCCCTTAATGCCATAACAATATTTTTCCGGGCGGCGCGGGCCGCCGGTAAAAAGCCGCCCAAAAGTCCCATCACCAGCGCGAAGATCAGCGATGAGATGACAATCGAAGGGGAAAGGGCAAAACTGAATGCAAGTTCTGAAAAGGACTGGAAATTAAGCGTTGAAATCGTAAAAAACTGTAAGAATGATGCCAGAAATATCCCCAGAACCGCGCCGGTAATTGCGATCAGGATGGATTCGATCAGAAATGCTCCCAGGATACTTTTACGCCGGAATCCCAGTGCCCGCATAGTGCCGATTTCAACGGTCCGGTTTGCTACGGCAGCATACATTGTAATCATGGCCCCGACGGTGGCCCCGATGCTAAATATCACGGTGATAAAAATTCCCAGAATCCTGATAAAGCCCGCAAGGCTCTCCGACTGTTCGGCATAAAATTTTTGTTCTATTTTAGGTTCAAATTGATTCAACCGCTGGTCGCTTTCAAAAGCCTGCTTAAATGAGTCAAAATTACCCGGATCATTTAGTTTTACGGTCATGGTGGAAACAGAGCTACCCCGGTTGAACGCATCCAGCATCTGGATAGTATCTCCCCATATCTCTGAATCAAATCCGCTGCCGTTTGTGGAGAACACGCCGACCACTTCCCACAAATTTCCGGCAAATTTAATCTTCCGTCCGATACCGGCTGCCGGAAAGCGTTTTGCTATTGACGTGCCGGCAATGAGTTCACGCAGCGCCGGATTAAACATTCTTCCCTCGATTAATTCTACCTGAGGCCGAACCTGCCGTATGTCGCCGGAGACACCCCGCACGGTAACATTGCTGATCCCGCCATCATCACGGAAAAGATTGATGACTACAACCGGTTCCCTGGATAATACCTGACTTCCATCCGAGGCTTGTAAGATGTGGGGTAATGTCTGCACAATATTGCCTGTTTCACTGTCGATAATACTGGTGATTTCTCCTCCGGCCGCTTTCCTGAGAATCATGACATTATCGGCTGAACCGGTAGCTGCCAGGGTTTTTTCGACACCGTAGGCCATCATCAATACCGCTGCAAAAACAAAGACAACCAGTGCGACACCCGCGACGGTAATGACTGTTGTCGTTTTGCGAGATTTGAAGCTTTTAATGATATATTTGAATGGCAGTTTCATTTAAGTCTCCTTCGCACAGCGATTGCTTCGTCGCCGCTCCGCCTGGCACAGGTGCTTCTCTCAGACCATTGCAATCTTCAGCACAAATATTTGACGACCCGACACTTCTACCAACCCCGCTTACCCTACAAACCGGAAGCCATCTATAATTCGCGTGGTCAGTGCCCTTTGCACAGGAACAAATCCAGCCGCCAAACCGATAAAAAGCACTGCCGATAATGCCAGGATGATGGTAACCGGCTCCACCTGGAATACGGGAAATATCCCTTTTGGAATGGCCTGCTCAAAGCCGGCGACAATTGGAAATATCAGCAGCAAACCGAGTCCGCCTCCCAGAGCCGAGATCAGCAGCGATTCCCCCATAATCAGGCCGGTCAGATGTCCGCCTGAAAAACCCAATGCTTTAAAAACCGCGAACTCCCGCGTTCTTTCACGGGCTGACATAACCATGGTGTTCGCCAGGACCAGCATAATGATCCCCACAATCAGGAAAGACATCACATTCATTGCTGTCAGAATTGCACTGGTGGAGGCTACGAAACCCTGCTGAAATGCCCGCTCGGTTTCGGTTTTGGTCTCGGCAGATGAATTGGCAAATTGGTCATCGATTGCCGCCGAAATTTCACCTGCACGATCCGGGTCGTCGATTTTAATGATATACCATCCAACCTCGTTTGCCCGGGAAGGATCCTCCTGCTCCATGCGCTGGTTCAAATAATCCCAGTGAAACAGCATCTGACTGGTATCGGTATTTTTATTTTTTCCGCGATATATTCCGCGTATTACAAATTCCCATTGACCCGGATAGATATCCCCTTCCAGCGGCATCAGATCACCGACTTTGAGATTATACTGGCGGGCGATGCCTTCTCCCAGGATACAGGCATTCCTTTCTTTTCTGAAATCGGCCAGTTCATTTTCATTCACCAAAAATTCCGAGTATACGCTAAAATAGGTATCGGCATCGATTGCCATCCGTGCAAAGAACTGGGTTTTGTCAATATAAACACCGCCAAACCAGTTGGCGTAGGAGACGATATCAACGCCCGGCACTCTGTCGATTTTATCCCGGTAGGCATAGTTCAGCGGAAAGATGAAAGAAACCGAATGGCGGGTAATCAGACGATCGGCCTGGGAGGCTTCCACCCCGATATTCCAGGCAGTGACGACTGTACGCAACAGGCCGAAGGCAACCATGGCCACAGCAATACCCAGAATCGTTAAAAGGGTTCGAAGTTTATGACGCAGGGCATTCTTAAAAATCAGCTTGAAGACTTTCATACCGGCTCCTTGAACAGGTCACCTTTGTCGAGGTGATGCAGGATTTTGGCCTTTTCTGCCGCACGCGGGTCATGGGTTACCATTACCACGGTCTTCTCATATTCATTATTTAATCGTTCCATCAGGGTCAGAATTTCTTCAGCTGAATTTTTATCGAGATCACCGGTCGGCTCATCCGCTACCAGAATCACCGGATCGCTTACGATCGCTCGGGCAATCGCGACCCGCTGCTCCTGGCCGCCGGAAAGTTGTTTGGGATAGTGGTGCATCCTGTCTTCCAAACCGACAATAGTAAGTGCTGTTTGCGCCTGCTTACGACGTTCTGCTTTGGATAATCTGGTCAGCAATAACGGCAGTTCAACATTCTCGAATGCAGTCAAAACCGGAATCAGATTATAAAACTGAAAAACAAATCCCACATGGCTGGACCGCCATTTGGCAAGTTGTGATTCATTCAGGGTGGTGATCCTTGTACCGTCGACAACTACCTCCCCTTTGGATGGCTTATCAATGCCCGCAATCAGATTGAGCAGCGTGGTTTTCCCCGATCCTGAAGGTCCCATCAGTCCCAGAAAGTCCCCTTTGTTTATCGTTAAGCTGATATTATTCAATACCGGTATCTCAAAACTATCACGCCAGTATGATTTTGAAAGATTTTTTATCTCGATCAATGCAGACATACTTTCTCCAACTATTCTTTTACCTGAATTTTTGTCCCGGCTGAGATGTTATCGTCCGGACTTTCAATAATACGATCACCATTTTTTAAGCCCTGTTTGATTTCGATAAAATTGCCGTAGCGCTCACCGGCAACCACCGGGACCTCAACAGCCTGATCATCCTCCACCATAAACACCACCGCCTTATTATTACGGCTTGTGAGGGAAGATTGCGGGATAACCAGAACCGGTGTTACCGATTCTACCACATCCTGCAGCCGGTCTCCGAGAAACAGAACCTTTGCGCTCATTTCCGGAAGCACCTTTGCGTCATAAGACCTGAAACCGACTTTTACAAGCACCGTTGCTTTTGCCCGGTCGGCTGTAGGTACAATTTTTGCGACAAAACCGACGTACCGTTGTTCCGGATATGCATCAAGCGTTATTTCGCACGCCTTTCCCGGGTTTATTTTTTGAATATTTGATTCGGAAACATCGGTTTCGACCTGCAGGGAAAGCATATCGGCAATCGTTACCACAGCGGCGCGGGAATTGGCACCGGCCGCCAGAGGTGCCACGATCTCCCCCACATCGGCGTTTTTGCTTAAAACCGTTCCGGCAAACGGCGCTCTGATCCGCGTGTTTTCCACCGCAACCTCAGCGGCATCAATACGGGCTTTTGCCAGCTCAATCGAAGCAAGCACCCGATCATAATTGGCCTCAGCATTTTCAACATCCAGTTCCGACGCCAGTTTTTCTGCAAACAGAGCTCTTTGCCGGTTGAAATTATTTTCCGCCGCTTTGAGTTCCGCTTCCTGCACTTTCAGATTGGCTATCGCTTCATCAAGCTGTGCCCGAACATCCTGATCTTCCAGCCGGGCAATCACCTGATTGGAATCCACCCGGTCCCCTTCAACCACTCCGAGGTAAACCAAACGCCCGGTCCCCTTGGAAGCCACGGCGGCCTTTCGCTGTGCCACCACATATCCGCTGGCGGTCAGCATCGCATTGGCCTGCGAAGGGGACTGCAAAGTAGCCCTGGTCAGCCGGACCTCGATTGCTGAGGAAAACAAACTGCCGGAAATCCACAGGACTGCAAGGGCTAAAACGATCATTACAGCCATGCCTGTCAAACCATAATACATTTTTTTATTACTACCGGGACCGGTTAGTAAATTTCTCTTGGACCTATCGATTTTCAGGGACGACAGATCTGCATTTCTCGTTGACATCTTAACACCCAGTATAAACTTTAGTAAATACAATCATATGGATAATTGTGTTGTAATGCAGCACTTAAATGAAACAGGCTTTAATTTAAGGTGTAAAATATGTATAACAAAAATCCTGTATACGCAATACGTATCTATTGAAATCTCTCAGTGAATTTCCCGGTTCTTGACAGCAGTTTCAACCGCTTTCATTAATACTTTACTCGTCGTGGTCGCGCCGGTGACAGCATTAATGTCAATCCGCTGTTCACGGAGCATCTTCTGTGTAATACCTTCTGCCAGCCGGGCATAAAAACTATCCCTGTTATTTACGATATCTATCCGCTGCAGGTGATGATTTACAATCTCCACCTGAACTGAATAACTGAATCCGTAATCCGCATTTCCGGTATAGATACCATCCGGTATCCGGGAGAGGTCAATCCCCTCTATCCGAAGATTGCGATAATGGTTTAATTGAACAAACTGCATTATACTGCTCACCAGAAGCAGCACAGCGACAATGATACCGGATATCAGTACAATTTTACGGTTGATCCTGAATTTCGGCTGCCGCGTTCCCCACGGTTTTATGACCGATATAAAAACTATAATGGATAATGCAAACAGCTGGAGAAGCGTATAAAATATTGTCTGCCGTTCATAACTGATATAATCCGGTTGAGCCGTTGCACCTGCTTCAAATATATCTGATGTTGCTGCCATTCCATTTACCGCGGGTCCGGCCAGAAACATTAACAGAAATGCCAGGAGGATTACACCCATCCATTTGAACAGAATCCAGCGGAACTTAAAAAATCCCCAGGTGGTGAACATGGAAAAGACCAGTCCGGACAAAGCCACAGCTATGGAAATATTCATGACGACCGTATCAAAAATGATAAATATGATCCGGTCAACCGGGGCATAGGTATCCGGTTGAAAATATGTGTGTTTGGTCGACAGCAACAACAGGGTTACCAAAAGAGATCCCACCCAGATTGCGATCAGTAGGATATGGATGCCCAAAACTATTTTTTTCCCGCGGACACCTAGCATGTATTTCTACCCAAAATTTTAAAACGATTTATTTTTTACTTTGAATACAATAAACGTAATATCGTCATTCTGCCTGCTCCCGTTTCGCCAGGCGTCCCCGAATGTGAATAAGGTGCGGACTATTTCCGTCGGAGACAATCCGGCGATTTCCAGAAATTTTTTCCGGATACGGTGGGTGTCCAGCGACTCTTTCTGGTCATTGAACAATTCGGGTAAACCATCGGACATAAGCAAAACCGTATCCCCGGGTGCCAGTTCTGTCTCAAACGTTTTATAAGGAAAGGTATCAAAAGCCCCCAGAGGCATACCTTTAATGATATGTTCATCAACTTTTTTGGTACGATGACGGTAAATATAAAACGGGGGCATGCCTGCCGAGGACAGCATCATTTTATTATGTTTTATCTTGACCAGCATCAGGGCCATATACAGATTACCCAGCTGCATCTGTTTTATTGTCCTGGAGCATTTTTCGAAAAAAGCAGGCATATCATCGTGGGGCATATGGGTCAGGAACAGACTTTTCACGATGGATACCATAATCCCGGCTTTCATACCGTGTCCGGTGGCATCACCGATGGCCAGTATCAATGTCCCGTCATCAGTGAGCTTATAATCATAATAATCACCGCCTACCTCGGCCGCGGTTTTCATATCAAAACAGATCTCCAGGCCGTTTACCTCGCTGGCACACTGGGGAAGCATCGATAACTGCAACTGCCTGGCCGCTTCCAGCTCTTTCGACTTCCGCGCATCCTCAATCTCAAGCAGACGCTTGGAGAGCTCCATTTCCCTGGCTTTGACGTCCTGTTCGATGATTTTCCGGCTGGCCCGGGCAAAGTCCCGTGCCAGAAAGACTGAGATTGAAATAATCAGGCATACAAACCCAACCGGATATCCATTATGAATATCGTTTATCGGATCGATTATTTCCAGGTCCATCAGCAGGTCATAACTTGAAAAAAGAAATAGCAAAATAAACCCGCCTGCGATAATCCAGGCGTCATGTTTCTTCTGATCGATTGCCTTTTTAAATACTCTGATGCCCTCAACCGGAACACTTATCATGGCAATTTGAAGCAGGGCAAAATTTTCAATCGGATCGATAACCGAAAAAATCCCGGTAATAATCAGAATTAACGTGATAACCCAGAAATGTTTCGGAATTTTAAAGTCAAATGCGGCGTAAAAAAATAGCAAGGCAAAAATCGGATTATAGGGACTAACCGCCCGGTGGAGTAGCAGGTAAATCATCGCCTCTTCCCGGGTTGTGGCCAAAGATGCCCCGTAATCAAAAAATACATTCAGCGCATAGGCAAACAGAAAAAGGGTAAAATACAGGTTACTTTTGTTCCGGGGATTGTACAAATAAAGAAAAAGGTGCAATACGCCAAAGGCGAGGGCAAGAGTCGTAAAGAATATCTGTTGATACAGATCGATCATAGCTGTGTCAAATTTTGTATAAAAGCATGCAAAATTTGGTAGAAATTATCGTATTACAATCTGAAACGCCAGTGAAAAATATTCCGATTGCATTATCTGGACAGATGAGGAGCAGGTAATGAAAGATTAGGGATTAGGAATTACAAATGAGAGATGAGGGATTAGAGATCAGATATGTGGAAATATAATTTTGGAGAAAGAACCAGCTATTCGGAATATCTGTGAGTAAAGCCTGATAGGTATTATAATCGATAAATCCATTTTCCTCTTTTCGCTGCTTTTTTGTCCGACTCCTTTCACAATAATCACTAAATCATAGTATTTAATTCCAAATCCCTAAATTCTCACCCCTCATTATATAGTTCCTAATCCCTAATTTCTCACCTCTCATTTGTAATTCCTAATCTCTAATCACCATCCCTTTCCCGCACAACTCTGAAGCCGATCTCCTGGTCAACGGTGCCGGGCGTCCATGCGGCACGGGCGGTACAGCGTGCTCCGCCGGGACCGAAATTCCATGATCCGCCGCGAATAACACGATAAACACCACCATCCGGACCCTTCGGATCCCGGCCCGGACAGTTGCGATAATATTCCTCCGAATACCAGTCCGAACACCATTCCCAGACATTTCCCGCCATATCATATAACCCCAGCGCATTGGGTGCGAAACTGGCAACAGAAACCGTTCTGGCTCTGAATGTTCCGGTTTTTGAATACGGTTTTTGATGTGCCGGATCTCCGTTGATATTCATTTCCTCCGGATCGGCAATATCTTTCCCATTTCCGAAACGCACTTTTTCCCCACGCTCCCGGGCGGCAAACTCCCATTCCGCTTCGGTCGGCAGACGGATCTTTTGCCCGCTCTTTCGCGACAACCATTGGCAAAAGGCTACCGCATCTTCCCATGTAATTCCGATCACGGGCCGGTTTGCTCTGCCCCAATCCTGATCAGCGGGTCTAGTCCAACCGGTTTCCTCACAAAACCGGTCATACTGAGAAAAAGTTATTTCTTTTGTGGCGATTTCAAAACCCCCGATCGAAACAGGGTGTACCGGGATTTCTGCGCGTGAGCCTTCTCCGAAGACATCCCCCATCTGAAACGTATCACCTGCCACCTGGATAAAAACAATGCCAAGTTTTTTAATTATCTGATCACCGGGTACGGATTCATCCGAATTTTTTTTTGTAATGGTTTGATCCGGTTTTTGAGTCTTTAATACGCTGCGGGAGGAACCATCAACAGACATCGCGGTTATTGCAATGATATTACCCGATGTATCCGTATCGAACCGGGTACGGATATTTTCATTATCTTCAATAATAAAAGTCTGATCGGTCAGTGCCAATAATGGTTTGTATGTATCATCACCCGGCTGGCGTAACAGCAAATTGACTCCCTCAATCTTCACCGATACCGGGCCATATTCGCCGGCATATTTCTTCAGCTGTGCTTCCGGGATAACGACCGGATTCAGACGCGCGTTCTGATATTCCCATATCCATTTAAGTGAAATTTTATCCGGTCCTTCGGCTTTTGTATACAGTTTTTCCAGGGCCAGTACATAGGCCGTATCAAAAGCTGTATCGGCCGGAACTTTGATATGCGGTTCAACACCTGTGATCTCCCAGGTTTCTCCTGTGGTCGGATCTGATGACTGGCCTGTGGGTACACGGAGTTCTACATGATAATCCCTCAGATAAAAAAATCCTATCGAGTGTGCGCCCCCGCTGGTTGTCTCCCCTATAATAGTCGCTCGATCCATATTTTTAAGTGCGAATGCAAATCCCTCTGCTGCGGAAAAAGTATACGCGTTGCTGGTCAAAACGTACAGATCCGCTCCGGTCAGTTTCCTTCCCGGCACATATGAGTAGGTCCAGTCCTGATCGGTTGTATTGCGCTTGGAGGAATTGATGATATGCACCGGTTCTTCAAAGAAATAGCTCAGAATCATCTGCTGCATCGTTGAATGACCACCGCCATTGTACCGCAGATCGATGATCAGGGCATCACAGTCAGCCAGAAAATTCATAGCCGCCACAGCGGTGGTTCCGGCATAGCGGGGATCAGCAAATTTATCAAACCGTAAATAGCCTATATTGCCGGGCATGTGCCGGATTTCCTTAAAATAAAAATTCTCCTGCCGCTCATGCTCATTTTTATCCGTAGCATACTTTTCTTTTTCTACCTGAGAAGCTGAATCCGGGGGTGGGGGATCATCATTACGCAGCAGTTTCAGATGCAGATCCTTGCTTACCGCCTGCATATCCTTTGTCAGTGCAGAGATCAATTCATCTACCGTTGTAATCGTTTCATATTTTTCACGTTTCAGGTTTTTCCGCAGCAGGGTATCGATTCTTGCCGCCATTTCTGGAAAGACATGATTTTCTTTTATCATCTCACATACCCAACCGATTATCTGCTCCTTCTGATCTGCATCGATATTCGCCTGTTGAGCACCTGCCAACACATTTGGAATTTTGAGAAAAGTTAGTATTGAAAATAGTATGAATAGAAAACAAGGATTGTTTCGAAGAAATGATGTTATCATGTGGGTGTATTGCCTGGGTTCAATATCCAAATCTGCAGACATATATTCTCCTTTCGGAAATCACCTGAAATCAAGCCCTTTCACTCAACTTGAATCACCTTACAGATATCACATCAACATCTATCAATTCTGCTTTACGACAAACGGAAATAAATGTTTTAGTTTTCCGGTATAAAGGCCGGCTGAGACTTTCCGCATTTAAATCCTATGGACCACAGGAAATAAAAGCGCAGAAATCGGATAACGATCATCAGCGGTTTGAGCAATCCCGTTTAAGTACTCAGAATTTGCTGGTATCTGAGCATACCGGTGGGAATTTTATACGGAACTACAAGAATGACAGTATATTGACCAACCATCTCGGCAGGGGCTTTCAGCCTTGTTTTACCCAGGAATATAAATTCACCTCCTTCAAGTCATCCTTGGTATCGGATCATTGAGCCGGCCCTGACACCTTTCGTCGCACCTTCCAATCTTCATAGATCGGCGGAAGCAGAAGACGCTCATGCTGCATAAGATAATACAGTAAATCAATTTTCTTTCCGCCGAACATATGTCCAATTGATGTGAGCGGTGAATCTTCGCTTAGCCGGTTCAGCCATTCATGCAGATATCCACGTGTTTGAACGATATAGGAAACTTTGGTTTTTTTAATCGGCATCGACCTCTCAAAGAAAATCTCGACATACTCCCCGGGAAACAGTACAGCATAATTTTGATCCTCTGACCTTAGTAAGTGAGACAGATCATTTCCGTAATTCGACCTGGCGGATTTGACTGTTACCGGTTGCCGTTCTAGCGGAAGAACCGGTGTCCAGTCCATTGCCACAAGATCTATTTTCCATACATCCGGCAGGCTACTTAGCCTTAAACATACTGTATCTTCCTTTATGTCTGAAAAGTCAAGTCTGATCAACCGGGTGAAAGGCACAAAATTGGCTTCCGGTAAAATAACACCGGCCTGATACCAAATTTTGTGTTTTTTAATCTCAACCTGTAATCCGCATTTTTGGATCCAATCCTGTAAAAGATCAGTTGTGGGACCTGCCTGCTCAAGCTGCCTTAAAAAGAGTAAGGTCTCATCACCCAGGAAACCAAAGACATTATGATAGACGCTTGTAATCAAATCGGTATTAATCAGTCGTAATAAGAGTGATCCATCCGCAGGCTGATCATCAGGTCGAACAAAGGATACCTCTATCTGATCTCTCAGAGCAGAATTTATAGTGACCTGACTCAGATCAGATTCCCAGTATTTTCCATCTTCGCATATAAGCAGTGGTTTTATATCCCGCCCTGTATGATCTTCCGCCCGCACCGGAGAAACAGATTGATAAAGCGGCCAGGGAATATCCTGATCGCTTAGAACCGGCATCGCTTCAGGATCATGCGTAACAGCTGATAATCTAACCGTATTAATATAATGGGTTTCCGGACGTTCATTGGTGATACGTAATCGAAGTACTTTTTCATCATTAGTCAGACCATACAGCAAACTGCTGGTTTCAGTTTCAAGCGCTTTTCCCAGTGCCGTACCGAATGCTTCCGCTTCCAGGTGAAAATTATGCCCGTTCCAGCTATAAATAAACGGGCAGGAACCACCGTATTCGGCTTCCTCCAGAGCGGGTTGATTTGGCCCCTGAAAGCTGTTGAATGAGTTCCAAAGCAACAACATTGCACTTACATTAATCAGGATACTTCTCCCGTTATTTATTTCATTCATAAGTATCAAATCGATACTATCCAGAGGCAAGGTGCCTTTAAAAGCCTCCCGTGCATCCAGATCCGTTGATTCCTTTGATCCAATACCGCTTATAGAGTCTACACTCATGGATTCTATACGCAGCTGGTAAAGATCGCCGTTCTTCATGACAAATTCCAGAGAATTGTTTTCCGCAATCTGCCTGTTAATCGTATGTACATTAGCCGGCACCTGATGCTTAAAGGTTGAGCAGCCCATAAAAACAATGAGTGTGGAAAGGCAAATAAGCTTATTCATAGACCACCTCATGTTACAATGCTATTTGAATATTCAATGAAAATATGGAATTTGACAGATCAATTTTATGGTCAGTTTCGGGGGTTACATTTTTCTCTGAAATCGAGATATATCTTACCACACCGTTAACATGTACAAAATCTGTCAGGTAGTACTCAAGGCCAATTCCGTATCCAATTCCCCACGACTGACTTTTCCATTTATACGAAGGATTTGGGAACAGAACAATCGACTGGCTCGCGCCTGAGATCCCAATCCAAGGCTTGATAAGTTCAAACGGCCAGCCAAAACGCAGTTCAAAAAGGGCCAGCCGATAGGCATCACTGTCATTTTCGTCGGATTGACCGGTTCCAAAATCCAAAAGGAAATGGCCTGTGAATCCGGCACTCAGGTAAGGATTTATTGCCAGCAACAAACCAAGATTGATGGCACCATATGTATCTTCAGCAAACGTCGCACCGATAGATGTCTGTAAGGCGGACATATTTGTGCTTAATCTTGTGTAACCGATCTCGACAAGTACATGCGGGTAATCAAATACACGTTCAGATTCATATCCTCTCCACTGCCATTGAAATACCTCCATGGTTCCATTATTTATTTCAGAGATCGTATCCTTTGAAATATTCTGTTTTTTTTTCGAACCAGGTAACCGAACCAGAAGATGATCGGTTGAAATCTGAATCACGTAAGCGATGATTTCCTGGCCATTATTTAATTTTATATTAACCGGTTTTAAGGCTCTGGCCGGTCTAAAATAATAATCCTCCAGATTGCTCACCCTGACGCGTTTGTCCTGAAATAGAATTGTACCACTCTGATCAACGATTCTGTTAACTTCAGTAAATATTAAGGTCTGGTTATATAAAACGGATGGTTCTTTTTTTGAGCCAGGAAATCGAACCAAGAGGTGATCCCGTGCAATCTGAATCACATAGGCATTGATTTCTTGACCGTCATTTAATTTTATTTTGGTTGGTTCAAAGGATCTGGCCTGTCGAATATAATAATCCGCCAGATTGCTCACCCTGACATGTTTGTCCTGAAAGAGAATTGTACCATTCTTATCAACAATCAGGTCAACATCAGTAAACATTACTTTCTGGTCATATGAAGAGCTATCTTCGCCTGAAGCAAATTCAACAATGATACCTTTTATGTTTACCTGCAGCAGTTCACCGTAAACGACGGAGCTATCATTCAGTACAATTAGGTCTGCAATGGCGGGTGCAATGCTTATAATTATCGGCATCAAAAGAGAGAGGGCAGATCTCATTTACACCTCCTTTAAATCACTGATATGCATAATAATGTTTTTACTGCAAATCAATTCCGGAGAACGCACATTAGGAATGTTTGATCAAGTCTAATAAAAAATATCAGGGTATTTGTCATACAAATGTTAAAAACAGGTCAATCTTTTATCTGTACATTGGTTATCAAACACGTAATGCTGGTATCGGAAAATAGTGAGGGATTATCGTTTTAAAATACGCTGGGAACAGGCCGATTTCAATAAAATCAGTTACACTGCCCTGACTAAAATCAGGATTGAATGAATCTTTCAGGCAGAGACACCGTATTCCGAACCAGCTCATAAACCACTATAATTTCACCGCTGCTCTTCGGATTTATACTCCAGCAAGTCTCCCGGCTGGCAGTCCAGTTCCCGGCAGATCGCATCGAGCGTGGAAAAGCGAATTGCGCGGGCTTTGTTCTGTTTCAGAATGGATAAATTGGCAAGTGTGATCCCGATCCGGTCAGCCAGGTCGGACACCCGCATTTTGCGTTTTGCCAGCATTACATCCAGATTAACCACGATGCTCATCTCTGTCCCCTTTCAGACCGTCAGTTCCTGTTCCTCTTTGAGCCGGACTGCCTGCCGGAAAATTTCAGAAATGAGCAAGACCAGCAATCCCCAGAAAATGCTGCCGATATCATCCCCTGCATTCCTGACAACGGAAAGCCAGTATACTTTCACTTCAACACCTGTGATGCGAAAGGGATCATTTAAAAATAGCAGGATTAATCCCCCGAAGAGCATTGCCGCCACCCCGATTCCTATAACCGAGCACCCGATCCATCTTATCCGATGAGCATTTTCCTGTACGAACGGTTTACCCTGCTCAAGCGAAATCAGGATTTGTCTCATTTTATAAAATATGATAAGCGTAAAAGCAATGATCAGATACTTCGACAGAAAGTAAAGCAGGATGTTTGTTCTGCTGGTCAGGGTAAATTCCATGGCGGCGACGTTTGTCAGACCTATATCGCTTAAACCGGCATAATTTGGACTGATTTGCCAGGATTCTGACCCGACTTCATATAAAATACCAAAATCCTTGAATGAATCATATCTGTATATCCCGGGATCGATCATGCCTGCAACCAGCCCCATGGTGATCCCGATCACGCCTAATACTAAAACCGCCAGCGCAAATGTGGTAATTCCTTTCAGAAAGCCGGTCAATTTTGCACCCTTTGGCTTCGGGATTTTTGGTATCGGCTGGTATAATGGCTCTGTTTCGTCCTTCTGCTGTTGGTCAAGTTTTTCATAGCACTCGTTGCAAATTCCTTTGGCTTTAAAATAATATACTGAGGGAAAGTCCCGGTCGCATGATTCACACTTCATGAGCACCTCCCTTGTTTGAATGATAAATTAATATAATACAATAATTATTGTTTATCAATATATTTATCATGTTTATCAATTATTATTAAATGATAAACAGAATATTACATTAGAATACCTGCTCCCTCAATATGACCGGTATATATCTGCGAGACTTCTGAAAAACTATTTTTATTATCATGCAGATCCCGATTAATCGGTATCGCAGGGACATAATATGGTATTATTCTTCAGCAGTCTCATCTGAATCGGAAATACAATAGAACGATTATGTTGTTGATATTCAATGCCCTGTTATTCATTCAATGATTTATATGCGCTTATTATTATTTACTTGTGTTGTCCTGACCCTGTGTTTACATATTTTCAGCATTGAATCAGGATAAATAATATATTCCACTTTTCGTCATCCTTAACTTGTTTCAGGATCTGAATATTTGATTTTTCATAGATTCCGAAACAAGTTCGGAATGACAAATGTTGTTTCTGGTAAAATTATCGATGATCATTTGTTTGTAAACACCAAGTCAACACAAGACAATTTATTGATAACGAATGAGGGGGGTGCACGCGAAAAGACTATCCAACTATTGTAATATTACCTATTGAATAGCGGGTAGGAAGCATGGTTCCTCATTTAAGCCGTTGCTATGGCGGATCGAAGGGCATACATTTTTACATAATTTTGCGTTTTTTGTTATTTACATCCCTTTTTTGTAATATTAATAATTATGATCTCAGCAGAAGGAAAAATTCTATGAAGTTTAGACCAATACTGTTCATCATCCCCCTGATTTTCATTTTGACCATTAGTTTGTTTGGACAGGATTACGGTTTTGGCGCCGGGATAATTCTTGGTGATCCGACAGGCATCAGCCTGAAATACTGGTCTTCTCCGACCAATGCCTGGGATGCGGGTATTGCCTGGGGGATAGGCAAGGATGATGCCTTCCATCTGCACAGCGACTATATCTGGCACAAGTATGGCCTTATAAGGGTTGAAAAGGGGCGTCTACCCCTCTACTATGGGGTAGGTGGGCGTTTATTATTCACCGCCAAAACTCACTTTGGCATTCGCGGGGTAATCGGGCTTGATTATTTATTTGCCGGTATTCCTCTCGACATATTTCTGGAGATAGCACCGGTCTTCGATCTTGTCCCTGCCACAGAATTCGACTTCACCGGTGGATTGGGCGCCAGATATTTCTTCTGATCCTCTCCCCGCGAAGTTTACTGATCACACGGAGAAATCTTTGTGCCGAGAAAAAAAATCCTCCCGCCGACCTATTTCATATTTTTTATTATCTTAAGCATTGTCATACACTTTCTTTTTCCTCTCACGGAGATCCTTCGATTTCCATGGAACCTTTCAGGTGTTATCGCCGTTCTGTCCGGAACCTGGTTAAATCTTGTCGCCGATCGGGCCTTTAAAAACGCGCAAACAACTGTCAAGCCATTCGAAGAATCGAACCGGCTCATTACAACCGGAGCATTCAGGATCAGCCGGAATCCAATGTATCTCGGCATGGTCTCAATACTGATTGGCGTGGCATTGTTGCTGGGATCGACTACGCCATTCTTCATTGCCTTTACCTTTGCCGTTCTGACGGATATTCTTTTTATCCGGACCGAAGAGCAGATGCTGAAAGAAAAATTCGGCGAAGAATGGCTGGTTTATAAAAGCAAGGTCAGGCGCTGGCTGTAATCAATTGCTGCAATCCGCCGGACGCATTCCCTGAAATCGCACACACATTTGATCATGATCCGGAGATTGAACTTGGAATGAATGGGGGCTTTGATTTGCGGAATTTCATTTAGCTATTATCCGTTTATGATATAGTAGGAACTTCTGAAATATGATAATATCTGCCAAAATGTCATTCTGAGCTTGTTTCTGAATCCCTTAAATAGACCCTGAAATAAATTCAGGGTGACAAATTTTCTTATCGTGAATGTATTTTTCAGAAATCCCTTAGTGTTAAGTATTCACTGCGGATCGTCACAGGATAGTTCAGAGTATTGAAATAAAATGTACGATCTCAATACTCCGATAAAATATCCAATTAAATATACATAGCACCTTTTAATTTGAATATAAATATTGATTCAGTTTGTCATATTAAACGGTTTGTCAATATACCAGATCAGCTGACCGTGTCCGGCAGATAATAAATAATTGACAGGATGTTTAATTTGATGCTATATTTATTTTTTAAATGCAGAAATATTGATCTAAATCAACACTATACAAAGCTGAATTTGGTAACCTGTTAACAAGGTTCCTTCTTTCCATTTTAATTTATACAGTTTTACATTCGTATCCTATTCATAATTTGGGCAGTATCGTTCATTTTTTGACAATCGATCCTTATGAGGGCAGGGAGTTACTCTCTGAATAATCACCTTTAGAAGCATCATGGTAAATTAAAATACCGCTAATTGTTCCAAAAAATGAGGTACTTTGTTATGAAGATCAATTCCATTTCTTCCCCAGTTTCCATGTTCATATATTTGGTTTGTTTTTTTATCGGATCTATTATCAGTGCCTCCGGAGTTTTTGCACAGGATTCATCTCAGGATCCTGAACCCCTGATCGCCGGCGATTCATTGCAAATGGGAGAGATTACCATTCAAAGCCCATCGTCGGAAACCGAATCTGCTTCGGGTTCGGAAACATTACGTGATTCCAGCTCGGTAAAATATCCTGACGGATCGCTTCAGGGTAAAGATCCCGGAACTGAAATTCAGGCTGAAGGTTCAGTTAGTGCCTCAACCGGAGGCTCCGATTATACGGCGACTATGACATGGTCCGGATATTCCAATCCCTGTTTTATTCCCTACAGTCACAGTTATGAGTGGACCTGCACGCTTTACGGCGGGGCAAGAAACGCTACCGAGGGGAGCGGTACCAACCCCTCAAACGGGAGTGTTACGGCCTACCCCGGTCCCGGCCTCACAACCTATTTTTCTTTCAAGTATTGCTATGATGGTCTTGCCTGTTCCGGATGCTACGAAACCAAAACTGTATCAGCAACCACCGCATCGCTAAAATCGCCAACCGGTTTTTCCGCGTCGGATGGCGCCAGTGATAAGTTTATCAACCTCAGTTGGGGAAAGGGAACCAATATTCCCAATACACACCCTACGACCGGGGCCAGAGTGATCACCTATTATATCTATCGTGATGGAACTTATGTCGGTTCAACCGAAAATCTTAATTATCAGGCCAGTGTATTGCCCGGTGAAAGTTATAACTGGGAGGTGGCCACGCACTCGACATATGTATATTCGACCACATCCTCTCGCGTCAGTAATGTTGGTTCGACCAGTGCATTCCGCCCGCCGATCAACCTTGAAATAACCAAAGAGAGTTATATAGGGTATGTATATATGGTATGGGGTAATAATTCAGATTTTGCCACCCATTTTCGTATTTACCGTAATGGTCTGCTCATCGCAACCGTTCCGGCATCCCAGACATCCTATCAGGACTGGAGTGTGGTAAACGGCAAAGAGTACCGGTATGATATTGTATCCTATAATGATGCATACGATCTGGAGTCTGCTTCGACCAGCGGGACCGGTTCGTCCTGGCCAATGTATCCAATGGCGTCGGATGGACAGTACAACAACCGGGTAAAAATTTCCTGGCGGAAAGTGACCGAGTATTCCAGTTCAATCAATGAGGTTAAAATCGCCCGGGACGGCGAGGAGATCGGTCTGGTAAGCGCCAGTGCAACTACCTTCTATGATTACGATGCGGTTCCCGGAAAAATAGCCAGATACAGCATCCTTCCTCTGCAGTCCGGTAACGAATTGGGAACGATCAATGAATATGGATATATAAAGTCCAACGGTAAAATCGAGGGTAAAATCCGTACCCGGTCCCTGGCCGGAATCAGAGATGTGAAGGTCAGCGCAATGCCGGCGGGGGATGATTCGGCCCGTGCGCTTTCGTTTTCCGGTAATACCGATTATATGGTGCGGGAAGACTTCCGGAATTTTCCAGCGGATGCATTCACGATTAGTTTCTGGGTGAAAACAATATCCGGTGGAACGATGCTTTCCTATGGGCTTCAGGGAGAAAATAGTGTACTTCTTGTCAGAGACAACAATGGTTTGGCTGTTTATATCGGACCCGACTCAACCGGTAATACCGGATTTACGCTCAATGACAATATCTGGCATCATTTTGCCCTTTCCTGGAACGGCAGCGACGGGGCGACTGAAATTTATGTGGACGGCAACAGCATTTTTGATGGTTTTCTCGCGAACGGATTTTCGGTCCCGACAGACGGGGATCTGGTAATCGGGCAGGCCAGGCAGAATGTACAGGGATTTATTGCCGGTCAGGCATTCGCTGGTCAACTGGATGAAATTCAAATATGGAGTCAGGCTCTCGATCCTGTTTTTATCATAAAAAATATAGACAAAACACTGGCGGGCGATGAATCCGGACTGGTATCGTACTGGCCTTTCGATTTTCCCGGCAGATCCCCTGCCGGTCTTGCAGGTGACTTCACATTCAACGGCGGAAACCACGCCGATTTATACGGGGTGCAGACGGTGGGGGACAATCCGGATATCCATCCCTGGACGCTAACAGACCCGACCGGCTACTATTCGCTGAGAAATATCTACTATCACCTATCCACCGATTATGCGATAAGTGTTTTCAAGGAACGCCACGGCTTTGATCCGGGGGTGCAAAACCGTAAGCTGGAATTAAATATTCCTGCTGCAACGAATGTGGATTTCACAGATACAACTTCATTTACCCTTATCGGGCGAATCGTTCAGGTATTTGAAGGCGACACGTGTTTCATTGAAGGTGCCGAAATGCTTGTCGACAGTGTATTTCTGGGTCAGAAAACCAGCGCCGACGGAATATTCCTCCTGACCATCGAAGAACCGGGTTCGTACCGTATCGAACCCCGATATAAAAATCACACATTTGAACCTGCGTTTATGAATGTTAAAGTTGAGAATGACATGCTTGGTCTTGATTTCCTGGATACAAAACGGGATACACTGCAGGGTCAGGTAGAAGCATCCTGCAATATATATATCGGCCAGGCCCGCCTGAGGGTATTTAACAAAAACAATCCGGCCGGTCGTATTGATACCACCATAACGACAAACCAGATCACCGGATATTATGAACTGATATTGCCATCGCGCGAGTATACCGTTGAGCTGGTGGAATTTTTCCCCGAACCGCAGAATATTGTTATCGCCCAGGATGTGATCAGTTATTTCAATCCCAGACCGGTTGATCTGACTACAAAAAGTCAGCAGGAGAATTTTATTTTCCGAAAACCTCCCGGATTAAAGATAACCGGCTTACCGGAATCGGGATGTCCCCCATTCAATGTACCGATCATGGAAATGGGTATTACCTATCCGCTGCGGATCGAGGTCTTCGAAAATTTCGGCCCGGATACCTGCCTGTCGGATACCGGATTTGTCGTAATCTACGATGGTATTGGTGGAGATCCATCTGAACCGGATACGATCATGCTGGAGAACGGGATCGCCAGCTACGATATGGTGGCAGGATTCCCTAATTTGCTTCCGGGAGGCGCCCATCCCTATCAGAAAAATTTTCAGATCATCGCCAACGTGGAGGGACAACTGGCCGATTCTGTTCAGTGGGTACTGGTCGAAGGCAACAAACCGCGAGAGCAGACTTTTCTGACAACTTCTCCGGAACTTCCGTTTACAATTTTGCGCGACCCCCCCGGCGATGGCAGTTACAGTTATCTCGAAAAGAATACGACCACAAACACCTCCATGCGTTTTTCTGCTGCATTTGATTATTCAGTCAACGCGTGGGCAGAAGTAAAGGTGGGGGCAAAATTTTTATCGGGTTTTGGTGTTTATGTACCCAGCAGTTTCTGGGGGACCGTGAAGGGTACTACCGAGATCGGTGCTTCCGTTCAGGGACAGGCCGAATTCGGCCTATCGATTACCAATACACAAAAATTTACCACCTCGGGTAATCCTGACATCATTGGAGAAGAAGGTGACGTCATCATAGGTGCGGCAATGAATGTGATCTATGCGCTTACGGATGTCATTACGTATGACCGTGACAGTTGTAAGGTCGACGAATCTACCTCAATAATCATCGATAATGACGGATTTGCCACCACGTTTATGTATACGGAAGATCATATCCGGAATACGCTTATCCCACAACTGATTGAGATCAGGGATATCCACCTGGCGGCAGGATCTGATTCGGCAAAATTATATACCAACCAGATCGATGTATGGAAACAAACCTTAAAACTGAACCAGGATCTGAAGAAAAATGCCAGCTTTATAGAGAATCGCTCCTTCAGCGCGGGCGCGCAATATGAAGCTTCAAAAAAATTAGGGGCTTCGATTTCCTCCTCACTCGAATTCAACATGTATATTCAGAACGAACTGGCCGTCGCAGCCGGTTTTGAGGTCGGTGGTGCAGGCCTCAGCGGCGGTGTTTCTACAAAATGGAAATACAGTTTTGGCGCCGCACTGAATGCCCAGTTTTCAACCGAACGGACCACCGGTTATGTACTTGATGATGATGACGGAGGTGACTTCTTCAGCGTCAATCTAAAACATGATAAAGTCTATTCGACACCGGTATTTGAGCTCGTTAGCGGCCGGAGCAGTTGCCCCTGGGAACCTGGTACCCAGCCACGGGATGGTGTTCAGATGCAAATTGATCCCTTTATTCGGCAAAATGTGCCCCCTGATATGCCGGCCACCTTTACACTCACACTCGGAAATACCAGCCAGAGCAATGAGGCCAGGAGCTATCTATTATCCGTTAATCAATCTACAAATTATGACGGTGCGGTCATCCGTGTCGGGGGGGTTGTGATCAGTGATTATCTTGAGTACGACATTCCTGCCGGTCAGGCAATAACCGCAACCATGACCGTTGAGCGGGGTCCGCTTGCTTATAGTTACCCAAACCTGCAATTGCGTTTCAAATCCGCCTGTGACGGTTCCATCGATACCACTGTTAATTTTTCTGTCACATACCAGAGTCCATGCAGTATCGTCAGTTTGTTTCGCCCCCTTGACAACTGGTTGATAAGCCAGGCTTCCAATGATTCCGTACAGGTGATCATTCGCGAATACGATATCGATAATCCGAATCTGTTAAGTGTTGGATTTGAGTACCGTAAAATAGGTGGTGAGTGGCGTACCGCATTCATTTATCAAAGAGAAAGCCTCCCTGCCGATTTTATCAATACCACATGGGATGTGTCCAGTCTTTCTGATGGTGAATACGAAGTAAGAGCCGTTACCAGATGCGGTGCGTTTGGTTTCAATTACTCACCGATTGCCAGAGGACTGATCGATCGGAATAATTTACTCGTTTTCGGGCAGCCGCAACCTTCGGACGGTATTCTGAACATCGGTGAGGATATATCCATAGCCTTTACTGCCGATCTGGATTGCGACCGGGTTCAGACCGATTCCCGTATTGTCATCAACCGCATTTCGGATGGATCCAACGTCCCGATCGATGTATTATGCAATGACAACCGATTAATCCTGAAACCTGTCGGTTCAATGGCAGGTCTCGAAAACGTTGGATTGAGAGCTACCGTAAACGGTGTCTATGATGTTTCCGGCAACCGTCTGCAGGAAGAAGCTCTCTGGGATTTTATCGTAAACCTGAATCCTGTATTCTGGGCAACGAGCAATGTATTCAGGAGTATTTACCGCGGGCAGCCGGAACAGGTTGTCGGTGAATTGAGAAACCAGCATGCTTCCGATAGCCAGACATTTACCCTGTCCGGAATCCCGGACTGGCTGATCCCTGTTATTCAGAATGGCGAAATACCGGCCGGTGGGAGTCAAACAATCGCCTTCAACATAAGTGAGCAGCTGAATCCGGGAACTTACCGTGATACGGTTTATGCGGTAACACCTCAGGGCAATGAACCGTTTCTAATTGAAATTTCTGTGCTGAGTGAACCGCCGGACTGGACCGTTCTGCCTGGTAATTATCAGTATACCATGACCATTACTGCGGAGGTGCAATTTGAAGAGCAATGGGCAGATGATGCGCTGGATATTTTAAGTGCCTTTGTCGATGATGAAGTTCGCGGTGCGGTAAATTTGAAATATGTACCTGAAATAGACGGTTACCTGGCATTCCTTACTGTCTACAGCAACCTTGCCAGCGGTGAGGAGATCAATTTCAGATTCTGGGATGCTTCCAGTGACACTGAATACGGTGCCGCAGAAGAAACCGTAATATTTACTAATAATGCCGCCTCCGGCTCAATACTCAATCCCATTGTCATTCGGCCTGTCGGGATAGCTCAGAAAATTTCATTTAATCCGGGTTGGAACTGGTTTTCGCTCAATATCGAGAGTGTAAATATGGATCTGGCAAACGTATTGAAGTATCTGTCACCTGCAGATGGTGATATTATCAGAAGTCAGACTTCCTTCAGCCAGTATGTTGACGGAATCGGCTGGATCGGCAATCTCTCTAAACTGAGATCTGCCATCTCATACCAGCTCCGGTCAGGCGCCGCTGATAATCTGTGGTTTGCCGGATTACGAAAAGACCCGGCCACGACACCAGTACCATTGGCGCCTGGATGGAACTGGATCGGCTATCTTCCCGAAAAGATACTTTCTGTTGATCAGGCTCTGTCAGGGCTCACTGCGCGGAATGGAGACCGGATAAAGAGCCAGGAGGCTTTCGCAGAGTACAATGAATCCTCGGACAGCTGGATTGGTTCGCTCCAGAATCTTGAACCTGGAAAAGGTTACATGCTCAAAACTGATTTTCGGGGTGATTTCACCTATAGTTCGGGTGCCGGCAAAATGTCAGGGAAGCAAACCGTGTTAACTGCCGGTGAATTCTCCGATATGACACCCGCAAATGTACCAGGCTGGTCAATAGAACCTGCAAAATATGAATTTGCGATGAATATCATTGCCGGTCTGAATATTAAGGGGTTATTGTCCAAAGATCAGAATGATATTCTGGCCGCTTTTGTCGGGGATACATGCCGCGGATTTGCCAAGAATATTTTTATTGAGGAGATGGACCGATATGCTGTATTTTTAACCGTTTACAGCAATTCCACCGAAGGGGAACAGATCTCATTCAGATTATATGATGCCAGTACAGATGAAACTTTTAACGCGGTTGAGGAGATTATTTTCGCTGCGGATGAGGTTAGCGGTTCGGTTCAGCAACCATTTACGGTAACGATAGCTGATTTTGACGCGCCTTCACTGACGAGTGCATTTCACTATTCCACAGAACCAAGTCTGGCAAAATATGTCCGTCTGATCGTGGCCGCAAATGAGCCCCTGGCTTCGCCGCCTTTGATACAAGTTGTCGACAGTATCGCAACCCGGACATTGGCCGGGGAATTGCTGGATAATGAAGAAAATATCTATGTATTCAATTACATGGTTGAACATATGGGGCAGACGGAATTCCGCCTCACGGCAGCTGATTTTGCCGGAAATTCAACACAGGATACGCTTAGATTACATACAGCTATGTCCAAAGCAAGCGAAAAAGTTGAATACATCGTGGACAATGTCCTGTCCGTTTCCATTCCGGCAGATTGTTTTGACGGTCAAACGATTGTATTTACCCAAACACTGAACCGTAAAATGCCTGCCTTCGTACCTGAAAGTATTAAGGATGTTTTCGAAATATATAAATTTCATGCCTCAACCGGTAATCGAAAACCTGTTTCTCTGAATATCGATCTTCATCATATCCGCCTGAGTGAGCATGAGATCCGCAAAGTTGGATTGTACCGTTTCGATGAATCAGATGAATCCTGGAGCTTTATCGCCGGGGCTGATGACCGGTACCGGCTGCGGGCATCGATCGATGATCTGGGAACTTATGGTATTTTCTATGACGAAACTTTTATTGCCATTCCCAAAGAGTTTGTCCTCTACCAAAATTATCCGAATCCATTTAATCCGAAGACAACAATCAGATTCGATTTGCCGGAATCCCAGTTCGTGCACCTGACCATTTATGATGTGCTGGGTCAGAAAATCATTGAACTTGCGGCTGAGAATTTTGCCGCAGGATATCACAAGGTGGTCTGGAACGGGAGTAACAAACATAATCTGCCGGTCACTTCCGGGATCTACTTCTACCAGATCAATGCCGGACCCTATTTATCCAATAAAAAAATGGTGTTGTTGAAATAATATAGGGGTGCAGTTCCCCGGTTATTACAGATATGATGACAGAACGATCAGGACAAAAAAATATAAATACCCATATAAAATTATTACAGAGGGATGTTATGAAAAAGCTAGTTGTGTTCACACTTATCCTGGTAATAGCGCTGGCCTGTGAAAAAACAATTGTCGAATATACCGATGATCCAAAAATTGTCGTTGCAAATCCTATCAGCAATATTGCGGTAGAGGAAGGGGTGGTTACCGCAACAGTTGATGTCGGCAATGTATTTGAAGTTATTGGCACCAAACAGGCACAGGTGTTAAAGGCCGTTCAATCGATCCAGAGAACCGATCTTGTGAGTGCAATAATTGCCGATAATATTCTGACACTTACCGCAAAGATAGGTGCGTCCGGATCTTCTGAGATCGTTATCCGGGGAGAGTGGGGCGGTTATGTCGCTTATGAATCATTTATATTTTCCGTGAATGCCATTCAAGCGGCAACAGCACTCAACTCGGCCATCGCCAATTTTCAAGATGGTGACTACCCGGCAGCCGAAAATTATTTCCGGATCGTATTGAGTAAAAATAATGAAGATCTTAAGGCAGAAGCCTATATGGGTTTGGGATTTTCTCAGATGCGAAATAACAATGCATTCGATGCCTATCAGTCACTTCAATCCAGTATAATTCTTCAGCCCGATTACGACGATGCCCGGGCGGGTTTGTCACTGCTGGAATATGCCGCCAAACAAAACTACGCTGCAGCCATATCATACGGACAATCAGTACTTGCTTCAAATGGTAATTATATATTTAGTTATGATGCCAGCCTTGATAGATACGACCTTCTGGTAAATATTGCCCTGAGCCAGTATATGCTGCAGCGTTGGGAAGACTGCCTTGATACTATCCGGAAGATTGATCCTGCATTCAATCTGGATACCATGCAGGATCAGTTCAAAACAAAAATATTTCAAAAACTGGAGGAACTTGTCCTGGCATACAGTTGAAAGGCGATCGGGAGTTATTTTATGATCCGCTTAAATTCAGTCTCGGATCGCATCTCCTGAACATTCGCTCCGGTCATTACACCGGTTACTTTCATCGTGTTTTCATCAATCTTTTCGGTTGTCCGTATATAGGTGCCCATCGGAGTGGCCCATTTTATCGTCGAAAGATTGCCCTCCCGGAAACCTTTACCTTCGGACATGATCCGCCATGAGTCGATCCAGTAGCCGACCGTGTTTCCCTCCTTATCAAGAGTAACCGCACCTAATCCCGATATTGACAGGCCATCCTCAGTCTTGCTCTCAAAGGTTATGATCATGAACTGACCATTCAGGCCCAGCTCACATTTCATGTAGTCGGTGGATTTTCCCATCTGAGAACTGGTCTCACCTTTCCATTCTCCGATCATCCAGGCAGTATATGCATCATTCAATGGGGGTGGCGGTGTCCTGTGTACATTTTCTTCCTGAGCTGAAAGGGATAGAATTAATGATAATAGAAGCAGTAATGTAAGGAATCTGATCACACGCATAATTATTTCTCCTGTTTCTTTATCTCTGAAACGCTGCCATTGCTGAATATAATTTCCATCAATAAAAATTATTCAGGAACTGAAATAACCCTTTTAGTTTTCATCAGTAATATATGGAAATAATATTAACCCATACTATATGAAATTGAACGATACCTGAACAGTTTCTTTTCTGTATCCCGGCAGATGCGATTTATAGTTGATCTGCCCGCAGGTATTGTTTGATTTCTTGAGCGGTCAGTACCGGCTTTACGGCACCTTCCTGACGGCTGATCAGCCAACCGCGCCAGGCCCCGCCGCCGCCAATCCATAAGGCCAGCCATGCCACCCAGTCGATGACCGCAAAACCGTTGACAGATTTACCAACCTCTTTGAACACGCGATCCCAATAGTGACGTTTTGCCCCGGTACCGGATTTCCCCAGTTCGCCGTCGGTTATCTTCCACAAAAATCCAAACCGGTAACCATAATCATGTATCAGCCCCGGAATCAGCAGCAGTCCAACCGGGCTCAGAAAAAACCAGAACGGTCTCGGAATAGAAGCGCCGTCAAATACAAATCCTTTAGGAAGCACAATGTATCCCCCTTCATAAGCATAAAACCAGTTTTCCAGGAGACGCCAGCGGCGGATTTCAAACATCCATACCAGGATGCGTCTGAATGGTGTTTGGTTCTTCGTCGGTATCGGAAGAGGCTGCAGCCGGGGCATCCGTCCCGCAGCTACCACGGTATCCACCTGTTCCGCTGCTGCTTTGATCCGCCGGTAAATCAATCCCAGACCGGTAAATAAAAGCAGGATCAGGACACTTATGATACCTATGATTTCAAAAACAATCATAAAGATCTCCTTTCATATTCAACGCATAGCCATCATGGTGAGGGAAATACAGTTTTCTGAAAAACCCATTTCTTATTCCGTCTACATTTGGAGCGCAGTCTTGATAATTTATCAATAAAATTGTCGTGACACCGGGGTATTCTCAGGCGTGTATCAGTATACCACAGTTAGCCTGCAATATCGGCCAGTATTATCCTCTCCAGAATGCCATAGACCATTCGTGCTTGTTGCGCACTTGTTTCCCAGGATTCGACATTTGTGGTTGCGACAATCACACTCTTTAATGCAGGTACCACAAGGATAAATTGTCCCCCCCTTCCCCTGGCCATATATACCGGATAACCATCCATAAGATCTGTCCACCAGCCATAACCATACCCGGAGGCACCCGTCCCGGAATAATTCTGTATCGATCTGCTGATCCATTCAGCGGGTACGAATTGTTTTCCATTCAGCCTGCCGCTGTTCAGGTAAAGATAACCGAACTTGGCCAGGGCGCGGGAAGTAAAATGCATCCCGTGGCCGCCGGTGTAGTATCCCTGCGGATCCTGATACCAGTAGTCAATGGAGATCTGTAGGGGTGTGAAAAGGTATTTTTCGGCAAATTGCATTGCTGACACGCCGGCTGCTCTGGTCAAAATTACTGAAAGCAGATTGGTCTGGGGGGATGAGTAGTCAAATCCCTTGCCCGGATCGAATTTCAGGGGCAGATTGATTGCGTACTCAATCCAGTCAGGGCTGCCCGCATATTCGATCCAGTTTGCTTCTGTTTCGTCCCAATCAAGCCCGCTGCGCATGGTGATCAGGTGTTCCAGAGTGATATCATATTTACGGGGGTCATCAATTTCAGATTGATATTCCGGGAGGAAATCGATCATTTTCTGATCGAGGCTCGAGAAAAATCCTTCCCGCAGTGCGATTCCAACCAGGGCGGATGTGAAACTCTTTGAAACGGAATGGACATGCTGTGTTTTATCCGGATTCTGACCATTATAATAGGCTTCAACCACCAGATAGCCATTGCGCATGATCAGGAGACTGTACGTGTATTCATAATGTCCGAATTCAGTTACGATTTTTGCAATTTCTCCAGCATTAAATCCCTGTGCCGCAGGTGTTGAAAACCGCCATTCGAAGTTCTGGTTCCCATCGATCGGTTCCATGCTTCCTGAACATCCATAAAGGCCGTAACTCAAGAAAATAATCAATGAAAAGAATATCAGCCTAATATAGGGAATTCTGTTTGATCTGTTCTGGTCACACCCGTGCGCGTAGTTCATTGGTCTTGCCTGACGAACAAATTTTTCCGGGTACCTGCTTATTTCCCGAAATTTTTTCGGGTCAGTGATTGAGCGTATTTCATTGCTCTTGCGGTCACCAGCCGGTGCATGTTTATAATGATAAATAATTTTCGCACCTAAAATATGCGCCCTACTCCTGGCTGATCAGCATTTCAGACTTATTCCTCATACAGGCGCCTGTGTCCCCCTAATCACATATTCTTCCTGCAGGACTTTGACCCTATCCTTCCTGTCCACAATTAGTTAAAAGCCTGGTCAAGAATAATCAGATCCTGCTTTATGATCCATGCTTAACGGATCGGATGGGATAGTTGCCAATTTTCTTCAACCGTACAGTTGGAGATGAGCAAGTATATTCTTACCGGCATAAAATTTATTTACAAAAATTTCATTTTTGAATTTCTTCATTTTTTTAATACAAATATACCAAAGTTGCCGCCACTGAGAATTTTATTCTGTTCAACTTCAAATCCGCAATGTGCAATCAGAAACGGCAGTCCACCCTGTTTCATAAAATTCCGGTAATTTCCGAAATGCACGCTACCGGCAGCCAATTCCGCCACAGTAATAATTATTTTTGTAAAATAACCTTTAAAAATTTTAAGCGGTCCGGGATGGAAATCGATCAGCAGCAGCCGTCCATCCTCCTTCAAAATGCGTCGCGCTTCTGACAGAACTTGCAGCCTGACCTCCTGCTGCATTTCGTGCAATACGGTACAACAAACAATCAGATCAAACCGGTTGTCGGGAAAATTCATCCGCGTGGCATCACATAATTGAAGGTCCGCCGATTCCCCTAATTTCTGGCGGGCTGCTTTTAACATGGCTTCCGACAAATCAATACCCGCCACTTTGCATTTTTGATCCTGATAGAGTTTAAGATGCGCACCGGTTCCGCAGCCGATATCGAGCACATTGGTTCCCGCATCAACCGGATGCATTTTGAATCCTATTTGTCTCAGTCCACTGTTCAAGGGCTCAAAAATTGTATCGTACCAGCGGGCGATCCTGTGATACTGATCTTCCATTGATTCCTTTCTATTCAACCGTTAAATAGATAGACGCCAGAATTAATAAAATTTAACAGTTCCTGACAAGCTTTTCCTTATATAATTGACCAGTATGGCCAATGCAAAATCGAAAATCTTGACTTGCCCCCGATTTGTAAGCATGATATTCGCGGGTTTAATATCCCGGTGAATGATGGCAGCCTCGTGTGCTCTGGTCAGCCCGCGGGTAATCTGTAATTCTATAATGATTGCCTCATCAAATCCCGGTATTCCCCTTTCTATCCTTTTTTTAAGAGTTTCACCTTCATAGTATGTCATGCAAATGAATATCTGTCCTCCTTCGGTTTCATCAATATCATGAATGACACAAAAATTCTGATGATCGAGGACAGCTGCAGCCTGTGCTTCCTGAATAAAGCGCTTTTTAGCCCTTTTGTCGGAACTGAATTCCGGAGGCAGGAATTTCAGGGCTACCGGTCGGTTTAAGTGGAGATCCCGGGCTTTATAAACTACTCCCATCCCCCCACCACCCAACCTTTCAAGGATCTGATAATGCGAAATTGTCTTGCCGACCATAGCAAAAATTTCTCCTGTCAACCTTAATCAGTAAATAATGATATATGCTGCGCTGCTCGAGTTTGGCAGGAAGAAATCAGATCGAAATGCCTGGAATTGATATAAAATATCTCAATATGTTCTTCAATGCAACAAAAAGCCAACCATCATTGGCGGCGCTTATAAATCTTGCAGGTAGCCACAAATACGGCTAACATTGGGAGGAAGGATAAAAAGTGATTGTGGTCATGCGCTGAAGCGATCAATAGAAGAAATGAATAACTGACAGGAATCTTGATACATCGCAAAAGTCTGAATCCGCCAATTGCGCACGCTGCTCAATTGCCTGTTAGTGCATCATAGACGGGTGAATATCATCCCGGTCGATAACGTGATACTTCTTTAGAATGTTCAGTACTTTATCCATGGGCAGGGCCTCAACGGTTTTCCCTGCCCGGCCGGTCATGGTTGTTGCCTTAAAAAGGGAGTTTAAGATCGCCTCTTCGGTGGCTTCGATCACGGCCAGAAATAAGGGTGACATTTCATCATTGCGAAGAACCCGGATGTCTCTGAATTTTGATTCCGATTCATATGCAATGCGCAGTGATTCAGCCGTGGAAACAGCAATCACATAGTCCCCACTACCGTTACTGGCGATACCGCCGGTTCTCGCAAGCCCGAACATGCTCCTCTTTGCCAATCGTTTAAGGTTTCGCGCCTCGAGCGGTGCATCTGTGACAACCACGATCATACAGGATCCATTGGCTGTATCTTCCAGCATTTCAGTTAAAATATTTTTCCCAAGTTCAATACCGACCGGCGCACCGCCTATTTGCAAAACACCGCCGAAATTGGTTTGCACCAGTACACCGACCGTCCAACTCCCGAATTCCGCCGGTAATTTGCGTGATGCGGTTCCGATCCCCCCCTTGTAACCAAAGCATACCGTTCCCGTCCCGGCACCAACCGATCCTTCTTCAACAGGGCCCGATGCTGCATTCTCAATAGCCTTCAGAACATGTGCTTTAGTCACATGACGGCCGCGTATATCGTTCAGCTTACCGTCGTTGGTCTCGCCAACGACCGGATTAATCGACTTGATCTCCCGGTTAGCCTTAAATGCA
>Ga0209536_100000119_pt1 | contig 113567 bp, 100 predicted proteins | sample DeeMarSeWOR28_12_FD_187461 | JGI IMG/M metagenome (GOLD analysis project Ga0209536, IMG submission 187461) | Marine sediment microbial communities from White Oak River estuary, North Carolina - WOR-2-8_12 (SPAdes) (version 2) | ecosystem: Environmental > Aquatic > Marine > Intertidal zone >...
CCTCTGGCCGGCCAGGGTGTCAACCTCGGCTTCATGGACTGCGCTGCGCTCGTCGAGGTGACCGGCGATGCGCTCGCAGAGGGCGGCGACCCGGGGGAGGCGAGGTCGCTTCGGCGCTACGAGCGCTGGCGCAAGGCCGAGAACCTGCCGGCGATGGCCTTGATGGACGGCCTGCAGCGGCTGTTCAGCAACGACGACCCGATGCTGTCGTGGGCCCGGCGCACGGGACTATTCCTTGCCGATCGTGCAGCGCCTTTGAAGCGCGTACTGATCGAACGCGCCATGGGCCTGGCAGGCGAGATTCCCCGGCCGGTCGCGCGCGAGTCACTCGCAGGCTGAGTCCTTCAGCCGGCCTTGCGGTCGGCCGCCGGGCCGTTCGCGGGCCAGGCGCTCGCGTCCACGGTCTCTCGGTAGCCGTGCCACGTGGCGTGCCCGAGCAGCGGGATCGTCACGGCGAGCCCGACCAGCGCCGTGGCGAAGCCGATCGCCGTCAGTGTGACGATCAGCGCCACCCACACGGCCATGGCCGCCTTGTTGCGCAACACGGCGTTCACGCTGGTGACGACGGCCGTGACCGCGTCCGCGTCGCGATCGCAGATCATGGGCAGGGAGAACGCGCTGAATGCGAAAGTCAGCAGCGCGAAGACCGAGCCGACCGCCGAGCCGATGGCCAGGAAGGTCGCGATCTGCGTCCAGTCGGGCTCGGCCTCCACCGGGAAGAACACGTGCACCATCGAGCCGGCGCGCGCCCACACCAGGAACACGACGAGCAGCGCCAGCGCGAAGACCATGGCCGTGCCGAGTCCGCGCCTCTGCTCGCCGAAGCAGCGGGCGAGGGAAGGCTCCAGGCCGCTTTCCAGCTGACGGCTGATCGAGTACAGACCCAGCGCCAGGACCGGGGCCACGAACACGAATCCCGACAGCAAAACCAGCACGGCCCAGTAGTTGCCGAAACGCAACGCAATCCCGGTCACGGCCCAGGAGAGCAGCGCGATCACGACGCCGTAGGCCAGGCTCTGCCTCGGTGCCCGCCGGACGTCGATCCAGCCCTTGCGGATCCAGCCCAGGGGGGCCGTCGCGGGCAGGCTCCTGCACGGCGCCACGAAGGGACGTGCCGCCTCGTCGTCTGCCGGACCTCGCTCGCTCATCGTCCGTCGTCCTCCCTCTCCCGAACCGGAGTGCCCGGATCCGGCTCGCGCGGTTCCGGCCCGCACGGACCCGACTACTGCCTGAGCAACTCGTCGATCTTGGCCGCGCAGATGAAGTCGTTCTCCGACAGGCCGTCGATGGCGTGCGTGGAGAACCTCACGTTGCAGTAGTCGTACCCGACTTCCAGGTCGGGATGATGATCCTCCTGGTTGGCGACGTGGGCGAGCGCGTTGACGAAGCTCATCGTGCGGTAGAAGTCCCGGAACCTGAGCTCCCTGCGTATCGCCTCGCCGTTCTCCACCAGATGCCAGTCCGGGTGGACCTGGTGCAGCAGCGCCCGGGCGGCTTCCGGCGTGAAGGCCTCCACGCCCCCCTCGCAGGGCTTGCACTTGCGTTCCTTGAGGTCGTTCATGCGGTCTCCTTCGGCCGGTAGCGCCGCTCGACGTAGCGCTCGACCAGTTCCTGGAACTCCTCGGCGATCCGCTCTCCCTTGAGCGTCACGGTCTTCTCGCCGTCCTCGTAGACCGGGGCGACCGGTCGCTCCCCCGTACCCGGCAGGCTGATGCCGATGTTGGCATGCTTGCTCTCGCCGGGGCCGTTCACCACGCAGCCCATCACGGCGACCGTCATGTCCTCGACGCCCGCGCGGTGCTGCTTCCACTCGGGCATGCGCTGGCGGATGTAGCCCTGGATGCGCTGCGCGAGTTCCTGGAAATAGGTGCTCGTCGTGCGACCGCAGCCAGGGCAGGCGATGACCATCGGCGTGAACGCCCTGAGACCCATGCTCTGCAGGATCTCCTGCGCGACGATCACCTCGCGCGTGCGGTCTCCACCGGGCTCCGGAGTCAGCGAAATGCGGATCGTGTCGCCGATGCCTTCCTGCAGCAGCACGGCGAGCGCCGCGGTCGACGCGACGATTCCTTTCGAGCCCATTCCCGCCTCGGTCAGGCCGAGATGCAGCGGATAGTCGCAGCGCCCGGCGAGCGTCCGGTAGATGGCGATCAGGTCCTGCACGCCGGAGACCTTGGTGCTGATGACGATGCCGTCGTGCGGCAGACCGAGTTCCTCCGCCCGGGTGGCGCTGTCGAGCGCAGAGACGACCGTGGCCTCGCGAAGCACCTCGAGCGCATCCCTGGGCTCGGGAGAACGCGAGTTCTCGTCCATCATGCGCGTCAGGAGCTCCTGGTCGAGGCTGCCCCAGTTGACGCCGATCCGCACGGGCTTGCCGTAGCGGCAGGCGGTCTGGATCATCTCCGCGAACTGCGGGTCGCGCTTGCTGCCTCGTCCCACGTTGCCCGGGTTGATGCGGTACTTGGCGAGCGCTTCGGCGCAGGCCGGGTGTGCCTTGAGCAGCTTGTGACCGTTGAAGTGGAAGTCACCGACGATGGGCACGTCGATCCCCGTCGCAGCCAGCCGCTCGACGATGCGCGGGACGGCGGACGCGGCCTCGTCGGTGTTGACGGTGACGCGCACGATCTCGGATCCGGCGCGCGCCAGTTCCCTGACCTGGCGGAAGGTCGCCTCGACGTCCGCGGTGTCGGTATTGGTCATCGACTGCACGACGATGGGCGCACTCCCGCCTACCGCCACGCGGCCGACGCGGACTGCAACGGAACGACGACGTTCTAGCAGAGGCATGTGGTCCCCGAGCGATGCGATGCGCGCTATTGTAGGCGCCGCGGCGCGCGCTGGCGAAGCGCCGGCGCGGCGGTTCGCGGCAACCCCAGCAAGAGGAGGTTCACGATGGACGTGCGGGCAGCAGTGGCCTGGGAGGCGGGCAAGCCGCTTTCCGTGGAGACGGTCCGGCTCGAGGGGCCGCGGGCGGGAGAGGTGCTCGTCGAGATCAAGGCCACGGGCATCTGCCACACGGACGAATTCACGCGCTCCGGAGCCGACCCGGAAGGACTGTTCCCCGTGATCTTCGGGCACGAAGGTGCCGGAGTCGTGGTCGACGTGGGCCCCGGAGTCCGGTCGGTCCGCAAGGGCGACCACGTCATTCCTCTCTACACGCCCGAGTGCCGCGAGTGCAAGTCCTGCCTGTCGCGCAAGACCAACCTGTGCACGGCCATCCGGGCCACCCAGGGTCAGGGCGTGATGCCCGACGGCACCAGCCGCTTCTCCATCGGTGGCCAGAAGATCCACCACTACATGGGCTGCTCGACCTTCTCGAACTTCACCGTGCTGCCGGAGATCGCCGTCGCCAGGATCCGGGAGGACGCGCCCTTCGAGAAGGTCTGCTACATCGGCTGCGGCGTGACCACCGGCATCGGGGCCGTCATCAATACCGCGAAGGTCGAGCCGGGAGCCAACGTCGTCGTATTCGGGCTCGGTGGCATCGGCCTCAACGTGATCCAGGGCGCCCGCATGGTCGGAGCCGGCAAGATCATCGGCGTCGACATCAACCCGAAGCGCAAGGCGCTCGCCGAGAAGTTCGGCATGACCCACTTCGTCGATCCGCGGGAAGTAGAGGGAGACCTCGTTCCCTACCTAGTCTCACTGACCGACGGCGGTGCGGACTACAGCTTCGAGTGCGTCGGCAACGTCGACCTCATGCGGCAGGCGCTGGAGTGTTGCCACCGCGGCTGGGGCGAGTCGGTCATCATCGGCGTCGCGGGAGCAGGGCAGGAGATCCGCACGCGGCCGTTCCAGCTGGTCACAGGCCGGGTCTGGAGGGGGACTGCCTTCGGCGGGGCGCGTGGCCGCACCGACGTGCCGCGGATCGTCGACTGGTACATGGACGGAAGGATCAACATCGACGACCTGATCACGCACGTGATGCCGCTCGAGCGGATCAACGATGCCTTCGACCTGATGCACGCTGGCGAGTCCATCCGCTCGGTGGTCGTGTACTGACATGGGCATCGAGACGATCGCCGAGCACCGCTGCTTCGGCGGGACGCAGGGCTACTACCGGCACGACTCCTCGGAGACCGGTACGCCGATGCGATTCGCGGTCTTCGTGCCGTCGCAGGCCGCCTCCGGACCACGCCCAGTGCTGTACTTCCTCTCCGGACTGACCTGCACCGAGGAGAACTTCACGGTCAAGGCGGGAGCGCAGCGGCGGGCCGCCGAACTGGGCCTCGTGCTGGTGATGCCCGACACCTCGCCACGAGGGACGGACCTTCCGGGCGAGCACGATGCCTACGACTTCGGATCCGGCGCCGGTTTCTACGTGGACGCCACCGAAGTGCCCTGGTCGGTCAACTACCGGATGTACTCCTACGTGACCCGCGAGCTGCCCGCGCTGGTCGCGGAGCACTTTCCCGTCGACGAGGTCCGCACCGGGGTCTTCGGACACTCCATGGGCGGCCACGGAGCGCTGGTCGCGGCGCTGCGCAATCCGCGGACCTTTCGCAGCGTGTCTGCATTCGCGCCCATCGTCTCGCCGATGCGCTGCCCGTGGGGTGAGAAGGCCTTCAGCAGGTACCTCGGCCCGGACCGCGAATCGTGGAGGGGCTACGACGCCTGCGCCCTGATCGAGGATGGTCATCGGGTCCCCTCGATCCTGGTCGACCAGGGCCTCGACGACCAGTTCCTGGACTCGCAGCTGTTTCCGGAGAGGCTCGAGGCGGCATGCAAGGCGGCGCGGATATCGCTCAAGCTGCGGCTGCAGTCCGGCTACGACCATTCGTACTTCTTCATCGCCACCTTCGCCGAGGACCATCTCGACTGGCACGCCGCCCGGCTCTGAGCGGGGCCTTGGCCGGGCCCCGGGGGACCGCATCAGCCCTGCGCGGCGATCCAGTCGTTCACCCTCGTCTCGAGCAGGTCCAGCGGTATGGCGCCCGCGCCGAGCACGAGGTCGTGAAAGGCCCGGATGTCGAAGCGCTCGCCAAGCCGCTCATAGGCCCGCCTGCGCAGCTCGCGGATCCGCAGCTGCCCGATCTTGTACGCGAGCGCCTGGCCGGGCCAGCCGATGTAACGGTCGATCTCGTTGACGATGTCGAGCTCGCTCTTGGCGGCATTGGCCTTGAAGAAGTCGATCGCCCGGGCCCGGCTCCAGCCCATGCAGTGCATGCCCGTGTCGACCACGAGCCGGACCGCGCGCCACATCTCGTAGGTGAGATACCCGAAGCGGTCGTATGGGTCCTCGTACAGGCCCATCTCGTCGCCGAGGCTCTCGCTGTAGAGGGCCCAGCCCTCGACGAAGGCGGTGACCGCGCTCGAGCGCCTGAATTCCGGGACGTCCCGGAGTTCCTGGGCCAGCGCGATCTGCAGGTGGTGCCCGGGCACTGCTTCGTGGACGGTCAGCACCGGGATCTCGTAGGTGGGCCTATCCTCGGGCCTGTAGAGGTTCACGTAGTAGTAGCCGGGGCGCAGGCCGTCGCGCGACGGCGGCATGTAATATGCGGTCGTCGTGTCGGGCGCACTCGAGGCAGGGATCGGTCGCAAGCCGTAGGGAGTCCGCGGCAAGGTGCCGACTAGAATCGTCAGCAGCGGGTCGATCCGCTTCGACATCGCCAGGTAGGCCCGGAACAAGTCGTCCGGCGAGGTGTAACGGAACTGCGGTGCCGTCCGCAGGTGCGCAAGGAACTCCTGGAAACCGCCCTCGAAGCCGACCTCGCGGATGATCGCTTCCATCTCGGCCCGGATCCGGGCAACCTCGGCCCGGCCGATCTCGTGGACCTGCCGGGGGGTCAGGTCCGTCGTGGTGAAGTGACGGACGCGGTTCTCGTACCAGGCAAGGCCGTCCGGGGTGTCGGAGATCGCGATGGACTCGCGCGCGGCCGGCAGGTAAGTCTCGAGGAGGAACGTGTGAAACCGGCGATAGGCCGGCACGATCGTCTGGGCGATCGCCCGCGCCGCGGTCTCGCGCAGCCGTGCCTGATCCGCCTCGGGCATCCCGTCCGGCAGCGACGTGAACGGCCGGTAGAAAGGGCTGGTCGTCGGGTCCGCGACGATCTGTCGTGCGACCTGGTCCGGGACCCGCTCGATGATCACCCGTGGCTGGGTGCGGCCCTCGCGGGCACCCTGGTCGAGCAAGGCGATGGTCTGGTCCATGTAGGAGCCGAAAGACTCGAGCCTGGCGAGCCAGTCTTCCCAGTCGGAGGGATTCGCAAAGAGGAGCGACTCGAGCAGGCGGTCTGCGAACTGGATTCCGCTACGCATGTCGATGGCGTAGAGCCAGGGCCTGAACGGTTCCGCTGCGATGCGCTCCTGCAGCATCTGGCCGAACATGTCGTAGTTGATCTGCTCGCTTTCCGGCAGCGCCTTCCGGTCGATCGCGCGCAGTTCGTCCAGGAAACGGCGGTCGGCCGCCTGACGCGAGGCAACTGCCGCAGGGCCTAGATCCGGCCACTGGCGGTTGAACCGCTTGTCTCCGAGCGTCGACGCCCAGGTGGGATTGTCGGCGCTTCGCCGATCCCATTCCCGCGTGAACAAGGCATGCAGGACGTTCACGGTATCGTCTCCCGCGTGTGCAGGGGTGGTCGAGAAAAGCGCTGTAAGGACATATATGGCAAGCAGAAGTGCCTGCAGCCTGAGGTCGTGTGCGGGGCCGGGCATGGCTTGGATTGCAGCTCAGGGCTTGTGCACCGCGAAACTATAGCGATGCCCCGACCGACCCGAAAGCCGACTGGCGTAGAGCGTCGCCGTTCAAGAAAGTTTGAACGTGCCGCGCGAGCCGATAGAATCGGGTCCTCGCCTCAGGTCCTGTCCGGAGAGACCGCGATTGCGCGGCGCCGAAGGCGCAACCCGCCCGGAAACGCTCAGGCAGAAGGACGGCAGGCACACTGGCGAGCTCTGGAGAGCGGCTCCCACAGGGGCCCACCGAAGGGGAGCGGCACCGGGGGGGACATGCCCGGCACCCAATCTCTCAGGTTCACGGACAGAGGGGCGATCGGCCTTCGCGGGCCGGTCGCCTTTTTGCTTTATCCGCCGCCGGCGAGCGCCGAGGAGTAGATCGATGGGCAGGAGGACACCGCTCTATCAGCAGCACCTCGAGGCCGGTGCCAGGACCGTCGACTTCGGAGGCTGGGACATGCCCGTGCACTACGGCTCGCAGATCGAGGAGCACCACGCCGTGCGCCGCGACGCCGGGATGTTCGACGTCTCGCACATGTGCGTCGTCGACATTCGCGGCCCGGGGAGCCGCGCCTTCCTCTCGCGGCTTCTCGCGAACGACGTCGCGCGGCTCGCAGCGCCCGGCAAGGCGCTGTACACCTGCATGCTGCGCGAGGACGGCGGCGTGCTCGACGACCTGATCGTGTACTTCCTGGAAGAAGGTCTCTTCCGGGCCGTGGTCAACGCCGCCACCGCAGACAAGGACATCGCCTGGATGTCCCGCCACGCCGGGGAGCACGGCGTCGAGGTCATCCCGCGGCGCGACCTCGCCATCGTCGCGGTCCAGGGACCGAACGCGCGGGACAAGACGGCTGGCGCGTTGCCGGCCGACTGCCGCGCCCCTGCGCTGGCGCTCGAGCCGTTCTTCGCCGTCCGCTGCGGCGACTGGTTCGTGGGGCGCACCGGCTACACGGGCGAGGAAGGCTTCGAGGTCGTCCTCCCCGCTGTCGAGGTCGCCGGCTTCTGGACTGCGCTGGCGACGGCAGGCGTCAGGCCCTGCGGCCTGGGCGCGCGCGATACGCTGCGCCTCGAGGCCGGCATGAACCTCTACGGCAGCGACATGGACGAGAGCGTCACGCCGCTCGAGTCCGGCCTCGCCTGGACAGTGGCCATGAAGGACCAGCGGGAATTCCTCGGTCGGCAGGCGCTCGAGGCGCAGAAGGCCGCTGGCGTACCGCGCAAGCTCGTCGGCTTGCTGCTCGAGGACCGCGGCGTGCTCCGCGCGCACCAGAAGGTGCGGGTCGAGGGCCTCGGCGAGGGCGAGCTCACGAGCGGCACCTTCTCGCCCACGCTCGAGCGCTCGATCGGTCTTGCGCGTGTCCCCGCGGGCACGAGCGGTCGCGTGCAGGTCGAGATCCGCGGCAAGCTGCTGGCGGCACGCGTCGTCAAGCCGCCCTTCGTGCGCCACGGCAAGGCGCAGATCGAACTCTGAACCGGCACAACAGTCCGTCAGCCTGACGGCGGGAGCACAGCGAGATGAGCAACCTACCTGGCGACCTCCGCTACACCAAGTCCCACGAGTGGGTCCGGGCGCTTCCTGACGGGAGTGTCGAGATCGGCATCACGGACCACGCCCAGAACGCGCTCGGCGACCTCGTGTTCGTCGAGGTTCCCGAATCGGGGCGCCAGGTCGCAGCAGGAGACCCCTTCGCGGTCGTCGAGTCCGTCAAGGCCGCATCCGACGTCTACAGCCCCGTCTCCGGCGAGGTCCTGGCGGGCAACGACGCCCTGGCCACACAGCCTGAACTCGTCAACCAGGAGCCCTATGGCCAGGGCTGGATCGCGCGCATCAGGCCATCCTCGGCGGCGTCGATCGAGTCGCTGCTCGATGCAGCACAGTACCAGGAGCACCTGGTCAGCGAGGCCTGAGGCGGCGGTCACGGAGACATCCCATGCCCTACATTCCGCACACCGAAGACGACGTTCGCGAGATGCTCGATGCGATCGGGGCGTCCGACCTCGAGGCGCTGTTCGACGAGATTCCCGACTCGCTCAGGATCGAGTCACTCGACGGCGTGCCTCCGGCCCTGTCCGAGATGGAGGTCGGGCGACTGATGCTCGATCGCGCCGATCGGGACCGCAGGCGGCTCAATTTCATCGGCGCGGGCGCGTACGAGCACCACATCCCCGCACCGGTGTGGGCCATCACCACGCGAGGCGAGATCTACAGCGCCTACACGCCTTACCAGGCGGAAGCCAGCCAGGGCACGCTGCAGGCCATCTACGAGTACCAGACCATGATGGCCAGCCTGACGGGCATGGACGTCTCCAACGCGTCGCTGTACGACGGTGCCTCCGGGCTCGCGGAGGCCTGCCTGATGGCGGTGCGGGCGAACCGCAGGTCGAAGTCCGCGCGCATCCTGGTGCCGCGCACCGTCAATCCCACGTACCGCAGTTGCACCGAAGCGATCGCCAGCACCCAGGGACTGAGCCTGGAGCCGGTCGACTACGACCGGCGGACCGGCCGTACGCTCGTGGACGCCCTGGCGCCCCACGCGGGCCAGGACATCACCGCCGTCGTGATCCAGCAGCCGAATTTCTTCGGCCAGCTCGAGGAGGTGGACGAGCTCGCCGACTGGGCGCACGCGCAGGGAGCGCTGGTGATCGCGGTCGTCAACCCCATCGCGCTCGCGCTGCTGCGGCCGCCGGGCGAGTGGGGAAGCCGCGGCGCCGACATCGCCTGCGGCGAGGGCCAGCCGCTCGGCGTGCCGCTGGCCTCGGGCGGACCCTACTTCGGCTTCCTGACCGCCCGTCGGGAACACGTCCGTCAGATGCCGGGGCGCATCGTCGGCCGCACCGTCGACCTCGATGGCCGCTCCGGCTTCACGCTCACGCTGCAGGCGCGGGAGCAGCACATCCGCCGCGGCAAGGCGACCTCCAACATCTGCACCAACCAGGGGCTGCTGATGACCGCGGCGACCATCTACATGACGCTGCTCGGTCCGACGGGCCTCGAGCGCGTCGCGGCCGCCTGCGCCGCCAGGACGGCGGAACTGGTGGGCAAGCTCACGACCCTCGACGGCGTACGGCCGTCCTTCGAGGGCGCGCGCTTCCACGAGGCAGCCATCCGGCTGGACCGGCCCGTGCAGGCCGTGCTCGAGGGTCTCGCGGAACGCGGCATCGTCGGCGGCTACGACCTCGGCCGCCACTATCCCGAGCTCGGTCAAGCGCTGCTCGTCTGTGCGACGGAAACCCGGACGAGCGAGGACATCGACGCCTATGCCACCGCGCTCACGCAGGTGCTCGAGCGCGCGGCGGCAGCCTGAGGAGACGCACCATGAGAACCCGCGAACCCGTCATCTTCGAGCTGTCGCGTCCCGGACGGACGGCTGCCGCCCAGCAGCCCGCTCCCGCCGAGGCAGTGATCCCGGGTCATCTTCGGCGCAGGCAGCCACCGATGCTCCCGGAGGTCTCGGAACTCCAGGCCGTGCGACACTTCACGCGCCTGTCGCAAATGAACTTCAGCATCGACACGCATTTCTATCCGCTCGGGTCGTGCACGATGAAGTACAACCCGAAGGCCTGCAACGCCTACGCAATGCTGCCCGAATTCCTGGGGCGCCACCCGCTCGCGCCCGACTCGACCGGTCAGGGTTTCCTCGAGTGCATGTTCGAGCTGCAGGACATGCTCAAGGCGGTGACGGGCATGAAGGCCGTGTCGCTGACACCGATGGCCGGTGCACAGGGCGAGTTTGCCGGCGTGGCCATGATCCGCGCCTATCACCGGGCCCGCGGTGACCTGTCGCGCGACGAGATCATCGTGCCGGAGGCCGCGCACGGCACGAATCCCGCGACCGCCACGATGTGCGGCATGAAGGTCCGCGAGATTCCGTGCAGGGACGACGGTGACGTGGACATCGAGGCCCTGCGTACGGTGGTCGGACCGCAGACCGCCGGGATCATGCTGACCAACCCGAGCACACTCGGCGTCTTCGAGCGCCGGATCATGGACATCAAGCGCATCGTCGACAACGCAGGCGGCCTGCTGTACTACGACGGCGCCAACCTCAACGCCATCCTCGGAAAGGTCCGCCCCGGCGACATGGGCTTCGATGTCATCCACATGAACCTGCACAAGACCTTCTCGACCCCGCACGGCGGTGGCGGACCCGGTTCTGGCGCCGTTGGCGTCGCCGAGCGGCTCAGGCCATTCCTGCCCGTGCCCGTGGTCGGCCGGGAAGAGGGCCGCTATCGCTGGCTGGACGAGCGCGACCTGCCGCAGACCATCGGACGCCTGTCGGGTTTCATGGGCAACGCCGGCGTCCTGCTGAGGGCCTACGTCTACATGCGCGTCCTGGGCTGGGAGGGCATGCGGCGCGTGGCCGAATACTCCGCGTTGAACGCCAACTACCTGATGTCACGCCTCCGGGCTGCGGGCTTCGATGCGGCCTATCCGGATCGTCGCGCGAGTCACGAGTTCATCCTGACCCTCAAGCGCCAGGCCAGGGAACGGGGCGTGACTGCGATGGACTTCGCCAAGCGGCTGCTCGACTACGGCTATCACGCGCCGACGACCTACTTCCCCCTGCTGGTGCCGGAGTGCCTGCTGATCGAGCCTACGGAGACGGAGGCGAAGGAGGAACTCGACGGCTTCGTCGCCGCCATGGCGGCGATCAAGGAGGAGGCGGAGACGGACGCGGCGAAGGTCAAGGGGGCTCCCTATACGACGCCGGTTCGTCGGCTCGACGACGTGCGTGCCGCGAAGCAGCTGGACCTCACCTGGAAGTCTGCGGCGGCATGAGCGCCGATCGCGGGATCCAGACCGGCCGGGTGAAGCCGACGGGGCTCACCCGGATCCTGAATGCGTTTGGCTACAGCTTCCGCGGTTTCGTCGGCGCCTGGCAGGAGGAAGAGGCCTTCCGCCAGGAGGTCCTGTTCGCGCTGGTGGCCGTCCCGCTCGGTCTCTGGCTTGGCGACAACGGCATCGAGCGCGCGCTGCTCGTGGGCCCGGTCATCCTCATCCTGATCGTCGAGTTGCTGAACAGTGCGGTCGAGGCCGCCATCGACCGGATCGGCGAGGAGCGCCACGAGCTGTCCGGCCTCGCCAAGGACCTCGGCTCCGCCGCCGTGTTCGCTTCGTTCGTCCTGCTCGGCGTCAACTGGCTGTTCGTCGTGCTGGGCTGACGCTGCCGGCACGCCCCGGCGGGAACGGAGCCCTGCACCCGTTGTGACTGCCCGGAAGTCCCCTACGCTGCGCCGGTTCCGCCCGCGGAACGTTCCGGCAGCGTGAACGGACCGGCGAGGCCTCCTGCCCAGCCGGTCACGGGCGCAACCCTCGAAACGGAACGGCGGTGGCAAGCGAAGGGACGGGCAGGTATCGTTCGGCGGATGTGCCGGGAAGAAGGGTGACAGATGACAGCGCTGATCTGCGGCTCGCTCGCCTACGACACCGTCATGGTCTTTCCGGGGCGGTTCCGTGACCACATCCTGCCGGACCGCATCCACATGCTGAACGTGTCCTTTCTCGCACCCAAGCTGACCCGTTACTTCGGCGGTTGTGCCGGGAACATCGCGTACAACCTGAGGCTGCTCGGTGGCGAAGGCTTCGCCTGCGGCGCGGTCGGCCACGACTTCGGTCCCTATGCCCAGTGGCTTGCCGCCAACGACCTGTCCGACCGCTACGTGAAGGTTCTCGACGACGAGTACACGGCACAGGCCTACATCACCACCGACCTCGACGACAATCAGATCACCGCGTTCCATCCGGGCGCGATGAACCGCTCGCAGGAGATCGCCGTGCCCACGAATGCCGGGATCAAGGTCGGGATCCTGGCGCCCGACGGGCGCGACGCGATGATCACCCACGCCGGCCAGTTCGCAGCCGCCGGGATTCCGTTCATTTTCGATCCGGGCCAGGCCATGCCGTTGTTCAGCCAGCAGGACTTCGACACGTTCATCGACCAGGCAGCCTGGATCACGGTCAACGACTACGAGGGCCAGCTCCTGCAGGAGCGCACCGGCCTCGACCCGCGGCGGATTGCTGAGCGCGTCGACGCGTACGTCGTCACGCGCGGTGCGGAGGGATCGACGATCCACCTGCGCGACGGCCGCCAGGTCCACATCCCCTGCGTTCGCGCCGAGCAGCTGCTCGATCCGACGGGTTGCGGCGACGCCTACCGCGCGGGCCTGATCTACGGCATCAGTCGTGACATGGACTGGGAAACCTCGGGACGGATTGCGTCCCTCCTGGGCGCGATCAAGATCGCGCACACGGGCACGCAGCATCACCGCTTGACCCCAGGGGAGTTTGCCGATCGATTCGGCGAGGCATTCGGCTACAGGTTCGACTGACATGCACCAGAGACTCACTGCCCGCCTGTTGCTGTGGGCCGCAATCGGTGCCGCGCCCTGGACGGCGGACGCCCAGCAGAACGGCAACGGCTGGTCGGCCACGCTCGAGCGGATCGCGAGCGGCGTCGTCGCCATCCAGGTGGACGGAACGCGGGCCTTCGACACCGAGTGGAACACCTCGTCGCAGGCGACCGGGTTCGTCGTCGATGCGGAGCGCGGACTGATCCTGACCAACCGGCACGTCGTAATGGCAGGTCCGGTCACCGCGCAGGCGGTCTTCCTGAACCGGGAGGAAGTCGAGCTGCAGCCCGTCTACCGCGACCCGGTGCACGACTTCGGCTTCTATCGCTACGATCCCTCGAAGTTACGCTTCATCCGGCCGGCGGAGCTGCCCCTGAGTCCGGAGGGGGCCCAGGTCGGTACGGAGATCCGCGTTGTCGGCAACGACGCGGGCGAGCAGCTCTCCATCCTCGCCGGGACGCTGGCCCGGCTCGACCGCGAGGCGCCGGGCTACGGGGTCGGCAAGTACAACGACTTCAACACCTTCTACTTCCAGGCGGCATCGGGCACGTCGGGAGGCTCCTCGGGGTCGCCCGTCATAGACATCGAAGGCCGGGTGGTCGCGCTCAACGCGGGCGGCGCCACGGGCGCCGCATCGAGTTTCTACCTGCCGCTCGGCCGGGTAGTCCGGGCGCTCGAGCTGGTGCGCGCGGGTGAGGCCGTGACCCGCGGCACGCTGCAGACCGTCTTCCGCTATACGCCCTACGACGAGCTGCGCAGGCTCGGACTGAGGCCCGCGACCGAGGCCGAGGCCCGGCAGGCGTTGCCGGCCCGCACGGGACTGCTGGTGGTGACCGAGGTCCAGCCCGGCTCGCCGGCCGACGGGCTGCTCGCGGCCGGAGACGTGCTGGTTCGCGTCAACGGCAGGCTGCTCGCGGACTTCGATGTGCTGGCCGGGATCCTCGACGGCTCGGTCGGCTCCGAGGTGGAGCTCGAGGTGGAACGGGGCGGCGTCGGCATCCGTCACAGGCTTCCGGTCACCGACCTGCACGCCATCTCGCCCGACGAGTACCTCGACATCGGCGACAGCGTGCTGCACACCCTCTCCTGGCAGATGGCGCGCCACATGAACGTGCCGGTCCGCGGCGTCTTCGTGGCGAATCCGGGATACATCTTCGGGCCGGCCGGGATCCCGCGAGCCGCGGTGATCACCGAGCTGGCGGGACGCGAGGTGGCCGGGGTCGCGGACGCGACCGCGATCCTCGGCGGCATGGCGGACGGAGAAATCTTGCCGGTCAAGTACTTCACCATCGAGGATACGCGCTCGCCGAGGCTCGAGTCGGTACGCGTCGACCGGCGCTGGTTCCCTGCCAGCCTGTGCCATCGGGACGATCGGCTAGGCTACTGGCCCTGCGATGCCCTTCCCGATCCGCCGCGGGCGGCACCCGTCGAAGCCGCGGGTACGCGCTTCGCCCGGACCGGGCAGCGCGTGCTGGACGAGCTTGCGCCGTCACTCGTACTCGTGCGGTTCAACATGCCATATCCGGTCTCGGGGGTGACCGAGCGAAACTACTACGGCACCGGTGTCGTGGTCGACGCGGCCCGCGGGCTGGTCGCGGTGGACCGCAACACCGTGCCGGTGGCTCTCGGCGACGTGCGCATCACCTTCGCCGGAACGCTCGAAGTGCCCGGCCGGGTCGCGTGGATCCATCCGGTGCACAACCTCGCGCTGGTCGCCTACGAGCCGGCTGCGATCGGCGACACGCCCGTCCGGGCGGTGCGGTTCGCCACCGACGAGCTGGCTCCCGGAGACGAAGTCACCGTGGCCGGCCTGCGCCAGGACGGTCGGCTCGCAGGCCAGCGGGCCCAGGTGGCTTCCATAGACCCGGTGAATTTCCCGCTGTCACGCACGCTGCAGTTCAGGGAATCCAACCTGTCGTCGATACGCCTGGTGAGCGGCCCCGGTGAGTTCGACGGCGTCATCGCCGATCGCCGCGGCCGTGTGGTCGCGCTGTGGTCGAGCTTCGCGTTCGAGAGCGGGCGCCAGCTGCAGCAGGACAACCAGGGCATTCCCGCCGATCTCGTGCTCGAGATGCTGGCCCACGCCCGCGATGGCGCGCCGCTGCACTCGCTCGAGGCCGAGCTGTCGCCGCGCTCCCTCGCCGAGGCCAGGCGCCTCGGGCTCCACGGTGAATGGAGTCGTCGTATCGAGGCCGCCAGCCCGATCCGGCGCGAGGTTCTCTCGGTCACCCGGCTGGTTGCCGGCTCTCCCGCCGCGAATCTCCTGCAGCCGGGGGACTTGCTGCTCGCGATCGACGACCAGGTCGTGACGAGCTTCCGCGAAGTCGAGCGGGCGGTTCAATCCGAGCAGGTCAGGGTCACCGTCTGGCGGGACGGCCGCGACGTCGCGCTCGACGTGCCGACCGTGGCCCTGTCCGGGCGCGGGATCGACCGCGTGCTGGTCTGGGCCGGTGCGATCCTGCAGCAGCCCCATCGCGCCATGGCGGCGCAGCGCGGCATACCGCCCGACGGCGTGTTCGTCGCCTTCTACCTCTACGGCTCCCCGGCGAGTCGCTACCAGCTCTGGGCCGGGCGTCGGATCGTGGAGGTGGACGGCGTGCCCGCCCCGGACCTCGACGCTTTCCTGGGCGCGGTGGCCGGGCGCCCGGACCGGTCCTCGGTGCGCCTGAAGACAATCAACTGGAACGGCTCGGTGGACGTGATCACCCTGAAGATCGACCGGCACTACTGGCCGGCCTACGAGCTGCACAAGCGCGGCGAGGAGTGGCAGCGGTCGGACGTGGAGTGAGCGGCGGCCGGACTGTCGCGTTTCGGCAACTCGCGGACCGCCGGAGGCGCACCGCGAACGCCCCGGGCGATCCGGGCGACGGCTATCATCGCGCGATGGCAACGGCGACCGGTGCGGACATCGACCAGGCGGTCCGGCTGCTGCGCGCCGGGGAACTCGTCGCATTTCCGACCGAGACGGTCTACGGGCTCGGGGCGGACGCTTCCAACCCGGCGGCGGTGGCCCGGATCTTCGCCGCGAAGGGCCGGCCCAGCGACCATCCGGTCATCGTTCACCTGGCATCGCAGGAGGCCGTGGCCGACTGGGCCCGCGAGTTTTCCGGGCCGGCCCGGGCGCTCGCCGCGAGGTTCTGGCCCGGCCCCTTGACGCTCGTGCTGCGGCGAAGGTCGCGCGTGCCCGACGAGGTGACCGGGGGGCAGGACACGGTCGCCCTGCGGGTCCCGGCCCATCCCGTCGCACAGGCGCTGCTCAGGCGTTTCGGTGGCGGGGTCGCTGCTCCATCGGCCAATCGATACGGGCGCGTCAGCCCGACCCGTGCCGAGCACGTCGTCGACGAGCTAGGCGACAGGGTCGCGCTCGTCCTCGACGGAGGCGACTGCGAGGTGGGTCTCGAGTCGACGATCGTCGCATTTGCAGGGGATAGAGGAGTCCTGCTCCGGCCAGGTCACATCTCCCGGCGTGAACTCGAGGATGTCATCGGGCCGCTCGCGGCTCCGAGGAGCCAGGGTCCCAGGGTTCCGGGCTCGAAGCGATCGCACTATGCGCCGACGGCGCCCGTCGAGCTCGTGGACGCGCAGGCACTCGGGACGCGCTCGAAGGAGCTCGCCGCCGCCGGCGGCGTGGCGGTGCTGGCGCGCAGCGAACCGGCGCGCCAGCTGCCAGGCGTCCTCTGGCGGCGCATGGCTGCCGAGCCCGTTGCCTATGCGCACGACCTGTATGCGGCGCTGCGGGAGCTCGACGCGGCAGGCGCCGCGCGCATCCTAATCGAGCGTGTGCCGGGGTCAGATGCCTGGGACGCGGTCCGTGACCGTCTGGCGCGCGCCGCGGCGCGCGAGCCGGTGGAGGAGACCTGATCCGGTCAGCGGAGCGTCACTTCCTCGTTGAGGTTCGTGTTGACGGCGGCGACCTCGGTCGGGTCGAGCGTGCCTGCTGCGAGCTTGAGCCGAAGGACGTTGACGAGGTAGTCGTAGCGGCTGCGCGCGTAGTTGGTCTCGGCCTCGAAAAGGCGCCGCCGCGCGTCGAGCACGTCGACCGTCGTGCGCGTGCCGACCTCGTAGCCGGCCTCGGTGGCCTGAAGTGCGACCCGTGCCGACTCGACCGCCTGCTGCAGCGCCTGCACCCGCGACATCTCTGCCGTGACGCCGAGGAAGGCGTCGCGCGCCTCGCGCTCGGTCTCGCGCGCGGTGCGCTCGAGGCGCTCGCGGGCGGCGCGGTGCCGGTACTCGGCCTGGCGGACCCTCGATGAGGTCGCGCCGCCGGAGTAGATGGGCAAGGTGAACTGCAGGGAGATCCTCGTGTCGTCCTGGAAACCGTCGTCGGGACGGCTCTCTGGTCCGGTCTCGGTCGTGAACGTCGCCGTGCCGCTGAAGTCGCTGTTGCCGCGCGACACGACGAGGTCCAGCGTGGGGTAATGCCCGCCTCGCTGGAAGCTGATGTCGTCGCGGGTGATGTCCGCCGCAAGGCGGCTCGAGCCCAGCCGGAGGTTCTGGTCCATGGCCATGTTGACCCAGGCGTCCTCGTCCTCCGGGTCCGGCGGGTTGAGCGGCAGGTCCTCCCCGGGACGCGCCAGGACGTCGAAGGAATCCCCGGTCAGCTCGCGCAGGAACTCCTGCTGCGTGGCCAGATTCCGCTTGGCCTGGATGACAGCCGCGGTCGCGGAGTCGTAGGCGGCCTTGGAGTCCTGCACGTCGGTGATGGCGATCAAGCCTACCTCGAACCGCTTCTCGGCCTGCTCGAGCTGCCGGCCGAGCGCCTCGTAGGTCGCCTCCGCGGCGCTCAGCGTGTCCTTGGCGGCGAGTACGTTGAAGTAACGCTCCGCCGTACGCAGGATCAGTTCCTGCTGGGCGGCCTGGTAATCGATCTCGGCTTGTGCCACCTCGCGGTCGGCGCGCCGGAGCGTGACCCAGTTTTCCCAGCGAAAAATGCTTTGGCGAAGCGAAACGTCCCAGGTGGTGGTGTCCCGGTCTCTGCTGAACGGAACCAGCAGGTAGTCGAGTTCACTGGTCGCCGGGTCCGGCAGCAGCTGGCGACCCTCGCCGTCGGTCTCACTCCACTCGTATCCCGCGGAGGCGGCAAGCTGTGGAAGCAGGGCCGACAGCGCCTGCGGCTTGGACTCCAGCGAGGCGAGCCGATTGGCCTCCGCCTCGCGGATGATGGGATCGTTCTGCAGCGCGCGCTGGTAGACCTCGGCGAAGTCCGAGGCCAGCGCCGTGGGGGAAAGACAGTTCAGCCCCGCCAGTACTACGGCGGGAGGGAGCAAGGAACGGATCGTCATACGGGTGCTCACCGGGCTACGCCCTCAAGAGAACTAGTGTTGTAGTATGGTATATCAGTAGTATACCGGTTTCAACCATTCTATGTCGACCGGCCGCCCCGCCGGTCCCCATGTCAATACTGCCGCATGGACGGATCGAGTTCCCGGCCCCAACGGGAAATACCGCCGGCCAGATTGGCGACCCGGGCGTAGCCCTGCTGCTGCAGGAAGCGCGCCACCGCCAGGCTGCGCACGCCGGAGTGGCACATGACCACGATTTCCCGATCCCGGTCCAGCTCGCCCAGGCGCGCCGGCACCTCGGACATGCGGATATGCAGGGCGCCCGGCACTGCGGCGATGTCGAGCTCGCGGGGCTCGCGCACGTCGAGCAGTACGAGGTCCTCGCCCGCATCGCGGCGTTGGACGAACTCGGCCGGGGTGACTTCGTCGATCATGACCAACTCAGAAGTGGAAGGTGGGCGGCTGTGGCGCGTTGATCAACGGCTCGACAACCGTTTCGAACAGGGCCTCGCTCCGCCATTCGTTCTCCGCGATCCGCGTCACCAGCCGGGCTTCCATCACGGGACGCTGGCCGGTGATCACGAACAGCCGCCCCCCCAGCTTGAGCGCGCGCTCGAAGCGGGCGTCGTACACGGGTAGGGAAGCCGTCACGGCGATCGCGTCGTAGCGATCCGTCTCTTCCAGCCGGCTGGCGTCCGCCACTTCGACCGACACCCCCGTCACCGAGTCCGCGCGCAGCGTCAATCGTGCGGAGGCGGCGAGGTCCTCGAAGATCTCGAGCGAGCGCACGGACCCGCCGAGCGCGGCGAGGCATGCGGCCAGGAAGCCGCTCCCCGTTCCGACGTCGAGCACGTCCTCGCCGCAATTCACGGCGAGCGCCTGCAGGATCCGGCCGTCCACCTTGGGCGGCAGCATCCCCTGGCCATGGCCCAGCGGGATGGCCGCATCGGCGAAGGCGACGTCGCGAAACGACTCCGGAACGTAGCGGTCCCGCGATACCCGCGCGAAGACGTCGAGCACGCGGTCATCGAGCACGTCCCACGTACGCACCTGCTGGTCGATCATCTGGCGGCGCGCGATTTCGGGGTTGGCGTGCATCGACGGGTCCGTCGTTGGGGCGGGCAGGTCGGGCAGGTTAAGGCGTCGGCCACCGTCCGACAAGACGGCAAGCGCCGCCTATTATGGTCAATCAGCACGGGCACCTCCACTACCATGCGATATGCTCGTCAGCGTCGTGGTGTGAAAACAAAGCGGCTCCCGGCGCGCCGGTGCGTGGCGCCGGTCGTGCCGACCAACAGGGGATACACGACGGGATGACCGGGCTCGAAATCGTCGGCGGCGCGCTGACGCTGCTCGCGGCAATCCTGCTGGCGATCGTCATCCGCCAGCGGCGCGAACTCGCTCGCGCTGCGGACGTCGCGGATGCCGTCGCCGCAGCCGCAGGGCCCGGCCTACACGAAGTGCCGACCGCCGAGGTGGACGACGAGTCGGTTGCGGCGCGCTTTGCCGAGGCGGCCCGGGAGCTGTCGGCCTCGAGGGCGTCCGCCGACGACCGCGTCCTGCTCGGCACGCTCGTGACGTCGGTGGACGAGCCGATGCTCGTGCACCGGGAGCGGATCGAGGCGGTCAACGCGGGGTTCTGCCGGCTGCTGGGAGCCGGCCCCGAGTCGGTGGTCGGCCGCAGTCTCGACGAGCTGGTGACGGCCGATTACGCCAGCCTCGTGCGCACCAACGTGGCGCGCCGCCTCGCCGGCGAGCAGGCGGCCGAGCTGACCGAAGTCGAGGTCGCGGACGAACATGGCCAGGTCGCGCGTCTGGAGCTGCGCGGCACCACTCTGCGGTTCGGCAAAGATGTCCTCATCGTCTACTCTGCGATCGAGATGCTGCCCGGGGCGCCGGCCGGGGCGGTTGCGACGGAGGCCGTCAGTCGCGCGCAGATGACGCTCGACTCCGTCGGCGAAGGTCTGGTCACGACCGACACGATGGGACGCATCGACTTCATGAACCGGGCTGCCGAGGAGCTCGTTGGCGTCAGCCGCCGGGAAGCGGAGGGCGTCAGCCTGACCGAGCTCGTGGCATTCGTCGACGAGCACGATCGACGCCCGTTGCCGGACCCGGTCAGGCAGTGCCTCGCGAGCGGGAGCCGGGTGAGCCTCGGCAGACGAGCCCTCATGCTCGCCCGGGCCACGCGCGGGGAGTACAGCATCGAGGTGTCCGCGGCGCCCATCAGGCCCGACGCGGGCGACGTCGCCGGCGTCGCGGTCGTGCTGCACGACGTGACGGAGCTGCGCGGGTTGACCCGCCAGATGTCCTACCAGGCGAGCCACGACGCCCTGACCGGGCTGGTCAACCGGCGTGAGTTCGAGCGCCGCCTCGGCGAGTCGCTGGAGGCCGCGCGCGGCAGCCAGGCCAGCCACGTGATGTGCTACCTCGACCTCGACCGGTTCAAGGTCGTCAACGACACCTGCGGGCATCTCGCGGGCGACAACATGCTGCGCGAGGTCGCCGCGCTTGTGAAGGACGCGGTCCGCGACTCGGACACTGTCGGCCGGCTGGGCGGCGACGAGTTCGGGATCCTGCTGATCGGCTGTCCGCTCGACAAGGCTCGCCAGATCGCGGAGGACGTCTGCCGGGCCATCAACGACTACCGATTCGTCTGGAAGGACCGGATCTTCAGCATCGGGGTGAGCGTGGGCCTCGTCGAAGTGGGGCGTGACAGCGGCGGCCTCGAGGACGTCATGAGTGCCGCCGACTCCGCCTGCTACGTCGCCAAGAAGCGCGACGGCAGCCACGTCCACGTCTACTCCGCCCGCGACGAGGCCGTCGCCCGGCACACCGGGGAGATCCAGTGGCTGCAGCGGCTGCAGTCGGCACTCCGGGACGGGCGCTTCGAGTTGTTCGTGCAACCGATCGTCGCCTCGCGGGAGAACGGAGTGATCGGTCCGGGACTCGAGGTGCTGCTCAGGTTGCGCGACGAGAGCGGCGAGCCGGCCTCGCCGGCCGACTTCATGCACACGGCCGAACGCTACCGGCTGATGTCGCTGGTCGACCGCTGGGTCGTGCAGACGGCGCTCGCCGCGCTGTCGAGCGGCGCGATCCGCCTCGCCGAGGGCAGGAGCCTGTCGATCAACCTCTCCGGCCAGACGCTGGGAGACCCGTCCTTCCTGGAATTCGTGGTCGAGACGCTGGACCACACCGGTGTGCCGCCCTCGCAGGTCTGCTTCGAGGTGACCGAGAACTCCGTGATCGCCAACCTCGACACCGCCAAGCGCTTCATCGGCGTGCTGCACGGCATGGGGTGCCAGTTCGCACTCGACGATTTCGGCAACGATCTCGGGGCGTTCACCAGCCTCAAGAGCCTGTCGATGGACTACATCAAGATCGACGGCGAGTTCATGCGCAACCTCTCGCGCGATGCCGTCAACCAGGCCATGGTCGCGGCGATCGTTCGGCTCGCCCGCGCGCTCGGATTCCGCCTGATCGCTGAGCAGGTGGAGGACGCCGCCTCGCTCGAGACCGCCCGCGACATGGGCATCGACTTTGCACAAGGCTACGTGATCGGCAGGCCGGAGCCCCTCAGGCCAGCTGCTTGACAGCGACTCCCGGCGCCGGGAGATGATGCGTGCCCAGCCCCTCGCGGGGACCTGCGCAGCGTTCCCGCCGGAAGTCGCAGCCATCATGCAGAACCTTCTCGACAGCCGCCCGGGACGCATTGCCAGCTTCGGCATCCTCTACGTGTCCGAGGGCATTCCGCTCGGATTCGCGGCAGTGGCCATCGCAGCCTACATGCGCAGGCAGGGCCTGGACGTCGCACAGGTGGGCGCGTTCGTCGCGTCGTTCTACCTGCCGTGGGCGTTCAAGTGGTCTTGGGCCCCGCTCGTGGATCTCGTCCGGCTCGAACGGCTCGGGGGTCGCAAGGGCTGGATCGTGCTGTGCCAGGCGGCGATGATGGTTACCCTGGTCGTGCTGTCCCGGGTCGACTTTTCAAGGCACTTCGAGCTGTTGATCGCGCTGGTGCTGGTACACAACGTTTTCGCTGCCACCAACGATATCGCGATCGACTCGCTGGCGGTCAACAGCCTGCAGGAGCACGAGCGCGGCACGGCCAACGGCTTCATGTTCGGTGGCGCCTACCTGGGACAGGCACTGGGCGGCGGTGGAGCGATGTTCGTCGCGGGCCGCTACGGCTTCGATGCGGCAGTGCTGTACGTGAGCCTGGCGCTGTCGGCGATCCTGGTCTTCGTGGTGCTGTTCGTCCGCGACTCGTTGCCTGCGGACCGGCCAGCCGGCGTGGCGCGCGAGGCCGGAAGGATATGGGGCGCCCTGGCGGGGAGGATGCGCAGTTTCGGGCGCGAGCTGACCACCGGATTCTTCGGCTCTGGGCCCGGCCCGATGGTCGGCGTCGCCTTCGCGCTGTTGCCGATGGGCGCGATGGCGCTCAACGCAGCGGTCGCCCAGAGCATGCAGGTGGATCTCGGCATGACCGACCAGCAGATTGCGCAGCTCAACGTGTACACGACGGTGCTTGCCGCGACCGGCTGCGTGATCGGGGGCTGGGCCGCGGACCGCTTCGGCCACCGCAGGATGCTGGGGGCCTGGTACCTCCTCACCGCGCTGCCGACCTTGTACCTGGCGAGCTCGGTCGCGGCGGCTGAGGGCTTGTCGGGCGTGAGCATCGGTCAGTTCTTCGTGGTCTCGATGACCTTCAACTTCTGTGTCGGAATGCATTACGGGACGGGAGCGGCCTTGTTCATGGGCCTGACCAATCCGCTGGTGGCGGCCACGCAGTTCACCGGCTACATGGCGCTGCGCAACCTGGTGATCTCCTACACCAACCTCTGGCAGGGCGTAGTGGCCGATGCGCAGGGCTACGCCGTGGTGCTCTTCATCGATGCCGCCCTCGTCCTCGCGCCGCTCTTGCTGCTGCCTTTGCTGCGGCCTTCGACCCGGGCGCTGCGCGCCGGGACGGCCGCCGGGATTCGCTAGCCGCGGGCCCGCAGCATGCGGGCGTCCCGGCTCAGCCGACGCGCCAGCTGGCGGGCGAGGTTGGCCAGGAGCACGGTCCGCATGTCCGCGTCGAGCGAGGAGAACGGGACTTCGAGGCACTCCGTGTCTACCTTGGCCACGACGTCCGCAGTGCGCGCTGACTCGTCCAGCATGGCCAGCTCGCCGAAGGACATGCCCGGCCCCAGGGTGGTCAGGCGCAGGCTGCGCCGCGGGTCGGTCGCGACGCTTACCTCCACCATGCCGCGCCGTATCAGGTAGAAGGAGTGCGCCGGGTCTCCGGTCGAGAAGATCCGGTGTCCTGCCGGGATGCTGACGAGCCGGCCCGAGCGCTCGAGCGCCTCGAGCTGCCGTCGAGTCATGCCGCGGCACAGCAGCTGTTCCGAGAGATCCAGGCAGCCTGTCTCGGCGGGAGGCTGCCTGCGGAAGCGGGACAAGAGTTGCTCCTCGCACCACTCGAGCGCTCGGTCGGTGTCGACGAAGTAGAAATGGCCGGGGGACTGCGATCCGGCCACCTTGCGGGCGAGCGACGAGCGAAACGCGTAATGGTCCTTGTGCTCGGTGAAGAACAGCTTCCTGCCCAGACGCCCGAGCCGCGCCGCGGTCTCGGCGAGCATCTCGGTGGCTGCCCAGTCGATCGCCGAGACGCGCCGCAGGTCCACGATCACGAACTCCTGGCTGTCGGGCTCCTGCTGGAGCATACGGGTCACGGAGTCGGTGCCCGAGAACATCAGGTCTCCCTGGACTTCGTACACCTGGATGCGGTGGCCCTCGGCGTCGAGGACGGCCGAGTCGTGCGGTGTCCGTGCGCGCTGCGACTGGACCTGGCTCCCGTCGTAGCGCACGCGCAGCACCGAGGCGGAGGTGGAGGGCGGCACCTTGAACATGTGCAGCCGGAGCCTGTCCGAGATCTGCCGGCAGGCTGCGATGCCCCGCAGACTGTTGCCCTTCGGGTCGAGGCGCGGCGAGAACACGCCGAGTCCGAACTGGCCTGGCAAGACGGCAAGGATGCCCCCGGAAACGCCGCTCTTGGCCGGCATCCCGACGTCGTAGATCCAGCCGCCCGAGTAGTCGTACATCCCGCAGGTACTCATGACGCTGAGCACGCGGTCAACGTGCCTCGCGGGCAGCGCGACGACTCCGGTGACCGGGTTGACACCGTTGTTCGCGAGGCAGGCTGCCGCGAGCGCGAGGTCGCGGGCGTTGACGAGCACCGAGCACTGGCGGAAGTACAGGTCGAGGGCCCGCTCGGGATCGTCGCTCAGCATCCCGTAGCCGCGGAGCAGGTGCGCGATGGCGCGATTGCGGTGGCCGGTCTCGCTCTCGGAGCGATACACCCTCTCGTCTACGCCGACGGAGTGGCCGACGAAGCGCTCGAAGCTCCCCAGCAGCCGCGCCAGGGCGTCGAGCCCTGGCTCGTGCCTGATCATGCCGGTGGTCACTATCGCACCTGCATTGATCATCGGATTGAGCGGCCGGCCCGTGCCGGCCTCCAGGCTGATCGAGTTGAACGCCTCGCCCGAAGGCTCGACGCCAACACGCGACAGCACGGTCTCCACGCCGTGGTCCTCGAGCGCCAGCCCGTAGGCGATCACCTTGGAAATCGACTGCACCGTGAAGGGCTGCCGGGCGTCGCCGACCTGGTAGACGTGCCCGTCCATGGTGCACAGGGCGATGCCGAACCAATCCGGGTCGGCGCGCTGCAGTTCCGGAATGTAGTCGGCGACGGTGCCCGAGATCAGGCCCCGAAGTTCCTCGAGCAGCGCTTCGAGGAAGTCCTGCAGGGGTGCAATGCGCCGTTCGTCGCTGGGCATGAGCGAAGCGCCCTCGGCAGCTTTCAGCCGGGATCCGGCCAGGGAGAGCGTGCAAGGACTGCGCCACGTGCAACGGGCGGCAAAAGCCCGCCTGCGGCGAGAGTGTCGGCCTCGGTGCCGCCCTGCCGCGGTGCACGCCGGGTCCGGCGGCGCACCGATGTGGTGTCGGCGACCGGCGCTACGCTCAGCGCGTGCCGAAGATCCGGTCCCCGGCGTCGCCGAGCCCCGGCAGGATGTAGCCGGCCTCGTTGAGCCTCTCGTCCACGGCGGCCACGAAGACCTCCACGTCGGCGTGACTCGCCTGCAGCCGTTGCAGCCCTTCGGGTGCGGCCACCAGGAAGATGCCCCGCACCGAGCGACATCCCGCCGACTTGAGCAGATCGATGGTAGCCACGAGGGTCCCGCCGGTGGCCAGCATCGGGTCGAGGATCAGGGCCGTGCGCTCTCTGACGTCGCTCGCGATCTTGGCGTAGTACCTGACCGGTTGCAGCGTCGACTCGTCGCGGTACATGCCCACGACGCTGACGCGCGCACTCGGAATCAGGCTCAGTACGCCGTCCATCATGCCGAGCCCGGCACGCAGGATCGGTACGACCGTGATCTTCTTGCCCCGGATCTGCTCGGCCTGGACCCGTCCGGCCCAGCCGTCGACGACGACGCGTTCGGTGGCCAGGTCCTTGGTGGCCTCGTAGGTCAGCAGCATGGCAATTTCCGACGCGATCTCGCGGAAGCTCTTGGTGTCGAGCGCCTGACGACGCAGGAGCCCCAGCTTGTGCCGGACGAGGGGGTGGTCGACGACGTGGACGGCCATGGCGCGCTGTTCTTCCCGGCGTGGTGGGTTTCGCCGATCGCCGTCAGGCGCCGGCGCGGTCGTTCTCCGCGTCGGCACCACCCATGTGCCGGGCCAGGAAATCGAGGACGTTCCGGTACCACGCGATCACGTTCCGCGGCTTGAGGATCCAGTGGTTCTCATCGGGGAAGACCAGCAGCTCGCTGTCGACCCCGTGGTACTGCAGCGCCTCGAACAGGTTGAGCGCCTCGCCGATCGGGCAGCGGTAATCCTTCTCGCCGTGGATGATGAGCACCGGTGTCTTCCACTGGTCGATGTGACGGATCGGCGCGTACCGGTCGAACGCGGCCATGTCGGCGTACGGGTTCTCGCCGCCCATCTCGAGGTACCACCAGGCCGGGTGATCGGTGGTGCCGGTGAACTGCGCCATGGTCACGATGCTCGCGTGGGTGATCAGGCAACGGTAGCGCTGCGTCTGGGTGCCGATCCAGTTGGTCATGTAGCCGCCGAAGCTGCCGCCCATCGCCATGACGCGTCCCGGACCCACCTCGGCTCGTTGCTCGAGGGCGTCCGTCACGGCCATGAGGTCCTGATAGCACTGCTTTCCCCAGACGTTGCCCCAGATGCCCTGCACGAACTCCTGGCCGAAGCCCGTCGACCCGCGCGGGTTCGGCTGGACGACGACGTAGCCCTGCGCGACCGCGAGCAGCGCGTTCCAGCGCCAGTGCCAGCCGTCGGTGCTCATCCCGATGGGCCCGCCGTGGATCCAGACGAGGGTCGGCGCTCGTTTCGCGCCCCGCGGACGCGTGATGACGCTGTGGATCGTGGCGCCGTCCGTTGACTTCGTCGTGACGTGCTCCACCTCGGCCCAGCTCTGCGCAGGCTCGAAACCCGACAGCCTAGCGAGCGGCACCGGCGCCTGCCCGGGACCGTCGAGCCGGTGGCACTCCGGTGCATCGAGCAAGGTCGACCGGATGCAGGCAGCGCCTCCCCCGGGCAGCGCCACGATTCCGGCGTGCGCTCCGCCGCTCGGCCGGGGAGTCCAGGCCGTGACCGACCCGTCGTCTCTCCCGACGCCGAACACCGGCGTGATGCCCTCGTCATCCGCGCTGACCAGGAGCGTCTTCCCGTCGGTGCTCCAGCCGGCCAGATCCGGCCAGCGGTCCCAGTCGGTTGCGAGTTCCCGCAGCGTGCCGTCGGCCAGGTCGATCAGGGTCAGCGTGGGCCGCAGCACCTGCCTAGGAGAGCGTCGTCCCCGGACCACGGCCACGGTACGCCCGTCCGGGGAGAACAGCGCGCCGTCGTTCATGGTGTTCTCTTCCTGCCCGAGCAGCACGCGTTCGCGGGTGGCGAGGTCGATCACCAGCACCGCGGTGTCTTCCTCCCGGTCGGCGCCCGGGCTCGCCCAGGTCACCAGCACCCGCCGCCCGTCGTCGCTGACGTCGAGGTGAGGCTCGATCCAAAACTCCGTCGTGGCCTCCGGCGTCAGGTCCTCGCGGCCCGTGCCGTCGGCCGCGGCCACGAACAGGTGATGATTCGCGCGATCCGGGTTCTGGTGCAGCCAGTGGTCCCAGTGACGTACCGGCTGCCGACGGAAGTTGCGGGCGCTCGGACCATTCTTCGCGCGCTCGGTCGCCGTCTCGCGCTGCTTGTCGGTCGCGACGCCCGGCAGGACCGGCGCGAACCAGGCCATGTGGTCCGCCTTGCGAGCGAAGCGGAATGCTTCCACCCCCAGCGGCTCGTCGGTCAGCTGGCAGGGCTCTCCGCCGGCTGCCGGCAGCAGCCACACCTGCATCCGCTTCTCGGCTTCCTCGTCCGGCTTGACCTCGCTGGGTCTGCGGTTCGACAGGAAACCGAGCGCGCCGTCGCGGCGAAAGCAGGGGGAATGGTCCTTGCTGTCGCCGCGGGTGAGTTGAACGGCGTCGCCGCCGTCGGTCGGGACCTTCCACAGGTCGGAAACGTACTTGGCGCCGTCCCTGTCCATGCGCTGGACGCACACGGCGAGCCAGCTTCCGTCGGGGCTGGCCGCGATCGAGCTGACTCGCCTCAGCGCGACGTGCTGGTCCACGTTGTAGGGTGCATTCATGGCGGGCTCGGGATGCCAGATCCGGGGACGCGGATTATGGCTCAGATCCGCACCGAAAGCGCCGCCCCGGGGTGATCGGGACGGCTGGACACCACTCGCGTCGGTTGCGATGATCGAGCGCGTGGGTTGGCCGGTCGTGCGTGGCCCGTGAACCGGGCCGGGCCGGTCGAGACGAGCGCTCGCAACCAGGCGCTCGCGGCGACCAGGTGTACGAGGAGGCCGGTCGGGATGAGCGACAACCCGGGATTGAAGCGGCGGACCTTCTTCAAGCTGTGCGCATCTGCGGTCGCCATGGCCTCGGCGAGCAACCGTCTGCTGGCCGAGGAAAGGGGCAGCGCGCGGCGCTACCGGCGCACGATCCTGGTCGACGAGTCGGGCAAACCGGCCCGGGCCGCCGACCTCGAGGTGGGGGAGGGCTACCTGTTCCACTACCCGTTCGTCACCACGCCATGTTTCCTCCTCGATCTCGGTCGGCCCGCCACGCAGCAGGCGACGCTGCACACCGAGGATGGTCGTTCCTATACGTGGAAAGGGGGCGTCGGACCGGGGCGCTCCATCGTGGCTTACTCGGCCATCTGCGCACACAAGATGACGCACCCGGCGAGATCCGTGAGCTTCATCAACTATCGTCACGAGTCCGTCAGCTTCGTCGATTCGGACAGGAATCGCACGCAGCGGGAAAGCGTCATCTACTGCTGTTCGGAAAAGAGCGTGTACGATCCCCGGCAGGGAGCCCGGGTCCTCGGCGGGCCGGCGCGACAGCCCCTCGCGGCAATCCTGCTGGAGTACGATGAAGCCGAGGACTCGATCGCCGCGATCGGCACCTACGGCGGTGAGATGTTCGATCGTTTCTTCGAGGAGTTCGGCTTCCGCCTGCAACTCGAGCACAAGGTTTCGGACGTCGCGGAACAGGCCGGGGGGCAGACGCCCGTCGTGAAGATCACGGAGTACTGTGCGTCGCAGGTGCTTTGCGGCTAGGGCGAGCCGCCTGAGTCGCCTGCGGCCGGGCGAGCGGAGAGCCAGGCTGCCACTTCGGCCCGGTCCAGGCTCCGCGCCAGCATCAGCGGTGTCTGGCCGTCCCGGTCCCTTGCCTGCAGGCTGGCACCGCCCGCGACGAGCAATTCCACGACCTGCAGGTCACCTTGCCGTGCGGCCTCGTGCAGCGCCGTCTGGCCAGCCTCGTTGACGGCGTCCGGATCCGTGCCATCGGACGAAAGCAGCGTCCGCACCACGGCCAGCCGGCCCTCCGACGCCGCGCGCAAGAGCGGCGTCCAACCGTAGATGTCCTGCAGCGCGGGATCGGCCCCGTGGTCGAGCAAGAGCCTGACCAGTTCGTCGTGGCCCTTGACGGAGGCGATCATGAGCGCGGTCCAGCCGTTCGTGCTCTGGCTGTTGACGGAGGCTCCACCCTCCAGGAGGAGTTCGCTCGCCGTGACGTGACCGCCCACGGCCGCGTACATGAGGGCGGTCCCTCCACGCGTGTTGGCCACGTCGACGCTCGCGCCCGCCGCAAGCAACGACCGGACGAGCGCCGTGTGGCCATCGCGTGCGGCGACCATCAGCGCGGTCTTGCCGTCAGCGGTCGCCGCATCGACATCGGCGCGCCGTCCGGCGAGCGCGTCCAGCGTGGCAGCGTCGCCTGCAGCGATTGCCCTGACCCAGCCGTCCGTGACATCTTCGCCGGCGACGGCGGCGCCACCGTAGAGCAGGCAGAGTGCAGTCATCAGTCCAGGCATGTTCAAGACAGGGCCGCCTCCCGTGGTGCGTTGGCGTCGCGGCACGTGACGATGCTGTAGGTTGGGCCGAGCCGCGTCAATTGCGATGCATGCGGTCCGCAGGGCCGGCGAAGCGGCAGGCGAGCGAGAGACCGGTCGCCGGCCGACCGTTGCCGGCGGGGATCCGTGTGCTATCGTGCGAACCGCCATGCTCGCCGGGCCCGCGATTGCATCGGCCTCTTCGCTCTGATACGGGCGCGATCATCGTCGCGCCGGGGCACGGGCGGCAAACTGCTGGGCAACCGTGGACGGTGAGGTCCTCGGCCGGTATTCCGACCAAACGCGCGAGGAGCCTCGAAGATGAGTGCGAAAGATCGCATCCTGACCACGCACGTCGGCAGTCTGCCGCGACCCGACGACCTCGTCGAGATCATGTTCGCGCGTGAAGACGGAATCCCGATCGACCGCCGGGCGCTGGATGAGCGAGTGGAGAGCGCGGTCGACCAGGCGGTTGCCAAACAGGTGGGAGCGGGAGTGGCCATCGTCAACGACGGCGAGTGGCCGAAACCGAGCTACGCAACGTACATCAAGGACCGGCTGAACGGATTCGGCGGGACGGGGACGAGCTACGTCTTCCAGGATCTCGAGGACTATCCGCGCTCGAAGGCCCGCATGGCCTCGGATCCCGGGCGCAAGCACCGCAAGACCCCGGCCTGCAACGGCGCGATCAGCGTCCGGGACATGGAAGCGCCTGTCGCGGACGCCCGCCGGCTCCGGCGTGCGGCGCAGAAGCACGGCGCGGTCGGCAGTTTCATGAGCGCCGCGTCGCCCGGCGTCGTCGGCCTGTTCTTCCGCAACGACTACTATCCGGACCACGAGAGCTACATCTTCGCGCTGGCCGACGCGATGCGGCACGAGTACGAGGCGATTGTCGCCGCCGGCATCATGCTGCAGGTGGATTGCCCCGACCTGGCGATGGGCCGGCATACGCAGTACCGGGACCTGGGCCTTGCCGAGTTCCGCGACAGGATGCAGCTGCACGTCGAAGCGCTGAATCGGGCCCTCGTCAACATCCCGCCGGAGAAGGTGCGGATGCACCTCTGCTGGGGAAACTACCCGGGCCCGCACCACTGCGACGTGCCGATACGGGACATCATCGACGAGGTCTGGAAGGCCAAGCCCCACGCGATCCAGTTCGAGGCGGCCAATCCGCGTCATGCATACGAGTGGTCGGTCTTCGAGCAGGTCGCACTGCCTGAAGGCAAGGTGCTGATTCCAGGGGTGATCGAGGTGCAGTCGAATTACATCGAGCATCCCGAGCTCGTCGCTCAGCGGATTCTGCGTTACGCCAACCTGGTGGGGCGCGACAACGTCATGGCCGGCACGGACTGCGGATTCAGCATCCACGTGGGCACGGCCGGAGTCGACCCGGACGTGGTCTGGGCGAAGCTATCGTCACTCGCGCAGGGCGCCGAGCTGGCGAGCGAGAGGCTCTGGCCCCGGGGCTGAGACGCCGCGGCCCCTCCCGGGGAAGAGCCGTGCCCGCGCCCCCTTCCGCGGAGTCGGGAGATGAGCCTTTACTTCCGGGGTCGGCTGCGATTCGCTGCTGCCGGCCGTCGCTCGGGGAGATAGACTGAGCTGCCCGGCGCTCAGCGCGGGCAATAATCGCCGGCAAGCAAGGGGTCGCCGCCATGGCCAGCCGGACAGAACAGGGCATCGGGACGGCAGCGTCGCTGAGCGACGAGCAGTTGCTGCGCTACAGCCGCCAGATCATGCTGCGCGAAGTGGACGTGGCCGGGCAGGAGCGGCTCGCGCGCTCGCGAGTCCTCATTCTCGGCCTCGGCGGTCTCGGCTCGCCGGTCGCGACGTACCTCGCCGCCGCGGGTGTCGGCGAGCTGGTGCTCACCGATCCCGACACGGTCGAGGTGTCGAACCTCCACCGGCAGATCCTGCATCGCGCGACCCGGATCGGCATGACCAAGACGAGCTCGGCGCGCGAGTCGCTCACGGCGCTGAACCCGGACGTCGGGATCGTTACGCACGCGTGCAGGCTGTCGGGCAAGGAGCTGCACGAGGCGGTTCGCAGGGTCGACGTCGCCGTCGACGGCACCGACAACTTCGAGTCGCGCTTCGACCTGAACCAGGCATGCCTCCAGGCGCGTCGGCCGCTCGTGTATGGCGCCGTCGTCGGCATGGAAGGCCAGGCTTCGGTGTTTCGCGGTGATCGCGACGACAGCCCCTGCTACGCATGCCTGTACGGCGACGCCTCGAGCGAACTCAGCGGCTCGCGGCCGGGCTCCAGCTGGGAGACCTGCTCCGGCCAGGGTGTGCTCGGACCGGTGGCCGGCCTCGTCGGCTGCATCCAGGCAACCGAGACGCTCAAACTGCTGCTGGGCATCGAAAGCTGCCTCACCGGCAGGTTGCTACTTATTGACGCACACGGGATGGAATTTCACTCCCTTCGACTGCGAAAAAATCCCGCCTGCCCGGCCTGCGGCAGGCCCGCCACGCTCGCGTCGACGTCCGACTGACCGCTTTTGGCGCTGCACCATCCGCGGACCCGCTGCGCCTGCGTCGCGAGCCTTCGCGCCTCGGGCCTTTTCGCTGCGCGTCGCACGAGTATCATGATCCGGAAGAAGGAGGCCGGTGCGCCGGCCGCATGGGCCGGTGCCTCTGAGCAGGTCCGGCAATACCGACGGAAAGACCGGGGGGATCCTGCATGTTGCGAGCCTTGAAACTGGAGCCGGAGAAGTGCACCGGCTGCCTGCAATGCGAGATGGCCTGTTCCTACGAGAACGAGGGTGTCTTCAATCCCGCGCTCTCGCGCATCAAGGTGTTTATGTTCCACGAGGAGGGCCGGTTCTCGCCCTACACCTGCACGCAGTGCGAGGAAGCCTGGTGCATGCACGCCTGTCCTGTGGAGGCGATCGTTCCGAACGCGGTGACCGGAGCCAAGGACGTGCTCCTCGACCGCTGCGTCGGCTGCAAGGTGTGCACCATCGCCTGCCCCTTCGGCACCGTGAACTACCGCGTCGACACCGGCAAGGTCATGAAGTGCGACCTGTGCGCCGGCGACCCATGGTGCGCCAAGGCCTGCCCGACGGGCGCGATCACCTACGTGGACGTCGCCGACACCGGCCTCGAGCGCATGCGCGCCTGGGCCCAGCGCGGCGAGGCGAAGACTGCGCGGTTCAACGCCCCGGTAGCGAAGGACCTGCAGAAATTCGAGCGTGTGGACGGATAGGGGGCACCGTCATGGCATGGACCAAGAATGTATTGCGCGTGAACCTGACCAAGGGAACCGCCCAGGCCGAGCCGCTCAACATGGAGTGGGCGCTGCAGTTCCTCGGCCAGCGCGGCCTGGCCTCCAAGTACCTGTTCGAGGAGATCGACCCGCGCTGCGACGCGCTCGGACCGGACAACAAGCTGATTCTGGTGACGGGGCCGCTGACCGGAACCATGGCTTCCACCGGCGGCCGCTACTCTGTGGTCTGCAAGAGTCCCCTGACCGGCACTATCGCCTGCTCGAACTCCGGCGGCTACATCGGGGCCGAGCTCAAGATCGCCGGCTGGGACATGCTGATCTTCGAGGGTAGGTCTCCGAAGCCCGTATACCTGTACGTCCGCGACGACCACGTGGAGCTGATCGACGCCGGCGACGTCTGGGGCAAGACCATCTGGGAAGCCGACGGGATCCTGCGTGCCCGCCACCAGGACCCGAACGTGCGCATCTCATGCGTCGGACGCTCCGCGGAGGCCGGCTGCCTCTACGCGGGCGTGATCAACGACCTGCACCGCGCCGCCGGGCGCTCCGGCGTCGGCACGGTGATGGCATCCAAGAACCTCAAGGCCGTCGTGTGCCGAGGCACCAAGGGTGTGGGCAACGTCAAGGATCCGCTGCGCTTCATGCAGGCGACCGAGGCTGGCAAGAAAGTGTTGCGCGACAACGCCGTGACGGGACAGGGCCTGCCGGCCTACGGCACGCAGGTGCTGATGAACGTCATCAACGAGGCGGGCGCAATGCCGACCTTCAACATGCGCGAGACGCAGTTCCAGGGGGCGCACAAGATCTCGGGCGAGGCCATGCACGAGCCGCGTGCGAGCGACGGCAAGCCGAACCTCACTACGAATGCGGCTTGCTTCGCCTGCACCATCGCCTGCGGGCGCATCTCGAGCATCGACCGCGGCCACTACACCATCAAGAACAAGCCCGAGTACTGGGGCTCATCGGGTGGTCTCGAGTACGAGGCGGCCTGGGCGCTGGGCTCGGACACCGGAGTCGACGATCTCGACGCTCTGACCTATGCCAACTTCCTCTGCAACGAGGACGGTTTCGACCCCATCTCCTTCGGCTCGACCGTTGCTGCCGCGATGGAGCTCTACGAGCAGGGCATCATCACCGGCAAGCAGACCGGTGGGGTCGAGTTCAAGTTCGGCTCGGCGGAGGCACTCACGCGCGCGGCGGAGATGGTCGCAAAGGGCGAGGGTTTCGGGCGCGAGCTCGGCCTCGGCTCGAAGCGTCTGTGCGAGAAGTACGGCCGGCCGGAACTCTCCATGACCGTGAAGGGCCAGGAGTTCCCCGCCTACGACCCGCGCGGCATCCAGGGCATGGGCCTGGCCTACGCAACGTCGAACCGTGGAGCCTGCCACCTGCGCGGCTACACCGTGGCCTCCGAGATTCTGGGCATCCCGGAGAAGACCGACCCGCTCGAGACTGCCGGCAAGCCGGAGCTCGTCAAGGCCTTCCAGGACGCAACCGCTGCCTTCGACTCCGCCGGTATCTGCGTGTTCACATCCTTCGCATGGACGCTCGACGACGTGGCGCCGCAGCTCGATGCTGCCTGCGAGGGTACGTGGACGACGGAGAAGCTGCTCGAGGTCGGCGAGCGCATCTGGAACCTGGAGCGGCAGTTCAATCTGGCCGCGGGCATCACGGGCAAGGACGACACACTGCCGAAGCGGCTGCTCAAGGACGCGGCCAACCTCGGGCCGGCCAAGGGTAAGGTCGCGGAGCTCGGCAAGATGCTGCCGCGCTACTACGAGATCCGCGGCTGGAACGACAAGGGCGTGCCAACGGCGGAGACGCTGGCGCGGCTCGGACTGTCCTGAGGAGGCGGGCATGCGACACGTGATCATCGGCGCGGGCCCGGCCGGCGTGATCGCCGCCGAGCAGCTGCGAATGCTCGACCCGAAGGGCGAGGTGACCTTGATCGGCGACGAGCCGGAGCCGCCCTACTCGCGCATGGCGATCCCCTACCTGCTGATGGACCGGATCGACGAGCAGGGCACCTACCTGCGCAGGGACCCCGCGCACTTCGACAGGCGCGGCATAGAGCTGCTTCAGGACCGCGTGACCGGTGTCGACGCGAAGCGGCACAGGATCACGCTCGCCGGCGGCGCCAGTCTGCCGTGGGACAAGCTGCTCATTGCCACGGGTGCCACGCCCGCTGCGCCGCCGATTCCCGGCGTGGACCTCGAGGGGGTCTCGGCCTGCTGGACGCTCGCGGACGCGCGCTGGATCGCCGCGCGCGCAGGCAAGGGCAGTTCGGTCGTGCTCATCGGCGCCGGGTTCATCGGCTGCATCATCCTGGAGTCGCTCGCGCGTCGCGGCGTGGACCTCACGGTCGTCGAGCTCGAGGAGCGCATGGTGCCCCGGATGCTCAACGCCAAGGCGGCCGGCATGATGCGCCGCTGGTGCGAGCAGCGGGGCGTGGCCGTACGCACGTCGGCCAGCGTGCAGGCGATCGAGAAGACCAGGGGTGGCAGACCTCTGCGCGTGCTGATCGAAGGCGGCGAGGCGATTCCTGCCGACCTCGTCATCCGCGCCACCGGGGTGCGTTCCAACGTTGGATTCCTCGAAGGCAGCGGCATCGCGACGGACCGTGGCGTCGTCGTGGATGAACACCTCGCGGCCAGCGTGCCCAACGTCTACGCCGCCGGCGACGTCGCGCAGGGGCGTGACTTTTCGACAGGGGAGTTCGTCGTCCAGGCGATCCAGCCGACTGCCGTCGAGCACGGCCGGGCGGCGGCGATGAACATGGTGCGGGGGCACGTGCACCCGCAGCGCGGCACGATCAACATGAACGTGCTCGACACGCTCGGGCTCGTCTCTAGCTCGTTCGCGCAGTGGACGGGCGTCGACGGCGGTGACGACGCCGAGATCGACGATCCCGCGCGCTTCCGTTACCTCAGTCTGCAGTTCAGGGACGACGTGCTAGTCGGCGCGACCGCGCTCGGGTTGACCGACCACATCGGTGTCGTCCGCGGGCTGATCCAGAGCGGAACGCGGCTCGGTAGCTGGAAGAAGAAGCTCAGGGCCGACCCGACCCGACTGATGGAGGCCTATCTCGCCAGCACGATGCCGGTGGGACACAACGCCCACGTGCTATGAGGATCACGCTGAAGCTGTTCGCGAGCCTCGGACAGTTCCTGCCGTCGGGCGCGACAGCCAACGCGGCCGAGGTCGTAGTGCCCGACGGTGCCACGGCCCATACCGTCTTCGATCACTTCAGGGTACCGCGCGACAAGCTGCACCTCGTGATGCTGAACGGCGTCTACCTCGACGCCCGGGCCCGCGACGAGCAGATCGTCGAGCCCGGCGACGCGCTCGCGGCCTGGCCACCGGTGGCCGGTGGCTGACGACCCGGCGGGCAAGCCCCGCAGCGAGCCTCGGGTCTTCGTCAAGGACATGTCCATCGCCCATGCGGACTTCTTCCGCACGGTGCAGCCCCTGCTCGGAGGCGAGGACCACGATCTGCACGTGGGAGGCGTGACGATCCGGCGCGGCGATGCATGCATAGACATCGTCCTGGGCCCGGAAGAGACCCGCTCACTCGGCAACTTCCATTTGCCGCGTACGCGGGTCGAGATCCGCTTCGTCGGCTGCGAGCCGGCGGCGGTCGAGGTGTTCCTGGCGCGCTTCGACACGCGCTTCCGGCGCGGCGGCGGCTGAGCTGCGACCGCCGCGGATCCGGCCGGAGGCGAAGACGTGGTCGTGAGCGAGCGGCTCACGGCCGATGCAAGCGCACGCGTAGCCGGTGTCGAGCCTCAATGAAGGCCCGCAAGAGGAAAGGCCCCGGTCTCCCGGGGCCTTTCAGCGTTCAGGGGACAAGAAGGGGACAGTCCCCTCCGGGGACAGTCCCCCGCGATAGTCCCTAAAGCAGCGGCACCAGCAGCAGCGCCACGATGTTGATGATCTTGATCAGCGGGTTGATGGCCGGGCCCGCAGTGTCCTTGTAGGGATCGCCCACGGTGTCGCCGGTCACGGCTGCCTTGTGGGCGTCCGAGCCCTTGCCGCCGTAGTTGCCTTCCTCGATGAACTTCTTGGCGTTGTCCCAGGCGCCGCCGCCGGTGCACATCGAGATGGCGACGAACAGCCCGGTGACGATGGTGCCGATCAAGAGGCCGCCGAGCGCGCGGATGCCGGCGCCGTCGCCCATCAGGAAGTTCATGACGAAGGCCAGCACGACCGGCACCAGGATCGGGAGCAGCGAGGGCACGATCATCTCGCGGATGGCTGCGCGGGTGACCATGTCCACCGCGCGCGAGTAGTCCGGCTTAGCCGTCCCTTCCATGATGCCCTTGATCTCGCGGAACTGCCGGCGCACCTCGTTCACGACCGAGCCAGCCGCGCGGCCCACGGCCTCCATCGCCATGGCCCCGAACAGGTAGGGCACGAGCCCGCCGATGAACAGTCCGATGATCACCGCCGGGTCGGACAGGCGGAAGCCCTCCTCGGGCAGCACGCCCACGTCCTCGAGCTTGTGCGTGTAGTCGGCGAACAGCACGAGGGCGGCGAGACCGGCCGAGCCGATCGCATAGCCCTTCGTGACCGCCTTGGTGGTGTTGCCGACGGCGTCCAGCGCATCCGTGATCGTCCGGACGTTGCCCGGCAGGCCGGACATCTCGGCGATGCCGCCGCCGTTGTCCGTGATCGGGCCGTAGGCGTCGAGCGCCACGATCATGCCGGTCATGGACAGCATCGCGGTGGCCGCGACGGCGATGCCGTACAGGTCGCCGAGCTGGTAGGCGCCCCAGATCGCGAGGCACACCGACAGCACCGGGATGGCGGTCGACTTCATGGACACGCCCAGGCCCGCGATGATGTTGGTGGCATGGCCCGTCTGCGAGGCGTCGGCAACGTGCCGCACCGGCGCGTACTCGGTCGCCGTGTAGTACTCGGTGACGACGATCATCGCGGCGGTGAGCGCGAGGCCGATCAGCGCGCAGAAGTAGAGGTTCAGCGCCGACTCGCCCATCATCGTGGTAGTCACGGGGTAGAAGGCCAGCGCCGCAATGGCGCCGGAGACGATCACGCCGCGATAGAGCGCCGGCATGATGCGCCCGCCCTCGGTCACGCTGACGAAGAAGGTGCCGATGATGGAAGCGACGATCGACACCGCGCCGAGCACCAGCGGGTAGACGACCGCCGCGCCGCCCAGGTGCTGCATCATCAGGCTGCCGAGCAGCATGGTGGCGACGACCGTGACCGCGTAGGTTTCGAACAGGTCGGCTGCCATGCCGGCGCAGTCGCCGACGTTGTCACCGACGTTGTCGGCGATGACCGCCGGGTTGCGCGGGTCGTCCTCGGGAATGCCGGCCTCGACCTTCCCTACGAGATCGGCCCCGACATCCGCACCCTTGGTGAAGATGCCGCCGCCGAGCCGCGCGAAGATCGAGATCAGCGAGCCCCCGAAGGCGAGGCCCACCAGGCCGCGCAGCGCTTCCTTCTCGCCGATCGCCGGCAGCACGAGGAAGTAGTAGGCGGCGACGCCGAGCAGGCCGAGGCCGACCACCAGCATGCCGGTGATCGCGCCGCCCCGGAAGGCGACCTTGAGGGCGGGGTTGAGGCCGACGCTGGCGGCGTGCGCCGTGCGCACGTTGGCGCGCACCGAGACGTTCATGCCAATGTAGCCCGCGGCGCCGGAGAGGAGCGCGCCGACGGCGAAGCCGATCGCGGTCGGCCAGCCGAGCAGCACCCACAGCACCAGGAACAGGATCACGCCCACGATGGCGATCGTCGTGTACTGGCGGTTCAGGTAGGCCTTGGCGCCGGCCTGAATGGCAGCGGAGATTTCCTGCATGCGCTCGCTGCCCGCCGGCTGGGACAGGATCCAGCGCACCATCAGGATGCCGTAGACGATGGCGACCACACCGGCCGCGATGGCGAGCCAGAGCGCCTGTTGCATATCGATCATCGGAAGGACCTCCCCGGGGATCTCTTGTGGTTGGCGTTTGCGACCCGGACGCAGGGTCGAGCAAACCGCCGAATCATATCACGAAATCGGTCTTCAGCCTGCGCCTGACCCTGGCCTTGCGCAGCGTCACATAGCGGGGCAGCCCGTGCTTGTAGGGCGGGTAGGCCTCGCCCTCGATCAAGGGCTGCAGGTAGCGGCGCCCGGCCGCCGTGATGCCGAAGCCGTCCGCGGTGATGTAGTGCCGCGGGACTTTCTTCTCCTGGTTGGCTACCGCCTCGATCGGGGCCGAGCCGATCGTCCAGCGGTAGGGGCTCGAGGACTTGCGCACGATCACGGGCATCACGGCGTTGCGGCCCGCGAGCGCCAGCTCGACCGCCGCCTTGCCCACGGCATAGGCCTGCTCGACGTCCACCTTCGAGGCGATGTGCCGGGCGGCGCGCTGCAGGTAGTCGGCGAGCGCCCAGTGGTACTTGTAGCCGTGGGCCTCCTTGACCATCGCGGCGAGCGTCGGCGCGACCCCGCCGAGCTGCACGTGGCCGAAGGCGTCGCGCGTGCCCATATCGGCCAGGAACCGCCCCTCGGCATCCTGCACGCCCTCCGAGGCGACGACGACGCAGTATCCGTCCTTGCCGACGGAGTCCCGGACGCGCGCCAGGAAGGCCTCGCGATCGAAGGGGATCTCGGGGAACAGGATGATGTGCGGCGGTTCGCCACGACCGCGCCCGGCAAGTCCACCGGCGGCGGCGATCCAGCCGGCGTGGCGGCCCATCACCTCGAGGATGAACACCTTGGTGGAGGTGCGCGCCATGGAGGCGACGTCGAGGCCGGCCTCGCGGGTCGACACGGCGACGTACTTGGCGACCGAGCCGAAGCCCGGGCAGCAGTCGGTGACGGGGAGGTCGTTGTCGACGGTCTTCGGTACGCCGACGCAGGTCACGTGATAGCCCATCTGGTCCCCGATCTGGGAGACCTTGTGGGCCGTGTCCATCGAATCGTTGCCGCCGTTGTAGAAGAAATACCGGATGTCGTGGGCGCGGAAGACCTCGATCAGCCGCTCGTACTTCGCCCGGTCCTTGTCGAGATCCTTGAGCTTGTAGCGCGCGGAGCCGAACGCTCCCGACGGGGTCCAGCGCAAGGCTCGCACGTCCGCGGCGGATTCCTTGCCGGTGTCGATGAGGTCCTCGGTGAGCGCACCGACGATACCGTCGCGGCCCGCATAAAGATTGCCGATCCTCCCGCGGCTGCGCCGGCAGGCCTCTATGACACCTGCGGCGCTCGCGTTGATCACGGACGTGACGCCGCCCGACTGGGCGTAGAAGGCGTTGGGTTTGGACGACTTGCGGCGTGCGGCGGGCATGGCGGGCCTCTCGGTGACGGGACTTCCCTCCGGCGTGGCGGAAGAATAGCCGATCCCGCGTACCGCCTGCGCCGGGCATCCGGCCAAAGTCGCATGCCGGGACGTTTGACGCTGCGTGACACGGGGTGCAGCATGTCCGTGTCTGGCAAGTCCGCCGTGCGGAGAGATTCGGGATGAGGCTCGTGCTGCTTGGCGCACCCGGTTCGGGTAAGGGGACCCAGTCGCAGAAGCTGGTGGACAAACACGGCATCCCGCAGGTCTCGACGGGAGACCTGCTGCGCGACGCGGTGGCGAGGCAGACGCCGCTCGGCATGCAGGCCAAGGCGGCCATGGATGCGGGCAAGCTCGTCGACGACGCCATCGTCCTTGCGCTGCTGCGCGAGCGACTGGCGCGACGCGACGCGAAGCGCGGTTTCATCCTCGACGGCTACCCGCGCAACGTGGCGCAGGCGGACACGCTTGCGGCGATGCTCGAGGAAACGCGCCAGCCGCTCGACGCCGTGGTGCTCATGGACGTCGATACGCGCGTCCTGTTCCGGCGTTTGACGGGCAGACGCACCTGCCGTCGCTGCGGCCGGGTCTTCAACGTCTACACGCACCCGCCGACGGGGCTGCGCGACTGCAAGGGAGGCAAGGAGCACGACCTCTTCCAGCGCCCCGACGACAACGAGGCGACCATCTCCAACCGCCTCGAGGTCTACGAGGCACAGACGCAGCCGCTCGTGTCCTACTACCGGCGTCGCCGACTGCTGAAAGTCGTGGATGCCGAGGGCGAGCTCGACGTCGTGTTCGCGCGACTCGAGGACGCGCTGGCCGACGCTGCAGCGGCAGCCAGCCCGCGTGAGCAGCGAAGGCCGGTCCGGTCACGGCGCGCCAGCGGGCGCGCAAAGGGGAGTTCGGTGAACGACACCTTGAAGGGCGCGGCACGCAAGGCCGCCCGTATCGAGAAGAAGGCCGAGAAGACCGCGCGCAAGACCGTCAAGCGCGCGGAGAAGCAGGCCAAGCGCACGGTCGCAAAGGCCGAGAAGGCGGCACGCAAGACGGTCAAGCGCGCCAAGAAGACGGCCAAGCGGAAGGTGGCCACTGCGCGCAAGGCGATTCGCAAGGCTGCGCGGCCATCGCTCGCCAAGCGGACCAAGCGCGCCGTCGGCAAGGTTGCCTCGAGGGTCCGCAAGGCGACGAAGCCCTCGGCCAAGACCCGCGTCAAGCGCGCGATCCGCAAGGCCTCCAGGCGCCTGAAGCGCTGACCGGCGGGACCGCGGCGACCCTCCCGCTTGGACCGGCACGAGCGGTAAGCGCTCCGCGGCCCGACTACAGGGCGGCGAGAAGTGCCTCGCCGACGACTTCCCGACGCCAGCCCGACAGCGGCGGCACGGCGCGTGCGCCGCGCAGGATGGCCGTGAGATCGCGCCGGGTCGCGAGTACCTCTGCGCTCAGCTCGAACTCCCTGGCCGTCGTCTGCAGCGCCGCCTGCAGCCGGCGCGACTGCTCGAGCTGCGACGGAGTGAGGCGGTCCAGCGCAGTCGTCGCGGCAGCCTCGTCCTCCTCCGTCACCCGCGCCGCGGCGAGCACCTCGAGGATCTCGTCGCCGAGCCTGGCCGCGGCGGCGTGGCTCAAGCGTGCGTCCCGCGCGAGCGCGTCCCGCGACCCGGGTCTGCGGCGCGCGATTTCGCGAAGGGCGTCATCGGACAGGACCCAGCCCCGGGGAAGGTTGCGCCGCATGGCGCGTCGCTCACGCCAGTCGGCGAGCGCGCGCACGGCGGCACGCTCGGGCGGCAGCATCCTGTCCAGTCCCTTGAGCCTCTTCCACGCCGACTCGGGATCGTTGCGATAGAGCGCGGGGTCCGTCAGGGCCGCGCAGTCCTCCTCGAGCCAGTGAAGGCGACCGGCGTCCTGCAGGCGGTCGCGCAGTGCCTGCGCCAGGGGCCGCAGGTAGCGTACGTCGTCCGCCGCGTAGTCCAGCTGCTCGTCGCGCAGCGGACGTGCCGCCCAGTTGGTCCGCGCATGACCCTTGGCGAGCTCGATCTCGAGGACCTGCCTGACGAGGTCGGCATACCCGACCTGCGGCGCGAAGCCGAGCAGGCCCGCGGCGACCTGGGTGTCGAGCAACGGTGCAGGGGGCTTGCCGGTGACGGGCAGCAATACCTCCACGTCCTGCCGCGCCGCGTGCAGGATCTTCACGGTGCCGGCACGGCCCAGCCGCTCGGAGAGCCGTGTCAGGTCCTCGAGCGCCAGCGCGTCGACGAGCAGGATCCGGTCGTCGGCCGCGACCTGCACCAGGCACAGCCTCGGGTAATAGGTCTTCTCGCGCACGAACTCGGTGTCGAGCGCGAGTGCGTCCGCGTCGCCGAGCGCGCCGAGGCTCTCCTCGAGACGCCCGGCTTCTTGCAGCAGTTCATACGCGGCCACGGGTGCCCCCAGTCTTGGCTACAATCCGGTGATTCGCGCCATTATGCGGATCCCGGTGGCGCGTCCCAAGGCGGCTCGATGCAGGCACTGCTCAAGGCATTCTGGGACATCGCGCTATGGCGCCGAGATCCCAGCCATCTCCCGGACTCGCCGACCCTCGTCTTGCTGGCGGGGCTGGCCTACGCCGCGCTCAGCGCGGTCCAGTCGTGGCTGATCTACGGCACGGACGCGCTCGTCCTCCGGACCATGGCAGACCTCGGCCTGAGCTGCCTGCTCGTCTGGCTGCTCCTGGCCGCGGCGCGGCGCCTGCACCGGTTCAACCAGACCGTCAGCGCGGTGCTCGGCACGGGCGCGCTGCTGTCGCCCTTCGTGATCATGCTGCTGCTGCTCAGCGACCCGTCAGGGTCCAACTACGCGCTCGCGCTGTTCGTCTGGGCCGGATCCGTGGCAGTGATCCTCTGGTACACGTTCGTGCTCGGCTACATCGTGCGGGCCGCGCTGGACACGGGCCTGTTCACGGGCACGGCACTGGCGGTGTGCTATCTGGTCGCGAGTGCCGTAGTCCTGTCGCGGCTGTTTCCCACGGAGTCCTGAATGCACGTCCACATCCTCGGGATCGGCGGGACGTTCATGGGCGGCATCGCGGCGCTCGCGCAGGCTGCCGGCCACCGCGTTACAGGTTGCGACCGGGCCGTCTATCCGCCCATGAGCACCCAGCTCGAGTCCCTCGGCGTCCAGCTGATCGAGGACTACGATCCCGGCCAGCTCGACCTCCGGCCGGACGTCGTCGTCGTGGGAAACGTGATGAGCCGCGGCCGCCCGATCGTAGAGCGGCTGCTCGACAGCGGGCTTCCGTACACCTCGGGACCGCAGTGGCTGGCCGAGCACGTCCTGCAGGGACGCTGGACGCTTGCCGTGGCAGGCACGCACGGCAAGACGACGACGACCAGCATGCTCGCGTGGATCCTCGATCGGGCAGGACTCGATCCCGGCTTCCTGATCGGGGGTGTGGCGAGCGACTTTCCCGCGTCGGCCAGGCTCGGCACGGGCCGCCACTTCGTGGTCGAGGCGGACGAGTACGACACGGCGTTCTTCGACAAGCGCGCGAAGTTCGTGCACTACCGGCCGCGCACGGCGATCCTCACCAACCTGGAGTACGACCACGCCGACATCTACCCCGACGTCGCCTCCATCCAGCGCCAGTTCCACCAGCTGGTGAGGACGGTGCCCGGCTGCGGCCGGGTCATCCACGCTTCCGCGGACCCGCGGCTCGAGGAGGCACTCGCCATGGGTTGCTGGACGCCTCGCGAGGGCTTCTCGGCGGACCCGTCGGTTCTCGCGGACTGGTCGCCCCGTCTGCTGCGCGACGACGGATCCGCCTTCGTGGTCGTGTCCCGCGGCCGGGAGGCGGGACGCGTGGAGTGGCGCATGATCGGTCACCACAACGTCGCGAACGGGCTCGCAGCGGTCGCCGCGGCGGTCCACGCAGGCGTCAGCGTCGAGACCGCCTGCCGGGCGTTGTCCGGCTTCGGCGGCGTGCGTCGCCGCCTCGAGATTCGCGGCTCGGCGGGGGGCGTGACCGTTTACGATGACTTCGCTCATCACCCGACTGCGATCCGCAGCACGCTGGAAGGCTTGCGGCGCCGCGTCGGCGACGCCCGCATCATTGCCCTGCTCGAACCGCGGTCCAATACCATGAAGCTCGGCGTCCACCGCGGCGAGCTCGCGGCCTCCCTTGCCGCGGCAGACCGCGTCTGGTTCTATCAACCTGTCGACCTGGGCTGGGACCTGGGCGAGGTCGCCGCCGCCATGGGGCCGGCGGCCGGGGTAGCCGGCGACGTCGACCAGCTCGCGGCATCGGTCGCGGCGGCGGCGCAAAGCGGAGACCACGTAGTGATCATGAGCAACGGCAGCTTCGGCGGGGTGCACGACCTGCTGCTCGCCCGGTTGCGCCGGCGATCCGTCGCATGACCCAGCTGCGCCCCAACCCCGGTGTCGCGCTGGCGCTGACCGGCGCGTCGGGCGCCCAGTACGGATTGCGCCTGCTCGAATGCCTGCTGGCGGCAGGCCGTCCCGTGCACCTGATGCTGTCGAAACCTGCCCTCGTGGTCATTGGCTCGGAGACCGACGAGTCGCTGCCGGGGCGCCCGCTCGACATCGAGCGCCGGCTCACCGAGCGCCACGGCGCCGCGCCGGGGCAGCTCAGGGTGTACGGGCAGGAGGAGTGGACGGCATGCGTCGCGAGCGGGTCGGGCGCGCCGGGCGCCATGGTGGTCTGCCCGTGTTCCATGGCCACGATCTCCGCCGTCGCGGTGGGCGCGAGCCGCAGCCTCATCGAGCGCGCCGCGGACGTGATGCTCAAGGAGCGCAGGACGCTCATCGTCGTACCGCGGGAAACGCCGTTCTCGGCCATACACCTGCGCAACATGCTCGCCATCGCCGAGGCGGGCGGAATCGTCCTGCCCGCCAACCCTGGCTTCTACCATCGGCCGTCGCGCGTCGAGGATCTCGTGGACTACGTCGTCGCGCGGGTCCTCGACCACCTCGGCGTCGAGCAGGAGCTGATGCCGAAGTGGGGCGAGGACCCCGGGGAGCTGGCCGGGCCGTGAGCGAGTCTGCTGCCACGCGTGAGCTGGCGCTCTTTCCGCTGAACACCGTGCTGTTCCCGGGAGGGCCGCTGCCCCTGCGCATCTTCGAGACGCGCTATCTCGACATGGTCCGGGCGTGCATGCGCGAGGGCAGGGGCTTCGGCGTGGTGCTGCTCGAGCGCGGGCCCGAGGCGGGCGGGACCGCTCAGTTCGTCGAGGTCGGAACGGAGGCGTCGATCGTCGACTTCACGCGCCTCGAGGACGGCCTGCTGGGAATCACCTGCATCGGGCGGGGGCGTTTCCGGGTGCTCGAGGCATGGCGGCAGGACGACGGACTCAACGTCGGGCGCGTGGCCGACATCGAGCCGGACCCGACCGTGGCCGTCCCGGGCGAGTTCGAGCATCTTGCGGATGCGCTGCGGCGCATCCTGCCCGAGCTCGGCGAGCTCTACGCGCCGGTCCCGCGCCGTTTCGAGGATGCGGCCTGGGTCGGCCACCGCCTGGCCGAGATGCTCCCCCTCGCCACGCCGGACAAGCAGTCGCTGCTCGAGATGAGCGACCCGCTGGCGCGCCTCGCCGTCATCGCGCCGCTGATCAAGCGCCCCGACTAGGCCGGAGGCGCGGAAGCACCCGCCGCGCGGCCTCGATCGTCGCGCCGATTTCGTCTTCGCCGTGCGCTGCGGAGACGAAGCCGGCCTCGAAGGCGGACGGTGCCAGATAGACGCCCTCGTCGAGCATGCCGTGGAAGAACCGCCTGAAAACCTCGACGTCGCAGGCCATCACCTGCTCGTAGCCGGTCACGGGAGCGTCGTCGGTGAAGAACAGGCCGAACATGCCGCACACGTGGTTGGTGGCGAAGGGCACGCCGGACTCGCGGGCGGCCGATTCGAGGCCCTCGACGAGCTGCCTCGTTCGCAGGGCGAGGCGCTCGTGGAAACCGGGCTCCGACAACCCGGCGAGGGTCGCCAGGCCGGCCGCCATGGCGACGGGATTGCCCGAGAGCGTACCGGCCTGGTAGACGGGGCCGAGCGGCGCAAGCCGCTCCATGATCTCGCGCCGCCCGCCGAAGGCCCCGACCGGCATGCCGCCGCCGATGATCTTGCCGAGCGTGGTCAGATCGGGCCGGATGCCGTACAGCTCCTGCGCGCCACCGAGCGCGACGCGGAACCCGGTCATGACCTCGTCGAAGATGAGCACCGCGCCGTGACGCGTGCACAGCTCCCGGAGGCGCTCGAGGAAGCCGGGAACGGGAGGCACGCAGTTCATGTTGCCTGCGATCGGCTCGACGATGACGCAGGCGATCTCGCCGCCCATCTGCGCGAAGCACTCCTCGAGTGCCTCGACGTCGTTGTAGGGCAGCGTCGTCGTGTGCCGGGCGAGATCGGCAGGGACGCCCGGAGAGGTGGGAACGCCGAGCGTGAGCGCACCGGACCCGGCCTTGACCAGCAGCGAGTCCGAATGCCCGTGGTAGCAGCCCTCGAACTTGACGATCCTGTCCCGGTCGGTGAACCCGCGCGCGAGCCGGATGGCGCTCATCGTGGCCTCGGTGCCGGAGCTGACCATGCGAACCAGGTCCATCGACGGCACCAGCTCGACGACGCGGCGGGCCAGCTCGGTCTCGATCGCGGTGGGCGCACCGAACGACAGGCCGTCCACGGCCTTGTCCTGGACCGCGCGGATCACCTCGGGATGGGCGTGGCCGAGGATCATCGGTCCCCAGGACCCGACGTAATCGATGAACCTCCGCCCGTCGGCCGACTCGACCACCGCGCCCGAGGCGCGCGCGAAGAACACCGGCTCGCCACCGACGCCACGGAACGCCCGGACCGGCGAATTGACGCCCCCGGGGATGTATCGACAGGCTTCCTCGAACAGGGACACGCGGGACTCCTCGCTCGCTGCGGTGAATGAATAGCAATTCTAGATCAACCGGCGCGAGCGCTCAGGAATCGAACTCGTAGCCGAAGGCCTCGATCTCCGGCGCCCAGCGCTCGCGCACGAGCGCGGCGAGCGCCGGCGTGTAGTACTCCTGGTAGGGTGCCCGGCGCGCGGTCCGGTTGACGTGCGGCAGCGGCCGGTAGGGGATGCCGAGCCTCGCGCAGACGCGCGCCGTGTCCGCTTCGAGCCGCTCGAACCGGCCCGCGAAGTCGATGCCGAGCCGTCCGGCGTGGTCGACGAGCATCCACCACTGTGCGCGCCGCGGTCGCGCCAGTTCGCGGCGCACGAAGGTGTCGAAATCCGGCAGCCCCGAGACGACCGCATGCCGCTTGTGGGACCGGTCCTGCAGGATGAACTCGTACCAGGACACGAGGCGGTCCCAGGGGTTGCGGACGAAGGCGAACTTGTAGAAGGCAGCGAATGCCTCGGCCGGCAGGACACGCTCGGCACGGCGCAGCGGCGCGTGCTTGCGGAAGTGATACCGACGCCAGTCGCGGACGAGCCCGAGATCGGAGCCCAGCCTGGCGATCCGCCCTCCGGAGGAGGTCAGGCACAGCGGCCTCAGGACCTCGGTGATGCTGGTGCCCGCGGTCTTCTGCACGTGCACGAAGATGAAGCGGTGGGACTCCGAGACGAGCATGCTCAGTGACGCGAGATCTCGAGGCCCCGGCCCTCCAGGATGGCGGGCAGGCCGTCGTCGCCGACGAGGTGCAGCGCGCCGACGATGACCAGGTAGTCCTGCTCGTCGTCGAGCAACGCCACGATCTGGTCGGCCCAGCGCCGGTTGCGGTCCACGATCAGCGACCGGTACAGATCGGGCTCATCCTCGAACTCGGAGGCGAGCTCCCGGGTCAGCGTGGCCTCGTCGCCGCTCCGCCAGGCGGTGAGCAGTGTCAGCACGGCGGCGGGCACCTGGCGGGCATCCTCCAGCGACTTGAGCAGGAATTGCCGCTGCTCCTTAGCTTCCATCGCGTCCAGCGCCCCGAGCTGATCCTCGAGCGTCTCGAGCCCGTGGACTTCCTTGCCGTCCCCGGCGGCGCGGGCAAGCACCTGCTGCTCGACGCCGTCCGAGCCGCTCAGGCCCTCGCGGGCGAGCGCCAGCGACATCACCGTCAGTCCGGCGAACCAGGGTTCCACCTGGCCGAGCGGCGCGAGCTCGATGCCGGCCTCGCGGGCGAGGGCGTGCGCCTGGTCCGCATCTTCGCCCATGAGCTCGTCCAGCGTCCGCCCGCGCGGGTCGATGGCGAGCGCGGCGACCGCGGCGGCCATGACTGGCGGGGAAAGTGCGGCCAGGTCGACCTCGAGGTACACGGTGTCGGCGTCCTCGTAGGCGCGTTCGAGCTCGCCCTCCATCCGGAATTCCCCGGGACGCAGCAAGTGAATGGAGCCGAACAGGTAGACGCGGTTGCGCTGGCCCTCGAGCTGCCACAAGGCGGGTCCTTCGGCATGCGAGGTGACGGGCAGCAGGCACAGCCAGGCCAGCGCGGCGGGGAGCAGGCGCGCGCTCATGGCCACTCGTCTTCCGGCAACCAGACGACGCGACTGTCGATGGCGCCGTCCGGGTAGAGGTGGAGCCAGCGATAGCCCGGAGGGCGACCGTCGATGGCGAAATCGTCCCGTCCGGGCACGAACTGGAAACACGTCGACGGCGTCGACAGCAGCAGGATGCCGTCCCGCATGCCCTCGAAGGCCTGGTGCACGTGGCCCCAGAGGAGGACGCGGACGTTGGGGTGGCGGCCGAGGACCTCGAACAGGCCCGCGTCGTCCCGCAGGCCGATCGCGTCGAGCCACGCGCTGCCGATGGGGACGGGCTGGTGGTGCAGCGCCACCAGCGCGTGTCGATCGGCGAATCGGCCCAGCGTGTCGTCGAGGAAGGCAAGGCTCTCCGCCGAGAGTTCGCCGTGCGCGGCCCCGTCGACGGAGCTGTCGACCTGCACGATCGACCAGTGCGCGCTCTGTACCACCGGCGACAGGGCGAACGGCTCGCGCGACAGGAGTCCCTCCATCTCCACAGGCAGGTCGTGGTTTCCCGCCAGGCAGTGGACCGGGACCTCCTCCCGTGAGAGCAGTTCCGCGAGCCGCAGGTAGGCGCGCGCATCGTCCTGGACCAGGTCGCCGGTCAGCAGGATCGCGTCGACGGGGTAGTGATGTCTCCTCGCGTGCTCCAGGCAGCGCTCGAAGCTCGCGAGCGTGGCCATGCCCTTGACCCGCCCTTCCTCGTCCCCGGTCAGGTGCAGGTCGGTGAACTGCAGGAGCCTGAGCGGCTTGTTGCGGCGCTTGCGGGGACGGCTGGCCACGGGCATGCGCCAATCCTAGCAACAACGCTGGTGAGGCAGTGGCGTGTCGATGAACGCGAGACGCGACGGCCGCCCCGGAGGGCGGCCGTCGGCGTGCCCGGCTGCCGGGCGAGAGGTCAGTAGCGGTACTGGTCGGGCTTGTACGGTCCTTCCACCGGGACATTGATGTAGGCGGACTGCTCTCCGGTCAGCTCGGTCAGCTTGGCGCCGATCCGGGCCAGGTGCAGCCGGGCCACCTTCTCGTCCAGGTGCTTGGGCAGTACGTAGACCTGGTGGTCGTACTTCTCGCCGTACTGGAACAGCTCGATCTGTGCGAGAACCTGGTTGGTGAACGAGTTCGACATGACGAACGACGGATGGCCCGTGGCGCAGCCCAGGTTCACCAGCCGGCCCTCGGCCAGGATGATGATGCGCCGCCCGTCGGGAAACTCGACGTGATCGACCTGCGGCTTGACGTTCTCCCACTTGTACTTGCGCAACGAGGCGATGTCGATCTCGCTGTCGAAGTGCCCGATGTTGCAGACGATGGACTGGTGCTTCATCCGCGCCATGTGGTCGTGGGTGATCACGTTCACGTTGCCGGTCGCGGTGACGAAGATGTCGGCCACCTCGCAGGCGTCGTCCATGGCGACGACCCGATAGCCCTCCATCGCTGCCTGCAGGGCGCAAATCGGGTCGATCTCCGTGATCCACACGGTCGCGCCGAGGCCCCGCAACGACTGGGCACAGCCCTTGCCGACGTCACCATAGCCGGCCACGACGGCGATCTTGCCGGCGATCATCACGTCGGTGGCGCGCTTGATGCCGTCCACGAGCGACTCGCGGCAGCCGTAGAGATTGTCGAACTTGGCCTTGGTGACCGAGTCGTTGACGTTGATGGCCGGGAACGGCAGCCGGCTCTCCTTCGCGAGTCGGTACAGCCGCTTGACCCCAGTGGTGGTCTCCTCGGTCACGCCGCGGATGTGCTTCAGGCGCGACGAGTACCAGCTGGGCTCCTTCTCGAGCCGACGGCGGATCGAGGCGTAGAGGGCCGTCTCCTCCTCGTTGGCAGGCCTGGCGATGACCGAAGGATCCTGCTCCGCCTGCGCGCCGAGCATCAAGAGCAGCGTCGCGTCCCCGCCGTCGTCGAGGATCATGTTGGCTTGCCGTCCGGCTGGCCACTCGAAGATCCGGTGGGTGTAGGCCCAGTACTCGTCGAGCGTCTCGCCCTTGTAGGCGAAGACCGGAGTGCCGGAGGCGGCGATTGCCGCTGCGGCGTGATCCTGCGTCGAATAGATGTTGCAGGAGGCCCAGCGCACGTCGGCGCCGAGCGCCTTCAACGTGTCGATGAGCATCGCGGTCTGGATGGTCATGTGCAGGCTGCCCGCGATGCGTGCGCCCGCGAGCGGCTGCTCGCCGGCGTACTCCTCGCGGATCTGCATGAGACCGGGCATCTCGGTCTCGGCGATGGCCATCTCCTTCCGGCCCCAGTCCGCCAGGGAGATGTCCTTGACCGCGTAGTCGGTCGTCGATTGGGGATTCACGACAGCATTCATGTTCAGTCTCCTGATCACGAGAGCGCCGTTGTTCCTCGAGTCACCCAAGGTCCCGAGCCTGGCAGGGGCTTTCCCCGTTGCAGCGCTCCTCGGGACCGAGGGACGGCCCGGCTCACCCGGGCCAGTCGTTCACTTCAGGCCGGCGGCCTTGCGCAGGTCCTCCGCCTTATCCGTCCGCTCCCAGCTGAAGGCGGTGAACGTCTCGGCCCGTCGCTTCTCCGTCCCCCCGCTGCGCTCGACCCACTCGTAGGTCATCTCGACCGGCTTGCGGCCGAAGTGGCCGTAGGCCGCCGTGGCCCGGTACATGGGCCGGACGAGGTCGAGCATCCGGATGATCCCGTAGGGCGTCAGGTCGAAATGGGTGCGGATCAGCTTCTCGAGCCGATCGTCCGGCACCTTGCCCGTGCCGAACGTCTCCACCGTGATCGACGTGGGCTTCGCCACGCCGATCGCGTAGGAGACCTGGATCTCGCAGCGGTCGGCCAGCCCGGCCGCCACGACGTTCTTGGCTACATAACGCGCCGCATAGGCCGCCGAGCGGTCGACCTTCGAGGGGTCCTTCCCCGAGAACGCGCCGCCGCCGTGCCGCGCCATGCCGCCATAGCTGTCGACGATGATCTTGCGCCCGGTGAGGCCGCAGTCTCCCACCGGGCCACCTATGACGAAGCGCCCGGTCGGGTTGATGTGGATCCGGCTCGCCGACAGGCCGTCGAGCCACTTCCGTGGCAGCACGGGCTTCAGGATGTGCTCCATCACCGCCTCGCGCAACTGACGCTGGCTGACGTCGGGATCGTGCTGCGTCGACAGCACGACGGCGTCGAGGCCTGCGATCTTCCCGTCCTGGTAGCGAAGGGTGACCTGCGACTTTGCGTCGGGCCGAAGCCACGGCAGCGGCGAGCGCTTCGCCTTGCGCACTCTCGACTGCTGCTCGACGAGCCGGTGCGCGTAGTAGATCGGTGCGGGCATGAACTCGGGGGCCTCGTTGCAGGCGTAGCCGAACATCAATCCCTGGTCCCCGGCTCCCTGCTGCTCGGCGGTCTTGCGGTCGACGCCCTGGTTGATGTCCGGCGACTGCTTGCCGATCAGGTTAAGCACGCCACAGGTCGAGCCGTCGAAGCCTACCTCGGAGGAGGTGTAGCCGATCTCCCGGATCACGCTGCGGACCAGCTCCTCGAGGTCCACCCACGCGTCCGTGGTGACCTCGCCGGCGACGACGGCGACGCCGGTCTTGACCAGCGTCTCGCAGGCGACACGGGCCCGTCGGTCCTGCGCGATGATCGCGTCGAGCACCGCGTCGGAGATCTGGTCGGCGACTTTGTCCGGGTGTCCTTCCGACACCGACTCGGACGTGAACAGGTATGAAGAGGCCATGAATCTCCCTTCGAAGGCCGGGCGACGAACACCGAAGTATACCGGCTGCGCGGGCCCGGAGCGTGACCAGGGCGGCAGTTGCGGATTGCCCGCCCGGCCGGGGATCGGGGACAATTGCCGTCTGCCCGAACGGGAGTTCCACATGACGCCGACCCGCCGCGACCTCGCCAACGCCCTTCGCGCGCTCAGCATGGATGCCGTCCAGCAGGCCAACTCGGGGCACCCGGGGATGCCCATGGGGATGGCCGACATCGCAGAGGTGCTGTGGAACGACTTCCTCAAGCACAATCCCGGCAACCCGGGCTGGACCGACCGCGACCGATTCGTACTGTCTAACGGCCACGGGTCGATGCTGCTGTACTCGCTGCTGCACCTCACGGGATATCCAGTCGGCATCGAGGATATTCGGAATTTCCGCCAGCTCGGATTCCGGACGGCCGGCCACCCCGAGCGCGACCCGGAGATGGGCGTGGAGACGACCACGGGCCCGCTCGGGCAGGGACTGGCCAATGCCGTCGGGATGGCACTCGCCGAGAGGCTGCTGGCCGAGGAGTTCAACCGGCCCGACCACACGGTGGTCGACCACCACACCTGGGTCTTCCTCGGCGATGGCTGCCTCATGGAAGGCATCTCGCACGAGGCCTGCTCGCTGGCCGGCACCTGGGGCCTGGGCAAGCTGGTCTGCTTCTACGACGACAACGACATCTCGATCGACGGTGATGTCCGCGGCTGGTTCCGCGACGACACGCCGCGGCGCTTCGAGGCCTACGGCTGGCAGGTCATCCGCAACGTCGACGGCCACGACGCGGAAGCTGTCCGCAAGGCGATCCGCAAGGCCCGACGGAGCAAGGACAAGCCGACCCTGATCTGCTGCAAGACCATCATCGGCTTCGGCTCGCCCAACAAGCAGGGCACGCACTCGTCCCACGGTGCTCCGCTTGGCGGGGACGAGGTCGCGCTGTCCCGCCAGACGCTCGGCTGGGCATACCCGCCATTCGTCGTTCCGGAGGAGATCCGGAAGGGCTGGGATGCGCGCCAGCGCGGCAGGCGCGCCGAGAATCGCTGGAAACGCGCGCTCAAGGCCTACCGGGCGGCGCACCCGGACCTCGCGGCCGAGTTCGAGCGGCGGACTTCCGGCAGGCTCCCGGAGGAGTTCGCCGCCAGCGCCATGGCGCTGGCACACGCTGCGCAGGAGCAGGGCAAGGCCACCGCGACCCGCCAGAGTTCGCAGGCGGCGCTGAATGCCTTCGGGCCGCTGCTCCCGGAACTGCTTGGCGGCTCGGCGGACCTCACCTGGTCCAACAACACCATGATCGACGGCACGACGGCGTTCTCACCGGAGAATCCGGCCGGACGGTACCTGCACTACGGGGTCCGCGAGTTCGGCATGGGTGCGATCATGAACGGCATCGCGCTGCACGGGGGATTCGTCCCCTACGGCGGGACCTTCCTCGTGTTCTCCGACTACGCCCGCAATGCCCTGCGCATGGCGGCGCTGATGAAGGTCCGCAGCATCTTCGTGCTGACGCACGACTCGATCGGCCTCGGCGAGGACGGGCCCACGCACCAGCCGGTCGAGCACCTCGCATCCTTGCGGCTCATCCCGAACATGGAGGTCTGGCGCCCCTGCGACGCGGTCGAGACCTTCGTGGCGTGGACAGCCGCCATCGAGCGCCGTACGGGCCCCGCGAGCCTGATCCTCACGCGCCAGGGCGTTCCCCACCAGCGGCGCAGCGAGGAGCAAGTAGAGGCCATCCGCCGCGGCGGCTACGTGCTGGTCGACTGCGACGGCGAGCCGGAATGCATCCTGCTCGCCACGGGGTCGGAGGTCGCGCTCGCGGTGCAGGCCGCCGCGGCGCTCGCCAACGAGGGCCGACGCGTCCGAGTCGTCTCGATGCCCTGCCTGTCCGTGTTCGAGGCCCAGGACGCGTCGTGGCGCGACCAGGTCCTGCCGCCCGACGTGCGGCGGCGCGTGGCGGTGGAGGCGGGCGTCACTTCGGGGTGGTGGCGCTGGGTCGGCTCCGACGGCTGCGTCATCGGGATCGAGCGCTTCGGTGAGTCGGCGCCGGCGAAGGCGCTGTTCGAGCACTTCGGCCTGACCGCATCGGCCGTGGCCGATGCCGCCCGCGAGCTGATCGGGCCATGACTGCGGCCGGCCGCGGCGGGGCCGGCGAATCGACATCGGAACGTACGAAACAAGAGGAAGCGACATGACGATCAAGCTGGGCATCAACGGCTTTGGACGCATCGGGCGCATGGTGTTCCGCGCCGCGGTCAAGGACTTTCCGGACATCGAGATCGTCGGCATCAACGACCTGCTCGAGCCGGCCTACCTCGCCTACATGCTGCAGTACGACTCGGTGCACGGCCGGTTCCGGGGAAGCATCGGCGTCGACGGCGATCACCTGGTCGTCAACGGCAAGCGCATCCGCCTGACCGCCGAGAAGGACCCGGCGGCCCTGCGCTGGGGAGACGCGGGGGCCGAGGTGGTCGTGGAGTCGACCGGCCTGTTCCTGACGAAGGAGACCGCCGAAAAGCACCTTGCCGCCGGCGCGAAGAAGGTGATCATGTCGGCGCCGTCGAAGGACGACACGCCGATGTTCGTCTACGGCGTGAACCACACGACCTACGCCGGGCAGCCGATCATCTCGAACGCCTCGTGCACGACCAACTGCCTGGCGCCGGTCGCGAAGGTGCTGCACGACACCTGGGGCATCCGGCGAGGGCTGATGACGACGGTCCACGCGACGACCGCGACCCAGAAGACGGTCGACGGTCCGTCCAACAAGGACTGGCGCGGTGGGCGCGGCATCCTCGAGAACATCATCCCGTCGTCGACCGGCGCCGCGAAGGCGGTCGGCAAGGTGATCCCCGAGCTCAACAAGAAGCTCACGGGCATGTCGTTCCGCGTGCCGACCTCCGACGTGTCGGTCGTCGACCTCACGGTGGAACTGGCCAGGGAGGCGAGCTACGAGGAGATCTGTGCGGCGATGAAGAAGGCCTCGGAAGGCGCCATGAAGGGCGTGCTCGGCTACACCGAGGACAAGGTCGTGGCCACGGACTTCCGCGGTGAGAGCTGCACTTCCGTTTTCGACGCGGAGGCGGGCATCGCACTCGATCCCACGTTCGTCAAGGTCATCGCCTGGTACGACAACGAGTGGGGCTATTCCTCCAAGGTGCTGGAGATGGCCCGCGTCATCTGCCGCTGAGCGGGCCGCGACTTGCTGCGAGGGAGGGCCGCATGGCCGACGTGAAGAGAATGGCCGACCTGGACCTCGCGGGGAAGCGGGTGCTGATCCGCGAGGACCTCAACGTCCCGGTCCGGGAAGGCATGGTGACTAGCGACGCGCGGATTCGCGCGTCGCTGCCGACGATCCGGCTCGCCCTGGAGCGCGGCGCTCGCGTGATGATCATGTCGCACCTGGGGCGGCCCAAGGAGGGGGAGTACGATCCTTCGTTGTCGCTCGAGCCCGTGGCCGGCCGCCTGGCGGAGCTGCTGGGGAGGAAGGTGCCGCTGGTGCAGGACTGGCTCGACGGCGTGGTAGTCCAGCCGGGCGAGGCAGTGCTGCTCGAGAACGTCCGCTTCAACCGTGGCGAGAAGAAGGACGATGAGGCGCTGGCCCGGCGCATGGCGGCGCTCTGCGACGTCTACGTGATGGACGCCTTCGGCACCGCGCACCGTGCCGAGGCCAGCACCCACGGCGTCGCGCGTTTCGCGCCGGTCGCCTGCGCCGGCCCGCTGCTCGCGGGCGAGCTGGCTGCGCTGGAGACTGCCCTCGACGACCCTGCGCGGCCCATGGTCGCCATCGTGGCGGGCTCCAAGGTGTCCACGAAACTTACGGTGCTCGAGGCGCTGCTCGCCAAAGTCGACCAGCTGATCGTCGGCGGGGGCATCGCCAATACCTTCCTGGCGGCGCAGGGGCTGCCGGTCGGCAAGTCGCTGCACGAGCCCGACATGGTCGACATCGCAAGACGGCTGCTCACGAAGTCAGAGGAGCTCGGCGTGGGCATTCCGCTGCCGACCGACGTCGTCGTGGCGAAGGAGTTCGCGGCAAGCGCCGAGGCGGACGTGAAACCGGCCGCATCGGTGGCGGACGACGACATGATCCTGGACATCGGGCCGGACACCGCGGAGCAGCTCGCGCGCATCGTGGCGGGGGCCGGGACGGTCATCTGGAACGGCCCGGTCGGCGTGTTCGAGTTCGACCAGTTCGGCGAGGGCACGCGCGTCCTGGCCAAGGCGATCGCCGGCTCCGGCGCGTTCTCGCTGGCGGGCGGCGGTGATACGCTGGCGGCGATAGAGAAGTACGGCGTGGAGGAGGGCATCTCCTACATCTCGACGGGCGGCGGTGCGTTCCTCGAGTTCGTCGAGGGCAAGAAGCTGCCGGCCGTCGCGGTTCTGGAAGAGCGCGCGGGCCAGGGTTGACGGATTCTTACATGCCACGCCGCACCAAGATCGTCGCGACCCTCGGGCCCGCGACCGACGACCTCAAGGTCCTGACCGCGCTCATCCGCGCGGGGGCCGACCTCGTCCGGATCAACTTCTCGCACGGCACGGCCGAGGACCATGCCCGTCGCGTCCGCCTCGTGCACGATGCGGCGAAGGCCGCTGGGCGCTACGTGGGAATCCTCGGCGACCTGAGCGGGCCCAAGATCCGCATCGAGCGATTCGCCGCCGGGCCCGTGACCCTCGTCGAAGGCGACGAGTTTGCGCTCGACGCCGCGCTCGATCCGTCGGCGGGCAACGCGGCCGAGGTCGGCGTCGCGTACAAGGCGCTGCCCGAGGACGTCGCGCCAGGCGACACGCTGCTGCTCAACGACGGCTTGATCGCCCTCGAGGTGCGGCGTGCCGAGGGCAGCCGCGTCGTGACCCGCGTCGTCGTCGGCGGCGAGCTGAGCGACAACAAGGGACTCAACAAGCAGGGCGGCGGCCTGTCGGCGGGCGCGCTGACCGACAAGGACCGGCGCGACATCCGCACCGCCGCGGAACTCGGCGTCGACTACCTCGCCGTCTCCTTCGTGCGCGACGCGGCGGACATCGGGGAAGCCCGACGGCTGCTGCAGGCAGCGGGTGGCGACGGGCGGATCGTGGCCAAGATCGAGCGCAGCGAGGCCATCGACGACCTCGAGCACATCGTGCGCGCAGCCGACGCGGTCATGGTCGCCCGTGGGGACCTAGGCGTGGAGATGGGCTATGCGGAGCTGACCGGCCTGCAGAAGCGCATGATCCGCCTGGCACGCGGCAGGAACCGGCCGGTGATCACGGCGACGCAGATGATGGAGTCCATGATCCAGAACCCTGTGCCGACGCGTGCCGAGGTGTCGGACGTCGCCAACGCGGTGCTCGACGGCACTGACGCGGTCATGCTCTCCGCGGAGACCGCCGTCGGCCGCTATCCCGTCAAGGTCGTGCGCGCCATGGCGCAGGTGATCGAGGGTGCCGAAAAGTACCAGATGACCTATCGTCGCGACCGCACGCGAATCGACGGGCACTTCGAGCGGACCGACGAGGCGATCGCCGCAGCCGTGATGTTCACGGCCAATCACCTCGACGTGAAGGCGATCGTGGCGCTGACGGAATCGGGCTCGACCGTGCTGTGGATGTCCCGCATCCGGTCCGACATTCCCATCTATGCCTTCACCCGCAGCGAGCGGACGAGGCGGCGCGTGACGCTTTACCGAGGCGCCTACCCGATCGCGTTCGACGTGACGCACACGGACCCTGCAGTCCTGTATCCCACGATCTTCGACCTGCTCCTGGAGCTCCGGCTCGTAGAGGAAGGCGACCTGGTGATCGTCACGAAGGGCGAGTTCTCCGGGGTGTCCGGCGGCACCAACACCATGAAGATCCTCGAGGTCACCCGGAAGGGCTGACCGTGAGACGTCCCGCCAAGCTGCTGCTCCGGGCGCTCGCCTGGCTCGCGTTGCTGGCCCTGCTCGCCGCCTTCGTCATCTGGATCGCACTGCGCGCGAGCCTCCCGCAGGTGGACGGCAAGGCGGCCCTGGCGGGGCTCTACGTTCCCGTCCGGGTCGAGCGGGACGCGCTCGGCGTCCCCGTCATCCGCGGCCGAACGCGTGTCGACGTCGCACGCGCTACGGGCTACGTGCACGCCCAGGAGCGCTTCTTCCAGATGGACCTGACGCGCCGCGCCGCAGCCGGTGAGCTCGCCGAGCTGCTCGGTCCCGCGGGGCTCGAGGCCGACCGCCGGCTGCGCGTGCACCGCTTCCGTGCGCGCGCCGGCGCGATGCTCGCCTCGGCCTCGCCGTCCGAACGCGAGCTGGTCGAGGCCTACGCTCAAGGCGTGAACGCCGGCCTCGAGGCCCTCGGCGCACGGCCGTTCGAGTACCTGCTGCTGCGCGCGAAGCCGGTCGCGTGGAGGCCCGAGGACGTGCTGCTGACGGCGCTGGCCATGTGGCTCGATCTTCAGGGCAGCGGTGCCTGGCACGAGCAGCAGATGGACCGGCTCGCGACCGCCCTGCCCGGACCACTCTACCTGCTGATCACGGACGGCGCCTCGCCCTGGGACGCGGCCCTGGACGGCTCGCCCGCGGCCCGTCCGGCGGAGATCCCCGGGCCGGAGGTCTACGACCTGCGGCGGCTCGATCGAGGGATCTTCGAGGGAGCGTCCTCCGCGGAGGAGAACAGGCTGCGCCTGACGGGTCTCGCCGAGGAGCCGTCCTCGATCGTCGGCAGCAACAACTGGGCGCTCGCCGGCGCGCGCACCGCGAGCGGTCGTGCGCTCGTCGCCAACGACATGCACCTCGGCTTGCGCGTACCGAACACCTGGTACCGGCTGCGGCTCGTCGTCGACGACGCGGACGTGGACGTCACGGGGGTCTCCCTTCCCGGAACGCCGCTCGTGGTGGCGGGCAGCAATGGTCGTATCGCCTGGGGTTTCACCAACAGTTACGGGGACTACCAGGACCAGGTGGTGGTCGAGCCGGCGGAAGGCGACGCTGGCCGCTACCGGACGCCCGAAGGACCGCGCGCGTTCGAGGTGCACGAGGAGCGCATCGCGGTCCGCGGGGGCGCCCCGGAGACGCTGCGGGTGCAGGAAACGGTGTGGGGACCCGTGGTGGGCGAGGATGCGCGCGGTCGTCCCGTGGCGCTGGCGTGGACCGCGCACCGGACCGGCGCGGTCAACCTGGGGCTCCTGCACATGGAACGGGCACGGGCGCTCGACGCGGCGGTGACCCTCCTCGCACAGGCCGGGATTCCGGCCCAGAATGCGATCGTCGGCGACGCCGAGGGACGGATCGGCTGGGTCCTGGCCGGCCGCATCCCCGAGCGGCGCGGCTTCGACCCGTCGCTTCCGGCCTCCTGGTCAGGGCCCGGCACGGGCTGGTCCGGCTGGGTCGAGCGGGACCTCCAGCCGCGGGTCGTGGATCCCGGCGACGATGCGGCCTGGAGCGCCAACGCGCGCGTCGTCGGCGGCGAACTGCTCGCGCTGATCGGCGACGGCGGCTACGCCCACGGCGCACGCGCGCGTCAGATCCGCGACCGGCTGCTGTCCCTTCGCGAGGCCGCGCCGGCCGACTTCCTGAGGATCCACCTCGACGACGAGGCGCGCTACCTCGAGCAGTGGCAGCAGCTCCTGGTCGGCGTGCTCGAGGCGGGCAGCCAGGCGAACGCGGAGGCCCTCCGGCTCGTGCGTGGCTGGTCGGGCCATGCTGCCACGGGCGACAGCGGCTATCGCATCGTCCGCGAGTTCGAGCGCGTCGTGACGGCCACGGCCTTCGACATGCTGACGGTGGAGGCCCGGGCGCGCTGGCCCGGCTTTCGCTGGCGCGCGCCCGCGCGATTCACGGACGTGGCCTGGCGCCTGACGCAGGAACGGCCGGAGCACCTGCTCGATCCGCGCTATGCCGGCTGGGACGCGTGGCTCGCGGCAGCGGCCGACGCGGCGGTGCGCGACGCCGGCGACGGCTGCGGCGCAGTCCGTTCCTGCACGTGGGGCCGCGCCAATACGGTGCGGATGCGGCACCCCTTGAGCGCGGCGGTGCCGCTGCTCGCGACGCTGCTCGACATGCCCGCCACGGAAGTCCCCGGCGACTGGTCCGTGCCGCGCGTGCAGGCGCCGCGCTTCGGCGCCTCGGAGCGGTTCGCGGTCGAGCCTGGCCGCGAGGCGGACGGCTACTTCCACATGCCGGGCGGGCAGAGCGGCCACCCGCTGTCGCCCTGGTATCGCGCAGGCCACGATGCCTGGGTGCGCGGAGATCCGACGCCTTTCCTGCCGGGACCGGCCGAGCACGTGCTGGTCCTGTCGCCGCGCTGACACGGGCGCGGTCGCCCGCCCGGGACCGGTCAGCGCCGGTTCAGCTCAGCGCCCGCATCGCCTCGTCGAGTCCTTTCAGGGTCAGGGGGTACATGCGGTCGTCGACGAGCTCGCGGGTGAGCTTCACCGACGGCGTCCAGTCCCAGCGGTCGGTCGGCTCCGGGTTCAGCCACACGTGCCGCGGGTAGGACGCGAGCAGGCGCCCGAGCCAGGCAGCCCCGGGCTCCTCGTTCCAGTGCTCGATGCTTCCCCCCGGCTGCAGGATCTCGTAGGGGCTCATCGTCGCGTCGCCGACGAAGACCAGCTTGTAGTCGGGACCGTAGGTGCGCATGACCTCGAGCGTCGGGATGCGCTCGGCGTGCCGCCGCCGGTTGTCCTTCCACACGGACTCGTACACGAAATTGTGGAAGTAGAAGTGCTCGAGGTGCTTGAACTCGCTGCGCGTGGCCGAGAACAGCTCCTCGCAGATCCGGACGTGGTCGTCCATCGAGCCGCCCACGTCGAGGAACAGCAGAACCTTCACCGCATTGTGGCGCTCCGGCACCATGCGGATGTCGAGGATGCCGGCGTTGCGCGCGGTATGGTCGATCGTGCCGGCGAGGTCGAACTGGTCGGCGGCGCCCTGGCGGGCGAATCTCCGCAGGCGCCGGAGCGCCAGCTTGATGTTGCGGGTGCCGAGTTCCACCGAGTCGTCGAGGTTGGCGAATTCGCGGCGGTCCCATACCTTCACCGCGCGGCGGTGGCGCGAGCGGTCCTGGCCGATGCGCACGCCCTCGGGGTTGTAGCCGTAGGCTCCGAAGGGCGAGGTGCCGCCCGTGCCGATCCACTTGCTGCCGCCCTGGTGGCGGCCCTGCTGCTCCTCGAGCCGCTTGCGGAGCGTTTCCATCAGCGCGTCCCAGCCGCCTAGCGCTTCGATCCTGGCCTTCTCCTCCTCGCTCAGGAACAACTCGCTCGCGCGACGCAGCCACTCCTCCGGCAGCTCCGCGACCAGCATCTCGAACAACTCCTCGAGACCCTTGAAGTGCGCGGCGAACACCCGGTCGAAGCGGTCGTAGAAGCGCTCGTCCTTGACTAGCACGGTGCGGGACAGGAAGTAGAAATCGTCCACCGAGAGCGTGATGACACGTGCCTCGAGCGCTTCGAGCAGCGCCAGGAACTCGGTGATCGAGACCGGGATGCCGGCCTCGCGGAGCATGTGGAAGAACCGGATCAGCACGGCGCGGCTCCCCTGCCCTCAGGAGTTGCGCTGCGCCCTTCGGTGCAGGAAGACGAGCTGCTCGAACAGGTGCACGTCCTGCTCGTTCTTGAGCAGCGCGCCGTAAAGCGGGGGGATCGAGCCCTTCTGGTCGTCGGTGCGCAGCGCCTCGGGCGGGACGTCCTCCGCGACCAGCAGCTTGATCCAGTCGAGCAGCTCCGACGTGGAGGGCTTCTTCTTGAGGCCGGGCACGTCGCGGATCCGGTAGAAGGCCTCGAGCGCCTCCTTGAGCAGGGAATTCTTCAGGCCGGGGTGATGGACGTCGACGATGCTCGCCATGGTCTGGGCATCGGGAAAGCGGATGTAGTGAAAGAAGCAGCGTCGCAGGAACGCGTCGGGCAGCTCCTTCTCGTTGTTGCTGGTGATGATGACGATCGGCCGGTGGCGTGCCCGGACCAGCTCGCGCGTCTCGTAGACGTAGAACTCCATGCGGTCGAGCTCGCGCAGCAGGTCGTTCGGGAACTCGATATCGGCCTTGTCGATCTCGTCGATCAGCAGGACCGACTGCTCCTCGCTCTCGAAGGCGCGCCACAGCATGCCCTTGACGATGTAGTTCGCCACGTCGCGGACGCGCTCGTCGCCGAGCTGGGAGTCGCGCAGCCGCGAGACCGCGTCGTACTCGTAGAGGCCCTGCTGCGCCTTGGTCGTCGACTTGACGTGCCACTCGTAGAGCGGGCGGCCCAGCGCGTTGGCGACCTCCTGGGCCAGCTGGGTCTTGCCTGTCCCGGGCTCGCCCTTGATCAGGAGTGGCCGGCCGAGCGTTACCGCGGCATTGACGGCGAGTGTCAACTCGTCCGTGGCTACGTAGGTGTCAGTGCCGCGGAACCTGTCGGGTGTCATGGGAAGGCCCCTGCTCCTGCGCGTGCCGCGGCCGGGACGGCCCCGGCCTAGCGCCGCCGCGATACATCTGGATGGCCCGACCGGTGGGCGGAACGGTCGGCCGAGGGTCGTGTCGCTGCTCCGGGACTCAGCCGCTCTTTCCGTCAGGCTTGCCGGCCACGAGCGCCTTGAGATCCGCCAGCACCATCTCGGAGTGGCCCTCCGGGTCGACCTTCACGTAGTGCTTGGCGATGCGGCCCTGCGGATCGATGAGGAACGTGTCCCGCCGGGCGAGCTCCATCATGCCCAGGAACTTGGTCAGTACCCCGTAGCGGGTCGCGACTTTCTTCTCCGCGTCGGCCAGGATCGGGAACGGCAGGCTGTACTCCTCGGCGAATTCCTTGTGGGAGGTGACGTCGTCGACGCTCACCCCGAGGATCACGGCACCCACCTCGCGGAACGCGAAGATGTTGTCGCGCAGCTCGCAGGCCTGCGTCGTGCATCCGGGCGTGTTGTCCTTGGGGTAGAAGTACATGACGACCCACTTGCCGCGGTAATCGGAGAGGCTGTGCCACTCGCCATTCTGGTCCTGCAGGCGAAAGTCGGGCGCAGGCTGGCCGGTCGTCGGCGATTCCTGGGCGGCCGCCGCTGCAGCCAGTGCCAGCAAGGCCAACGCAGCGAGCCCGGAGCGACTTAGAGCTGGTTTCATCGAGACTTCTCCGCGCTTTGGAACATGGAGCACGCCGGGAGGCCCCGGTCGCGCCGCTAGAATAACAGCGTTGCTGTGATACGGAGACCGCGCGCGATGCGCCCGGGTTCCCTGCAGGTGGACGTCATGGACGAGATCCGGCCGGTGGCCGGCCCGAGGATTGCCCTGGTTCTCCCGGGGGGCGGCGCCCGTTCTGCGTACCAGGTCGGGGTGCTGAAGGCGATCGCCGCGTGGTATCCCCCGGGCGCCCCCCTGCCTTTCCGCCTGCTGGTCGGCACCTCGGCCGGCTCCATCCTCGCGGCGGTCCTGGCCTCCTACGCGAGCCGCTTCAGGCGCGGGACCCTGGCACTGGACCGGGTCTGGCGCAACTTCCACGTCGATCACGTCTTCTCGACCGACCTGCGGAGCATGCTGGGCGCCGGGGCGCAGCTCATGCTGGCGCTGGCCTCCGGAGGGCTGCTGCTGCCCTCGCCGCGCTCGCTGTTCAACAACGCGCCGCTGCGGCGCCTGCTCGAGTGGAGCGTGAACTTCGCACGCATCCGACAGGCGCTCGACGCGGGCCTGCTCGACGCTCTCGCCGTGACAGCCACCAGCTTCGCCTCGGGCGAGTCGGTCTCCTTCGTCGACGCCCGTCATCCCGTGGAGGCCTGGGAGGGAGCCGGGCGAAGGGTAGTGGCCGCGGAACTCGGCCTCGATCATCTGATGGCCAGCGCCGCGATTCCCTTCCTCTTTCCGCCGGTGTCGATGGCGGGGTCGCATTTCGGCGACGGTGCGATGCGGCAGATCACCCCGCTCTCGCCGGCGGTGCACCTCGGCGCCGACCGCCTGCTGGTCATAGGCGTGCGCGAGCCGGGGCGGACGACCCCGACGACGGCGGCCGCGGCACCGCCCAGTTTCGGCGAGGTCTTTGGCTTCATGCTCGACACCTTGTTCATGGAGGGTCTGCACGGCGACCTCGAGCGGCTGGAACGCATCAACATGCTCCTGGGTGCCGTGACCGGGTTTCGCGAGCCGCTCGGCCTGCGCCGCGTCGAATCCCTGCTGGTCCTGCCCCGGGCCGACCTGTCCGCTGCGGCCGCCTCCCATGCGAGCGAGATGCCGCGTACGGTGCGGGCGCTGCTGCGCACCATGGGTGCCGCGAGCCCGGCGGGCGGGCAGCTCGTTTCCTACCTGCTGTTCGAGTCGGGTTACACACGGCTGCTGATCCAGATGGGCATGGACGACGCCAACGCCCGTCGCGCGGAAATCGCGGCGTTTCTCGGCATCTCAGAGCAGGAACAACGTTCCCAGGCCCAGTAGGGCCGCGAAGCCGACGATGTCGGTCACCGTCGTCAGGATGACGCCGCCGGCGAGCGCCGGATCGACTCGGAGGCGCTTGAGCCCCAGCGGGATGAGCACGCCCGCGACGGCCGCCGCGGCCACGTTGATCACGATGGCGGCGCAGATGACCGCCGCGATCTGCCAGGTGCCGAACCATGCCCAGGTGGCCAGCGCCACGACCGTGGCCCACACGGCGCCGTTTAGCGCGCCGACAGAGAGCTCCTTGAAGAAGAGCCAGCGGGCATTGGAGCTGTGGATCTGGCCGAGCGCGATGCCCCGGATGATCAGCGTGACGGTCTGCGTTCCGGCGATGCCGCCCATGCTCGCGACGACCGGCATGAGCACTGCCAGCGCGACGACCTGGTCGATGGTCGCCTCGAACAGGCCGACGACCCAGGAGGCGATGAAGGCGGTGACGAGGTTGACGCCGAGCCACAGGGCGCGCCGCCGCGCGCTGCGGCGGACACCGGCAAATACGTCCTCCTCGTCCTCGAGTCCCGCCGCCGTGAGCAGCGGGTGCTCCGCCTGCTCGCGCACGACGTCCAGGACGTCGTCGATCGTGACGCGCCCGAGCAGCCTTCCGTCCGCACCCACGACTGCGGCGGATAGCAGGTCGCGGCCCTCGAACAGCTGGGCCACCTCCGAGGCGTGGGTGTCCGGCGCGATACCCCGCACCTCGGAGTCGATGACGGCGGAAACGCTCTGCTCCTCGTCCTCCGTCAGCAGGCTCGTCACCGGCAACACGCCGAGGTAGCGGTCGTTGCGATCGACCACGAACAGGCAGTCGGTGCGATCGGGCAGTTCCCTGCGCATGCGCAGGTAGCGCAGGACGACGCCGAGCGTCACGTCGGGCCGGACGCTCACCGTGTCGGTGTTCATCAGGCCGCCGGCGCTGTCCTCCGGATACGCCAGGACGGTCTTGAGCCGCTCGCGGTCCTGGTGGTCCATCGAGCGCAGCACCTGCTGCGTGACCGCCTCCGGCATCTCGGCGAGGAGGTCTGCCAGGTCGTCGAGATCGAGGCCCTCCGTCGCCGCGACGATCTCGTGCGTGTCCATGTCGCGGATCAGCTCCGCACGGACCTCCTCCGAGAGTTCGACCAGCACGTCGCCGTCGAGCTCGCGGTCGACCAGTTCCCAGGTGATCTCGCGCCGAGGAGGGGGCAGCGACTCCAGGAAGTGCGCGATCTCGGCCGGATGCAGTGCGTTGATCATCCGCCGGGCGCCGCGCAGGGTGCCCGAATCGAGCGCGGCACGGAGCGCATCCAGCCGTGCCTCGCGATCGCTGCGGACGTCTGCCGGCGCCGTCGCCACGGTCGTGCTCCTCCGGGAAGCCCGGCGCGAGTCTAACGGGCGGCGCGGCGGTGGTCCAAGCGCGGCCGAGGCGGGGTCAGCCGCTATGCGCGAGCGCCGTGTGGCGGGCGAGCACCTGCGGGTGGCGCTCGCGGAAGTGCTCCGCGAGCCGCTCCACCAGGTAGACGGACCGGTGCTGGCCGCCCGTGCAGCCGACTGCAACCGTCAGATAGCCGCGATTGTTCTGCTGGTACAGCGGGATGCGCGCGGCGAGGAACCGGGTGATGTCGTCGAGGAGGGCGCGCACCGCCGGCGCATCCTCCAGGAACTGCCTGACGGCCGGGTCCAGTCCGGTGAGGGGCTTGAGGGCCGGCTCCCAGTAGGGATTGGGCAGCGTCCTGGCGTCGAAGACGAAGTCGGCGTCGCCGGGGATGCCGTTCTTGTATCCGAACGACTCGAACAGGATCGACAGACGCCCGCTGCGCCGGTCCTCGACCCGCAGGCGGACCAGTTCACGCAGGGCGTGCACGCTCATCGAGCTCGTGTCGATGACGAGGTCGGCAGCGTCGGCGAGGGGAAGCAGCAGGGCGCGCTCCGCCTCGATCGCCTCGCCCAGGCTCAGGCCGTCGGCCGCCAGCGGATGGCGGCGGCGCGTCTCCGCGTAGCGCTTCAGCAGGGCGTGATCCTCGGCGTGCAGGTAGATCACCTCGCAGCGCAGGCCGCTGCGCCGCAGATCGCGGATCAGGGCTGGAATGTCGGCGAGGTCGCCGGGGCGATTGCGGGCGTCGAGCCCGACGGCGAGACGCCGGTACATCGGCTCGTCGTCGGCGACGGTGTGCGCGACCAGCGCCTGCAGCAGGCCTGCCGGGATGTTGTCGATGCAGAACCAGCTCAGGTCCTCGAGCATGTTGAGCGCCACGCTCTTGCCCGAGCCGGAGAGCCCACTCACGATGACCAGTCGGAACATCAGGTTTCAGCCGCTGCGGAAGGCCGCCATGCACCGCCCGCCGATCATCCTACGCGGGGAGCATGGCGGCGTGCCAATGGCGGCCGACAGGCGGACGCCGTGGCCGGGGGCGGCGCGGTCAGGGCCGCCGGCGGGCCTCGGCCGCGTGGTGATCCGTCAGCTTTTCCTTGTGCTTCTTGACCCTGCGGTCGAGCTTGTCGGTGAGCAGGTCGATGGCCGCGTACATGTCCCCGTCCGTCGCGTCGGCGTGAATGTTGCCGCCGCTGACCGACAGGGTCGCCTCGGCCTTGTGGCGCAGCTTTTCCACGGTGAGCACGCAGTGCACGTCGATCACCTGGTCGAAATGGCGGACGATCCTCTCGAACTTCTTCTCGACGTAGCTGCGCAGGGCCGGCGTGACGTCGATGTGATGGCCGGTGAGACTCAGGTGCATGCTTGGCTCCTCGTATAGGCCGTGACCGGCGGACGCCTCATCTGACCGGGACCCGGCGCCGATCGCTCGAGGACGCGATGCCGAGGGCCTCGCGGTACTTGGCGACCGTACGACGCGCCACCTGGACCCCCTCCTCGGAGAGCAGCGCCGCGATCTTGTTGTCGGAGAGCGGATCGGACGGGTCTTCACCGGCGATCAGCTTGCGGATTTTGGCACGGATCGCGGTGGACGACACCTCGCCCTCGTCACCGGACACGTGGCTCGAGAAAAAGTAGCGGAACTCGAGCACGCCGCGCGGCGTGTGCATGTATTTCCCGGTGGTCACGCGCGAAATCGTCGACTCGTGCATCTCGACCGCCTCGGCGATGTGCTTGAGCACCATCGGCGTCATGGCTTCCTCGCCGTGCTCGAAGAACGCGGCCTGGCGCTCGACGATCGAGCGCGCGACCTTGAGCAGCGTCTCGTTGCGGATCTCGAGGCTGCGCAGCAGCCAGCGGGCCTCCTGCAGCTGGCTGCGCAGGACGGCGTGGTCGGTCGAGCGGCTGACCAGGCCGGCGTAGCCCTGGTTGAGCCGCACCCGGGGAACGGCCGCCGGATTCAGGTCGACGACCCAGCCGGTCGGCGTTCGCCGCACGAACACGTCCGGCACGACGTACTCGGTGCGGGTCTGCTGGATCGCCGAGCCCGGGCGCGGGTGGCAGGACTTGACGAGGGCGATCGCGGTCTCGAGCTCCTCGGGTGAGCAGTGCAGCTGTCGCTTCAGGGCCGGGAACTGCTGCGCGGCGACCAGGTCGAGGTGCTCGCGCGCGAGGCGCCGCGCCAGCTCGAGGCCGGGCGTCTCCGGGTCGAGCGCCGCCAGCTGCAGGTCGATGCACTCCGCGACCGACCGGGCGCCGACACCGAGCGGATCGAACTGCTGGATGGTCTGTAGGACGTCCTCGACCTCGCCGGGCGGCGCCTCGATGTCCGGCGAGAGCGTCGCGGAGATCTCCTCGAGCGAGTCGACCAGGTAGCCGTCCTCGCCGATGGCGTCTATGACGGCCCGGCCGATCGCCAGCGAGCGCGGATCCAGGTGGGCCAGCTCGAGCTGCCACAGGAGGTGGTCGGTCAGCGTCTGCCCGGAGTCGTCGGCGAGCTCGAGGAGGCGATCGTCGTCCCCGCCCGACCATGGCGCGTCTGCCTCTGCTGCGGTCGGCTCCGGCCAGTCCTCGCCGATCTCGACGGTCGTCTCGGCCGTCGCCGTCTCGGCCTCGGCTTCCTCCAGCGAGGCGCGGTCCTCGTCCGCTTCCTCGGCCTCGAGCATGACGTTGCTCTCGAGCGCCTCGCGGATCTGCGCCTGGAGCTCGAGCGCGGGCAACTGCAGCAGACGGATCGCCTGCTGCAGTTGCGGTGTCATCGTCAGCTGCTGCCCGAGCCGGAGCTGCAGTGAAGGCTTCATCATGCCGAGTGTTTCCGAGCGTTGCTCACGGCGCCGGGACGACGGCCCGGCGGCCCCTAGAGCCGGAAGTCCTGGCCCAAGTAGACCTCGCGAACGTCGGGGTTGGCAAGGATCTCCTCGGCACTGCCGGACGCCAGGATCGTGCCCTGGTTCACGATGTAGGCCCGGCCACAGATGCCCAGGGTCTCCCGCACGTTGTGGTCGGTGATCAGCACGCCGATCCCCCGATCCGCGAGGTGACGCACGATGCGCTGGATGTCGTTCACGGAAAGCGGATCGACGCCGGCGAACGGCTCGTCCAGGAGCACGAAGGCCGGGTCGGCCGCGAGCGCGCGGGCGATCTCGACACGGCGGCGTTCGCCTCCGGAGAGGCTCATTCCCAGGCTCTCGCGGATGTGCCCGACGTGCAGTTCCTCGAGCAGGTCCTCGAGACGCCGCCGCCGTGCCTCGTCGTCGAGGTCGTCGCGCGTCTCGAGTATAGCGAGCAGGTTGTCCTCGACGGAAAGCTTGCGAAAGACCGACGCCTCCTGGGGCAGGTAGCCGAGGCCACGGCGCGCGCGAGCGTGCATGGGCAGCCTCGTGACGTCCCTGCCGTTGAGCTCGATCCGGCCCGCATCGCAGGGGATCAGGCCCACGATCATGTAGAAGGCGGTCGTCTTGCCGGCGCCATTCGGGCCGAGCAGCCCGACGACCTCGCCGCTCGAGATCTCGAGCGACAGGTCGTTGACCACCTTGCGCTTGCGGAAGCTCTTTTGCAGCTGCAGCGCGCGCAGGCTGCTCATGGCTCGGGCGGTGCTTCCGCCGGTGGCGGCTCGCCCGGCGGAGACTGGGGATTGATCGTGATGCGCACCGGCTCGCCTCCCTGCTCGGCGGCTTCCGCGACGATCCGCTCTTCGGACATGCTGTAGACGAGCGTGGAGCCGGTGATCTCGTTGCGGCCGTCGGAGAGCCAGGCGCCGCCCGTGAGACGGATCCGTCCGGTGGTGAGCTGGTATTCGATGCGGGCGGCCCGTCCCTCGGCGCGCTGCTCGCCGCGCTGCTGGGAGAAGGTCGCCGGGTCCCCCGTGACCTGCGCAAACGCGATCTCGTTGTCGCGGAACCGCACGACCGCGGTATCGCTCTCGAGGGTGCCGCCCTCGGCGACGATGCGCACGCTGCCGTCGAACTGCCACTCGCTGTTCTGGAACTCGAGCCCGGTCGCGGTGGCGAGGTCCGCGGCGACGCTCGCATCGCCCTGGGTCACGCGGATCCTGCGGAAGACGAGGACACCGTTGCGGTAGTCGAAGTCGCTCGAGTCGGCCTCGACGGAGATGGGCAGCGTCGCACGCGAAGGCTGCGCGTCGCTCGTGGCGGGCAGCACGGCGAGCAGCAGCGCGGCGAGCGCGGGACTAGGGCTGGAAGCGGCCATTGACGCTCGATTCTAGCCGCAGGGTCTCGGCCTTCAAGTTGGCGACGAGCCCGGTGGCGGAGAGGCCGTGACGGCCGAGGCTCAGTGTCACGGGGCCGTCGGTCCGCGCGACCCGCTCCTCGACCTCGAGCGTCAGCTCGTCGCTGCGAACGACGGCCGGGTCGGGAAGCCCTCGTCGCTCGCCGGTCATCACCACGTTGCCGCTCAGGTCCACCTGCTCGCGATCGGGCGGCAGGTGACCGCGGTCCGACGTGACGCGCCAGCGCTGGCCGGCCTCCGGGTAGTAGTTGACGGTCACCATCTCGAGCTCGACGGTCTTCAGGGCGGGGTTCTCGGTCGCGAGGCGGGCCGAGACCTCCAGGCGCACCTGCCCGGACTCGTCGAACTCGGTGAGCGTGGCATCCCGCAGGTAGTAGCCCGTCTGCACGGTGCTGGCCGCGTCCGGCGCATCGCCGGCGTCGCCCAGGCCGGTCACGTCGAGGACCAGCACCACCAGGGCGACGAGGGCGAGCAGAAGCAGCAGCCGCGGAATCACGGCGTAGCTCCCCGCGCAGCGAGCAGCCAGTCACAGAACTCGCGGACCGCCCCACTGCCCCCCGCCAGCCGCGTCACGTGCCGCGCGGCGGCGAGCACGTCGGGGTGGGCATCCGCGACGGCCGCCGGCAGGCCGACCGCTCGCATCAGCGGGAGGTCGGGCACGTCGTCGACCAGGCAGGCGGCACGCGCGCCGGCGATGCCGAGCCGGCCCAGCAGCTCGCGGAGCGCGACGTCCTTTTCCTCCACCCCCTGCATCACGTGGGCGACGCCGAGCTCGCCCATGCGCCGGTCCACCGCGGCGCTTCGGCGGCCGGAGATGACGGCGACCTCGAGGCCTGCGGCGCGAAGCCGCTTGATGCCGAACCCGTCGCGGACGTGAAACGGCTTGAGCGCCTCACCGTCGGGGCCGAACCACAGCCGGCCGTCGGTCATCACGCCGTCCACGTCGAGCACCAGCAGCTCCACGCTGGCCGCGGTGGCTCCGGGATCGCGGCTCACATGACACCCGCGCGCAGCAGGTCGTGTACGTTCAGAGCCCCGATCAGCCGCCCTTGCGCGTCGACCACGAGCAGCCCGGTGATGCGGTGCTCCTCCATCAGGTGCACGGCTTCCGCCGCGAGCTCGCCCGGGGCGATCGTCTTGCAGCCCCGCGTCATCACCTCGTGCATGGGCGTCACGTGCACGTCTAGCTGGCGATCGAGGGTGCGGCGCAGGTCCCCGTCCGTGAAGATTCCGAGCACGCGCTCGTCGGCATCGACGATTGCGGTCATGCCGAGACCCTTGCGCGACATCTCGAGCAGGCCAGCGGACAGGCTGGTGTCCTCACCGACCTTCGGCAGGGCATCGCCGCGCCGCATCACGTCCTCGACCCGGAGCAGGAGACGCCGTCCCAGCATGCCGCCCGGGTGCGACCGCGCGAAGTCCTCCGTCGTGAAGCCGCGCTGCCCGAGCAGCGTGACGGCGAGCGCATCGCCCATGGCGAGCATCGCCGTGGTGCTCGCGGTGGGCGCGAGGTTGAGCGGACAGGCCTCGGCCGGGACGCTCACGTCGAGGTGCACGTCGGCCTCGCGAGCGAGCGTCGAGCCCGCCTTGCCCGTCATCGCGATGAGGGGCACGCCCATGCGCTTGATCAGTGGCAGGATCGTGAGGATCTCCGCCGTCTCGCCCGAGTTCGACAACGCAAGGACCGCGTCGTCGCGCGTGATCATGCCGAGATCGCCGTGGCTCGCCTCCGCCGGGTGCAGGAAGAACGCAGGGGTTCCTGTGCTCGCCAGCGTGGCCGCGATCTTGCCGGCGACGTGCCCGGACTTGCCCATGCCGGTCACGACGACGCGGCCCCGGCAGGCCATGCAGACGCGGCAGGCTTCGGCGAAGGAGCGCCCGAGGCGACCGGCGAGGGAGGCGACGGCCTCGGCCTCGATCGACAGCGCGCGCCTGCCGGCTGCCAGCAGGCCGCCGTCCTCGTGCTCTTCGGTCATGCGGAGGTTCGCCGGTTCGTCCCGGTTGCAGCGGATGGGGCGTCATCATACACCGCGTGGCGCGCGACCCGGCGCCCGGGCGCTGGCCGCTCCGGCAGTCTTTGCCTACAATCGCCATCCCTGACGCAGACCGGCCCACGCCCATGACCGCCGACGAAGTCCAGCAGAAGATCCAGGCCGCACTGCCCGGCGCGGCGGTGCGCGTCCTCTCGGGCGACGATGTCCACTTCGAGGCGCTCGTCGTAGCCCCGCAGTTCGAGGGCCTGCGCACCATCAAGCGCCACCAGCTCGTCTACGCGGCGCTGGGCGCGGCGGTCGGGGGCGAGATCCACGCCTTGTCGCTCGAGACCGTCACGCCGGCCGAGTGGGAAACCCGTCGCGCAGGCTGAGCCGGGCTCTTGGACAAGCTGCAGATCACCGGCGGGACCGCTCTCGACGGCGAGGTCCGCATCTCGGGCGCGAAGAACGCGGCGTTGCCCATCCTCGCGGCATCCCTGCTCTCGGACGAGCCGGTCACGATCGGCAACGTGCCCCACCTGCGCGACGTCACCACGATGATCTCGCTGCTCGGTGGGATGGGGGCCGGTGTGACGGTCGGCGATCGCATGCGGGTGGAAGTGGACGCCTCGACCGTGCGGCAACTCGTCGCCCCCTACGACCTGGTGAAGACGATGCGCGCCTCGATCCTGGTCCTGGGTCCCCTGGTCGCGCGTTTCGGCGCGGCGGACGTGTCGCTGCCCGGGGGCTGCGCGATCGGGGCGCGGCCCGTGAACCTGCACGTCGAAGGGCTGGAAGCGCTCGGTGCCGAAATGGCGATCGAGGGCGGATACATCCGCGCCCGCGCCGGGAAGTTGCGGGGCGCGCGCATCGTGCTCGACACCGTAACGGTCACCGGCACGGAGAACCTCATGATGGCGGCCACCCTCGCGGAGGGCCAGACGGTGATCGAGAACGCCGCGCGCGAGCCGGAGGTCGTCGACCTGGCCCAGTGCCTGGCGGCGATGGGCGCCCGCATCAGCGGCGCCGGTACCGACACGCTCGTGATCGACGGCGTGCCGCGGCTTCACGGCTGCAGCTACGACGTGGTGCCAGACCGGATCGAGGCCGGCACCTACCTCGTCGCCGGCGCCATCACCGGCGGGCGCGTCCGGGTACGCGAGGTGCGCCCGGACCACCTCGATGCGGTGGTCGCGAAGCTGCGCGAGGCGGGCGCGTCGGTGACCGCCGGCCCGGACTGGCTCGAGGTGGACATGCGCGGCCGCCGGCTGACCGCAGTGGACATCCGCACGGCACCCTATCCCGCCTTCCCGACGGACATGCAGGCGCAGTTCGCCGCGCTCGATGCCGTGGCCGAGGGCGTTTCCACGGTCGTCGAGACGGTTTTCGAGAACCGCTACATGCACATGCTGGAGCTGCGCCGTCTCGGGGCGGACATCCGCATCGAGGGCAACACGGCAGTGATTCACGGGGTCGAGCGCCTCTCCGGTGCTCCGGTGATGGCCACCGACCTCCGGGCCTCCGCAGGTCTCGTCCTGGCCGGGCTCATCGCCGAGGGCGTGACGGACGTGCAGCGCATCTACCACATCGACCGCGGTTACGAGTGCATCGAGGAGAAGCTCGGGCAGCTCGGCGCCCAGATCAAGCGGGTGCCCGGCGCCGCCTTCTAGGGGACATTCCTATTTTCCTTTCTGCTCCAAGCTGTTGATCGGGCAGCGACGCGCAGGTAAGGACGAACAAGAATGTCCCCTGTGACTATGACGTTGCGGCGGCCTCCGCGGGGCGCTCGATCACCGTGATACGCAGCGAGTGCTCTGTCGTCTGCGCCTGGAAGGGAGGGCCGCGCCGCAGCGTCAGCCGGACCGCGTCTCCCGGAGCCAGCGCGGCGATCCGGGCCAGCAGGTCCTCGGCTCCAATGATCGCGTCGCCATTGACCGCCGTGATGACGTCGCCAGGGCGGAGCCCTTCCACCGCGGCCGGGGCGCCCCGGTATACGGCGGTCACGATCACCGAGCCGTCAGGGTAGCCGAACTGCCGTGCCTCCTCGGTCTTGAGGCTCTGGGGACGGATACCGATCCAGCCCCGGACGACGCGCCCGTCGCGCAGGATCGCGTCGACTACGCCGCGCACCAGGTCCACGGGAATCGCGAAGCCGATGCCCTCGATGCCGGCATTGCGGGCGATCACCGCGGTGTTGATACCGACGAGCTCGCCCTGCGAATCCACCAGTGCCCCGCCGGAGTTGCCGAAGTTGATGGCCGCGTCGGTCTGGATGAAGTTCTCGAAGGTCGACACGCCGAGCCGCCCGCGGCCCGTGGCGCTGACGATGCCCTGGGTCACGGTCTGACCGAGGCCCATCGGGTTGCCGATCGCCAGCACCGGGTCGCCGACCCGCAGTCGATCGGAGCGTCCGAGGGCGATGCCCGGCAGGTCGCCGAGTCCGATCTTCAGCACGGCAAGGTCGGTGTCCCGGTCGCTGCCGACCAGCTCGGCGGGGGCCTCGCGCCCGTCGCGCAGCTGCACGCTGATCTGCGTCGCCTCGGCGATGACGTGGAAGTTGGTCACGACGTGGCCCGCACCGTCGTAGATGACGCCCGAGCCAAGGCTGCGCTCCACGCGCTCGCGGTAAGAGCTCCAGAGGTCACCGAAGAAAGGTGCGAGCTCGCGCGGCAGGTTGCGCATCCGGGGCACCCGCACGAGCCGCTCCGTGTAGATGTTGACCACGGCGGGGGCGGAGCGCTCCACCGCATCGGCGTAGCTGACCAGCGCTCCGTCCCGCGCGCTTCGTGGATCCACCGGCAGTTCGGCGACGTGGGGCGGAGACGACGGCACCGCCGGCGCCGGCCCGGCCGGCTGCCCCGGGGACGCGGCGGGCCTTTCCCTCGCGGTCGGGCTGCGCTCGAGCAGTTCCGGCCGCAATACGACCGCGACGAGGGCTGCAGCCAGACCGAGGGCGGCCCACGGGGACGCCCATCGCAGCCATCTCATCAGGCGATCCAGCACGTCGGGCCTCCGGCAGGCGCGGGCGGAATGATGCGGTGCATGAACTCGCCCGCGTCCGTGTTTATAATGCTCAATTCCGCGAGGGAACGAAAACCGGGCCGTACGACAGTCTTCGGGTACGGCCCCGCGACCCGGTGTGGATCCGAGTCCGGCCGGGCAAGGGGTCCGAATATGGCGAACGAGGTCGAGTGATGAGCGAACACGTTGACCAGGGCCGCCGGCAGCTGCTGACGGCCGCCACCGCCCTGACCGGAGCCGTGGGGGCCGCGTTCGCCGCGGTGCCCTTCCTGGCTTCCTGGAAGCCGAGCGCGCGCGCCAAGGCGCTCGGCGCACCGGTGGAGATCGACATCAGCAAGCTGGAACCGGGCGCGCTGCTCAAGGTCGAGTGGCGTGGCAAGCCCGTGTGGGTGCTGCGCCGCACCGAAGAGATGATCGCGGGCCTCGACGAGGTCCAGGGGCTTCTGGCGGACCCCGACTCGGAGATCTCCGAGCAGCCCGAGTACGCCAGGAACGAGGTTCGGGCGATCAGGCCCGAGTTCCTCGTCGTCCTCGGCGTGTGCACCCACCTCGGATGCGCCCCGATCGAGCGTTTCCGCGCCGGCGACGCGGAACTCGGGGCCGACTGGCCCGGCGGATTCTACTGCCCCTGCCACGGGTCGAAGTTCGACCTGGCGGGGCGCGTGTTCAAGGGCGTGCCGGCGCCGACCAATCTGGTCGTCCCGCCCTACGCCTTCGTGGACGACAACCACATCCTGGTCGGTCAGGACCAGTCGAGGGCTGCGTGATGGCGAACGGAACGACGTCGGGGTCCGCTCCCGCGGGCGGCCGGATGCAGGAGCTGCTGGGCTGGGTGGATGCCCGCTTCCCGCTGACCCGCATGTGGGAAGAGCAGTGGGGCAAGTACTATGCGCCGAAGAACCTGAACAACTGGTACCTGTTCGGCTCGCTGTCGCTGTTCGTGCTGGTGCTGCAGATCGTCTCCGGCATCTTCCTGACCATGAACTACAAGCCCGCGGCGGCGGAGGCCTTCGGCTCGGTCGAGTACATCATGCGCGACGTCGAGTGGGGCTGGCTGCTGCGCTACCTGCACTCGACCGGCGCATCGGCCTTCTTCCTGGTCGTCTACCTGCACATGTTCCGGGCGATGCTCTACGGTTCCTACCGCAAGCCGCGCGAGCTCCTGTGGATCGTGGGCATGCTCATCTACCTGGTGCTGATGGGCGAGGCCTTCTTCGGCTACCTGCTGCCCTGGGGCAACATGTCCTACTGGGGCGCGCAGGTGATCGTCTCGCTGTTCGGGACGCTGCCCGTAATCGGCGGCGGACTGGTGGAGTGGATCCGAGGGGACTTCTACATCTCGGACATCACCTTGAATCGCTTCTTCGCGCTGCACGTGATCGCGCTGCCGCTCGTGCTCGTCTTCCTGGTCGCCGCACACCTGCTCGCCCTGCACGAGACCGGTTCCAACAATCCCGACGGCGTCGAGATCAAGAAGAAGAAGGACAAGGACGGCAACCCGCTCGACGGCATCCACAGTCATCCCTACTACACCGTCAAGGACCTGATGGGACTGGCCTTCTTCCTGGTCCCGTTCTGCGCCGTGGTGTTCTTCTCGCCGGAACTGGGCGGCCTGTTCCTCGAGGCGCCCAACTTCGAGCCGGCGAACCCGATGCAGACACCGGAGCACATCGCGCCGGTCTGGTACTTCACGCCGTTCTACGCGATGCTCCGCGCGGTGCCGGCATTCTTCGGGACCCAGGTCTGGGGCGTGCTGGTGATGGGCGGCGCGATCGTCCTGTTGTTCTTCCTGCCCTGGCTCGATCGCTCCCCGGTGAAGTCCATCCGCTATCGCGGACCGGTCTACAAGGTGGCCCTTGCGCTGTTCGTCGTCTGGTTCGTGATCCTGGGGTACTGCGGGCTCAGGCCTGCCGTCGAGCCCTTCAAGACGCTGTCGGTGGTCGGCACGATCTACTACTTCGCGTTCTTCCTCCTGATGCCCTGGTACACGCGGCTGGACAGCTACAAGCCGGAGCCGGAGAGGGTGACCTATCATGCCCACTAAGAAGATCGTCCTGCTCGCAGCCTGGCTGCTGCCCACGGCTGCGCTGGCCGCGGGCGGGGTGCCGCTCGACGATGCCGGCACGGACATCCACAACGACGCGTCGCTGCAGAGGGGTGCCCGCAACTTCGTGAACTACTGCCTGGGGTGCCACTCGGCTCAGTACATGCGCTGGAATCGCATGGCCGAGGACCTCGGCATCCCGGAGGAGGATCTGCAGCAGTCGTTGATGTTCACCGGTGGCAAGCCGTTCGACCCGATGAAGAGCGCCATGCCACGCGCGGATTCCGAGCGGTGGTTCGGCAAGGCGCCTCCCGACCTCTCGCTCATCGCCCGCAGCCGCGGCGTGGACTACATCTACACGTTCCTGCGGAGCTACTACGCCGACCCTTCGCGGCCCACCGGGGTCAACAACCTCGTGCTGGCCAACACGGCGATGCCTCACGTGCTGGCCCACCTGCAGGGGGTGCCCCAGCCGAAGATCGAGCTCGTGACCGCCGAGGGCGGCGTCACCGAGCAGCACGTCACGGGTCTCCTGCCGGGCGCGCCCGGCGAGCTCTCGACCGAGGAGTACGACGAGTTCGTCCGCGACACCGTCAACTTCCTCGACTACGTCGGCGAGCCGGTCAAGGCCGAGCGCCAGAAGATGGGCGTCTGGGTGGTCATGTTCCTGGTCGTGTTCTGGTTGCTGGCGTGGCTCCTCAAGCGGGAGTACTGGAAGGACATCCGCTGACCCGTGACGCGCGGGCCTGACGGTGCCGCGCAGCGCGCAGGACGCGCGAGACCGTTTCCGGAAGGAGGAGGATGACGGCGACTCCCACCTCGCGACGGCCGTACCTCGTTCGAGCCATGCACGAGTGGATGACCGACAACGGCCAGACGCCGCACCTCGTGGTGGACGCGGCTGCGCAGGGCGTCAGCGTCCCGCAAGGCTACGCCAAGGATGGCCGGATCATCCTCAACGTCAGCTGGCAGGCGACGCAGGGCCTCAAGCTCGGCAACGAGGCGATCGAGTTCTCCGCCCGGTTCGGAGGCGTTACCCACCACGTGCATGTTCCCGCGCAGGCTGTGCTGGGCATCTACGCGCGGGAGACGGGCCAGGGCATGCTGTTCCAGGACGAGGAGGAGTCCGGCCCCCCGTCCGGACCGCCGTCGAGTGCGCCGCCGGAGGGCGGCAAGCGTCCCCGGCTGCGTGTGGTGAAGTGAGACGCGGCCTCGCTCGCACTCAGAGGCTGAATGCCGCGCGGATCAGGTGACAGCGTGGCCGGCCGGGGTCGCCTTCCACCTCGACCACGTCGAAGCGCGCAGGCAGGCGCGCGAGCTCCGGGTCACGCAGCAACAGCTCGCGGGATGCCCGGACGATGCGCGCCCGCTTGGCCCGCGTGACGCTGCCTGCGGCCCCGCCGAAGTCCCGGCGACTGCGATAGCGCACCTCGACCAGCGCCAGGACGCCGTCCTCGATGGCGACGATGTCGAGCTCCCCGCCGCGGGCGCGGAAATTGCGCGTGACGATCCTGTAGCCGAGCGCTTCGAGCCGCCTGCACGCGGCGTCCTCGGCGGCGCGTCCCTTGACGAGGTGCGCGGCGGACGAGGCGGTCACCGCGGCGTCGAATCCGCCGCCTCCATCGCGGCGGCCGCAATCTCCTCCGCGGTGGGTGCCGGCACGGTATGGCCCCCGCGCAGCTGGGCGAAGTCGAGCTCGCGAAGGATCCGCCCGTAGGGATCGAGAACCAGCCGGCCCGTCAGACCGGCGACGGGCGTGGCGAAGGGCGTCGTGCGTCGTGCGAGCTCCGCCACGATCGTGTAGGCGTCGTAACCGAAGGCATAGAGGCGGCTGCGCGCGGGTGCACGCTCCGGCCACGTCTGCGCCATCGAATCCCGCAGGAGCGCAGCAGGCCCCGCCTCGTCGAGCACCCAGGGCATGTCGGGAAAGACGATGCCCTCCAGGTCCGGGCTGCCGCGACTGCCCGGATCGAAGATGTCCGAGGTGGCGTAGACCGGCAGGCGGCTGGCGTAATTGAAGCGCAGCTGGGTGCGGATCAGCCGGCCCGTCACCGACTGCGCCGCCACGAAGATGAAGTCCGCGTCGTCGCGGTAGACGTAGCGCGGCTCCCGCTGGTCTTCCGGCGCCAGCTCGGGGTCCGGTGGCGCCGGACGGATCTGCAGCAGCCTGCGGAGGATCACCTGGAAATCGGTGGTGCCGGGCGCATAGACGTCGCTTTGGACCAGCACGCCGCCTGCCGCCGTGAACTCGTCGGCGAACGCGGCGAGCACGCGCCGGCCCCAGTCGTTCGCCGGCGCCAGCGCCACGCCGCGCTGGCGCCCGTCGGCGATCGAGCGTCGCGCGACTTGCCGTGCCTCATCCTCGGGAGAAATCGCGAACTGGTAGAACCGACTGGGAGTGATCGTGCCGTCCGGAAGGAAGTTGAGGGCCAGCAGCGTCGCCCGGCCGTCCGCCATGGCAGCCACGTTGGCCACCTCCGGGCGCGTGAGCGGTCCGACCACGATCTGAGCGCCCTCCGTCAGTGCGGCCAGGTAGGCGCTCGCGGCGTCAGTCTGGGCCACGTCGTACACACGGACCTCGGGGCGCAGTCCCTGGGGCTGGTCGTAGTAGGCCGCCAGGAAACCGTCGCGGACCGCGGCACCCGTGACGCCCGCACCTCCGGACAACGGCAGGAGCAGCGCGACGCCGGAGGAAGGCTCGATCGAAGTCGCGTAGCGGTCCAGCATCTCCTGCCACAGGACCGCGTTGGCCGGATGGGCCGGATAGCGGGCGCGCCAGGCGCGCAGACGCGGGCCGGTCCCGGCGGCACTGAGCCGCGCATCGGCCTCGATCCGGCCGAGTTCCAGCCAGCCGGCCATGAGCGGATCGGTGCCGGGCGCGGGGCGCAGGTCCGCGCCGCGCCCGGCCGCCGCTGACATCCCCTCCAGGATCATCCGCTGGTTGGCCAGCCGGTCGTCCGCCCTGGTCAGCAGGTTGCCCCGCGCGGTGAGCGTGCGGACCGCGCCCGGCACGTCCCCGAGGGCGAACATCGCGCGCGCCCGAGTGGTCAGCAGCGCGGCATCTTCTGGGCCGCCACGCTGCTCGAGCAGCTCGAGCGCGCGGCCCGGATCGCCGGCGAGCAGGGCCAGCTCCGCCTGCAGCCGGGCGCGCTCGCGGCTCTCGGCGGGCGCCAGAGGTTCGATCGCCCGCTCGAGAGCGCGTCGCGCTGCTGCTTCATCCCCGGCCGCGATCCACTCGCGTGCGGCCGCTATCCACGCTCGGCCGCCCTGGCCTTCCGGCGCCGCGGCGGCGGCCTGCTCCCATGCCAGGGCGGCTGCACCGTGCTCCCCGCGCGCAGCGAGTTCTACGGCTTGCCGTTCCGCGTTTCGGGAAGCGTCCGGACGGACAGCCGTCGTCGGCTGGCAGGCGGCGAGCCAGGCGGCGAGGGCCGCGACGGCCGCAAGGCGCGGCGTCGTGGTCGAGGCTTGCATCGGCATAGCGGGTCCGCGAGGATCCTTGCGCCGCAGCTGGCGGCAGGGAGCAACATTATAGAGACCTCGACGGGACGGCTCTGGATCGTGGCCACGCCGATCGGCAACCTGGGCGACCTGGCCCCCCGGGCGCGCGAGGTGCTGGCCAGCGCCGGCGTCGTCGCAGCCGAGGACACCCGGCGCACCGGCCAGCTGCTCGCGCGCCTCGGGCTGGAACGGCCGCTGGTCTCGCTGCACGAGCACAACGAGCGCCGGCGGATCGACTCGCTCCTTAGCCGACTGCATGCGGGCGAGGACGTCGCGGTGGTCAGCGACGCAGGCACCCCCCTGGTCAGCGACCCGGGGCTCCTGCTGGTGCGCGCGGCCAACGCGGCCGGCGTCGAGGTCCGGACGGTGCCCGGGCCGTGCGCGGCGATTGCGGCCATCTCGGTCGCCGGGCTGCCCACCGACCGGTTCGTGTTCGAGGGTTTCCTTCCTTCGCGCGCCGCCGCCCGGCGAGCCCGTCTCGACGGGCTCCGCTCCGAGTCCCGCAGCCTCGTGTTCTACGAGGCGCCGCAGCGCCTGGCGGACAGCCTCGACGACATGGCAGGGACGCTCGGCGAGACGCGCCGCGCCGTCGTCGCACGGGAGCTGACCAAGCTGCACGAGTCCGTCTACCACGGAACGCTGCGCGAGCTGGCCGACCGGGCGCGCAGCGACCCGGACATGTCGCGCGGCGAGATCGTCGTGGTGGTCGAAGGCGCCTCCGCCCCGCCCGCTGCGACGGCGGCGGCAGAGATCGATCGTGTTCTCAGGGTCCTGCTCAAGACGCTGCCTCCCTCCCAGGCGGCCGCCATCGCGGCGGAACTCACCGGGGCCGGCCGCAATGCCTGTTACGCGAGGGCGATGAGCCTGCGCGAGCCTTGAACATGCCGGGCCCAGCGCCTATGTTGGGTACGGGAGTCGGCCAGGCAACCGCCGTTTTCTCACCGGAAGCGGAGGAAAGTCCGGGCTCCACAGGGCGAGGCGCCAGGTAACACCTGGGGGGCGTGAGCCCACGGAAAGTGCAACAGAAAGTAAACCGCCCAAGCGCGCGGACGACGCGCGCCGGCAAGGGTGAAAGGGTGCGGTAAGAGCGCACCGCGTCGGCGGCAACGTCGGCGGCACGGCAAACCCCGCCTGGAGCAAGGCCAAATAGGGAAGCACGCAGCCTCCGGGCTGCAACGCGTGGCTCGCGCGGGCTTCCGGGTAGGCCGCTCGAGGTGCACGGCGACGTGCATCCCAGAGGAATGGTTGCCCACGACAGAACCCGGCTTATCGGCCGGCTCCCACCCATCCTTCGTTGACGGCGGCGGCCGATTGAGGCCGCCGCCGCCCCACTCTAATAACCCGCACGAAGTAGCTATCGTAACTACATGATTTAACAAGACTCAAAGAAGACATAATAGCGCTTGAACGTTGGGGCCTAAGTCTCTGAGCTAAAACAAGTTTCTTTTGCAAAATCCGTTGACCCTCGGCGGTGCGCTCCCTATAGTGGCGCGAAGTGGGAGAAAGTGGGAGGAAATGGGACAACGTCCCGTTCCAGTCACGTGTTTCGCGGCGCCACCAAAGTCACGCTCGATGCCAAGGGCCGGATGGTCATGCCGACCCGGTACCGCGACCGCCTGCTCGAGCGCTGCGAAGGCAGGCTCGTGATCACGGTCGACCGCGACCAGTGCCTCCTCTTGTATCCGCTGCCCGACTGGGAAGAGATCGAGCGCAAGCTCATGCGTCTGCCGACGCTCAACGAGCACGCGCGCCGGTTGCAGCGACTGATGGTCGGCCACGCCTCCGACGTCGAGCTCGACGGTCACGGTCGCGTGCTGCTGCCGCCGAAGCTGCGGGAGTTCGCGCGCCTCGATCGCAACGCCATCCTCATCGGGCAGGGGACCCGCTTCGAGTTGTGGGACGAGCAGCGTTGGGACGAGCGTCGGGACGAGTGGCTCAACGCCGAGCCTTCGGCCGAACTGCTGCCGCCCGAGCTCGGCTCGTTGTCGCTGTAAGCACCGCGCGCCGTGGGTCGTGTCGTGCGCGAGGACCAGGGCGGTGCCGGCCAGCACGCGCCGGTGCTGCTAGACGAGGCGCTCGAGGCGCTTGCGGTCCGGGCTGGCGGGTTCTACGTCGATGCGACGTTCGGTCGGGGAGGGCACGCGGCGGCCATCCTCGCGCGGTTGGGAAAACGGGGAAGATTGCTGGTGCTCGATCGTGATCCGCAGGCAGCAGCCGCGGCGAGGGAATTGCTCGGCGGCGACCCGCGCGTCGAGATCGCCGGGATCCCTTTCTCGCAGCTGGGCGACGCACTCGCGGGACGCCCGGCGGTCGCCGGCATCCTCTTCGATCTCGGAGTTTCCTCGCCGCAAGTCGACGATCCGGCCCGCGGCTTCAGCTTCCTGCGCGACGGCCCGCTCGACATGCGGATGGATCCTGACGTGGGGGAGAGCGCGGCCGACTGGCTCGCGCGGGCCGAGGAGCGCGAGATCGCCGACGTGATCTTCCGCTACGGCGAGGACCGCCATGCCCGGCGCATCGCGCGGGCCCTCGTGGCGTCGCGCTCCGAGGCGCCGATCCGGACGACGGCCCGGCTGGCGGAGATCGTCGGCCGCGCCGTGCCGCGCCGGGAGCCGGGCAAGCATCCGGCGACGCGCACGTTCCAGGCGTTGCGCATCCACGTGAACGGCGAGCTGGAAGAGATCGCTGTGGCGCTGCCGCAGGCGGTCGAGCGGCTCGCACCCGGCGGGCGCGTCGTCGTCATCAGCTTCCACTCGCTTGAGGACCGGCTGGTCAAGCGATTCCTCCGCAACGCCTCCCGAGACGATCCCGCATGGGCAGGCCTGCCCGAGGTGCCGGCACACGCACGGGCTCGCCTGCGCCTGGTCGGGCACGCGGTGTTCCCGTCGCCTGCCGAGGTGGAGCGTAACCCGCGCTCGCGCAGCGCCGTGCTGCGTGCCGCCGAGAGGCTCGCGGCATGAGGCCGCCGGACAAGCTGTGGCTCGTGCTGGTGCCGTTGCTCTGGGCGGCGGTGCTGGCCTCCGCCGTCGGCGTCGTCTTCGTCCGTCACGAGGCGCGCGGGCTCTTCGTGCAACTCGAGCGGCTGTCGGCCGAGCGCGACCAGCTCAACATCGAGTGGGGACAGCTGCAGCTCGAGCAGAGCGCGTGGTCGAACCACGGCTTCGTCGAGCGCGTCGCCAACGACAAGCTGCGCATGACCCTGCCGCAGCCTTCCGAAGTGCAGATCGTCACGCCATGAAGCGGCGGAAGGAACGGAGCGAGTTCGACCCCGGGCGCTTCAGGCTGCGCTCGCGACTGGTCGTCGCCGGGCTGACGCTGATGGCCGCGACGCTCGGCGCCAGGGCGGTTCACCTGCAGGTGCTCGACCAGGAGTTCCTGGCGCAGGAAGGCGACAAGCGCTACCTGCGCGAGGCGACGGTGCCGGCGCACCGGGGCGCCATCGTCGACCGGTTCGGTGAGCCGCTCGCGGTGAGTTCGCCCGTCGACACGGTGTGGGTGAACCCGCAGGTGCTGGCGCAGTCGCCGGAGGAGATCACGCGGCTCGCCAAGGAGCTCAAGCGCGACCCGAAGTGGCTCGCCCAGCGAATCACCAGCAACCTCGATCGGCAGTTCCTGTACGTGGCGCGGCACATGGACCCGGAGGACGCCGGGCGTGTCCGGGCACTCGGCATCGCCGGCGTCGAACTCATGCGCGAGTACAAGCGGTACTACCCGAACGGCGAGGTCACCGGGCACGTGCTCGGATTCACCAACCTCGACGAGGCGGGCCAGGAAGGACTGGAACTGGCCTACAACCGCTCGCTCGCCGGCGAAGACGGGCTCAAGCGGGTCATCAAGGATGCGAAGGGCCGCATCGTCGAGAACGTCGAGAGCATTCGGGCACCCCGGCCCGGCGAGGACCTCGAGACCAGCATCGACCTGCGGATCCAGTACCTCGCCTACCGCGAGCTGAAGTCCGCGGTCAGGCGCTACCGCGCGCTCGCCGGGTCGGTGATCGTGCTGGACGTGCAGACCGGGGAAGTGCTGGCCATGGTCAACCAGCCCTCATTCAACCCGAACGACCGCTCCCAGTACGACGTCGCCCGCTACCGCAACCGTGCCGTGACGGACATCATCGAGCCGGGATCGAGCATCAAGCCGTTCGTGCTCGCCGCCGCGCTCGACTCGGGCAAATACCGCAGGGACAGTCTCGTCGACACCGCCTCTTTCCAGGTGGGCATCAAGACCATCGACGACAAGCACGAGCTCGGCACGGCCGACCTCGCCACGATCCTCGCCCGCTCGAGCAACACGGGCATGGCCCGGATCGCCCTCTCGCTCGACCGGGACCAGATACACCGCACGCTCACCGCGCTCGGCTTCGGCCAGGTCTCGGCCAGCGGCTTCCCGGGGGAGTCCGCGGGCCTGTTGAGTGCGGCCGGCCACTGGCGGCCCATCGCAGTGGCAACGATCGCCTACGGGTACGGCCTGTCGGTCACGCCCCTGCAACTGGCACAGGCCTATGCGACTGTCGGCGCCTACGGTCTGCACCGGCCGGTGACCTTCGAGCGCGTCGACGGCCCGCCGGCCGGCGAGCGGGCGCTGGTCGAGAAGGTGTCGCGCGACCTCATCGGACTGCTCGAGGGCGTGGTCGCGCCCGACGGCACCGGCATCAAGGCGCGCGTGCCGGGCTACCGCGTCGCCGGCAAGACCGGCACGGCGTGGAAGGCCGCGGGCGGGGGATACTCGGAGCACCGCTACACGGCCGTATTCGCGGGACTGGTGCCCGCCTCCCGGCCGCGCCTGGCTGCACTCGTGCTGATCGACGAGCCGACCGGCACCGAGTACTACGGCGGCGACGTGGCGGCGCCAGTGTTCGCCGCGGTCATGTCGGGCGCGTTGCGCCTCATGGGCGTCGCGCCGGACGACCTCTCCGGCGTCGCCCCTGCCACGGTCGTGCAGGCAGCGCCATGACGACGAGGCTCGACACGCTGCTGGACGGAATCGTCGACGCACCGCGCGTCAACGTTGCCGGGCTCACGCTCGACAGCCGGCGGATTGCGCCGGGCGAGGCCTTCGTAGCGGTGCGCGGCCGCACTGCACACGGGCTGGATTTCCTCGATGTCGCGCTCGAGAGAGGTGCGCGGGCCGTGCTGTGGGATCCCGCGGACGCCGCCCGGCCGGCGCTGCCGGAGGGCGTTGCAGCGGTGGCGGTACCTGCTCTCGGGGCGCGTCTCGGCACGATCGCCGACCGGGCCTGCGGCTCGCCGAGCGCGCGCCTTTCGGTGGCCGGTGTCACAGGGACGAACGGCAAGACCACCTGTGCGTGGCTGCTGGCCGAGGCCGGATCCAGGCTCGGCCGCCGCGCGGCCTACCTCGGCACGATCGGTGCGGGTTTCCCTCCCGCGGTGGGGGCGACGGGCCTGACCACGCCCGACGTGCTCACCCTGCATCGCCTCCTCGCCGAGCTCGAGGCCGCGGGAGCCGAGCGCGTCGCACTCGAGGCCTCTTCGCACGCACTGGACCAGGACCGACTCGCGGGCGTCCGGATCGAGATCGCCGCGTTCACCAACCTCACGCGCGACCACCTCGACTACCACGGGAGCATGGAAGCCTACGCGGCCGCGAAGCGGCGCCTGTTCAGCCGCGCCGGCCTGACCCATGCCGTGATCAACGTGGGCGACGCGACCGGGCATCGCTTCGCAGCCTCGCTGCCGGCGGACGTCGCGCTGACCGGCGTGAGCGTGGGCGCCGCGCCGCCTGCGGTCGACGGCCGACGGCACCTGCAGGTGACCTCCGTGCTGGCGTCCGGGTCCGGACTCGACCTCGTCGTTCGCGGCGACTTCGGCGAGCGGACGCTGCGTTCGCCGCTCGTCGGCGCGTTCAACGCGGAGAACCTCGCCGTCGTGCTCGGCGTGCTGCTGGCCTGGGGTCACGACGTCGACGCCTCGATCGAGGCGCTCGCCGCGGCGACCGCTCCGCCCGGGCGAATGGAAGGGTTCCGGACCGCGCGGGGGGTGCTCGCCATCGTCGACTATGCCCACACGCCGGATGCGCTCGCGAAGGTGCTCGAGGCCGCGCGTGCCCACGCGCTTGGCAGGCTCGTGGTCGTGTTCGGCTGCGGTGGCGACAGGGACCCGGGCAAGCGCGGACCGATGGGCGGCATCGCCGAGCGGCTCGCCGACAAGGTGATCGTCACGGACGACAACCCCCGCGGCGAGGATCCCGTCCGCATCGTGCAGATGGTGCTCGGGGGAATGCGCCGGCCGGGAGACGCTCTCGTCGTTCACGAGCGTCGCCTCGCGATCGAGGCTGCGCTCGCCGGATCCGCCGAGGGCGACGTGGTGGTCATCGCCGGGAAGGGCCACGAGCGCGAGCAGCTGATCGGCGGCCTGGCGCGGCCGTTCAGCGACCGGGAGTGCGTCGCGCGGCTGGCGGGAGGCGTGTCGTGAAACGTACGCTTGCTGCCTTCGCGAGGGCCTGTGGCGGCCGGCTGAATGGTCCTGATGCGTCATTCGCGGCCGTCTCGATCGACTCGCGCACGCTATCGCCCGGCGACCTGTTCGTGGCGATTCGCGGCGAGCGCTTTGACGGCCACGACTTCGCCGCCGCGGCGGCAGGCGGCGGCGCCTGCGCCGTCGTCGTGTCCCGCGACGTGGGCGTGGCCGTGCCGCGCATCGTGGTCGACGACACCCAGGCCGCCCTGTCCGCGGCCGCCGCTGCCTGGCGCGCCGGATTCGACCTGCCGCTCGTCGGCGTCGGGGGCAGCAACGGCAAGACCACGACCAAGGAACTGCTCGCCGCGGTGCTGCGGCGCGCGGGTCCGACGCTCGCGACGCGGGGCAATCTCAACAACCACCTCGGCGTGCCGTTGACGCTCTTCAGGCTCGGCGCCAGTCACCGTGCCGCCGTCGTCGAGATGGGTGCGAACCATGCCGGCGAGATCGCCTCACTGGTCGCGATCGCCAGGCCGACGGTCGGCCTCGTGACCAACGCCGGCGCCGAGCATCTCGAGGGCTTCGGGTCGCTCGAAGGCGTGGCGCGAGCCGAGGGCGAGATGTTCGCCGGACTCGACGCCTCGGCCACGGCCGTGCTCAACGCGGACGATGCGTTCGCCGGACTCTGGCGGGAAATGAACACAGGCGGCCGCATCGTGAGCTTCGGCACGGCCGCCGAGGCGGACTTCCGGGCCAGTGCAGTTGAATGCGGAATCCGGGAAGGCGCGTGGGACACCCGCTTCGCGCTCGACTCGCCCGCCGGGCGCACCGAGGCCCGGCTCGCGCTGCCGGGACGCCACAGTGTCGGCAACGCGCTGGGCGCTGCCGCCGCGGCCTGGGCCTGCGGCGCGACGCTCGATGAGATCGTCGACGGCCTCGCCGAGGTCCAGCCGGTCGCCGGCCGCATGCAGCTCAAGCGCGCCTCCTGCGGCGCCTTCCTGATCGACGACTCGTACAACGCGAACCCGAGTTCCGTGGTCGCGGGCCTCGAGGTGCTCAAGACGCTGCGAGGCGAGCCGTGGCTGGTGCTCGGCGAGATGGCGGAGCTCGGCGCGCAGGCCGTGCAGAGCCACGCGGAGATCGGGCGTGCAGCGCGGCGCCACGGTGTGACACGCCTCTTCGCGCTCGGTCCGACGACGCCTCGCGCGGTCGAGGCGTTCGGCGAGGGCGGGCACTGGTTCCCTGACGCCGACGCGCTCGTCGAGGCGCTCGAGGCGACGCTGCACGCCGGTGTGGTGCTGATGGTGAAGGGGTCGAGGGTCAATCGACTCGAACGCGTGGTCGCGGCGCTCATCGAGGCGCCCGCGGCGGTGGCCAACGGGAACTGAGGGCGCCGATAGATGCTGCTCGAACTGTTCGACTGGCTGGCGGGTTTCTACGGAGGCTTCCGGGTCTTCGGCTACCTCACGCTGCGCGCCATCCTGGCGGCGCTCACCGCGCTCGCCATCTCGCTGCTCGTCGGGCCCTGGATGATCCGGCGGCTCGCCGAGAAGCAGATCGGGCAGGTGGTGCGGGACTACGGTCCGGAGACGCACCTCGGCAAGAAGGGCACGCCGACCATGGGCGGCACGCTGATCCTGGTCGCCGTCGCGGCCGGGACGCTGCTGTGGGCGGACCTCGGGAACAGGTTCGTGTGGGTCGTCCTGCTGGTGACGCTGGCCTTCGGTCTCGTCGGCTTCTACGACGACTACCTCAAGCTCGTCATCAAGGACCCGCGCGGTCTGCCGGCGCGCTGGAAGTACCTGTGGCAGTCGGTCGCGGGACTCGGTGCGGCGCTCGCACTCTGGTACACGGCGGAAAGCCCGGCGGAAACGGCGCTGCACGTGCCGTTCTTCAAGGACGTGATCCTGCCGATGGGCGCGGTCGCCTTCATCGGCTTCACGTACCTGGTCATCGTGGGCTCGAGCAACGCCGTGAATCTCACCGACGGGCTCGACGGCCTGGCGATCATGCCCTGCGTCATGGTCGCGGGCGCCCTCGGCGTGTTCGCCTACGTGACCGGCAACGTCAATTTCTCCGGATACCTCCAGCTGCCCTACGTGCCGGGGGTCGGCGAGGTGCTGATCTTCACCGCCACCATGGTCGGTGCCGGACTCGGGTTCCTGTGGTTCAACACCTACCCGGCGCAGGTGTTCATGGGCGACGTCGGCGCGCTCGCCCTCGGTGCCGCGCTCGGCGTGGTGGCGGTCATCGTCCGGCAGGAGATCGTGCTGGCCGTGATGGGCGGCATCTTCGTGCTCGAGACGGTCTCGGTGATGGTGCAGGTCGCCTCGTTCAAGCTCCGCGGCAAGCGGGTGTTCCGCATGGCGCCCATCCACCATCACTACGAACTCAAGGGCTGGGCCGAGCCGAAGGTGATCGTCCGGTTCTGGATCATCTCCTTCGTGCTGGTGCTGGTCGGGCTGGCGACGCTGAAGATCCGGTGATGATGAGCAGGCAGCCGAAAAGCGGTCCGATGGAGGCGGGGCACAGACCGGTGAGCGTGATCGTCGGTCTGGGACGCACGGGCGTCTCCTGCGCGGCGTACCTGGCCGCGCGTGGCCATGCACTGCGCGTCACCGACAGCCGCCCGGCGCCGCCCGGGGCGGCCGAGCTGGTCCGCATCGCGCCCGACTCGGTGACGGCCTTCGGGCGCTTCGATGCCCGCCTGCTCGAAGGCGCAGACCAGGTCGTCGTCTCGCCGGGGGTCTCGCTGCGGGAACCGCTGCTGGTCGCGGCGCGGGAAGGCGGGCTCGACGTCGTGGGCGACATCGAGCTGTTCGCGCGCGAGGCGGGCGGCCGCACGGTGGGCATCACCGGAACCAACGGCAAGAGCACGGTCACGACGCTGCTCGGCGAAATTGCGGAGGCGGCGCAGGTTGCCGTGCAGGTGGGGGGCAACATCGGCCGGCCGGCACTCGAGCTGATCGCCGGAGCGCCAGCGGAGCTGTACGTGCTCGAGCTGTCGAGCTTCCAGCTGGAGACGGTGCGGTCGCTGCACCTGGAAGCGGCGGCCGTCCTGAACCTGATGCCCGACCACATGGATCGCTATGTGAACCTCGCCGAATACGGGGCCGCCAAGGCGCGCATCTTCGATCACGCTGCGACCGCGGTCGTCAACCTCGACGACGAGCTCGTCTGCCGCATGCCGGCGCCGGGCCAGCGGATCGTGGGCTTCAGCCTGCTGCGCGAGGACGCCGACTACTCCCTGCGTCGGCTCGTGGGCGACCCGTGGCTGGTGGCGGGCACGGAGCCGTTGTTGCCGCTGCGCGAGCTGCGCATCGCCGGTCGCCACAACGCGGCCAATGCGCTCGCCGCCGTCGCCCTGGCCGATGCCGTGGGACTGGCGCGCTCGGCCGTCGTCAGCACGCTCGAGCACTTTCCGGGGCTGCCCCACCGTACGCAGTGGGTCGCGGAGTCGGCCGGCGGGCTGCGCTGGATGGACGACTCCAAGGCCACCAACGTCGCGGCGACGATCGCCGCCGTGGGCGGCCTCGACGGGCCGCTGGTCATCATCGGCGGCGGGGACGGCAAGGGCCAGGATTTCGGCCCGCTGGCCGGCGTGTTCCGGGGCAAGGTCCGCGCGGCGGTGCTCATCGGGCAGGACGCCCGTGCGCTGGGCGCTGCCATCGAGCCCGCGTGCGAGGTGTCCTACGCGGACTCGATGGAGGAGGCGGTCGGGCTCGCGCGCCGCCTCGCGCGGCCGGGCGACACCGTCATGCTCTCGCCCGCCTGCTCGAGCCTCGACATGTTCCGCGACTACGCGCATCGCGGCGAAGTGTTCTGCGAGGCCGTCCGGGGGATCCTGCCATGAGGGCCGCGGCCTCGCTGGCCTACTCGCGCTCCGCCGGCCGCCAGCCGCGGCTCGCCGTCGACCCGGTGATCGTGGCCGCCACCCTCGGCCTGCTGCTGATCGGGCTCGCGATGGTCGGCTCCGCATCCATCGCGATCGCCGAGCGGCAGGCTGCCGAACCTCTGATCTTCCTGGAACGGCAGCTGCTGTCGGCACTGGCCGGGATCGTGCTGGCCGCGGCCATGCTGGCCGTGCCCCTGTCGCTGTGGGAACGCACGGCCCCGGTGATGCTCGCGGTCGGGTTCGCGCTGCTGGTGCTGGTGCTGATCCCCGGGATCGGCCACGAGGTGAACGGCAGCACGCGCTGGATCCGCATCGGCCCGCTCAACTTCCAGCCGTCGGAGGCGGCCCGGGTCGCACTGCTGGCCTACACCTGTGCCTACGCGGTGCGGTTCCAGGAGGCGCTGTCGGCTTCCTGGCAAGGCTTCTTCAAGCCGCTCGCGGTGCTCGCCGTCGCAGCGTGCCTGCTCCTGCTCGAGCCCGACTTCGGCGCCGCAGTCGTGCTGCTGGCGACCGGCATCACGGTGTTGTTCCTCGCCGGAGCGCGCTGGCGCGACTTCCTGGGAATCGCGGTGCTCGGCGTGGCCGGCGTCGCGGCGCTCGCGATCACCTCCGACTACCGCGTGCGGCGCCTGACCGCGTTCATGGACCCCTGGGCAGACCCCTACGACGCCGGATTCCAGCTGACCCAGTCGCTGATCGCGATCGGCCGCGGGGAGTGGTTCGGCGTCGGGCTGGGCTCGAGCGTGCAGAAGCTGTCCTACCTTCCCGAGGCGCACACCGACTTCGTATTCGCCGTGCTCGCGGAGGAGTTCGGGCTGGTCGGCGTCGCGTTCGTCTTGATGCTGTTCCTCGTGCTCGTGCTCCGCAGCATCAGGCTGTCGCGCCTCGCCGCCGAGGCTGGCCTGCCCTTCCATGCATGCATGGCGGCCGCCTTCGGGATCTGGCTCGGCCTCCAGGCCTTCATCAACATCGGCGTGAACATGGGCCTCCTGCCGACCAAGGGGCTGACGCTGCCGTTCTTCTCCTACGGGCGCTCGAGCCTGCTGGTGACGCTCGCCTGGGTCGGCGTGCTGCTCAGGATCCATCACGAGGTGATGGCCTCCGGCCGGGCGGCCGCGGGAGGGAAGGACGCATGAAGGGGCCGGTGCTCATCATGGCCGGCGGCACGGGCGGACACGTGTTTCCAGCCCTCGCCGTGGCCCGTGTCCTGCGCGCCGGCGGCCACGAGGTGGTCTGGCTCGGCACCCGGCGCCGTATCGAGGCGAAGCTCGTGCCCGCCGAAGGGATCCCCATCGAGTGGATCGACATCGAGGGCCTGCGCGGCCGCGGCGCGGCCGGCTGGCTCGCCGCGCCGGTCAAGCTGCTGCGCGCGATCCTGCAGGCACTCGCCGTCGTGCGGCGCGTCCGACCGGCCGTGGCATTCGGTGGCGGCGGCTTCGCCTCGGGGCCGGGCGGCATCGCCGCGTGGCTCACGCGCACGCCGCTCGTCATCCACGAGCAGAACGCCGCGGCCGGCCTCACGAATCGCTGGCTGGCGCGGCTTGCGGACACCGTGGCGGAGGCCTTTCCCGGGAGCTTTCCAGGGCGTCGTAACGTGGTCACGACCGGCAACCCGGTCCGGCGCGAAATCGCCGCGCTGCCTGACCCGGAGGAGCGCTTCGCCGGCCGGGAGGGACGCCTGCGGCTGCTCGTCTTCGGCGGCAGCCAGGGGGCGGCCGTGCTGAACCGTGTCGTGCCCCGGGCGATCGCCCTGCTTCCGGATGCCGTCCGGCCGCTGGTCATGCACCAGTCCGGTGCGACCCAGCTCGAGGAGACGGCTGCGCTGTACCGACGCCTGGGTGTGGCGGCGGACGTCCGGGCGTTCATCGACGACATGGCCGCGGCCTACGCCGCGGCGGACCTGGCGGTTGCCCGCTCGGGCTCGACGGTGTCCGAGCTCGCGGTCGCGGGCCTCGGGGCGATCCTCGTGCCACTCGCGATCGCGATGGACGACCACCAGACGCGGAATGCACGGTTCCTGGTGGCCGCCGGCGGCGCCCGGATCATCCCCGAGTCCGCCCTGACACCCGACCGGCTGGCCGCGGAACTGCTCGAGGTCCTCGAGGCCGGGCGGGAGGTGCCGCTCAGGTTGGCGCGTGCCGCGCGCTCCGTGGCGGTGACCGACGCGGCCGAGCGGCTCGCCGGGCTGTGCGTAGCGGCGGCGGGGGCACCTGCATGAAAGCCAAAATGGGACGCCGCATCACCGACCGGATGCGCCGCATCCATCGGATCCACTTCGTCGGAATCGGCGGTGCGGGCATGGGCGGTATCGCCGAGGTGCTCCTCAACCTCGGGTACGACGTGCAGGGATCCGATCTCCGGGCGAACGCCGTCACCGCGCATCTCGAGCGGCTCGGTGCCCGCATTCACATCGGTCATGCCGCCGCGAACGTGACCGGTGCGGACGTCGTGGTCGTGTCCACGGCGATCGCCGTGGACAACCCGGAGCTGGAGGCGGCGCGCGAGGCGCGGCTGCCCGTGGTCCAGCGTGCGGAGATGCTCGCGGAGCTGATGCGCTTCCGCCAGGGCGTGGCGGTGGCCGGCACGCACGGCAAGACGACCACGACGAGCCTGGTGGCGAGCCTGCTGGCCGCCGGCGGCCTGGACCCGACCTTCGTCATCGGCGGCCAGCTGAAGAGCGCCGGCAGCAACGCGCGTCTCGGCGCCGGCCGCGTCCTCGTGGCGGAGGCGGACGAGAGCGACGCGTCGTTCCTGCACCTGCAGCCGGTGATTGCGGTGGTGACCAACATCGACAACGACCACCTCGCGGCCTATGGCGGGGACTTCGAGCGGCTCAAGCAGGGCTTCGTCGAGTTCCTGCACAACCTGCCCTTCTGGGGGCTCGCCGTGCTGTGCGCCGACGACGCCAATCTCCGCAGCCTGTTCGAGCAGGTCGCCCGCCCCATGCTGACCTACGGCATCGGCGAGGGCGCGGACGTCAGGGCCGTCAACATCCGGCGGGCCGGGCTGCGCTCGGAGTTCGACGTGCTGCGGGCGGGCCGGGAGGCGCTCACCGTGGCCGTCAACCTGCCGGGCATCCACAACGTGCGCAACGCGCTCGCGGCGATCGCCGTCGCGACCGATCTCGAAGTGAGCGACGAGGCGATCCGCGAGGCTTTGTCCGGTTTCGCGGGCATCGGACGCCGGCTCGAGCGCGTCGGCGAGGTGCAGACCGCCCGCGGACGGATCGAGATCGTCGACGACTACGGGCACCACCCGACGGAGATCGCGGCCACCGTCGACGCCGTCCGGCAGGGCTGGCCGGGCCGCCGGCTGGTGCTGGTTTTCCAGCCGCATCGCTATACGCGGACGCACGACCTCATAGACGACTTCGGGCAGGTGCTCTCCGAGGCGGACGTGCTCCTGGTCGGCGAGGTCTATCCCGCCGGCGAGAAGCCGATCGCCAACGCCGACGGCCGGGCGGTGTGCAAGGCAGTGCGGTCGCGTGGTCGGGTCGAGCCGATCTTCGTCGAGAAGCTGCAGTCGCTGGCAGAGGTGCTCGACGGGGTCATCGAGGACGGGGACCTCGTCCTGACGATGGGGGCCGGCAACATCAGCGCCGTCGCACACGAGCTGCCGTCGCGGCTGGCGGTCGGAGGGCAGGCATGAGCCGCCTCGTCCTGCCTGCCGAGCTCGAGCCGCGCGTGCACCGGGACGAGCCGATGTCGCGCCACACCTCCTGGCACGTGGGCGGGCCGGCCGATGCCTGGTTCGTGCCGCGGGACGTCCGCGACCTCTCGTGGTTCCTGTCGCAGCTGCCGGCGGCAGTGCCGGTGACCTGGGTGGGTCTCGGCAGCAACCTGCTGGTGCGCGACGGCGGCATCCGCGGAGTCGTCGTCTGCCCGCACGGCGCCTTGAACTCGCTCGAGCGCCTCGATGCGACGCACGTGCGGGCCCAGGCGGGCGTGGCCTGCGCTCGCATCGGACGCCAGTGCGTCCGGTGGGGGATCGGGCCGGCGGAGTTCTTCGCCGGCATTCCGGGCACGCTCGGGGGCGCCCTCGCGATGAATGCCGGCGCGTGGGGAGGAGAGACCTGGCGGTGCGTGGTCGAGGTGGAGACCATCGACCGCGCAGGTGTGCGTCGCAGGCGGCCTGCCTCCGAGTACGAGGTGGGCTACCGTCGCGTCGTCGCGCCGGTCCCGGGGGAGTGGTTCCTCGCGGCGACGCTCGTGTTCGAGGCCAGGCCCGACGCCAGCCAGGAATCCATCCGGGCACTGCTCGAGCGGCGGCTGGAGAGCCAGCCGATCGGCGAGTGGAGCTGCGGATCGGTGTTCACCAACCCGCCCGGCGATCACGCCGCGCGGCTGATCGAGTCCGCGGGCCTCAAGGGCTACTGCGTCGGCGGCGCTGCGGTGTCGACCAAGCACGCCAACTTCATCGTCAACCGGGGATCCGCCACGGCGGCGGACCTCGAGGCCGTGATCACGCACGTCCAGCAGACCGTCGAGCGCCTGCACGGCGTCCGCTTGCGCCCCGAGGTCCGGGTCGTTGGAGAAGCCGCATGAGCCTCTTGAGGTCCACGGGGGTCGAGTTCCGTCGCGTCGAGTCTGCGCGCGAGTTCGGCAAGGTCGCGGTGCTGCTCGGCGGACGCTCCAGCGAGCGCGAGGTGTCGCTGATGAGCGGCAAGGCCGTACTCGAGGCCCTGCTTGCGCGGGGAGTCGATGCCCACGCCTTCGATCCCGCGGAGCTGCCGCTCGCTTCGCTGCTGTCGGAGAGCTTCGACCGCGCCTGGATCGCGCTGCACGGACCGGGTGGCGAGGACGGCGCGCTGCAGGGAGCGCTCGAGTGGCTCGGCATCCCCTACACCGGCAGCGGCGTGCTGGGGTCGGCGATCGGCATGGACAAGCTGCGCACGAAGCAGCTCGCGCTGGCCAATGGCATAGCGACCCCGCCGTATCGCGTGCTGCGCGGCGCCGACGACTGCCGGGTCGCGGCCGAGGAGCTCGGCCTGCCGCTGGCGGTCAAGCCGGCGACCCAGGGCTCGAGCGTCGGCATGTCGAAGGTCGAGAAAGCGGAGGACCTGCCGGCGGCCTGGCGCGCCGCGTCGGCGCTCGATCCCGTGGTGATTGCGGAGCCCTGGATCAGCGGCCGGGAGCTGACGGTACCCGTGCTCCAGTCAGAGGCACTGCCCGCCATCCGCATCGAGACGCCCCGGACCTTCTACGACTACCAGGCCAAGTACTTCGCCGACGACACCCGCTACCACATTCCCTGCGGGCTCGACCAGCCGGCGGAGACTGCGCTGCGGCATGCGGCGCTGTCCGCCTTCCGCGCGGCCGGTGCCCAGGGCTGGGGCCGGGTCGACTTCATGATGGCCGAGGACGGCATTCCGCTGCTGCTCGAGATCAACACCGTGCCGGGCATGACGGGCCACAGCCTCGTGCCCATGTCGGCGCGCGCGGTCGGTATCGACTTCGAGGAGCTGGTCTGGCGCGTGCTCGAGACGAGCTTCGCGCGCGAGACCGCCTGAGGAACCGGTGAACATGAGCCTCCTGCGCAGGAAGAACCGACGCCGCAAGGCGAGCCGCCGCCGGCCGGAGTTGCCGTCGATCGACTGGGCCGCGCTCTTGCGCTGGGCTGCGGCGCTGGCTTCGGTGGCGGCGCTCGCCTGGCTGGTCGCCGCCGGACTCGACCAGCCCGTGCGGCGTGTCGTGCTGGAAGGGTCGTTCCAGCGCGTCGCCACCGTGGAGGTCGAACAGCTGCTGCGCGCGCGCCTGCGCGGCGGCTTCGTGACCGCGAACCTGGACGAGCTGCGCGAGGCGATCGAGGCGCTTGCGTGGGTCGACCGGGCCCGCGTGCAGCGTCGCTGGCCCGACGCCATCGCCGTCGAGGTGGTCGAGCAGCTGCCGGCGGCCCGCTGGGGGGACGACGGCCTGCTCAATACCCGCGGCGAGCTGTTCGTCACCGGAGCCCGCCACCCGCCGCCCGAGCTGCCTCGGCTGGACGGTCCGCCCGGAACGGAGACGCTGGTCGCGCAGCGCTATCTGGCCATCCAGGGACGGCTGCTCGACCAGGGCCTGCGGCTGGCCGCGCTGCGTCTCGACCCGCGCGGCGCCTGGGAGATGGACCTGACCAACGGCGTGACCGTGCGGCTCGGTCGCAACAGCGTCGACCTGCGCATGGACCGCTTCATCCGCGTCGCCTCGCAGGTGATCGCGGGCCGCGCAGCCGACATCGCGCACGTCGACATGCGCTACTCCAACGGATTCTCGATCGGGTGGCGGCCGGGCGTGGACCCCGCTCCGGACCGCGCCGCCGCCACCACGCCACAGCCTGGAGACCCGGACAAAGATGCCTAAGCGCACGGATCGCAGCCTGATCGTCGGGCTCGACATCGGCACGTCGAAGGTCGTCGCCATGGTGGGCGAGATGCACGCCGACGGCACGCTCGAGGTGATCGGCCTCGGCTCGCATCCTTCCCGGGGCCTCAAGAAGGGCGTGGTCGTCAACATCGACTCCACGGTGCAGTCCATCCAGCGCGCGGTCGAGGAGGCCGAGCTGATGGCCGGCGTGGAGATCCGCTCCGTCTACACCGGGATCGCGGGCAGCCACGTTCGCAGCCTCAATTCCCACGGCATCGTGGCCATCAAGGACAAGGAGGTCACGAGCGGCGATGTGGCGCGCGTCATGGACGCCGCGCAGGCGGTCGCCATTCCGGCGGACCAGAAGATCCTGCACGTTCTGCCGCAGGAATTCATCATCGACGGCCAGGAGGGCATCCGCGAGCCGATCAGCATGTCGGGCGTGCGCCTCGAGGCGCGCGTGCACATCGTGACGGGCGCGGACAGTGCCGCACAGAACATCGTCAAGTGCGTGCAGCGCTGCGGGCTCGAGGTCGAGGACATCGTGCTCGAGCAGCTCGCCTCCAGCTTCGCGGTGCTGACCGAGGACGAGAAGGAGCTCGGCGCCTGCCTGGTCGACGTCGGCGGCGGGACCACCGACATCGCGGTCTTCTCGGGCGGAGCGATTCGCCATACCGCGGTGATTCCGATCGCCGGCGACCAGGTCACCAACGACATCGCGGTGTCGATGCGCACTCCGACGCCGTACGCCGAGGAGATCAAGATCCGCTACGCCTGCGCGCTGTCGCAGTTGGCGAACCCCGACGAGACCATCGAGGTGCCGAGCGTCGGTGACCGCCCGCCGCGGCGACTAGCGAGACAGACGCTCGCCGAGATCGTCGAGCCGCGCTACGAGGAGCTGTTCACGCTGATCCGGGACGAACTGCGCCGGTCGGGGTTCGAGGAGGCGATCGCCGCCGGCGTCGTGCTCACGGGTGGCAGCGCCAAGATGGAAGGTGCGGTCGAGCTGGCCGAGGAAATCTTCCACATGCCGGTGCGCCTCGGCGTGCCGCACGGCGTGACCGGACTCGCCGACGTCGTGCGCAATCCGATCCACGCGACCGGGACGGGACTGCTGATCTACGGCAGGGCGAACGCGATGCAGCACGCGCCGGCCAAGGTCGTGGGCGATGGAATGAAGACGGTCGTGGACCGCATGAAGTCGTGGTTCCAGGGCTACTTCTGAGGACAGGAAAGGACGGGGGCTCGCGCCCCGCAACGAAGCACGGTCAACCGCGGAGGAGATGACCATATGTTCGAACTGATGGACTCGTACAGCCAGAGCGCTGTCATCAAGGTGCTCGGGGTCGGCGGCGGCGGGGGCAACGCCGTCTCGCACATGTCCCAGAGCGGGATCGAGGGCGTCGACTTCATCTGCGTCAATACCGACGCGCAGGCGCTCAAGCACTCCAAGGTGAAGACGGCGCTGCAGATCGGCTGCAACATCACCAAGGGACTCGGCGCAGGCGCCAACCCCGAGGTCGGGCGCCAGGCCGCGATGGAGGATCGCGACCGCATCATCGAGCTCATCGAGGGCTGCGATATGCTGTTCGTGACCGCCGGGATGGGCGGCGGCACCGGGACGGGTGCCGCGCCGGTCGTGGCTCAGATCGCCAGGGAACTCAACATCCTGACCGTCGCCGTCGTGACAAGGCCGTTCGCGATGGAGGGCGTCAAGCGGTCCACCATCGCCGACAACGGCATCGCGGAGCTCGCCAAGTACGTCGACTCGCTGATCACGATCCCCAACCAGAAGCTGCTCTCGGTGCTCGGGGGCTCGACCACGCTGCTCGATGCCTTCCGCCAGGCGAACGACGTGCTGCAGGGCGCGGTACAGGGCATCGCCGAACTCATCACCCGCCCGGGTCTGATCAACGTCGACTTCGCCGACGTCCGCACCGTCATGCAGGAGACCGGCGTCGCGATGATGGGAACGGGCTACGGTACTGGCGAGAGCCGCGCCCGGGTCGCCGCCGAGATGGCGGTCTCGAGCCCGCTGCTCGAGGACATCGACCTCGCCGGAGCGCAGGGCATCCTGGTCAATATCACTTCCGGCCTCGACCTGGCGATCGGCGAGTTCGAGGAGGTAGGGACCACGGTCAAGCAGTTCGCTGCGGACGACGCGACGGTCGTGGTCGGTACCGTCATCGAGCCGGAGCTGGAGGGCGAGATCCGGGTAACCGTCGTCGCCACGGGCCTGAATCGTCCGCACGCGCGCGTGGAGGCGCCCCCGGCGACCCAGCAGCCGGCCGCGGCGAGCCAGGCGCGCCGCAGGCCCGACGTGGCCGTCGTGGGTGGCCGGAGCACTGCCGGCGCCCCCGACTACAGCCGCTTCGACACCCCGTCGGCCGGGCGGACCCGGCAGCGCGCGGTGGGCGACGGCCTGCGGCCCGGAATTCCGGACGAGGAGATCCTCGACATTCCGGCGTTCCTGCGGCGGCAGGCGGACTGAACCGGTGCTGCGGCGGGACCGGGGCCCGGACGGAATGCGCCACGCGAGGGCGCAGCTCCGGGCGGCGCGGGCTGTCCGGAGGCGATCCCCGCCCGGTCCGTGGGGGCCGGACGACTCGCCTCCGCAAGGATCGTCCTCGTCGGGGCACCGGTCAGAAGCGCCTCCGTCCCGGTTGGCCTCTCCTCCGCTGGCCAGCCGGGACGGGGACCCCGCCCTGTGCTAACCTAAACGGTCGTGCCGACGCCGCGTCCGACAGTTGGACGAGCCCGGCCCGCGCGGGGTGCGCCACAAAGGACGCCAGGTTGAAGCAACGGACTCTCAAGAATTCCATCCGCGCAAGCGGAGTGGGGTTGCACACGGGCAAGAAGGTGCTGCTGGTCCTGAGACCCGCGCCCGAGAACGTGGGCATCGTCTTTCGTCGCACGGATCTCGCCGAGCCGGTCGACATTCCCGCCCGGGCGACGAACGTCACCGACACCATGCTCGGCACGACGCTCGCCCGCGGCCGGGACAGCGTATCGACGGTGGAGCACCTCCTGTCCGCCCTGGCCGGTCTCGGCATCGACAACGCGTTCATCGAGCTCTCGGGCCCGGAAGTGCCGATCATGGACGGCAGCGCCGGCCCGTTCGTCTTTCTCGTCCAGTCTGCGGGCATCGAGGAGCAGCGGGTTGCGAAGCGCTTCGTGCGCATCCGCAAGCCGGTGGTGGTGCAGGACGGCGACAAGTGGGCACGGTTCGATCCCTACGAGGGCTTCCGCGTGAACTTCGAGATCGAGTTCGAGCACCCGACGTTCCACAGGCACAGCCGCCGGGCGAGCGTCGACTTCTCGACCACGGCGTTCCTGCGCGAGATCAGCCGGGCGAGGACCTTCGGTTTCATGCGGGACCTCGAGTACCTGCGCTCGCGCAATCTCGCGCTCGGCGGGACATTCGACAACGCCATCGTTCTCGACGACTACCGGGTCCTGAACGAGGACGGCCTCCGCTACGAGGACGAGTTCGTCAAGCACAAGATCCTGGACGCCATCGGTGACCTGTACCTGCTGGGCCACAGCCTGATCGGCGAGTTCACCGGGTTCAAGTCGGGTCATGGACTCAACAACAAGCTGTTGCGGACGCTGCTCGCGGACGCTTCCGCCTGGGAGGAGGTGACGTTCGAGGAGCAGGCGGCTCCCGCGCCGATTTCCTACGTCGAGGCGGCCGCCGCCGCGGGATGAGCTGCTTGTCCTGACGGAGCTGCCATACCCTCCTCACGACTCACGACTCACGACTCACGACTCACGACTCACGACTCACGACTCACGACCGACTGCCCCCCTCGGCCGCACCCGCGTCACGACCCGATCCAGCTCGATGCCCAGCTCACGCGTCGCCGCTTGCCGCAGCGCGGGCGCGTGGAAGCGTATCCGGGTGGCCCACGCTGCCGAGGTCACGAGCAACGTGAGCTGGCCCGACCGCACCGAGGCACCCCACACCTCGCCCGCCAGCTCCGGCGGCAGGCCCCGGCGGACCGTCTGCAGCGTCCGGTCGGCGGCAGCCGATCCCTGCCGCAGCTTGCCGAGCACGCCGCCGGCGCCGCCCAGCAAGTCACTGACCGAGGTAGGTTTTTCCCGCTTCACGGCGACCCAGCCCTGCCCGGAAAACAAAAGTGCTTGAACGAAAAGGGAATTTTTGGCATTTTGCCCTCGCCGACGAACCAGAAAACAGGGGATACCGACAGCCCGCCGGGGATGTCGGCATCTCGCCGTGGCGAGCAGGGTGAAGGTTAAGGCAAGGATGTCCTCCGCGTCCCGTCCAACCGGGGCGACCGCTCGTCAGGCCTTCAGGGAACACAAGCTCGTGCTGAAGAGGGCCTGCCCATGGGCATCAACTCGACTCGACTGACCAGGCGCCTCGCGCGGGTGGACCTGTCGCGGCCCCGCACCGCAGCCCTGCTTGCAGGAACCTCGCTGATACTCGTGGCCGCTGCCTTTCTTGCCGGGACGGTAGTCGGCTGGAACGAGGCCGAGAAGTCCTCGATCGGTCGTCTGGAGGAGCTTTCCGCAGGCCTCGCCGAACAGCGCGAGACAATTGCCGAGGCACGCCGCATGGCGGACGAGCAGGTGAGTGCGCTCGCCGCCCGGGTGGGGCAGATGCACGCGCGACTGATCCGCCTCGACGCGCTGGGCAAGCGACTCACCGAGGTGGCCAACCTCGATCGCGGCGAGTTCGATTTCGACGCAGCCCCGGCGATCGGCGGCCCCGAGGTCGAGGCGTTCGTGGGCGAGGGGCCGACCGTTCCCACCCTCGACGACCTCCTTGCCTCCCTCGACGCCACGATCGGCGACCGCAGCCGGCAGCTCGCGGCGCTCGAGACCCTGATCCTGTCGCGGGAACTGGCCCGGCAGCTGGTTCCGGGCGGACGGCCCGTCGAATCCGGCTACATCTCGTCCTTCTTCGGCCAGCGGGCGGATCCCTTCACGGGCGAGTCGGCCTTCCACGCGGGGCTCGACTTCGCCGGGGCCCCGGGCACGCGGGTGCTGGCCGTGGCGGACGGCGTAGTGAGCTACGCCGGCCGCGACAAAGGCTACGGCAAGCTGATCGAGATCACGCACGGCGGGGGCTACGTGACGCGCTATGCCCACAATGCCTCCGTGCTCGTCCAGCCGGGGCAGACGGTCCGCCGCGGCGATGCGATCGCGCTCATGGGCTCCACCGGGCGCTCCACGGGTCCTCACGTGCACTTCGAGGTGCTGCGCGACGGCCGGCCCGTGAACCCGATGTCCTTCGTCGGCCGCTGATCCGGAACTTGATTCCGGCGCAGTTGTCCCCAAAGCCCGTACAATATCGGGTTTTTACCCCGCACCACGCGGGGATCGCGGTTGCCGCCCGCGGGACGCCGGAGGATCGACTCCCTTGCTGAAGATCTTCACCAAGCTTTTCGGCAGCCGCAACCAGCGGCTGCTGCGCGAATACGGCCGCTACGTGGACAAGGCCAACGGCCACGCGGAGCGGCTCGAGGCCCTGTCGGAAGAGGAACTGCGCGCCCAGACGGAGCGGTTCAGGGAGCGCCTCTCGGCCGGCTCGTCCCTCGACGACCTGCTGCCCGAGGCCTTCGCCACGGTCCGCGAGGCGGCGCGCCGCACCATCGGCCTGAGGCCTTTCGACGTCCAGCTTGTCGGCGGCATCGCCCTTCACCAGGGCAAGATCTCGGAGATGCGCACGGGCGAGGGCAAGACCCTCGTTGCGACGTTGCCCGTCTACCTGAACGCGCTGACCGGCAAGGGCGTGCACGTCGTCACGGTCAACGAGTACCTCGCCCAGCGCGACGCCGACTGGATGGGGCCGGTCTACCGCTTCCTCGGCCTGACCGTCGGCGTCATCAAGAGCGGCCAGACGCCCGCCGAGAAGCGCGAGGCCTACGGCTGCGACGTGACCTACGGCACCAACAACGAGTTCGGCTTCGACTACCTGCGCGACAACCTCGCCTTCCGGCTCGAGGACCGCGTGCAGCGGGGCACGAACTACGCCATCGTCGACGAGGTCGACTCGATCCTGATCGACGAGGCGCGCACGCCGCTGATCATCTCCGGCCCGGCCGAGGAGAGCACCGAGCTCTACCAGAAGATCAACGAGCTCGTGCCGCGCTTCCGGCGCCAGGCCGAGGAGGAGGGCGAGGGCGACTTCTGGGCGGACGAGAAGAGCCGCCAGGTCCACCTGTCCGAGGCCGGCTTCGAGAAGGCCGAGCAGCTGCTGCAGGAGGCGGGTCTGCTCAAGGAAGGCGAGAGCCTCTACGACGCGGCCAGCATCCGGCTGATGCACCACCTCAACGCGGCGCTGCGTGCGCACGCGCTGTACCGCAAGGACGTGGAGTACATCGTCCGCAACGGCGAGGTGATCATCGTCGACGAGTTCACCGGCCGCACGATGCCCGGGCGCCGGTGGTCGGACGGGCTGCACCAGGCGATCGAGGCCAAGGAGAAGGTGCGGATCCGCGAGGAAAACCAGACCATCGCGTCGATCACCTTCCAGAATTACTTCCGGCTGTACTCGAAGCTCGCCGGCATGACGGGCACGGCGGACACCGAGGCCTTCGAGTTCCAGCAGATCTACGGCCTCGAGGTCGTGGTGATCCCGACCCACCGGCCCATGGTCCGCAACGACATGTCGGACCTCGTGTACCTGACGCAGCAGGACAAGTTCGAGGCGATCCTCGAGGACATCCGCGACTGCATGAAGCGCCAGCAGCCGGTGCTGGTCGGCACCACCTCGATCGAGACCTCGGAACTGCTGTCGACGCAGCTGGCCAAGGAGAAGATCGCCCACCAGGTTCTCAACGCCAAGCAGCACGAGCGCGAGGCCCAGGTCATCGCGCAGGCAGGCAGGCCCGGCACCGTGACCATCGCCACCAACATGGCGGGACGCGGCACGGACATCGTGCTCGGCGGCAACGTCGAGAAGCAGGTCGAGCACGTCCGCGCCGAGGAGGGGCCCGAGGAGGCCGGACGGGAGGCGCGCGTCGCGCAGCTGCGCTCTGAGTGGCAGCAGCTGCACGACACCGTCGTGCAGGCGGGAGGCCTGCACATCATCGGCACCGAGCGACACGAGTCGCGGCGCATCGACAACCAGCTGCGCGGCCGGTCCGGCCGCCAGGGTGATCCGGGCTCGAGCCGCTTCTACCTGTCCCTCGAGGACAACCTGATGCGGATCTTCGGCGACCCGAACCGCACCAAGTCGATGCTGAAGACGGTCGGCATGCGCGAGGGCGAAGTCATCGAGAGCCGCATGCTCACGCGCCAGATCGAGCGGGCCCAGCGCAAGGTCGAGGCGCACAACTTCGACGCGCGCAAGAACCTGCTCGAGTACGACGACGTCGCCAACGACCAGCGCAAGGTCATCTACCAGCAGCGCACGGAGATCATGTCGGCCGAGGACATGGCGGACGTGATCCGCGGCCTGCGCGCAGAGGTCGTGCAGGGCATCGTCGACGCCCACGTGCCGCCGGAGAGCGTCGAGGAGCAGTGGGACCTCGAGGGCCTCGAGAAGGAGATCGAGCGCGACTTCGGCGTCCAGGTACCGCTGAAGGCCTGGACCGAGGAGGACTCCGGCCGGCAGAACCCGCAGATCTCGGAGCACGTGCTCGGCGCCATCGAGGGCGTCTACGAGGCCAAGGTCGAGCACGTCGGCGCGCCGATCATGCGCCACCTCGAGAAGGCCGTGATGCTGCAGCAGCTCGACGGCCACTGGCGCGAGCACCTCGCCGCCATGGACTACCTGCGCCAGGGCATCTACCTGCGCGCCTACGCCCAGAAGAACCCGAAGCAGGAGTACAAGCGCGAGGCCTTCGAGCTCTTCTCCACGATGCTCGACCGCATCAAGCGGGACACCGTCGTGCTGCTGCAGCGCCTGCAGGTCCGCACCGAGGAGGAGATCGAGCGCGAGCAGCACGAGCGGCAGCTCCGGCTGCAGCGGCAGATGCAGGCGTTGCATGCCGCGCCGCCATCGATCGCCGCCCAGGCGGAGGGCGAGCCGGCGGGTGCGCCGGGCGCCGTGCCTGGCCCGGGTCAGCGGCCGGGTCCCGGGCCGGCGGCCTTGCCGGGGGGAGGGCCGCCGCCGCGGCCGGCGGCCGAGCCGGCGGCGCCGTTCGTGCGGGAGGAGCGCAAGATCGGCCGCAACGAGCCCTGTCCCTGCGGCTCCGGCAAGAAGTACAAGCACTGCCACGGAGCGCTGCAGCAACAGGCAGGCGGCTGATCCAAGAGGGACTCGCAGGGAGTGGCGATGGCGCGCGGTCGGACGGAATTGCACGTGGTGGCGGGCGCGCTGTTCGATGACGACGGCCGGGTGCTGCTGGCGCAGCGGCCGGTCGGCAAGCACATGGCGGGCCGGTGGGAGTTTCCCGGGGGCAAGCTCGATGAGCGTGAGTCGCCCCTGGACGGCCTCGCGCGCGAGCTCGCCGAGGAACTCGGCATCGAGCTCGAGCACGCCGAGCCGCTGATCCGGTTGCACCACGACTACCCGGATCGCCGCGTGCTGCTCGACGTCTGGCGGGTCACGTCCTATCGCGGGCAGCCGCGCAACCTCGACGCGCAGGCGCTCGAGTGGGTGAAGCCGGACAACCTGCACACCTTCAACCTCCTCGAGGCCGACCGGCCGATCATCACTGCGCTGCGCCTGCCGCAGGTCGCCGTCGCTGCCGAGGGGCTCGAAGGGCTTCGGAAGGCCGCCGGTCGGGACGAGCCGCGCGTGCTGTTCTGGTCGCCCGGCGACTGCGCGCCGTCCGGCGAGGACGCGCGCGAGGCGGTGCGCGGGGCGCGCCGCCGCGGCCACAAGGTCATCGTCGTCGGCGAAGGCATCGAGGTGGCCTTGGCCGCCGCCGGCTCGGGCGCGGACGGCATGCTGCTCAAGGGCCGTGCGCGCCTGTCCGTCGATCCCTCCGGCTCCTTCCTGGTGGGCGAGGTCTGCCCGACGCCGGCGGCGGCGTCGGCCGCGGTCGCGGCGGGGACGCAATTCCTGGTGCTCGCGCCCGGCGGCGAGACGGTGGACGAGAAGCAGGTCTGCGGAATTCTCGCCGGCCTCGGCGTGCCCGCCTACGTCGGCTGGTTTCCGGACGAGGGCGCCCTGGACGAGGTTCGCGGCTGGGGCGCGCACGGCTGCGCGCTGGGGCCGCCCGCGGCGGACACCTGAGACTCGTCGCCCGCGTCCAGGGAGAGCTCGTCATGAAGGCCATCGACGTCACCAACCCGCGGACCGGCGCGGTCGACTATCGCTTCACGCCGCCCTCGGCCGCGGAGCTCGAGGCGCTGTGCATGAGGCTGCGCGCGGCGCAGCCCGCGTGGCGGGACGCCGGGATCGAGGCGCGAATCGGGGCGCTGCAGCGATTCAGGGCCGCGCTCGAGGGACACGGCCCGGACATCGTCCGCGCGCTCGCGACCGACACCGGACGCTTCCTGATGGCGGCCAGCGAAGTGGCCTCCACCATGAGTGCCATCGACCGCTGGTGCGCGCAGGCGCCGGGCCTGCTGCACGAGGCGGAGGGACGCTCCACGCAGGTGCCGAGCATCCACTTTCGCAACCAGTGGGTGCCCTATCCGCTCATCGGCGTGATCAGCCCGTGGAACTTCCCAATGGTGCTGGCCTTCATCGACGCGATCCCGGCGCTGCTCGCCGGCTGCGCCGTGCTGATCAAGCCGAGCGAGATCACGCCGCGCTTCGCCGACGCCGTCCGGCCCGCGATCGAGGACGTCCCGGAGCTGGCCGCGGTGCTGCAGGTTCGCGCGGGCGCAGGCGAAACGGGCGCGGCGATGGTCCCGCTCGTCGATGCCGTGTGCTTCACGGGCAGCGTCCGCACGGGTCGGCTGGTCGCCGAATCGGCTGCCAGGGCGTTCATCCCGGCCTTCCTCGAGCTCGGCGGCAAGGATCCGGTCATCGTCACCGGCTCGGCGGATCCGGACCGGGCCGCGACGATCGTGCTGCGCGCCTCGACGCTTGGCACCGGGCAGGCCTGCCAGTCGCTCGAGCGGGTCTACGTGCACGAGTCCGTCTACGACGCCTTCGTCGGGAAGCTGGTCGAAAAGGCTTCCCGCGTGGGCATCAGCTGGCCCGATCCGCACAAGGGCGAACTCGGGCCGTTCATCTGGGGCCGGCAGGCGGAGATCGTGCAGGAGCAGATCGACGACGCCGCCGCACGCGGGGCACGCGTCCTGACGGGCGGCACGGTCGAGGACCATGGCGGCAAGTGGCTGCGCCCGACGGTGCTCGTCGACGTCACGCAGGACATGAAGGTGATGCAGGAGGAGACCTTCGGGCCGGTCATGCCGATCATGAAGTACCGCGACGCGGACGAGGCCGTCCGCCTCGCCAACGACGGCCTCTACGGGCTCTCGGCTGCGGTGATCGCGGGCACGGCCGAGGAGGCCGAGGCCATCGGCCGGCGGATCGACGCGGGTGGCATCAGCATCAACGACGGCGCGCTCACGGGCGTCATGCACGAGTGCGAGAAGAACTCGTTCAAGTGCTCGGGGATGGGCGGCTCGAGGATGGGGCCGGGGGGCTTCACGCGCTTCTTCCGCAAGAAGGCGTTGATCTTCCAGACGGCGCCGCCCATGCCAATCGAGGCCTTCGACGAGGCGAACTCGGCCTAGGGCGGCGACACGTCGGCCGGCGAGTCCGCAGGCACCGGGCGCGAAGCGCGTGCCGCCCGGCACTGACGCGAGGCTCGGCGGAAGCCGAGTCAGCCTCGTCCCGGCTCTTCGGTGGTGACGGCCGCGGCTATGCGGACGAGCTGCTTGCCGACGTTGGCGCCCTCGTACAGGCGCATGAGCGCGCGTGGCATCTGCTCGATGCCCTCGAGCACGTCCTCGTGGTAGCCCATGCGGCCGGCCGCGATCCACTCGGCCATCTGCCGCTCGGCCGCCCCGAAGCGCTCCTGCAGGTCGTAGATGAAGAACCCCTGCATCGAGGCCCGCTGCTTGCCCACGCGCCACCAGTTCCGCAGGCAGTACATCTCCTCGTCCGACTTCAGGTACTGCGAGATGCGCCCGCAGAGCACGACGCGGGCATAGCGGTTGATGTGGGCGAGCGCCGCGTCGAGGATCTCGCCGCCGACGTTGTCGAAGAACACGTCGACGCCAGCCCGGCACAGCGCGCCGATGCGCTCGCCGACGTCCTCGGCCCGGTAGTTGATCGCGGCGTCGTAGCCGAGCCTTTCCACCAGCAGCCGGCACTTCTCCTCGCTGCCCGCAATGCCCACGACGCGGCAGCCGAGGTTGCGGGCGACGAAGCCGCAGCTGGAGCCGACGCCGCCGGCCGCGCCCGAGACCAGCACGGTCTCGCCGGCCTGGAGACGGGCGATCTCGGTGAGGCCCAGGTAGGCCGTAAATCCCGTCATGCCGAGGACGCCAAGGGCGGTGGAGAACGGCACGAGCCGCTGCCCGACCTTGTACATCATGCTCCAGGGCGAGCCGTCGCTCAGCGCGTACTCCTGCCAGCCTAGCTTGCCCTGCACGATGTCGCCCACGGCGTAGCCGGGGTGGCGCGAGCCGACGACCTCGCCGACGCCGCGCCCGAGCATCGTGTCGCCGATCTCGAGCGGCTTCTCGATGCCCGCCCCGTCGATCATGTACATGCGCATGACCGGTGCCACGGAGAGATACAGGGTACGGACGAGGAACTCGCCGGGTCCCGGCTCCGGCACCGGCACGGTCTCCAGCCGGAAGTTCTGCTCGCGCACGTCCGGGTCGGGGCGGGACGCCACGACCCACCGGCGGCAGTCGCGGGGCAGGTGGACCGACGTGCCTGCCGTCCCGGTGGCGCCCCGGCTCATCGGCGCACGAGCCGGAATACTGTCTCCGTCAGGCGGTCGAGCCCGCGCTCCGCGAAGCGTGGGTTTTCCCCGAGCACGTCGCGGGATTCGAGTTCGGTGACCTCGAAGGCTTCGTCGAACAGCGCGAGCACCTCCTCCCCCGTGACCGAGAAGGGCGGGCCGTCCATCTGCTGCTGGGGGTAGTCGAGCGTGATCAGCAGGCCGGGCACGTCACCAGGAACGAGCAGGTCGAGGCGGCGCACGTAGTCGCGGCGCATCGCGCGGGGCAGCGCGACCAGCGCGGCGCGGTCGTACCAGCCCTCGATGTGTCCCAGCATCGCCGGGGAGGTCTCGAAGAAGTCGCCCTCGAGCAGCTCGTAATGGCCTGCCGCGTGGCGCCGCAGACGGCCGATCTCGGTCACCGAGGGCGTCAGTCCCTCGTGGTGGAAGAAGCCGTCGATCGCGATCGGGCTCAACTCGACCCCGACGACGCCGTGGCCCTGCCGTGCCAGCCAGATCATGTCGAGGCTGCGTCCGCAGAGCGGCACGAAGACGCGCCCGTGCGGCGGGACGCCGAGCCGCGGCCAGTGGCGGAGGAGTGCGGGGTGATAGTCGGGCTGGTGGAAGCCGATCTGCCCTTCGCGCCAGCGGTCGTGCCAGAAGTCGGGATTCATCGGGCGATGCTCAGTGGTGGTGGCGCCGCGACGGCGCGGGAGCGGCGACTTCCGGCGCCTCGAGCACGGGCTCGCCCGGGATGGCGTGGTCCTCCGCGATCCAGGCGCCGAGGTCGATGAGCTTGCAGCGTTCGCTGCAGAACGGACGCCAGCGGTTCGTCGTCGACCATTCGATCTCGCGCCCGCAGCCGGGGCACTTCACGCTGCGCCCCTTCACGTCAGCTGCAGCAGGTCAGGATGAAGGACACGTCGTCCTGGGCCTGCGCCGGACGCTTGCTGACGCCGTGCCACTCGAGGAAGCGCACGCTGCAGCGATAGTGGCTGCCGCTGACCTCGGGGAAGAGCGTCGAGCCGCCCGGCAGCTCGAGCCGCAGCAGCTGGATGGGCTGCTCCCGCTCGAACACGATCTGGTAGACGCCGCCCTTGGCCACTTCCTTGCGGGGGCGGGCGTTCTCGCGCGTGATCCAGAGGAGCTCCGATACGCTTTCGCACAAGGGCCGGATGCGACCCATCCACTGCTCCAGGTCGCGCTCGCGTTCCTCGGCGGGGCGGTTCAGCCAGTGGAAATAGTCGGGCAGGTCGAACTCGCAGGTGCCGCCCGGGATCGCGCTGCGGTGCTTGACCGAGTTCAGGAACTCGGAGTCGCGCAGCGGCTGCAGGAAATTGCCGCCGGTGCTGGTCAGCTCTTCGCGGCGGCGCACCAGCGTTGCGAGCACCGCGCGCAGCCGCGCGCCGTCGACGCCCGGGCGGTTCTGGTAGTCGCGCAGCAGGCCCATCTGGCGCTCCAGCTCCTTGAGTACGTCGCCGCGCGGGTCGCCGCGCGCGGTGATGGCCAGGATTTCCAGCAGGCTGCCGACGGCGGAGCGGCTGGCCCAGGGGCTCGGGGAGGTCGTGTGATAGGTCGCCTGGTTCCAGAGGAACTCGAGGCGCAGGAACACGCGCATCCGCTCGTTGAGCGGCTGCTCGTAGACGACCGGCTCCGCGGCCGCTTCGGGGGCCTCTGCGGGCTCGAACATCCAGCTATTCTGCGGCAGGGGTCCGGGCCCGTAAACCTCGGCGCCGCCGAGGGGCGGGGTTTCGTCGTCGATCAGGTGCGCCGGGCGGCCCGTTCCCGGTACTGGGCGTCGAGTTCCGCCACGCGACGTTCGAGCACCTCGAGGCTGCCGTCGTTCACGATCACGTCGTCCGCCGCGGCTAGCCGCTGCTCGCGGCTCGCCTGGGCCGCGAGGATAGCGCGCGCACCGGCCTCGGTCTCGTCGTCGCGCGTGCGCAGGCGCGCGAGCTGCGTCTCGACGGGGCAGTCGACCACGAGCACGCGGTCCACCGCATCCGACCTGCCGCCCTCGACCAGCAGCGGGATGACGAGCACCTGGTACTCGCCGCCCGCCGCCGCGCATTGCCGCTCGAGCGCAGCCATGATTGCGGGGTGCAGGATGTCCTCGAGGCGGCGGCGGTCCGCCGGGTCGGCGAAGACGCGCTCGCGCAGCGCGCGCCGGTCGAGGCGGCCGGCCTCGTCGAGGATGCCGTCACCGAATGACTCCACGACTTGCGCCAGCGCAGGCTCGCCGGGTTCCACGACCTGGCGCGCGATCCGGTCCGTGTCGATGACAGGTACGCCGCGCGAGGCGAACAGCTCGGCCACTACGGACTTGCCGCTCGCGATGCCGCCGGTGAGCCCGATGCGCAGCGGTCGGTTCGGCATGGCCGGCTCAGCGCAGTCCGGAAACGGAAAGATAGCCGCCCACGATCTGCGGTCCCCAGAGCATGGCGATCCAGCCCGCGCCGGCGAGGTAGGGGCCGTAGGGAATCGGCACCTCGCGGCCCTGGCGCTTCAGGACGACGAGCGCGATGCCGACGAGCGCGCCGACCGCGGCGGAGAGCAGCAGGACGAGCGGCAGCATCTGCCAGCCCGTCCAGGCGCCGAGCGCCCCGAAGAGCTTGAAGTCGCCGTAGCCCATGCCCTCCTTGCCCGTGAGCAGCTTGAAGACGTGAAACACGCCCCAGAGGAACAGGTAGCCTGCGGCGGCCCCGACGATGGCGTCACGGGGGGAGACCGGCAGCGCCGCGGGCGACGCCGGATCGTGCCACAGGCTGGCCAGCAGGCCGAGCCAGAGCAGGGGCAGGGTGATGATGTCGGGCAGCAGCTGGTGGTCGACGTCGATCAGCGTGAGCGGCACCAGGCACCAGGTGACGAGAAGTGCGCAGGCGGCCTCGAAGCCGAAGCCGAAATGCCAGGCGGTGACGGCACTCAGCAGCCCGGTCGCGACTTCCACCGCGGGGTAGCGGATGGGGATACGCACGCCGCAGGCGGCACAGCGGCCCTTGAGCGCGAGCCAGCTCACGACGGGGATGTTCTGGATCGCCCGGACCGGCGCCTTGCAGGCGGGGCAGTGGGAACGCGGTGAGACGAGCGTCAGGGTGTCTCTGTCCGAAACGGCCTTGTCGGAAGCTGTGCCCGAGAGCTCGGCGCACTGGGCGCGCCATTCGCGTTCCAGCATCTTCGGCAGGCGGTGGATGACCACGTTCAGGAAGCTGCCGACGAGGAGCCCGAGAACGAACGCGACGCCGGCAAAGGCCGGCTTGTGCGAGGCGAGCAGGTCGATCAGGTCCAAGGCCGGCAGGCTCCCTCATCGGCGAAACGCCGCGACGAGCGCGGCGTTTCGGATCGTACCTTGGATGCTTGTCCGGCTCTAGATGACCGCACCGAGCTTGAAGATCGGCAGGTACATGGCCACGACCAGGCCGCCGACCAGCGTGCCGAGGATCACCATGATGAGTGGCTCGAGCAGGCTCGACAGGCTGTCGACCGCGGTGTCGACCTCGAGCTCGTAGAAGTCGGCGACCTTGGCCGCCATCTCGTCGAGCGAGCCCGACTCCTCGCCGACCGCGATCATCTGGATCACCATGTTCGGGAACAGGCCGGTGTTCTCCATGGCCCGCTGCAGGCGCATGCCGGTCGCGACCTCGTCGCGCATCCGGAGCACCGCCTGCTCGTAGACGATGTTGCCGGTGGCGCCGGCGACCGACTCCATGGCTTCCACCAGGGGCACGCCGGCCGCGAACATGGTCGAGAGCGTCCGCGCGTAGCGCGCGATCGCCGCCTTGACCAGGATCGGGCCGAGTACGGGAATGCGCAGGAGAGCCCGGTCGATGAAGTGCCTGAGCGCCCGCGAGCGCTTGTGAAAGTACCCGAAACCGACGACGGCACCTACGACGACCAGGAACAGGATCCAGCCCTGGTTCTGCACGAACTGCGACAGGTTGATGACGAAGCGCGTGAAGGCCGGCAGGTCCGCGCCGAAGCCCTTGAACAGCGACTCGAACTGCGGAATCACGAAGATCAGCAGGACCAGCGTGACGATCACGGCCACCGCAAGCACCGCCGCCGGATAGAACAGCGCCTTCTTGATCTTCTTCTTGAGGGCCTCCGTCTTCTCTTTGTACGTGGCGACCTTGTCGAGCAGGTTCTCGAGCGCGCCGGCCTGCTCGCCCGCCTCGACCAGGTTGAGGTACAGGTCGTCGAAGTAGAGCGGGTGCTTGCCGAGCGCCTCGTGTAGGGCGCTGCCCGCCTCGA